>Ga0307508_10002385_pt1 | contig 19865 bp, 15 predicted proteins | sample 9_EM_MG_FD_203089 | JGI IMG/M metagenome (GOLD analysis project Ga0307508, IMG submission 203089) | Populus trichocarpa ectomycorrhiza microbial communities from riparian zone in the Pacific Northwest, United States - 9_EM | ecosystem: Host-associated > Plants > Roots > Unclassified | place...
GTACGCAATCGTCGTGGGGCAAGACAGAGCCCACGCCCAACCGAAGTGCGACCGTGTTCCTCGTCGCCGCAGGCTTGTTGAGCGCGCTGGCCGGCGTGACTTGGTTCTTGCATCGCGCGCCGACTGTCGCCTCCGGCGACACGCTCGGAGCGCCACCGCCGCCGAGCGAGCAGACGCCGGTCGCGGCAGCTCCAGCACCGAGCATCGCTCCCGTGGCATTGGCTGTCGCCGCGGCCGTTCCAGAGCCGTCTGCCAACGCCAGCCGCTCGCAGCCAGCTGCTGCCAAGAGCGCGGCACTCCCGCCGATCGGGCTGTCGGCGACCAAGGCCAAAGCCACCACGCCTGCCCGCGAGATTCACCCCCCGAAGCCCGCGGTGGACGCCAAACCCACTCCTGAGCGGCCGAAAAATCCGCTGAAAATGAGGATCGAGTAAGGCGATGCGTTGCATCACCTTCGCCATCGGCTTGGCAGCCACGCTGTGCCTGCCAGGCGCTGTCCATGCCGCAGACAGCAAGCCTGCTGCACTCGCTGTGAGCCTGACAGGCGAGGCAGCGAGCGCTTACCAGTCGGCGCGACTGCTCCTCGACGACGGTGACCGGGCTGGCGCGCTCGAAAAGTTCAAACGAGCGTACGACCTATCTCATGACCCGCGGCTGTTGTGGAACATGGCAGCCTGCGAGAAAGAGCTCCGTCACTACGCGCGAGCAAAGGCGCTCGTCTCTCGCTATGTGCGTGAGGGCGGCAACAAATTGACCGCCGAAAACCGCGCTGAAGCAGCTGAGACGGAGGCCGCCCTGCAGGCCTTTTACAGCCTAATCAGCATCGAGGGGGCTCCGGCGGGCGCCCGCGTGCTGGTCGACGAAGTCGAGCTCGGCACCGCGCCACTCAAAGAATCTGCGGCGCTCGACCTCGGTCATCACGTGGTTCGTGTCGAACACGAAGGCTACGAGCCCTTCACCGCGACGCTCGAGGTGCCTGGCAACACGGCCAGCAGTCTGCTCGTGAGCATGAAGCCGGAACAAGCCGCCGCGCGACTCGCGATTTCGTCGTCGGGCGCTCGTGATCTGATCAAGCTCGACGGCAAGGTCGTGGGCACCGCACACTGGGAAGGTGCCCTGGCACCGGGGCTCCACGACCTCCGCGTGACCGGCGACGGCAAGAAGCCATTCCAAACGCAACTTTTGCTGGCACCGCACGGCGCCCGCACGCTCACGGTGGCGCTCGAGAGCGAAGAGCGCCACGGCGCCGCTTGGCCGTGGGTGGTCGGCGGCGTGGCCGTGGCAGGCGGTCTCGCGTTTGGTGGCTACCTACTCTTCAAACCCAAAGACGAAGCGGGCTCGGCGCCCGTTGGTCGCCTGACCACGGTCACCATCCCGGCCGCGCAATGAGCCTTCAGCTGCGCGCCATTCGACGCCTCTGGAGACTCGGCGCGCCGGCGCTACTGAGCGTCGCGCTCGCCGCGTCTTGTGCCACGAGAGGCAAAAGCCGCGGCGGTTTGATGCTCGAGATCACTACCGACGGCAGCGCCATCGATCGCGTCGATATCGAGATTGGCGTGAGCAGCAAGAAGCTGCTCGACAACAACTACAGCGTGCCTTCGGAAGCCGAGCTTCCAACCACGGTCGCGATCGTTTCGAACGGTGACGCCGAGACCGTCGTCCAAATCGCGGTCATCGGTTGGCAAGGTGAGATCCCGGTTGACCGCCGTGACGCCATCGTGACGCAAATTCCGACAGATCGCGTCGCTGCCATGCGCGTGGTGTTGAGTGCGCGCTGCAGCCGTCACGTTTCGCTGCAGCAGGGTAAGGTGGTCTCGAATTGCACCGAAGGCACGACGTGCGATCCCTTGTCCTCGGACGCGGGCTGTACGGACGCGACCGTTGTGGCCTCGACGCTCGACGACTACGTCGCCGGCGGCGAAAACACCGATCCCGGTAGCCAGCAGGGTACGGCTGGTACCAGCGGTACCTCCAGCGCGGCTGGTACTAGCGGTACGTCCGGCACGGGTGGTACCAGCGGTACCTCCGGCACGGCGGGCGTTCCGGGCGCGTCCGGTACGGCGGGGGCCGACGCCGTGGACGAGAGCGCCGGCGCGGGCGGTGCGGGAGGGTCAGGCCCACAGTGCGGCACAGGCCCCGGTTGTCCACCAGCGTCGGTGTGCGGCGACAGCGTGCTGACGGGCTACGAGCAATGCGACGACGGCAACGCCGCGCCCGGGGACGGCTGCAGCGCCTCATGCAGGCTTGAGCCGGGCTTCAAGTGCGCGCCCTCGGGTACGAAGAGCGTGTGCTCGAAGACGGTCTGCGGCGACGGCCGGACCGAAGGCTTCGAAACTTGCGATGACTCGAACTCCGCGCCGTTCGACGGCTGTTCGCCGTCTTGTCAGCTAGAGCCGAAATGCTCCGCCGGCGCCTGCAGCGCCGTGTGCGGCGACGGGCTCAAGACCAGCGACGAAGCCTGCGATGACGGCAATACGCTACCGGGAGACGGCTGCAGCGCCAGCTGCAAGCTCGAAAGCGGCTTCGCTTGCACGACAACCTACAGCCTACCAGCGCTGCTCGAGGTACCGGTCGTGTATCGCGATCTGCTCTACGCCGACAACAGCTCGCCACTCGGCCCCGGGCACCCGGACTTTCAAGCCTTCGTCGGAAACGGCCCCAATCTGGGGCTGGTGAAGCCTGTGCTCGATAAAAGTGGCAAACCAGCGTTCGCGGCGACCAACGGATCCACGGGAGTAGCCCTCACGACAGCGCTCAACTTCTGCTGGTGGTTCCACGACGCCAATTGCGACCAGACCCCGGGCCCCAACCTCTACGCGAAGCTCATCAATCGCGACGCGCAAGGTGCGCCCACGACGCTCACCTTCGCGCCTGCTGCTGCCGGAGTCTACCAATACAACGACCAGGATTTCTTTCCCGTCGACAGCTTGGGCTGGAATGCCGCGACGCTCGGCAACCCGCAGCTCACAGCATGCGGGGGGCCGGCCAACCACAATTTTGCGTTCACCACCGAGGCGCACTACGCCTTCACGTTTCAGGGTGGAGAAAAGGTGTCGTTCGTGGGCGACGACGACTTTTGGTTGTTCGTCAACGGTAAGCTGGCAGTCGATGTGGGCGGCGTACACCTCGCGTCACCTGGAGAAGCCGAGCTCGGCCCAGGCCTCGTCGTCGGTAACAGCTATGACCTGGCGATGTTCCAGGCGGAGCGGCACACCTGCCTGTCCACGTTCAATCTGAGCCTGACAGGCTTCGCACGCGCCTCATCGTCTTGCGTGCCCATGTAGATCGCGGTCAGCGACGACGCCAAGACGACGCTCGTTCAGGTCGAAAATACCGGCTACCGCCGCATCACCTTGAGCTGGAACCCGGGACGCGAGCTGCTCGTGCTCCCAGCACCGCCAGGCGGGACGTGGCCCACGGCTCGCGACCTGAGCGGTGACGCCACTCGCATCTATGGGTGGGCTACCGGCGTCGGCGGGACGAACGTGCTGTGGCTCGACGGTCGCGCGTATTTCCTCGAACAGCTGTTCGCCCAATCCGGCGTCGACCTCACCGGCCGCGGCAACATGTACGCCTTTGACCTGTCGCGCGACGGCCACATCCTCAGCGGCTACTTCGACGTCGACGTCGGCGACGGCGAGCGCTTCAGCCGCGCTTGGTTCACCCGCCTACCTTGAGCAGCTAGAAGCACTTGTTGATGAGTGCGGGCGCCAAAAAGCGCTGCGCTTGCGCGATGATCCTTGCCGTCGCGGCCGTCCCCGAATCTGCCGATGCTCGCCGCCTCGCCGGCAAAGTGCCGGACTGGTACTGGTGCGACTTAGACCAGCGGTCTAACACAATTGCGACCGGCGCCTTTGGCGGCGTAGAGCTGCGCGTCGGCGCGGTCGAATAGGCCCTCGGCTTCTTCGGCACCCGCGAGCTGGGCGACGCCGGCGCTCACGGTCACAGGCAAGCGCTTTTCCTCGAAGGCGTAGGGCTCGCGCGAGACAGCTCGCCGGATCGCCTCTGCCCGCTCGAGCGCGGACTGTAGGTCGGCGTCTTCGCACACCACCGCGAACTCTTCGCCGCCGACGCGGCCAAACAGCTCGGTCGGCGACAAGATAGTTTGCACGGCCGCCGTCGCGCCGCAAAGCACGGCGTCGCCCGCCATGTGCCCGTAGGTGTCGTTCACCTTCTTGAAATGATCGAGATCGAAGACGATCAGACTCAGCGGTTTGGCGGCGCCCGCGGCGGTAAACACACTGAGCCGCAGGCTCTCGTCGAAATGGCGCTTGTTCGAAATGTTGGTCAGCGGGTCGAAGCGCATCAGGCGCTGCACTTCTTCGTGATAAGCGCCCTCGATGTTGCCGCCCGCGAGGTACTTGAGCAGCGCCTTGCCGATGCCGATGCGATCACCGTCTTTGAGGATCTGCTCTTTGACGCGGGCGCCGTTCACGTAGGTACCGTTGGTCGACCCCAAATCCACGATTTTGTGGCCGCCGCCAAAGCGCTCGATGCGCGCGTGCTTGCGGCTGATCGAGTCGGCGTCGAGAATCAGGCCTGCCGCCGACCCGCGACCAATGTCGACGACCGCGTCGCCAAGCACCAGACGATGACCGAGCCGTGTACCCGAAAGCACGAGCAATAGCGCGCGCTGCTCGGCAGCAACGCGGATCAGGGTGCCCATGTCACGCGAGATCGTGACCTCGAGCGTGGACTCGTAGTTGTCGTTGTCGTCGGGTTCAGGCAAGGCGAAAGCTCGCGAGCTAATGCCGCGATAGCTCCTTCAGCATACCAAACGCTGAGATGCTTCCAACTCACACCAACAGAATGACCAAAGGCCGTGCGAGCCGCCGTCAGGCGAGTCCGGCTCGCCCGTCTGTGCGACTGCCTCGTGAATATTCAGCGCTGCCGTGCAACCCCAGCGATTGGGGCTGTTTGCTCGATTGGCTCGCGTGCCGTTATGCCCGCGAGCCGCTTGACGTCGCGCGGCTCGGTCCGCACGCACCTTGCCGCACATGTAGTGTGAACGGCGACTGCCGTGGTTAAATGTCGTAGTAGAGAAAGTACTCGAACGGCGTCGGGCGGAGACGCGAGGCTTGCACCTCGTGCTCACGCTTGTAATCAAGCCACATCTCGATCACGTCCTTGGTGAAGACGTCGCCTTTGAGCAAAAATTCATGATCGGCCTCGAGCGCGTCGAGCGATTGCTCGAGCGACGCCGGCATGCGCGGCACGTCTTTGAGCTCCTCAGCTGACAACGAGTAGATGTCTTTGTCCAGCGGCTGCCCGGGATCGAGCTTGTTCTGAATGCCGTCGAGGCCGGCCATCATCATGGCACTGAAGGCCAGGTACGGATTGGTAGAAGGGTCCGGAAAACGCAGCTCGAGACGTCGTGATTTCGGAGACGGTGAGTACGTAGAAATACGGATAGCCGCGGAGCGATTGCGGCTCGAATAGGCCAAATTGACCGGGGCTTCGTAGCCGGGGACCAGGCGACGGTAGCTGTTGGTGGTCGGATTGGTCAGCGCCGCTAATGCGTGAGCGTGCTTGAGGATGCCGCCGATGTAGTAGAGGGCCATCTCGCTCAGGCCCGCGTAGCCGTCGCCCGCGAACAGTGGCTTGCCGTCTTTCCAGAGCGACTGGTGGCAGTGCATGCCGTTGCCGTTGTCGCCGAACATCGGCTTGGGCATGAACGTGGCCGTCTTGCCGTTGCGGAACGCGACGTTCTTGACGATTGACTTGAACCACATCAGCTTGTCGGCGCACTTGAGCAAGCTGTCGTAGCGCATGTCGATTTCGCCCTGACCGGCGGTCGCCACTTCGTGGTGCGAAACCTCGACCTCGATACCGACCTTCTCCATCTCGAGGCAAATCTCGGTGCGCAGATCCATCTGCGTGTCTTGCGGCGGCACCGGAAAGTAGCCTTCCTTGGGACGGATCTTGTGCGCGAGGTTGGGACCTTCTTGCCGACCGTTGTTCCAATGCGCCTCGACCGAGTCGATGGCGTAAAAAGCTTCGTGCCCCTTCACGTCGAAGCGCACGTCGTCGAAGATGAAAAACTCCGCTTCTGGGCCGAAATATGCGGTATCGGCGTAGCCAGTGCTCTTCAGGTAAGCTTCGGCTTTGAGCGCGATCTGCCGCGGGTCACGCGAGTAATTCTGGCGCGTGATGGTGTCTTGAATCGTGCAGATGAGCGACAGCGTCGGATGCCTGGTGAACGGATCCATCACCGCTGTCGCCGCATCCGGAAGCAGCAGCATGTCGCTCTGATTGATCGGCTGAAAACCGCGAATCGACGAGCCGTCGAAGCCGAACCCATCTTCGAACGCCTCGGCATTCAAGCGGTGAAACGGCACCGACGTGTGCTGCCACTTGCCGATCAGGTCGACGAACTTCAAGTCGACCATCACCGCCTCGTGCTTCTTGCCCAAATCGATCGCGTGCTTCGGATCCATAAGCAGCCTCCTCGCTGAGCGAGCCTACACCGCGCCGTCCGTTGCGGGCACGGCTCCGCGCGGACCCAGATTTTTTTCACAAAGAGATCGGGAGATCGGGAGATTTTGGGGCGCCAACATCGCGCGGCTCTTGCGTCATTGCGCGCGGCCCCGTAACGCCGACTCTCGAGGCGACGCAATCAACGAGACCACCGCGGCGCCCCAAGCTGCTCGCCCTCCTGATCTCTTGATCTCTTTGTGGAAAATCAGAGCCGTTGCGGAGCTGGGGCAATGGCTCCGTAGAGCGTGGGCCGCCCAGCTGGGCGGCCTGGGACGGGGCCTCCCCTAACTCAAATGGCTTCTTCGGCGCGTTCGCCGGTGCGGATGCGGACGGCTTCGTCGACGGGCATGACGAAGATTTTTCCGTCGCCGATGCGACCGGTCTTGGCGCTCTTCTCGATGGCGTCGATGACCTGGTGCACCATCTGGTCGGGCACGACAATCTCGAGCTTCACCTTGGGCACGAAGTCGACGACGTAAGCCGAGCCGCGGTAGACCTCTTTTTTGCCGCCGGTGCGGCCGAAGCCCTTCACCTCGGTGACGGTCATGCCTTGGATGCCGACCTCGGACAGTGCGTCTTTCACTTCATCCAGCTTGAAAGGCTTGATGATCGCCTCGACCTTCTTCATCTCGCTCTCCGTAAGTTGGGGGGGTATGGCCCCCGGCGCCGTCTTGGACCCACGCTCTTAATAAGAGGCGGGAGAAAGAGTTCTTGCTGCTCGCAACACGAGCCGCAACAGTGGGAGTACCGGGGTCCGTGTTTCGTGAATGTTTCGCATAGAAGTCTCGCTGCTCGACGCGCCACTTTGACGAAAATAACCGCCGCTTCGCGCTGGGCCCCAACCCCCGACTGGGCGGCTCCGTCAGACCCGGCTATCGGGCCTGCCTGCATCCAAAGTGCCCGAAATCGGTCGTCAGTAGTATTACCCTGCCCCCTCACTCGCCGCGCCTGCTCCTAGTCTCCGTCCCGGACCTCATTCGCTCGCTTTCCCATGGTCACACAGAACCAGTCCAAGGTCCCGGACGGCACCCTGCTCGAGGGTAAGTTCCGGGTCACGCGGGAAATTGGGCGGGGCGGAATGGCGGCGGTCTACGAGGCCGAGAACGTCGACATCGGCAAGCGCGTCGCGGTCAAGATCCTCGCAGCCGAGCTGATCACCTCGCGCATCGTGCGCGAGCGCTTCTTGCGCGAGGCGCGCGCGGCGGCCGCCGTGCGCAGTCCCTACATTTGCGATGTGTACGATTCGGGCATGTACGAGGAGCGCCCGTTTTTGGTGATGGAGCTGCTCGAGGGCGAGAGCCTGTACGACATGCTCACGCGCGTGCGACAGCTGGACTTCGAGACGACGCTGCGCATCGCCACACATTCGGCGCGCGGGCTCGGCAAGGCGCACGAGTCCAACATCGTGCATCGCGATCTGAAGCCCGAGAATATCTTTTTGACGAAGGACGAGGAAGGCGAGCTGCTCGCCAAGCTCGTCGATTTTGGGCTCGCCAAATTCTACGAGCAGACGAGCGGCCCCGACCAAGTGAGCGCGCGCCTGACGCGCGAAGGCGCCCTCTTCGGCACGCCGGCTTACATGAGCCCCGAGCAAGCCAAGGGCAAGGGCGAAGTCGACCATCGCGCGGATTTATGGGCGCTCGGCTGCATCGTCTACGAGTGCCTGACGGGTCAAACGGTGTGGAGCGTCGACCAGGGCGTGGCCATGATTTTGGCGCAGATCGCCAGCGCGCCGCTGCCCAGACCGACCAAGCTGCGCCCCGACTTGCCGCCCAGCTTCGAGGCCTGGTTTCTGCGCGCGCTCGATCGCGATCCCGACAAGCGTTTTCAGAATGCGCGCGAGCTGGCGGACGCGCTGGCCAAGGCTTTGGCGCCGAGTGTCCCCGCCGCTCGAGGCGTCTCGCTGTCGAGTGACCATGAGGGCATGGTCGTCGACGAGTTGATGGAAAAGAGCGACCGCCTGCCGAGGCTGATCGACGCCGTGGCGCCTGCTGCGGCGGGTGCATTGGCGACGACGACGGCGCGCGCAGCGGCGGAGGCTTCCGGAGAAGCGCCCAGCGATCCGGCCCCGCGCAGTCAGGCCGCTTCCGCAGAAGCCTCGTCGGGCAAGGCCATCTCGATCCTGATGTTCGTGGCGCTGGTGTGCTTGGGCGGCTACGCGGCGTGGCTGTACGTGCTGCATCCCCCCGGCAAATCGACCACCACCGTGGGCAACCCGCGCGGCGGCCCGGCCAGCTCGGGCGCGACAAAAATCACGAAAGCGGCGCTCAAATCCGGCGACGCACCGGACGCGGACATCTACGCCAAGCTGCTGTTCGAAGCCCAGGACATGCTCGCGAACGGCTCCGCCAAGGAGGCGCTCGAAAGCTTCAAAGCCGCTTTCGCGGCGGGCGGCGCCGCGCCGGCGCGCTCGCTGCTCTCGCAAGCGACGGTGCTGGTCGAAGAAGGCAGCGGCCCGTGCCGTGTCGACGCGCTGTCGCGACCGCGGCCGTACGGCATCACGGAGCCGAGCTCGCGCCCCACCCTGATCAAGACCGATCGCGGCATTCTCTTCAGCTGGGTCGATACGCACGTCGATCCCAAGAAGCGGCAGGGGCACGCGGTGCTGCTCGACAATGCCATGCGCCGCGTGTCGGAGCCGATCCCAGTTACGCCCGAGGCGTCGTCGGTGCGCAGCTTGCAGCTGATGCCGGCTGCAAGCGGCGCGGCGCTCTTGTATTGGGAAGACGCAGCCGACGGTGCGGGCGTGTACGTGCGGCGTCTGGAAGCGGACGGTAAGATCGCGGGCCCCGCGCGTCGCGTCTCGGAAGTTCGCCGCGGCGAGCTACAACCGACGTTGGCGGCGACCGCCGACGGCGGTTTTTGGGCGGTTTGGGAGGAAGACGCTGCGCGCGGCCGCTTGGATGTGATGGCGCGCCAGCTCGACGACAAGCTCGAGCCAAAGGGCAAAGCGCTGCGGCTGGCGCAGGTGGCCAGCGCACCGCGCACTGCCGCTACGACCTCGAGCCCGGACGCCGTGATCGCTCAGGGCGCATTGCAGGTGGTGTTTTCGGTCGATCGCGGCCTCGACAAGCACCAAATCATGCTGCTGCGCGTGCCGCTGAACGACGCCGCGCTCGCCACCGGCTTGCTCTTGGACAAGCGCAAGAAGCTCGGCGGCAGCGACGTCAACCTGGGTAGCTTGGGAGCGCTGTCGCGCTCCATGACCAAAAACACGACACCGCACATCGCCTGCCTCGAGAAGGCCTGCGCAGTGGTGTGGGACGACGACAACGCGGGCGCCTACGCGGCCTACGTGGAGCGCGACCGTGCCGAGCCGCTCTGGCAGCGCGAGTTCTCGACCAAGGGCATTCGGCCGACGTTGGTCGCGACCAAAGACAAGACGCTAATCGCTTGGTACGAGGACTCGCGGTTGAAGTTGGCCGAGCTGGGGCGCGACGGGCTGGGCAAGGCCAGCGTGCTGGCCAGCGTGAAGGGCTTTCAACCGGAACCGGACATCACGCACGGCGAGAAGCCGGGTCAGTGGCTGGTTGCGTTCCGCGACTACGAATCCGCACATTTCGAGGCCTTTGGCCTGCGCACGGAGTGCCAATGAGCCGCGCCGAGCAAGACGAAACCCACACCGTGCCGCACCTGCTCTCGATCCCGGCGCGCGCGCAGATACGGCGCTCGCCGGTCGAGACGCCGCGCCTGCTGCTGGTGCCGATCGAGATCTCCGACGGCGACGAGCTGTGGGACGCCGTCGAAGGCTCGCGCTGGCACCTCGAGCGCTGGCTGCCGTGGGTGCCGTTCAACAGCACGCGCGAAGCCAGCATGCGCTACGCGGAAGCTTGTGTAGCCGACTGGGACGGCGGGCGCGCCGTGCGTTTTGCGATCCGTGACCGCCATTCTCGCGAGCTGCTCGGGGTCGTGGGCCTCGATTCTTGTGTGCACCTGCATCGCTCGTGCGAGCTCGGCTATTGGCTGCGGCGCGACGCCACCGGCAAGGGCATGATGACCGAAGCCGCCAACGCTTCGGTCGAGTTCGCCTTTTCGCGCATGGCGATGCACCGCATTCGCTGCGCGGCCGCGACCGACAATTTTCCCAGCCTGCGCGTGATTCAGCGGCTGGGATTTCGCTTCGAAGGCATCGCTCGCCAGGCGGAGCTGGTGCAGTCGCGCTGGCTCGACCACGCCGTGTTCGCCAAGCTTTCCCAGGACGAATGACCGATTTTCCGGCTCGGCGGAGGCAAGTGCCGTTTCTGGTGCTCGCGCCGAGCCTGGTGGTCGTCGTCGGTGTACTGGCGGCCTTTCTGATGGCGGCGCTGGGCACGCGCGAGCTGGGCATTCAGAGCGACGCGGCGGCGGCACTGCGTGCCAAGCTCTTGGCGATCACGATCTCGGAGCGTCTGCGCGCCACGCCCGAAGAAGATCGCAGCGCGCTGGTGGAACGCGCCGTTCGACGTTCCGGCGCCGAGCTACTCTTGGTGCAGCAAAATGGCGAAGTAGTGGTCGACGGCACACAAGGCGTGCCCAAGCAGGCCCCCATCGTCAAGCTGCTCGTAAACGGCGAGGGCGAAACCTTCACCAAGCTGGGCCGCTCTCGCTATTTCGCGGCGCCCGTCGATGCCGCCGAGCCGCTCAGCGTGCTCTCGTTCGTGGTCGCGCCGGAGGTGCCGTTCGCGGGTAGCTCCTTGGTCGTGTCGGTGGCGCTGCTCACGACACTGCTGGTCGGTGCCGCGGCGCTGGTGGCGCTGGCGCTGGCGCGCGACGTCTATTCGGACGTGACGTTCGTCGAGCGCCGCATCGCGGAAATGGCGCAAGAGAGCGCCGATCCGGCGGGAAAACCCGTACCCGTGCGCTCGGTGGATCAGGTGGGGCTCTTGGCGGCGTCGTTCAACATGCTGGTCGATCGCTTCGCTGCCGCGGAAGAAGCTTATCGGCAAGATTTGACCGGCGCGCAGAACTACGACCGCGAGCGCAGCGCATTTTTGGCGGCGCTCAGCCACGAGCTGCGCACGCCGCTGAACGCCATTCTCGGCTTCGCCGACGTGCTGCTGGCGGAAGTGGACGGCCCGCTGACGGAGGACGCGCGCGAAAATCTGTCGGTGATCCGCAGCAGCGGCGAGCACCTGCGCGCGCTGATCGACGACATTTTGGATCTATCGGCGCTCGAGTCCGGCGAGCTTCGGCTGAGCTCGCGCCTGGTCGACGTCTATCCGATCGCGCAAGAGGTCGTCCGCGAGGCGGGCATCGCGGCCAGCGCCAAAGAGCTCACGCTCGAGCTCGCGGGCAAGCCCGCGATCGCCTTCGCGGACCCACGGCGAGTGCGCCAGATTATCGGCAACATCGTCGGCAACGCCATCAAGTTCACCAGCAAAGGCGGCGTTACGGTGCGCGTCGATCCGCGCGACGGCGGCGTCTCGATCGCCATCGCCGACACGGGTCCCGGTATCGCGTCTTCCGATCACGAGGCGATTTTTCGCGAATTTTTCCAGACCGGCGAGGCCCGGCGCCAGCGTGTCGGCACCGGCCTGGGCCTGGCGATCACGCGGCGCTTGGTGCAGATGCACCGCGGCTTCATCGATCTGCGCAGCCAGCTCGGCCGCGGATCCTTGTTCACCATCGTGCTGCCGTCGCAGGCGCCGCCCGAGCCCAGGCCGGCGGAGCCGATCCCGCCGCCGGTCAAGTCGCGACCGCGCGCGGAGCCCGTGACATGAACCCCGCAGCCGCGCGCCTGTTTGCTCGCGTGCTGGGCTGGCAAGTCGCCTTCACGCTCGGCAGCATCGTGCTGCTAGCGGCGCTGGCACCGCACTTTCTCTTGCTGAGCGGTCCGGTGGCGACGGGCGGCATTGAGACCTTGGGCGCCGGCATCGCGGTGGGCGGACTTTTCGGTACGTTGCGCAGCGCCTGGCGGCTGCGCCGGTTGCGCTTTGCGCTGCGCGCGCTGGCAGTCGGCTCGACCGCCGTAGAGCCGCAGGAGCTGCTCGAAATGAGCGACGAGCCGCGGCAAGTGTTGCTGGGCTGGACGCTGCCGTCTCTGCTCAGCGCGCTGGTCTCGAGCACGTTCTTTCGACCGAAGCTGCTCGACCTGACGACGAGCGTCACGCTGTGTCTGCTGGGCGCCGTGATTGTCGCTGCCGCCGCCCTGCCACTGTTTGGCCTGCTACGCGCGGCGTTTTCACAGGCGCTCGAGCTGTCGCCGCCCGACAAGATGCGCGACGTCGTGGAAGACGCGGAGAGGCGCGGCTTGATCGTGGAGCGCGTGTCACGACGCATGATCGCCGCCGTGACGACACCGGTCGCGTTCTTATCGCTCGGCGCCGCGTTGATCGTCGGCGCCCACCTGCGGCGCGCGGACGAACGCAGCCGCGAAGAGACCGCCCGCGTGCTGGCGCGCGCATCGCTCGAAGCCAGGCCCGGTCCGGTCGCCGGCGCCGGACTTGCCGCGGCCATCGAGCAAGGGCGGGCGCTCGGCTTCGACGCGATGGTGAAGAGCCAAAGTCAGGGCTACGCCGTCACGCGCGGCGAAGACGGCGTCGTAACGGTCGTGACGCCGCTCGACGACGGCAGCGCCGAGGTGCGCTTCCTCGGCACCACCGAGGGCGTGCTGGGGTCGGCATTCGTCGGCGTCGCGTTGATGGTCACGGCGCTGGCCGGCTGGCTTGGCACCATGCTCGGCACCGCGCTCGGGCGCGATCTGCGAGCCGCCACCCGCGACGTGCGCGACCTGGGCACCGAGGCCGTGCTGAGCGGTGGCACGCGCGTGGTGCGTGCCGCGCGCTTTCGCATGGTGGCGCGGCTCGGCCAGGCCATCGAGCAATTGGCCGGGCGTTTTCGCGTGTTTGCCAAGGCCCAAGAGCGTTCGATCGACGCTCGGCAGGCCGCAGCGCGCATGCGCGGCTTGTTCTTCGCCAGCGTGAGCCACGATTTGAAGAGCCCGCTCAACGCGGTGCTCGGCTTCACGGAATTGGTGCGACAGAGCGAGCTGTCGCCGGGTCAGCTCGAGAGCCTCGACCTGATCGACCGGCGCGGGCGCGAGCTCTTGGCGCTGATCGAGACGATCCTGGACGCCGCGCGCGTGGAAGCCGGCCAGCTGAGCCTGCTGCTCGATGCGGCCGACGTGCCGTCGCTGCTCGAGAGCGCGAGCATGAAGGGTATCGATCTCGCCAGCAGCCCGGAGGTGGTGATCATGCCTTCTTGGGACGACAACTTGCCGCTGGTGCGCGTCGATCCCGTGCGCATTCCGCGCGCGCTGGCCACGTTCGTCGCGCACTCGCTGCGCAGCACGACGAGCGGCGAGCTTCACGTCCACGGCAGCGCCGTGCCCGGCGGCGTGCGCATCGATATCGAATTGCCTCACCCAGACCCGGACTTGGAAGCGCTGCTCAAGCCGAATCCACGCCGCGCGGAGACTCAGCACCGGGGCTTGGCACTGGGGCTACGCCTGGCTCGCTCGGTGGTCGAGCTGCACGGCGGCACGGTGGAAATCGGCGAGCGCGGCGGCGTGCCGGCCGTTTCAGTGCTGCTGCCAGAAATGCCAGGCGTCGAGCTGAGGCGTTGACCCGCTGATCGCCCAAGCGACTACGGCAGCAAATCGAAGCGATCGGCAAAAGCTTCGAAGGCCTCCGCGCGCTCACCGCCCAGCAGAAATCCGAAGCTTGCCTGGCGGCCCTCGTTCGGCGGCAATTCGCCCGGCACATGATAGCTGCTTTCGAGCTTCACTTCCGGAGGTTGCCCCACCGGATCGCCGTGCGACACTTCGTCGGCCAACGCGCGCACACGCAAGCCCAAGTCTTTACGCGCTTCGTTGCCGCCATTGAATACGCAAGCGCTGCCGGCTTGGCGCGCCGGCTCGACTTGCAATTTGCAAACCTTCACCGGAAGTTGCGCGACGATCAGCCGATTTAGGTAAGGCGCCTCGTCTTCGCGCAAGGCTTCGCGCAGCTCGAGCACGGCGTCGCGGGCCCGCGGATCGCCGAGAAATGTCAGCATCATGGCTGCGTGCAAGCGCACCGGGCGGTGATGAGCGGTGAGCAGCTCGGCAAAGAGGTTGGCGGGCGCCGCGTCGTCGCCGAAAGGCCCGACGTCGCCCGGCACCGGGTTGTGCACCTCGAACTCCACGCCTTGCCCTTCCACGCTCCATTTGATCGCCTGAGCAGGCTTGAGCGGTCCCTCGAAGAACAGCGGCCGGGTGGACACCGAATAGCGTTTGTTCGAGGGCGGCGGGTCGCGCTCGAAGAAGTCGACGAGCAGCGACACCTCCGGCACGTCGGTCTTGCTGTTGTTCACCACCGCAAGCTCGAGCTCCAAATATTTCTTGTGCTTGTTCTCGTCGTCGCCGTGGCCCCTGCGCGTGCGCTGCGACAACACCAAAATGCTGAGCCGCGGGATCGGCTGCGCCCACAGCGCCGAATCCGAGCGCAGACAACGGCACGCATCACCGAGCCGCACCAGGTTGCCGCTGGGCGGCGCCGACGCGGCGGGTTTTTCCGCCGTCGCCGACGCAGCCGACGGCGGCGACGGCGAGTCGGGCGGCTCGACGCGAAACTGCTGCCGCGCGGGCCGCTCGTCGCGCTCGTCGTCCGCGCCCGGCGCGCTGCGCAAAGGCCGACGCGTGGTGCCCTCATCGAGCACGATCACGCGCGTCGTCAGCAGCGTGCCCAAAAGCGCGGCCGAAAGCGTGATCACGATCGCAGCCGTGGTGCGCGGGATCAGCCGCTCGAAATAGAACACCAGCGGCGGACGCGCTGGCGGCGGCGCCGCCGGTCCACGTGTCAGCGCGGGGCGGTACAGCGACAGCTCGGCCAAGAAACGCTCGCGCGCCACGTCGCCGGTCAAGCGCGGCGCTGGCGTGGCCACGAAGCGATCCGCCCAAAACCCGACCGCCAACACCGAAAGCGCCGTGAGCACGGCCGCCGAGAGCGAAAGCGAAAGCGACGGCGTTGCTCCTGCACCTCGCGCTCCGGCGAACGCGGCCAGCGCCGCCGTCGCGGCCAGGCCCAAGCTCGCGACCCGCATCACCAGCCGGCGCCGCCGTGACTCCGCCGGCGGCAATTCTTCTTCGCCCGCCGTGAAGCCCGTCAAGCACAGGCGATTGAGCGGAGTGATGCTGGCCTCGACCTCGAGGAACAGCTCGTCACCTTCGAGCGCCGTGTGGGTGACGCTCGCCCACGGCACCGTGAGGTCGGCGCCCGTCGCCAGCGCGCCCGGAACGTAACCCTCGCTGAGCGCAAATACGCCCCGATAGCCGAGCCAGAGTCCCTCCGCAACGCACTCGAGCTCCACGGCGCCAGCCGCATTACTACGCTCGCTATTTTTGGCAGTGGCCCGAAACCGCATGCTCGGGTTGCACAGTAGTGCAGCATACTCGCGCTCGGTAGCTCTCCGCGCTTCCGGCCAAAAACGTGATAAACCGAGCGCAATGCCCGTTTCCGTGGAGCGCGTCGTCGAGCTTTCGAGCGAGCGCCGGCAGCTGTGGTGCGCTATCGGCGATACCGAGCGCATGAATCGGGCGGTCGGGCTCGGTCCGCTTCAAGTCAGCCCGAACGAAGACGCCTCCGCTGCACGCTACGTCGTGCGCACCGTCTCGGCCGGTTTCGCGCTCGAGTACGAAGAACGTCCGTTCGAGTGGGTCGAAAACGAGCACTTTCGCATTCACCGCGAGATGCGCCGCGGCGTGGTGCGTTCGATGACCAACGAGTTCTGGCTCACGTCTTTGCCCCAAGGCGGCACCCGCGTGCGCTTTCGACTCGCGGTCGAGCCACGCTGGAAGCTACTCACGCCGATCGTCAAATACCAGCTGACCCGCTTCGCGCGACGCATCGCGCGCGAGCTTGGTCAGGTCGACGAAGACGTAAAGAACGGCCAGACGGCGTGCTTCCGCACCAGCCACTCCGAAGTCGACGAGCTTTCGCTCAGCCGCTCCGCGCGCGCGCTCGACGACGCGCTCAGCCCGGAGCGCAAAGACCTCGGCCAAAAGCTGGTCGACTACGTGCGCAGCGCGCCCGACGCCGACGTCGTGCGCATCCGCCCGTTCGAGCTGTCGGACGAGCTGAAAACCGACGAGCGCGAGACGCTCGCCGTTTGCCTTTCTGCCGTAAAATCCGGCCTGCTCGAGCTGTCGTGGGAGCTCATATGCCCCAGCTGCCGCACCGGCACCGAAAGCGCGGAGGCGCTCTCCGACTTGCCGATCACCGGCCATTGCCAGCTGTGCGACCTGTCGTTCGAGCTGGAGCTCGACCGCGCCGTCGAAGCGACGTTTCGTCCGTCACGCTCACTGCGCTCGCTGGCGACCGGTCCCTATTGCATCGGTGGACCGCGCCGCACGCCGCACGTCGTCGCCCAAACTTTGCTCGAGCCTCGCAGCAAGAGCGAGCTTTTGGCGCCGAGCGAACCCGGCCGCTACCGGCTGTTCCTGCGCGGCGGCCTGACCTGCGCGCTCGAGGTCGCGGAAAACGCCGAACGGACCTTGCTGGTGCACGCCGCCGAAGACGAGCTGTGGCCGGGCACCGCCGTCGTGGCGCCCGGCGCGCGCATCGAGATCCAGCACGCCGGCGACAAGCAGACCCACCTCAAGCTCGAGCGCCTGGTCTACGCTTCGCGCGCCGCCACCGCCCACGTGGTCAGCACCCTGCCCGAATTTCGTCGCGAATTTTCCGGCGATTTACTGCGCCCCGGCACGACGCTCAAAGTCGCGCGCGTCGCGTTGTTGTTCACGGATCTGACCGACTCCACGGCGCTCTACTCGCGCGTCGGCGACGCCAAAGCCTTCAAGGTCGTGCACGAGCATTTCGACCTGCTGCTGGGCATCATCGCCAAGCGCCGCGGCACGCTGGTCAAGACGATTGGCGACGCCGTCATGGCGGCGTTCGTCGAAGAGCGCGACGCCATCGCCGCCGCCGTCGAGATGCTCGAACGGTTTCCAACATTTCGTGGTGGTCTGCCGGAGGCGAATAAAACTTTCTTGAAGATCGGCGTGTACGCGGGGCCCTGCTACGTCGTAACGGCCAACGGCATCCTCGACTACTTCGGCCAGACCGTGAACCTCGCGGCGCGCTTGCAGGGCGCGGCACGCGCCGGCGAAGTCATTTTGGTCGACGCGGTTGCGGACGAAGCCCAGCAGCAAGGCTGGCTCGGCAGCCACGTGCCGGGCGAGCGCTTCGACGCCGTCCTGAAGGGTCTAGACGCGCCGGTGCGGGTGGCACGCATCCACGTCGATCGCGCATAAAACGTGTACAAAAAAAAGCACCCCGGAATGCTCAGGATTCATCCGGGGTGCCCCACCATCCCGCCGCGCGCTACCCCAAGATGAAAGCGCACGACGACACGGTGCACTTCCAAAACGACCACGCTCCACGTTTCAGGACGTTTTCGAGAGGCTTTCGGCGAATGCGGCCACTCGTTCGTCCAGCAGCGGCAAATCGTTGTCGAGCGTGGCCACGTGGTACGAGTCCAGCAGCTCGAGAACCGTAACCTTCTTGCTGCCGACCAGCTCCGGAAGCGCCTTGGAGTTGGCGGGCGGCACGCTGTGATCGTCGCGCGAATAAATGACCAAGAGCGGGCTCTTGAGGCTGCCGAGCCGGGCCCGCACTTCGGGCAAGGCGCGCACGAACGAGTTGCCGGCTGCGGCCGCGACCCAGTCGTAGGCCCGCTCGTCGCCGCCTCGCTTGATGTCGTTCTTCGTGAGCCCCGCGGCGCTCGCGGGAGCGATCGGGATGAGCTTCTCGATGATCGGCGCAAGCTTCACGATCAGGCCGCCGCGATCGAGGATCTGCGCGTTGATGGTGACGATGCCGTCGAGCTTGGCGTCGTCGCTCGACCCGAGGTCGAGCAGCAGCGTGCCGCCGCCGGAAAGGCCGACGCCGCACAGCGTCTGCGTGCGCGCGCGGAGCCGTCCGAGAGCCGCCACGGCTTCGGCTCGCCAATCGGCGTAGCGATAAGGCAGCAGATCGCGAGGCGCGGTGCCGTGACCGGGCAAGCGCGGCACCTCGACGGCGAAGCCGCGCTTCGACAAAAGCTCCGCTAGCTGCCGCATCGAGACCGGATTGCCGGTGAAGCCGTGCAGCAGCAAAATGCCGACGCTGCCGAGCGCGCCGTGGCCTGCGCGCGAAAGCGCTTCGGCGCCGGGTCGGATGGGACTCTCTGTGCGGCTCAAAACAAGCTGCCTTGGTTGGTGCCGCCCTTGGCCGGCGCGATTTTTCCCAGGTGCTCATAGGCTTTTTTGGTCGCGATGCGGCCGCGCGGCGTGCGGCCCAAGAAGCCTTGTTGCAAAAGGTACGGCTCGTACACGTCTTCGATCGTGTCGCGCGGCTCGGCCAGCGCGGCCGCGATGGTTTCGACGCCGACGGGCCCGCCGTCGTAGTGCTCAATCAACATACCGAGCAGCCGTCGATCCATCTCGTCGAGCCCCGCGTGATCGATGCCTAGCCGGTCGCAAGCGATGTCGACGATTTTGCGATCGATGACGCCCGTGCCCTCGACCTGAGCGAAGTCGCGCACGCGCCGCACCAAGCGATTCGCGATGCGCGGCGTGCCGCGCGCGCGCTCCGCCAGGGCGCGCGCGCCATGCTTGTCGCACTCGATTTCGAGCAGCTTCGCGCTGCGCGACACGATAAGCTCCAGGTCCGCAACCGGGTAAAAGTCGAGCCTCAGCGTGACACCGAAGCGCTCTTGCAAGGGCTTGGTGAGTAGCCCCGTGCGCGTCGTGGCGCCGACCAACGTGAACGGCTTGATGTCGAGCTGAATACTCTCGGCGTAGGCGCCGTCGCCCATCATGATGTCGATGCGAAAGTCTTCAATCGCCGGGTACAGCGCCTCTTCGACGGTCGCGCTCAGCCGGTGAATCTCGTCGATGAACAAGATGTCCGAGCGCGCCACGCGCGTCAAAAGGCCGGTCAAGACGCCCTTGTGCTCCACCGCCGGGCCGCTGGTCACGAACAGCTCGACGCCCATCTCTTTGGCCAAAATGTGCGCCAGCGTGGTCTTGCCGAGCCCCGGCGGCCCGCACAGCAAAATGTGGTCGAGCGGCTCTTTGCGACGCCGCGCCGCCTCCACGTACACCCGCAAATTCTCTTTGTGCTGCTGCTGCCCCACGAACTCATCCAGCGTGCCCGGGCGAAAAATCCGGTCGAAGCGCTCCTCTTCGTTGAAGACGCCGCCGGAGGCCAGGCGCGCCGCCATCGCGTCAGCATCTGGAGCAACCACGTTCGACGACGCTTTCTTCGCGGCCATGAGCGCGGCGAACCTAACACGACGGCGGCAGAGCGCCCACCGGACGGGCGGGCTGTTCCGGTAGGGACGGCCCTTTCGGGCCGCCCCCCGGACAAAACCCGGCGAGCAGATTTCCCGCACCGGGCTTCCACCTAAGGTCGACGGAGGGCAAAACGCTGATCTGGCCAAGGATGATG
>Ga0307508_10002386_pt1 | contig 19860 bp, 24 predicted proteins | sample 9_EM_MG_FD_203089 | JGI IMG/M metagenome (GOLD analysis project Ga0307508, IMG submission 203089) | Populus trichocarpa ectomycorrhiza microbial communities from riparian zone in the Pacific Northwest, United States - 9_EM | ecosystem: Host-associated > Plants > Roots > Unclassified | place...
TAACCCCCGTTTTTTTTTGTTTTGGCCCCCCCCCCCCCCCCCCCCCCCCCCTTCCGGTGGAAGGACGCTTGGAGACCCAGAAGCTTAAGGTCGGCTCTGATACCGAAATCACCAAAATCTACCATTCGCCGGTTTGCGCTTCGAGATCTTAGACAGGCTATGACATAGCCCTTGCAACTCGAGAAGGATGTTACCACGATCGTCACCGCTTACTGTACTCGGCGTTGCAAAGACAGGTGCCAAATCTTGGCTGCCCTTTGGGAAGCCTTCGTATCAAAGGTTGCATTCCAGCACTGGATCAACTACCATTGCCAGCAATTCAAACCAGAGGTTCTAACGACGCTTTTTTGGCTTAGATTGCAAGCTTGCGCCAACAGGGGTCTCAACAGTGTGGCCGGGCCAGTCCTGGCCTCGGTCTGGACTGGTCTGCGAGAAGCAGCCGACACCAGTCCACGGCCCACGGGCCCACGGGATTTTTTGGAGCCAGCCTGGTCTGGACTGGGTCCCGGCGGGCCGTGCAAGCGAGGGAGATCTCATGATCCACTAGCGTCTTACCAATTCTTGGCCAGGGAGTGGGTTTCCAGGTTTTGGACTACAACTAGGCCATTACGGGGAGCTATAAGCGAAATCCGAAGGGCATTTCTTCGGTTGTGACTGGGTTCAGGATTGTGGGTGAGCTGGCTGCAGATCCACATTCTGGTCAACGAAGTGCGGGATGTCTGATTGCGTGTTTTTTTCTCGTTAAGCCGGCTCCGAAGGTTAGAGCATTACTGTACGGATATTCGGACCTGCGTCACAGTTCGCCAGCTTCTACACATCAACACCAGTTACAAAAGATTTGCATCTCTTCCATCGTCACCTCATTCTTCCATCTTCCGTGTATACCTCCTCCCCATCAATCGGACGCCATACAAAGCCCCTCCTATTGCGGCCCGAAGCAGAAGCTGCCAAATCCCCAAACGAGGGTCCCATCATGGATGCGATATCAGTCGGTGGGCTGCTTTCACCCAAAACACTCACCTCTAGCTCGGAGAGGGGAGGCAGTTACTGGGAGGCAGAATCATCTAAGAAAAATACAATGCAGTCAGGGAGCTCGGGTTGTGCGTAGGGATCATAACTGGTATCGCTGTCTGGATACGTAGTGACTGCTGGCTGTGGATGGCAATCCCACTGCTTGCCTACTGTATGGGCGGTTGGCCTGCGGTTCTCGGGGAACTGATGGCTGGGTTGCTGTGCGGACGATTGAACTGCAGTTCTCCGCAGAGTCGCTTGATGAGATTTTGTTCATATGTACTAGTAACTACTGGCGCTGGCCCGGCCTGGGTCGTCAGAAAGCTCCGGACTGGACCGTCTAAAATCCCGCGGGCCAGCCGGACTATTAAGACCCCCCTATGCGGCAAGAGGAGAGACACACTCTTGCCGCATTCCGCGTGTTTGAATTAGGGCGGCAGCATACATATCCAAATCCAAATTTGAATGGATGGCCTGTATAAAATTGAACTTCCCCACCACGTTCATTCCAGAGTCTGTACAGAGGCGCTGTGTAGACCGATTGCTACTCTGCGTATCCGCATTTGGAAACCTAGATGTTGCTCAGCATCTGCTTGACGCGGGCGCCGGCGTCTCGGCGGCCTCCCCCATCGGGTCGACGCCGCTACACATGGAGTGGCGCGGAACGGACACAAACCGCTAGCCTGGCTGTTCGTGAATCGAGGCGTCAGAGTCCCGGCAGCCAACGGCGATAGGCGGACGCCACTTCATGTCGCAGCGCGGAGCGGAGGGAGGCTGCTGGCCCGGCTGCTCGTGGATGGAGGCGCCAAAGAGTCGGCGGTCGACCTCGGCGGGTGGACGCTGCTGCACGTCGCGGTGGAGAACGGGCACGAGGCACAAGATCTGCCCCATTTTAAGGCAGGTAACCATAGTCACCGGCTCAGAAATCAGGGCCGTAAAGGCACGGAATGTCAACCGTTGAGCCGCCCCCGAGTGCATGCACCCGGAGGTGTATTGTTCGTATGTAGACACCAGTGTGTGTCGAATAGGCAGTCTGTGGTTCACGATAGGGTGGGCAGAGATGGTTCCCGGGGTCAGCCGTTTCACATAGTGGAAGCCAATTTACACGCACTGGGGACTGGCCGAAAGAGAAGTTTTATTTTAACGTATTTGGTAGGGGTGCTGTGGGAATTGGACGCCCATTGTCAGATTGACGATGTCTAAGCTCGGGTGGAGAATAGTCGCGACATGTGTTGTTCGAACAAGGATCGATTGCCATCTGGAGGGGAGAGGGTGCGGGAGGGGAGAGATCAGACAAACTTGTCGGGCGCCAAGTTGTTATGAGAAAGCACTAAACTATGCAGATACAGATCATGCGGTGGCATGAACACGGCCAACCGTAGAGAAACAGAACAGCTCTCAATTAGCGACTCCTTTCTGTATTCACTCCACTATGGTGATGTAGGAAAGAAGGGAGTAGAAAGAGGAAAGAGGAAAGAGGGAAAAATGCTTCCTCTACTCCGACTCCACCCTTTCCCCAACATGCGCAAGTTTGATTCGGATATCAAACAACATCAGTACCCCTTTTCAACCGCGAAGCAATGTTCCAGCCAAATCGCAGCAAAGCCGGCCAAACCAACCCATTCGGTGTTATCCTCCGAACTGCAGTCTGCTTCGTGCTTCCCACGGATATCGTGCATGAAGGGATCGAAACAAGAGTATCTACCGTTCTCTGAGCCACTGGCAAGTGGCTGACAGTTTTCGGCTTCGGTGCAACTGTTGTACCTGCGACCACACTTCGAATGAGGCTCCCTGTCGCCACCGCGACGGCTTTTGTAGCCATGGGGGAAAGAAAATGGGGAGGGTTGGAAAAAGCCATCGGTCGCTGTGTTGTTCGCCCTGCTTGGCGAATTTGGCCACAAGAGATGACTCTGAGATGTCTGGCCAAGCTCCGTGGCTCCACGAGAATCAGCGCTGTGCGCTTGTGTCTGCTTTCCGTTCTTCCTCGACTAATCCGGCCAAGAGAGACGAAACCGGAGGAGAAAAGGACCCCGACAGGCGGTCTGCTGGGTGGTGTCGCCGTGATGGCTGAGAAAAGTCTGCATGTTGGGGTTGCTCTTAGACTGTCTGGGACGGCAGAATTACTGCTTGAAGGCTGGGAGGAGCTCGACTATTTGAGATTTTATGAATTGCTTGGTGTTGGTGGATGGGGGGGTTTCGGACGGACTGGGCCGGACTCGGCGGCCCCTACAAGAGCCAGTGCTGCGAGCTTGCGTGTGCTGTTCGTCCTTCGTGACGAATTTGGCCAGCGAGAGATGGCTCTGAGTTGTCTGGCCGACCTCCGCGGCTCCACGAGAACCAATAGTGCGGTGAGCTTGCCTCTGTTCGTCGGCGCCGAGAGAATCATTCCGAATCTTCTGTACAGTCTTCTTAATTCTCGGCCGAGAGCTTCATTCCGAAGCTTCTGCGCGGCCTTCTTGCTCAAGGAATCCTCCCTGGTCAGCTGGGGGTGCAAAGATTTGCGACGCCCACGCTAAGGAGCATGCGGAAGCCGTATCATTCGTGCGTTGACGTCGGCTCCACGGCCAAGGAGAAGCGGTGACGGGCCACTTGGCAGCGTGGTGTCGAATAGGTCAGCCGTAAACTCGACGGCATGAAATACACCGCATGGCTGCACGAACGCCTACTTGTCGTAGGCGGTGGCAATTGCGGCAGAGGTCTCGCGGCGTGTAGGGTCTTCTTGGTCTTGAGTTCGAGGGGCGACTTTGGCTCCAGCATCTTCCTCTCCGCCTGCACATTCTCCTTCTTGTGGTCGGTGAATTTTCGGTCTTGCGAGCTGGAAAGCGTTGACCGGGCATTCGCAGATTGTTGGCCGTTTCGTACGAGCATCAACAATTCACGAGTCACAGTCCATAGAGACACGGTAGCCGATGACTTCGCTCTATAGGCCCTCCACAGGCGCCATGTTATTTATAAAGACTACCAATCCTTTTCTCGAATGGACAGCCGCCGCGAGCTTCTTGACCATTCGGGTGTGGCCGTGCATCCTTGAGGAAGTGTGGAGGGTCAATCGTGAACTGGATGTCGGTGGGAAGACCGCCGTCCACATAATGCTCCTCCCGAAGGTCAGCCATTGAGAGATAAAGTGGAGTCGTTGAAATAGGTGTATTATTACTGACCTTGGAGTAGAGGCGGGTCCTGGTTCCGTTCGAATTTTGAGGGAGTAGCAGCGAATAGGTGAGGACTGAAGGACTGGAAAAAATTACTGAAGATGGTTGTGTCTCGACTTGAGATCTATTGGGAAGAAGAAAAGCGGCAAAACATTGTCTGCGATGTGGAAATGAGTAGTGAAGATGAAAAGGGGTAGAGACGGGGAGACAAGAAGTCCTCAACGGAAGGGGTGTGAGCGCACCCACTTGGGGCGCAACCCTAACAGCGTGACTACCACGCACAATGTACCACCAGTGTCTTCGTCTCCCCTCGATTACCTAGAGTATGTCGTCATGGATGTGGATGTTCATCCGTGCAGCAACCGTCCCTCATACCCTATAGGCTATCCATTCATGAAGGGTGACTTCACGCCAGCAGCGGCTTCGTAATATACTATAATACACCACACTGACAACAGTCCCGTCATCACCGATAGAAACAATAGTCTTTATTTACCCCCAACCATGACCCCAGGAACCGCTACCATAGCACCAGTAGCATCATGGATATCGTCTACGTTCAGAGACGGCGGATAGGTGAAATTGAGACAATGAAGATGAACCGGACGGTGTGGCTGTTGCAAGAACAGGAACCGCAAGCCGAGAGCAGGGCGACGCTCCGCTGGCAACGCTAATGTATGGGTTTTACTTTATTTACAGCTCTGTAGGCTGTGTTACGTGCTAGGTGCTTCTAGAGGAACACCACACGAGAGACAAACTGGTTTCTAGACAGGTCTACACCGAGCCTTGACTACATTCCCCCCCGAGTACACTTAGTGGCACGCCTAGTTAGTTACAATCAATCATACATGCTAAAGCCCCAACATAGCTCCTTCCTCTCCTTCATATACATCAGCCGACGCCGTAACCACTACTCAGTCGATCGCTCGGCAAAATAGGGGCACAAGCATTCACTGCCGTCTTTTATTAACCTCCAAAGCATAATACTTTCCATAAAAATCTTGCGGCGGAATGGCAGTTGAATAGTATCGCCACAACCAGAACAATGCTGCACCCCCCGTATTGTGATAGGTCGCTACATGCGAGTCGACAATTCATGCGACACTGTTTGTTGGTCGCAGAGTCGGTATTGGTGTCCCGGCTCCCGGCAGTCTTTGTCGGCGGCTATTGTGGTGGTAGTGATAATGGCGATGGTGGCATCAATTTTATTTCGCGTTATAAGGGCGATGGCTGCGGTAGTGGTCAGCATATTTGGGCCCCTCTTGAGGTTACAAATACAGAGGATATATTGTGCTCTCGGTGCAGTGAGATGGTGATGAATGACTAGGATGGAGAGTGCTCTAGGGCTTGAGGCATGGAGTAGCATTCGCGCTCCGAGTGATGGGCTGTGTTACGGCTGACGACGTGCTCTACCTCGCATCGAATGACTTCATTCTACATACGTGCTAACCGCACGTACAGACTCTCTGGGTAAAGCTACGGTGCCAAGTTTAAAATAGACAGTGTTCCGGCTGCTCACGATACCCCCGACTTCGCTCGAGGGGGCTAAGATCGCATGGCTACTTCGCCTGGTCGGATATTCCTCGCTCTGCAGCTGCATCCTCTCTGCACACCGTCCACCATCTCTCCGCACCATCAATCATTGCACCATCTGCGACTTGCCTCCAACATCTCCAACATCTCCACAAAGTGGGCGCGGGTACACAATCAGTATCTTGGGTGGGTATTTTGCGCATCATTGCTATTTCACTTGTTATGATTTCCTCACGGTGTTGTCTTGCTAACCGCTGGAGCGTCGCAGCGTCAGTGATCACCATGTACACGAGTGCGCCCACAGCTGACTGAATTCAAGATCTATGCCGCCCATTCGCGGCCCCCTCCCATCCTCCAGCGCTTAGTCCGGCGTCGTCACCGCCGTAGTTGTCGCAGTCTGCTCGATCGCATCAGCCCGCTCCCTCTCAGCGCGGTCCTTACGGCACCCACCTCCTCGCGCGTAGTCTCGGCAGTGGTCGTGCATGGCTTGGTGGAGTACGTGCCGCCGCAGGTGGAGTGGAGATAGCAGCCGCCGACGACCCAGCCGCAGCCGGTGTTGGTGGTGAAGACGCAGATGGTGTCCGAGCAGCGCGGGGGCGACACCGTGGTGGTGCAGCGCGCGGACGCGGCGGCGGCGAGGAGGAGCGAGGACAGGACGTGGCGATGGAAGCGCATCGTTGGCTTTTGTGGGGAAGGAGTGGGGCCGCAGGGGGGGACGTTTTATATCGCCCGCTGCACGCAGAGGGTGACTCCGTCCACATCTCGTATTCGAGGCTCGGCTCCCACCAGGCATCACCTGACCCCGTGCGTGTAGCCGTGGCGGCCGTACCACACGCTGCACGACATGGTCCTGAGAAGACCTAAAATTTGCTTCCTTGGAGAAGGTTAACCTTAGACTTGGGATCGTCCACAAATATCTCAGGACCCAGCTCTACGTCTATAAACAATGAGCAGTCCTGGAAAGGCTTTAAACTCACCCTGAGACTTAGGATGAGGTTGTGAGGAGTTCCGGGTTCTTGTCTTTGCTTGAATGTCCTGGAGTGTCTTGACTCTTACCCCAGGGGTCATGAGGATGAGATGCTGCGTCTGGCTGCATTCACGGTTTTGTCTTTGTCCAGTGGCAGATGCTACATAGCCTTTCCTCACCGTACATAGGATCCTTTATCGCCCTAGGTCGCATGTGATTAACAAACGGAAAGAAAAACAAAAAAAAAACACGCTACACTGCGGAAGCGGACGGGTTGACAGTGACACGAATCTGGTGCCACACCGCTTCGCAGAATTCATGCCTCGCTAACTGTCCTCTGCATATTCCTGCAGGCGGCCAAGCCCACTACCCCTCCCTTTGCATCTCCTACTCGCTCACGTGCGTGATTGGTGCCTGGCGATTCAGTTAATTCCTATTACTTGAAAAAATGTGTGTATGTATGTAGGAGATGATGCACATCATAGGTCGCACATATTATTGACAATATTTCCCCACTCCGACCAACCAATGCTCAAGGATATCCCCACCCAAACCGAAAAAGAAAAAAAAAACTCCTAGTCACGGCGGACGAACAAATACCGACTGCATTACATTCACTGCTCCCAAAAACCCGTGGGGAAAAAAAAAGCCAATGGGTAGTTAATAATTTACATCCAATGTACATAAAGCGCAAGACGAGAGATAAACAAGCACCCCACACAGCCACTCTTACAGCACCGCAGCGACGGCGGCAACACCGGCGACGACACCGGCGAGAAGGCCGCCGGCGCCTAGGCTGACAGCACCCGAGTTGGGGACGACCGAATTCGAGCCGGAGGAGGAGGGGGAGGCCGGGGACCGCGTGACGGAGGCGACGGCGGTGCTGCGGACGATGGTGGTGAGGGGGAATCCGGACGTGGCCTCCTCGTCGGAGGGCGCGGCGGCCCCGGTCTCGGTGGCAGTCTCCTCGGCGTCGGTGCCGGTGGCCAAGCTCTCGACAGCGGCGCTCTGGACGACGCTCCAGAAGTCGTTCTGGACGTCGATGAGGGTGGTCTTGGCGGCGCCGGTGATGATGGTCTGCGTGGATGCGAACTCGGCGTTGGCCGATGCGAAGTCCTCGATGTACTCGACCAGCTTGCTGCCGGTCGGCTCTGCGGTCGCGTCCTTGTCGACGATCGTCTGCGTCATCGCCCACTCGTACTGCGCCTCTGCGGCCGCCGTCGTGTACGCGCCGAACGCCGTGTGTTTCTTGATCTCGGACAACTTCGACACGATCGGGAGAACCACCGACGACTGCTCCGGCGTCAGCCCGCTCAGGTTCTCGAGCTGTGCGCGCGCGAGGGCGGCGAGCGCGAGGAGCGTTGCGGCGGTGAACTTCATGTTGCGGTGTGTGTGTGTGTCGAGGGCGGAGAGATGAGTGAGCGTGGGTGACGGCCGGTTGGACGAATGGACGACTGCGGGCGGGAGATGTCTGGTGGTGGACGGGAAAAGGAACTGCGGAGTGTTATTTAAGCCCGCCGCAGCACACTCCCCTTGGTGTTCGTTGCCGCATGAAGCCAGCACGGTTTCCGACCCACTTTGGGAAGCTGCCAACATAGAGCAGCAGGATGTTCCCTGCGGAAATTGAACCCATGGGAGGCATCACTATCATACGAGGCAGCGTGGCGAGCGCGAGGATCTGGAAGTGCGACCTGATAGCGCAAACGATCCTGCACTGCCCGCCGGAGGCAGGTGGAGGGGCAAGAGGTGAGCCGTACCACTAATTTGCGAGTGAGCAGCCGGCGCTTCGGTAAGACACCGCGCGCGGACACACTCCACCGACGGCTGGACGACTGTCCTCTCCTCCACCGACGGTACCAGGGAGGCATGCAAGGGCCGCACGCGGGATACGTCTGTATCTGCAGGTACAGTTGACGACTCCTATAGCCGAAGGGTTACTGACATTCGTTTCTGATGACTAATATTGGTGACTAAGCGCTAGTATGCCAATGATGCTCTGAGAGCACACCGGATGAACCTACGCCCCCGGCGGAGAGCAGCCATTAATGCGAGAAGGTTTTGATCATAGTGGTAATCTCCCCCATGCGATGGTGTTCCCCATGAACACCCTACTTTTGAGTTACGTGGAAAGGCAAAGGGTACTGAAGTGGTTCTACGGGAGAGAAAACTTTGGCCTCCCCAAGGAAGGCGGGAGGATGGTGCCAGGTTCCTCCATAATTGCCCCCGTGATTATAACCGCAAGGGATGCAAAGATTATGTGGGAACTGAACTGGAAGGCCGGTGTTGCGTTACCTCCCTGCTGGCCAGACAGCTGGACTTTCAGAAGCAGAAAGGCCGGCTGGTTGAAGAGCTTGAGGCACTGCATCAACTTGCGATATTCTACCCAAAATTTCATCATTAAACTCCATCGAGCAGTTATGGTGTGGAGCTAAGTGGTATTCAAGGGAGCATTGCGAATATACGTGGGAGTCCTTGAAGCAGACTCTGCCGTTGGCGCTGGATTCTGTTTCAACTGCTACTATCCACCGGCACTCTGAGCATTGCGTACGTGCGTTGGATGCGTATATTGAAGGCGGTGTCTATGGAACAAGGGAATTTACGGAACGTGTATATAGAGGGCATTGGCAAGTAGTTGACAAGAGTAAATGGTAGGCAGGAATGGAAAAAGGTCATGTTACGTAGTGGTGACAGTAGCACGAGTACACTGATCCAACGGCAAATACAAATGTTTCTTAATCATGAAATAGTAATCAGACATGAATTTTATTTCCTAAAAAGGATAGTAATGTAGTGTCACTCGGTTTTTATTACCCAATTTGGTGACAAGTCGGCAACCGCTCATACAAACTACTAATTTTGTACCCTGGCTTCCACAAATGAATAATACCGTTATTGTTTTCTAGCCCTATCACGTCCTACTCCCTGCTATGTACGCTCTATCGCCTGATAAAACTCTTTTCAATTCTGGTGTGTTGTTGAAAGTGGGAAGCCGGGGGGGGAGGGGGTGAAAGTCGACGTTTTCATGCCCCGGTTATCTCGACTGCGACTGTTCAGGGGTGTTTCCGGCATGCGTAGATACAGCCGTACATATCGCGAGGGCTCGACTTGTCTTTGCTGCCCCGAGGTTCTCCACGACGCGCAATATCGGCAGCAGGCACCTACCGCAGTGGCGAAGAGTCATCACCCACCCCTTACGAAAGCAGCAACAAGCGCCCACCACAACCGCCGCATCCGGGACTATTCTCCCCCTTTCCGTGCGCCCCGTTGTTCGCGGGATACTGACGAGTGCCGCCGGAGGAGGTATGTATGTAACTCCAATGTACGTGAGCCGCTCTGACCACTCACCTGGCCGCAGAGAAGAGTCATCCACGATCCCCCTTTTCGCGGGAGAACTCTGCTGATCTTCTTTACCGGTATTGCGTGGCGTCGGGCTCGCAGATCGAGAGCATACTTAAGTGCTTGAATTTCCAGATAGCTGCTCGCGATATCTGGTGTAGAGCACTCTGCTCCCCCAGGGTCTTGGACACCTACAACTCGCCCTGCCGTTGTCCTGCGTATGTTGAGTTTGCCGGCGCACCGAAGTCTGGCAACGGTACGGGGGTTTCTTTTTCTTTTTTCTTTTTCTTTTTCTTTTTCTTTTTCTTTTTCTTTTTTCTTCTTCTACATCCTTGGCGCTGTAGATGTGGGTGATATGTAATATTTGTACGGGAAGTGCTCTGCGGAAAATACAAACAGAGACACGTACGGCATTCACTACTAGAATCCTGCGGACTTGACTCCCTGATGCGGGACAGGGAGCACGGACTTAAACTCGCATCATCAGGAACGATGTAAACTTCCAGGATGGTGGGACCAGCGGTGGCCAAGTGAGACGTGTATCGACGAGAGTGCCTCTTGCTTGGTGAAGCTACATACAAACCCGATTCCTCATCGTGAGTGGACGTGTGAAGCCACGACTCCGCGGAAATGTGCGATAAGGCAAGGACAGACTCCTTGAGTACCGCTCGGTGAGGGAAAATACGTGATACCTACTTCCGAGCTGGACCTGGTTTTCGGGATTTAGTGGTGGAACCTAAACGCATCCCCTGGAGAAGTGCTCTCCCGACAATAGATATATATGGTGGTGACCTGGCATGTCAGATGAAAACCCACCGGTGTCCTGCATCCGGAGGGGGGTTTGAGGGATGATGCCTTGGCATACGGATGCGGGGGGTGAAATTAAACCAAGCTGAGGGAAAATTGGGTGGCTGCTCTGAGCTTTAGAGGTTGGAGTGCCTAAGGAGCTAGAGAAAGTGACCCCGCGATGAGGTGGTTTCTTCGTTCCCTGTCTTCAATCCTGCTTGGGCAGGCACGCCATGATCCAAATTGGTCGCATGCTAGTAATGGAAAAGGAAAAAAAAAGACAGGGAGCACTGAGACTGCGCGTTACCGCAGGTGTTATATATCCTATAGATAGACCTCCTTCGCTACGTGAAACGGGGGTGTCAGGCAAATGAGCGACTTTGCGAGTGGCCTTCTCTGTCCGAATCGCTTTTTTTCTTCACGCACCCCGCTCGATCAATCCGCCCCCAGTGACGTAGGTACTCGCTCAGGGTTATCGGCGATTAACGCTTTAGTAAGTGAGGCCATTTGGTTTCATACAAGATCAAGATTGAAAATGCTGGTTGGTCAGTGCAGCAGAAACTAACGCGAAGTAGTGCTGGTGGTGGAGGTGGCAGTGGGGCGGTGGTGTGGCGGTGGTGTTGTTGGGTCGTGACGCTAACGCCGGCCCTAATCTAGAGCGTTCAAATCTGCTCTTTCAAGTCCTGGGCGTTCAATCGCCGAGTATCTATCCTGTGCGAGTATGACGCGTTGGTCCGTTGGTTGGCCGGTTGGCGGGGCTGGTTGGCTGGCCAACGACAACGCTTCGAAGTGCATCGAAGCTTCATTGCGCGTTGTGGTGATGCTTGCGTAAGCAGCCGAACCGCGCCTCGGGAATCCCGCGACCGTGCACTCGACGCCGAGGGGGGGGCTAGCGAACGCCTTTCTTCCAGCCGCAACTGCACTGCACTACCCTCTCCACCTGCCACCGACCGAGCTCGGAGTTTCTTATATCTATAATTCCGCCCGCCTCACCCGCACATTCTTCGACACGATGTCGAGCGCCGATAGCCTCAAGGTCCGAGGCAACAAGTGAGCCATCTATCTACTCCTTTCGTTTCGCGCGCAGCCTATGTCCGCTGGAAAGCAGGGGGTGGCAGGGTGGCTGACCACACGCTCGGTCGCAACAGTTGCTTCCAGGTTGGCGATTTCGTTGGCGCCGAGAAGTTCTACACCCAGGCCATAGCCAAAGACCCCACGTGCGTTTTTGCGTTCCTCCCCCTCCGGTCTTCCTTGACGGACAGATGCACGTGGGGGGCAAGGCTGACGCGCGCCCACCTCCATATCTAGCAATGCCGCGTTCTTCACCAACCGTGCTCTAGCGCGCATGCGCATGTCGCAGTGGCACTCCGTGCTCGACGACTGCCACAAGGCGCTCGAGCTGCTCCCCAGTTCCCGTACGTGCTCCCCCCCACGGTGAGCAGCAACATCGCCGGCCGGGCTGACGGCGCGCAGTGAAGGCGTACACGTACCTCGGCGCCGCGCTGATGCAGCTGGGACGGCCGGGCGAGTCGTTCACGGCGAGCCGCACGGCGTACAGCCTCGCGATCTCGCAACGGTCGCCGAGCGTGTCCGCGATCGCCGCAAGCTGTCTGCAGGCGAAGAAAGCGCAGTGGGAGGAGGCGGAGCGCGAGCGCGTGCTGCACGAGTCGCAGCTGCTCCGCGACGTCTGCGACACCGTCATGAACGCCGCCACCCCCGCCGCCGCCGCCGAGAAGCGCGACATCTGCAGACAGCTCGAGGTCGTCTTTGCCCACAGCGATCCGACGCGCCTCAAGATGAGACGTGTCCCCGACTGGCTGATCGACAACATCACCTTCGGCATCATGTGGGATCCCGTCGTCGTGCGTCCCCCCTCCCTCCGTCCGCCGAAGCGCGGGATGGAAGCTGACGCGGACTTAGACTATCCACGGACACTCCTACGACCGCAGCACGTTGATAGACCACCTTAAGCGCTCACAGACGGACCCGCTGACGCGCGAGCCGCTGACCGAAGCCGATCTTCGGCCTAATCTTGCACTCCGGGCCGCCAGCGAGGAGTTCCTCAAGGAGAACGGTTGGGCCGTCGACTGGTAGACAGCGGTAGAGACGGAGCGTGCTTGCGTGTGCTTCACTTTGTTCCGTTTGGTGCGGGAGTCTGGTGCTGGTGCCGGTGCTTTTTTTTTTGCTTTGCTTTGCTTTGCTTCGCGCATGCGTGGGGAACGGAGGCGGGCGGGCGAGCACTCGAGGCCATACCGTACATAGTACCTACCTATGTACTTACATACTTCCTACGTCATGGCTTTGAAGGCTTGCAGAAACAGATCTGGCTGACTTTCATGGCAATGCCTGGTCCCGGGCTTCATTTTCAATGGCTATCATTTTGTTGGCCCCTCCATCCATCCATCCGTCCGGCCGCACAAAGTAGGGCACAAGTACCGTCAGTATCAAGCAGAAAAGAAAAGAAACGATACGAAAGGCCAGACAAACACTCATATGCTCGCAGACGCCGCATGCCGATTAGTATCTACGTAGGTAGCCAGAAAAAAAAACCCCGTCCGATCCCATCCAGAAAGCAAAGCAGCAAAAAAAAAAAAAAAAAAAAAAAAAAAAAAAAAAAAGAGAATACGGCAGCCGAATCGAACCGAGCACCTGCTATATACTCACACTCAGACCTTTCTCCTCTCGTACTCCTCGATCATCTGCCAGTCGGCATTGGAAACCTTGCCCTCGGTCTCCCAGGTGTCGTCCTCGGACGGGTATCCGAGCCACGAAACCTTGAACTCGCGCGCGAGAACGCCGGCGTGCTTCGTCTTGACCCAGCGCTCGTTGCGGATCTTGTCCATGATGAAGAGGCCGTCCACCTCCTTCGTGGCCTCTCTCAGGTCCTCGGCCATGAGCGAGCCAGTGTAACGTACGATCTGGGACTGGCGGATCCACTGGTCGGCGAGCGAGATAGACGGGAGCTCCAGCTTCGCCCAGGCCTCCGATTTCCCGCCGCGGACGTTGCGCAGGTGCGCGGGCGCTGGGTTGTCGGTTGACGCAAGGACGAACGGGCCGTCGTACTCGTCCGCGTCGACGGTGCCCGGGTGCACGAAGCGGGACGGGCGGCGTCGCAGCACCAACTGGCCCGGCTGGAAGACGGCGGCTGCGCCATCGACCGGCGACGGGATGTGACGGGGTCTCGGCGTGCGGTGTGGCTGGGTTGGGACGGTGTCGCGCGAGGGAGTCTTTGTGCTGCTCGGGGTGCGGGTGCTGCTGCGAAGGGTCCGCGTCGTCTCGGGGACGTGTCGGGAGGAGCTGCGGGGCCCAGCTGCAGGACCGGCGCCATTGAGAGGCGTCTCGGGCGGGGAGTTGTAGGTGTTCCACGGAGTAACCTTGGGACGGTCCCTCGGCGCCCTGCGCAGCTCGTCAGCCATAGACTCCACGCACAGGAGCGTTAGCTCTCGGGTTAACTCACTTCGGGTCGACGGTCTTGGTCTTGGTCTCGAGCGCGCTCACAGCTGCTGCTGAAAGGGACCGCCTCGCATCCTCCCACGTCTCGATGTGGTAGTGTTTCAGGATACTCTCCGGCCCGGGACCGAGGTCCGGCTCCAGTTTGATCGCGATGCTGAGCTCGCGGGCTTCGAGCTCCGGCGTCTGCTCGGATTCGGTATATCCTTCTTCCTCGCCGTCTTCCTCGTCTCCTTCCTCCTCCTCGCCCTCCTCTTCTTCCGCTACCACTCGTCCTGCGGCCCCCGCGTTGGACGCTGCCCCCTGACTCTTCCGATAGACGTACTCGCGCGCAAGTCGGAGGACCAAGTAGAGGCCCAGCAGGAACGGGGCAATGGATACCACGTAACGGTGCGCGTCGACGCCCAGAATTCCAAAATACCGAGACTTCACATCCATTTTGGCGGCGTACTGCTTGAGGATGCGGAGAAGCGAGAGTAGAGCAGCTGCGGGATGACGTGCGACGACGGCCAGGATGGAATCCAGGGTATGGTCAAGGGGAGCGGGTGGGCGGCTGTTATCGTCCATCGCACGAGGGGGAAATTGAGTTTGATGTCGGCGTTGGGGATGCGGCGGGCCTCGGCAGTGGCGAGGACGGAGCACTTGGTCGGTGTGCAAGTTTGTCCACCGTGCACACTATGAGGCTCAACAAGGTCCGACGCGGCTCACCACGGCATGCACGAAACAGTCCTGCTGAGTCAGCAAGTTACGGCGGAAGCCGACGCAGACAGCAGTTCTTCTTGTACGACGTGTTGTCGCCGATTCGCACATCTGTGCGGAGTCCTGGATGGGGAACAAGGTCCTTGTCGAGCATCTCCAACCTACTTTCTCTTCTCGTCACAGCTTTGCCGTGCATTGCGCTGCAATACCAAGCATCCAGATAGATATCCAACACACACGCCATGCACCCCGCACGCACACCGCTCGTCTCGTCTGAAGCCGTGGTCGTCCCTTCGTTGGATTCCACCGGCGATCGTCAGCTCGCTCAGCTATCCGGCAATAATAGCAGGCGGTCCTATCTGCGGGAAGATATAACTATTTACGTGTCCGTTGTCTGCGCGCGGTGGATGCGGCTCGTAACTATGTAGTTACATCTCGCGCGAGGCTCGCCCTTCTCCGTCTTTCTCGGACTCTCCGCGCCATTCCGCCGGCCAGAACAACGATACTTGCCTGCATGGCGACGGCAGTAGAGTGCTGTTTAAATCGTTTAAATGCCGCTTCCTTTGCAATGCACACGCAGCATTACCGCAGTCCAGATTTCCCCACATTTCGCATCCTAGTGTGCCTGGGGGTCGGGGCCGTTACTGCCGCGAAATCCGAGGTAGCCCCGCCGTATGTAAACCCGTCCCTCTGCCTTGCGACCGAGACAAAAAGAACGGGTCTGCCTCTTCCGCTTTTTCCCCTCCGCCCACCACGCACCAACCGACCATTCCCCGCCCGACACCTCCGCCAAAGCGACCACAACTCGTGCTCCCCACACTCATATTCTCTGCCCGCCCGTACTCTCTGCTCGCAATTCTTTCATCAGCCATCGCGCCGAGCTTGATGATGAACAGCGCCACCAGCGAGTGCGAGGACGGCGCTAGCGCTGGAAGTAATCTTGATGGTGCCAGAGGAGTCGACATGCCGGTCGGCGCGACGGATGGCAGCGGCGGCAGCGGCGGCGCGATTGGCGCTGGCGGGAACAGCCTCGACGGCGGCTCCAAGCGAAAGAGAGTGTCGCTGGCTTGCAATGCCTGTAGACTGAGGAAATCAAAGGTTTGACAACCAGCTGTTGATCGTCACTCACCGCATCGTCGACGGGCCGGGGGCTTGCGGGGCCGGAAGGACTGCCGGAGAAAGAGAAGAGAGCGGAGAAGTGAACGGGAAAAGAAAAGGAGAAGGAGGAGAAGGAGAAGGAGAAGGGGAGGGAGAGGGAGAGGGAGCAGCAGCGGCTGGCCGTGGAGATCCCTCGTAACTCGAGTGTAGTAAAAGTACCCTCGCTTACTTGCGCGCGCGATGACAGTGCGATGGTGTGCGTCCGAGATGTTCCATGTGCAGAGGTATGTCGGCCATCTCATCTGCCTGTGCTGCGGGTGCTGGGCTCGGCCGTGGTCTTTATACCCATTCGCCGCCCGCTGCCGCCCGCCCCGCCTCTCCCCCGAATACGCCCCGCCTCTGAAGAGAAATCAAGCCTTCGGCTAACGGACCTTAACTCGAACCCTCCCCCCCAGATCTGGACTTTGATTGCGTCTATCAGCAGTCGGCATCGTCCGCAAACACCATAGTAAGCAAGGAGTAAACCTCCCCCTGTGTGCGCGGCGCGGTCCAGTCGATCTCGAAGAACTGCTCGATTGACCTCCGGTATTTAGCTATATTGGCCGGCTGGAGTCTCGTCTGCTCGCGGTTGAAAACCTGCTCGCAGCCCAGGCATCGCTCAACGAGCAGCTGCGGAGCTCACTCACGCCTACGGCGGCGCCCGGGGACGAACTGTCGGACCGGCGCGGAAGAAGCGACTCGACCGGCGAGCCGTCGAGGCCCAAGAGGAGGCGCGAGCATTCGAGGTCGTCATCCGCGCTGGATGGCAGTAGCAACGGGGAGATGTTCGTCAATGTCGGGCATGGACATCTGGAGGAAGATACCCCGGCACCGGATACGGTGTTGGACGGTATGGGAGCGCTGAGTTTGGGTGACGAGGACGACTACGGGTATTTCGGTAAGGGTGCCTCGTTCGCCTGCGGTCAGGATTGGCCGCGGTAGTTGACTCGCCCCTGCAGGCCCTTCGTCCAATATCGCGCTCATCGGCCACGTCACGCGAGCACTTTCGACCTGCGCCAGCGTCAGCGGCGCATTCAAAAAGGATCTTCGCCGCGCAGAAGCCTCGGAAGCGCAATCGCAGCCGCTCTCGCCACGGGGTTCTGCCGGCCAGGATGGCTCCGCCGAGTTCGACTTCCGGCCGGGAAACGTGAATCCTTACGTGATTCCAGCCGAGAACAAGGCTCGACACTACATCACCCTGTACTTCGCGAACACCAACGTGCTGTACCCGTACCTGCACCAGCCGACCTTCCTCGACGACTACGAAGCGGCATTGAAGGACGGGTTCGCGAAAGTCCGACGGACATGGCTCGCCCTGCTGAATCTGGTGATGGCGATGGCTTCCCGCGCCAGTACGGAGGAGGATGTCAGCACCGAGGAAAAGTACGCTGCGGCGGAAGTCTTCTACAAGAGGGGCTATGCGCTCTGCAATGGCCATCTCCTGCGGATGACCAGTCTGGATTCCGTGCAGCTGTTGCTGTTGATGAGCCACTACCTGCAGAGCACGAGGAGGCCGGTTCAGTGCTGGACCACTCACGGACTTGCCATCCGCGTGGCGATTCAGCTGGGATTACACAGTACGCAGGCACTGCAGCGTTTCCAGCCGCTGCAGAGAGAACTCAGGAAGCGGGCGTGGTACGGATTGGTTGTATTGGACCGGTATGCGGTGCGTTGGACACTTGCTGAGCGATGGGATGACTAATGCGGACAGAACCCTATGCATGACTTTCGGCCGCCCATCCGCCATCGCCCAGTACTGCGACAAACTGGAGCTTCCACTCGACATCGCGGACGATGCGCTGCGAGCCAACATGACGATGACCCCGACCGTGAATCCCGTCAACCCTCCGGAGTGCACGTCGATGACCTTCTTCATCGTCTCGATCAAGCTGTACACGCTTCTGGGACGGATAATCGACACCCTTTACGGCGGCAACCTCGGCGGCACGGACCCGTCCGAGCCCACGTTCACCGACGTTGCACGCATCGCCGAGATCGAGGAGAAGCTCGCCAACTGGCGGCAATCGCTCCCGACTGTTCTGCAGACGGTGTCCGCCGCGGACATCCCCGAAGGCGGTGGCCCGCCCTCGCAGTTTTGGCGCCAACGCATCATCCTCTCGCTGCGCTACCACAACACGCGCGCGCTCCTCCACCGGCAATTCGCCGTCAAGGGTCTCAGCGAGATATGGGGAGCAGGTCCGAGCACGAACCGGTTCGAGGGCGACTTCTTCTGGAACTTCGGGCTCGCCAGTATCAAAGCTTGCGGCGACTCTGCGATCCAGACGGTCGAGATCATCCACAAAGTCAAGCATCGCAGCGACCTGCTGGGCTTCTGGTGGTTCACGCTGTATTACACTTTCAACGCCTCGCTCGTCCTCGTCAGCAGGGTCTTGATCGTGTCCCAGGTGCGCCAACTCGCGCACAGAAGGGATTTCGTGCACGAGACCGGTAGTCTCCTCAAGTACCTGGAGATGGCGGTCGAGACGCTCGAAGTGCTTGCCACCGGCAACAGGATCGCAAATAGATGCCGCCTCTTTCTGAAGAACCTAATGCGCTACGTCGCGCCGCTTGGTACGATCCCCTCCCTCCACCCTCCGCACCACACCGTGCACTAACCCCTCGTATAGCCGCGTCCTCGCCGAGAACACTGCAACTGAATCCTCCGCTCCTCTTTGACCGTGCGCAGACCCCGCCGGCGGCCAACAGTGAACTCATCCAGAACGCCCAGCACGGCGCCCAACAGCAATACGGCTCCGACCAAGCGAACGGACAGGTAAAGTCGCCGTTCAGGGCCCAGCTGGGAGAATTCATGCTCGAGAGCGATTTCACGTATCTGCACAGCATCCTGCCGCCATTGGGCATGGGAGATATGGACATGGATGGATACGGAGCCGCCTTTGGAGGCGCCGCTGGCGCGGAGATGGGATTCGGTGCTTAAGGCGGTAAGTTGGGCAACGGTGTGCGTTTGTATGTAGGTATGCGTGCGCGCGGATGATGCGTATGAGGCTATATAAGCATTGATTTGGACACGAATTCGATGTGCGTGCCGGATTGGTCGGGCTTAACCCTTGGGTACAAAGATTTGGCTGCGTGTGGTGCAGCACAGACTGCCAGTGGGGTGATGGTGGCAAGCTCTTCGTGTATCTAATAGAGGTCACGTCTCATATCTCCACTGAATACACAATCATCATCTCACGCCACAACCATTCCACAACCGACAGCAACCACCATGCCGCAACGTTCCTCCTTCAGTGCACCCATGAGACTAGGCCATCCAGCGACGACTTAATTGGATAATATTAAGTTCGGTCGGATTTTCCGAGACGTTTCTAGCGTCCGCTCAATCGCTCGACGGAAGGAAGCTGTAACGGCACGGACCAACGGGGCTGCAGGTAGCGGACAGGACGAGCGAGTTGACGACGAGCGGCGAGCGTGCGGGCGACGTGTGGGTACGAGCAATGAAACCGAAGAACAAGACGGAGGATATGACAGAGGTCAGGACAGAGGACAAACCACGGACGGCGACGAAAGCTGTATTGTTGAGAGCAAAAAGGCTCTTAGCAGCCGGCTACTTGGATCCTGTGGCTTCGTCGAGCTCCGTCCTTACCGGGAGCGATTCGCGGTGGTTCCAGAACAGGACCCAGACCCGCGATCACCTGTTCAAGAACTGTCCAAAGTGGAAGGGCCAGCAGAAGTTCCTTGGCGGGGGGGGGGGGGGGGGGGGGGGGGGGGGTGGGGTATTGATAGGGTGTGTGTTTAAAAAAATAAAAAAAAAAAACCATTTTTAGTTTT
>Ga0307508_10002387_pt1 | contig 19856 bp, 27 predicted proteins | sample 9_EM_MG_FD_203089 | JGI IMG/M metagenome (GOLD analysis project Ga0307508, IMG submission 203089) | Populus trichocarpa ectomycorrhiza microbial communities from riparian zone in the Pacific Northwest, United States - 9_EM | ecosystem: Host-associated > Plants > Roots > Unclassified | place...
GTGACGCCGGCTGGAACGTCTTCCAGCCTGACGTAGTCCCAGGTTGAGTTTTCAGCCAAAGATCTGAGTTCCTCATCAACCGCATCAGACCATTTCTGGCCAAACCTCGGGTGCGCAATGGCTTCCCCGTAGGATACCGGATCTTCCGAATCCATTGGTTCCTCTTCCAACCGGATCCGGTGGGTGACCGCTCTAGGTCTCTTTCGAAGATCATACCGGCAGGTATTTCTTTCCAAATTGAGTCCGCTCGAGACGCCGAGTCTGAGTCCGACCACGGAGGAGCTGAGTCTGAGTCCGCCCGAGGAATTGAGTTTGCTCGAGGAATTGAGTTTGCTCAAGGCGCCGAGTCCGAGTCTGACCGCCGAGGCGTCGAGTCCGAGTCCGCCCGAGGAATTGAGTTCGTGCGAGGAATTGAGTTCGCTCGATGCGCCGAGTCCGAGTCCGACCGCCCAGGCGTCGAGTCCGAGTCCGCCCCAGGAATTGATTTCGCTCGAGACGGCGAGTCCGAGTCCGACCGCCGAGGCATCGAGTCCGAGTTCGCCCGAGGAATTGAGTTCGCTCGAGGAATTGAGTTCGCTCGAGGCGTCCACTCCGAATACGACCGCCGAGGCGTCGAGTCCGAGTCCACTCGATTCTAAGAAGGTGACGTTTGATGCCTGGATTACCTGCCTCCAGTGAGAATCCCAAAAGCACCAGATAGTAGTACTGTCATGGACAAAGCCGAGCATAAATAGAGGGTGAGCACGTGTGCCGAACTTGCTGCGGTGGGAGGCTGGGAGTGATTTGAAAGCTTTGCATCCAAAACGTCGTAGATGGCCAACTTCCAGTTTTCTTCCAAAGAGCTTTTCATAAGGAGTCATACCATTGTGCGATGAGGTCGAGCTCCGAGCGTGCAAGTAGTTCGCTGTTGACATGGCTTCTGCCCACATGCTTGGTGGGAGAGTACAGTCCAGTAGCATTGCACGAGCCTTTGCATTGTGGGTCTGAATCATCCTTTCGGAGACCCCATTTTTATGCTGCGTGTATGGTGGTGACGGCTCGAAGGTAATACCGTATTCTGTAAGGATTGATCGAAATGCTTCGTTGTCGTATTCTCCTTTGCCATTGTCGCACCGGAACTGAGTGATGCGATGCTTTACTTGTAGCTCGACAAGATTTTTGAAGTCTCTGAATACTGTGCACACTTCCGATGATGACTTCGAGCGTAGGAAGCATACCCAGGTGTAGTGGCTGAAGTCATCAATATACAGTATGTAGTATCGGCGCCCAGACAGTGATTGAGGGCTGATGGGTCCACACAGGTCAGAGTGGATCAGTTCCAGTGGCTTAGTCGCTCGCCGAGCTGGAACCTTCCTTTGAAACTTCTCCTTAGCCTTCGCTTTGATGCAGATGTCACAGGCCGTGGACGTGGCAGTTTCCTTTTCAGAGTAGGATCCCTTAGGCAGTAGCTTTCGGACATCGCTGAGGTTGAGGTGGCCAAGATGTTGGTGCCAGGTTTGGATATCTGTCCGAAATGCCGAGTCCGAGCGAGGCGCCGATTCTGAGTCCGAGTGATGTGCCGATTCCGAATCCGAGTGAGGCACCGATTCCGAGTCCGAGTGAGGCACCGATTCCAAGTCCGAGCGCGGCACCGATTTTGAGTCCGAGCAAGGCACCAATTCCGAATCCGACTGAGGTGGAGCATTTGCTCGCTACGCAGTGGAATTTGGATAACCCTTTTTGGAGGTTACATTGCCGAGAAGGACGAAGGACATGGATCCAGGTGCGCATCTACCCAGGGGTTGTTCCTAAAATCCTCTGATGTAATGTAAGCAGTACGTGAATGGGAACGGAAACTGACATCAACGCCATCCTTGATCAACTGGGGTACCGAGAGTAGAGAGGCTCCGAAGTCTGGTACATATAGAGCTTCCACCCTGAGGAGCATTCCACAATCCAGCTGGAGGTTGATGCTGCCGGCCGCTGTTGCTAAACTGACAGAGTCGGCTGACTCGACTTGCAAGAATTCCTCGAGTGGGTGGTATTCATGAAAGTCCATCAGATTTGGTGAGATGTGGTGGGTAGCGCCTCAGTCGATTATCCATTTGTCGGTTTTGCGTGTGTGTCCGGCCACTCTTGCCATCGCAGTGAGGCCGTGTACTACAGTGTCTCCGGTTTTGACACGATAAGCGGATGCTGACTTTCCGCGCTTGGCTTCCCTTCTCTGTCTCACCTCGGTGGCTCTTTTCTTGACTTCGCAATCAATCTCTTTGTGTCTCTTCCTTGTGCAGTAGTAGCACGTGATGTTGCTAGGGTCTGAGGTGGCCTGTTTCTTATTGTAAGGCTTTCGACGGTGTTTGCCTTTTCCATTGGTTCGATGGTGCTTGCCGCCATGTTTGTTGAGGCCTAAAAAACGAGAGTGCAGGGATGAGATGCTGAAGCGAGGCTCAAAGTGGTAGGTACAGCGGGAGCGATTATCGATGGGTAGCTTTTTTTTTTTTGTTTTATCATACTCGCATGAAGCCTATCTAGACTATGGCGGCGTACATTTTTGACCGTTTCCCCGCTACTGTCCGCGCGATGGCGGCATGTTGCAAGCTTTCCTTTGCCATCCGCCCAGGCATGTCCCAAGAAGATAGAAGGCGCCCCAACGAAATGACAAAAGAGAGACAGGAAGGAAACACACTGTATTCTCACTCCTCTTCCACGGAAGCCAGGAAGGCGGGTGTGTGGAGGAACAGGGGTTCCTCAACCTCGGCGCCCAGCCTCGCAGTTTCTGCTTCCCTCTCCTCCTCTCGTTCTCTTCTCTCCCGAACTTCCCACTCTGATGCCTCACTCTGTGCGTCCTCCTCAACCGGGGCCGGAGCCAGCCTCCCTACATCCATGGTGGATAGGAAGTCCAGCACTGCCCTGCTGCACCTGTCGTCGGCAAGGTGGTCCTGGATCGGGAACCAGCTCCTCCCTCTCCCCGTCTCCTTCCACACCTCCTTCCACAGCACCTTCTGCTGTTCCTTCCATTGTCCGCAGTTTTTGAAGAGGTGCTCCCTTGTCTGCTCCTTGCACCTACACCACCAGCACTGCACTGAAGTTCGGTTCTCTGTCCATTCTAAGTACTGCCCGGTAAGGCAGTGCCCAGTCTTGATCTGGTAAAACCTTGCCGCGACCCTCTTGTTGCTTCCGGCCACTGTCTTGTCAGGCTGCTGTGTGCGTGGCATTCTGTATTTCTTAGCAGAGATTCGTTTCCCAGCCCACTGGCGGGCCTCGTCCCATTTCTTCGTCGAGATCTCACGCTTGATGTGTGCAAGAGACCTGGGGAGTGGCACCGGGTGCGCTCCTCCCTGTAACCACTCCACCCCTCGTGCTTCCGGTTTTTCTGCTGCGATCTTTGCCCACTCGTCAGCCTTTTCGTTGCCTGGAACGCCCTTATGGGCGGGGCACCACCGGATCTCGATGGTGATACCCGGCCTAGCTCTTCGCAGCTTTGCGATGTGTCATCTTGCCAGGATTGCATACTTCTGGCCTGGGCTGCGCTCCTCTGATGCAATCCGCCTAATGGCAGCTTGGGCATCAGTGAAAATTGTGACCCGTTCCGGCACCATCTGGCGCTTTGCCGCCTCCTCGAGGGCTCTTGCCAGTGCTGCGCATTCTGCATCGTAGGCTTCTTGGTTGTATCCCATGTTGTTCTTGTTATCCACCCAAGATTGTCCATTCTGCCATGCAACAGCATATCCGGTTGCTCCACTGTCGAGTCGCGACCCATCAGTAAACATGGTGAGTCCAGGTCTGATCCGCTCCGCCTCTGCCTTGGCTGTCTTCTTGTCCTCCTGGATTCTCTCAGCGTCTAGCGCTTCCGGTTCCTCAAGTAGGACTGTCATCTCTGTACTGCCTCGATGCGTCAGTGCGTTCTTCAGCCTTCCCCCAATTCCCAACCTTGCTCCCACCACCTCTCTGGCCTGATCGCCATCGGGCAGACTGAGTAGCAGTAGGCCAAAGCATTGTTGCCGATTCTCAAGTTGTGCTGTTGCCAGTCTAAGCCCTGACTCCATCGCTAGTGCTCCGCAGTTGGTTGTTCGGAAGCATACTGTGACTGTCCGCGCCTGCTTGTTCACCTCTTTCTGTAGCTCTTCGGCTCTTTCTATGGTGCCGTCCACCCTGTCACCCTTCCACCATAGTTCCGACCCGAACATGGCAACTGACTGGATGCACGCTATCATGACCTTGCGGCAGTTGGCTGGCGAGAGACCCATCTGTCCAGTAAGCCAGCGAAGCCGTTCCATGGCCTTCTTTCCCTCTTTTAGCCTAACTGTGTGATGTTCCTTAAGCGTGAGCTGGGAGTCTAGCCAGACTCCTAGCCAACGGGTTGCTTCGGAGTTAAAGGGGATGTCGCTGGTCGCCAGAAGGATGGTGGCAGTCGGAGCGCCCTTCTTTTACCGGAAGAGCACACCTTCCGTTTTTCCCTGGTCGAACGCCACTCCATTATCCTTTGCCCAGTCTAGGGACACGGCTGCTGCTTCCGCCAGCTTTGCCGCCACCTCCTCCTCATTCTCTGCTTTCACCCACCATCCAATGTCGTCTGCAAATGATAGGCCCTGGACATCCGGTACTGCTCTCTCCACCTCGTCGAAGATGCCGGACAGGTAGGTGACAAACAGAATAGGGGCCACTGGTGACCCCTGTGGGATCCCGGTGTCGATCGGGCTGACGTCCCCGGCCTCGCCATCCAGCACGAGTTTGACCTTTCGGTCTGTCATGAAGTTGTGCGTCCATCGGATGAGGTCCGGCTCCAGCTCCAGTGCTTCCATGCGCTTGCCAAGGAGCGCCTTGTTGACATTGTTAAACGCCGACTTGACATCCATAAATAACGCTCCCGCTATCTTCTTTTCTCCCCACGCCTGCTGGGTTCGGTTCATGAGCACCGCGACTGCATCGATGCATGACCTTCGCTTGCGGCAGCCGTACTGTCCTTCGTGCAGCCCCTTCTTTCGTTCCAGGTGGTCGGCGATCAGGTGGCCCGCCATCCGTTCCACTAGCTTGCTGATGACATCCAAGAGGCAGATCACCCGATAGGCCCGTACCTTCGAGTAGTCGGGCTTTCCGGGCTTTGGAATAACAATTCCTTTGGCTGTTTTCCAGAGTTCGGGGTGATGGCCCAGCCGGATGCAGGCTCTGACTAGCTGTACGATCCGCTGTCGGTCCCATTCCCAGAAGACTTTGAGGATGCCCGCCGAGATATGGTCATCTCCCGGAGCTGACGAATTGGCCGCCTTTCTGAGTTGCTCCCGCACCACTTCTTCGTTAACCCGTTCAAAGGCTCTTCCCCCTTCCTTTGGCGTGTAGTTGCTCAGTGGTGCCTTGGGGAAGTGGGCAGCCAGCAGGGCTTTCTCTCGCTCGTAACGCCCTTCTGCAATGTTGCCATCCTCATCAACCAGAGCCTGTCCGGCCTTGTCGATTCTGGGCGTCATGTACCGCGTCGCTGTCCATACATCATTTCCTTTGCCTTCTTGTAGGAACCGGTTCCAACACTCCCGCTTGGCCCGCCGGATAGCTCTCCGGAAGTTGCGTCTTGCTTCTTTGAAGCGGCTGATGCCAGCTGGGCGGTGTCTGAATTCTCTCCTGGCTCTTCCCAGCTCATGCCGCAGCTGCTTGACGTCCTCTGACCACCAACGCTTTGACCTTAATCACCACCTCTTCTTCCTTGCCAGCCGATCCAGCGTTCCTATCATCGCCTCTTTCAATCCAACCGCTGCTTTGTCCACCTCTTCCACTGTGCTGTCTTCGTTGAGGAGCGGGGTCTGGCTGGCTGCCCGTAGGTAAACCTCCCTCGCTTCCGCCCTCTTTCTCTCCGCTGCCTCCCGTGCTTCTCCAGTTTTGCCCCCTGTCGTCCACCCCCTGATATCCCACCCAGTAGTATCCTTGCTGACTCCTCCTACTGCCCCTTGCCTAAGCACCTCCCAGACAATGACCTCATGGTCTGATCCGGTGGTGTCTTTCTCCCCGGCGATACTCTAATTTAGTTCCACGTTTGGTGAGGACAAGGTTAGGTCGATAATGGAGTGATTAGGGCCGCCCAGCCTTGTTGCTTCTTCGGTGTTCCACACCACTAATACCTCCTCTTCGATGAGCTTTTCCCAGAAGACCGCGTTTTTCCGTCCTGTCACTCTCCGGTTCCACACTGTACTGTGGGCGTTCATATCCCCAGCAATTATCACTCGGGCTGACTTGGCAATAGCGCCCCAGTCGGCGCGTTGCGCTGGTCTTCCCCCATCTCTCCATTGGTCGTACACATTGGCAATGGTGATTGTCGGCATGCCCGGTGGTGTGACCTCGATTACCTGCACGTGATTTCTGCTGTTCCTTGTCATATCCTTCATTTCAGTCACCCTGCAACGTGATGCCCGGTTGACTGCTATCCAGCACTTTGCTGGCTCACCTTCTTCCCCCCTTATAAACGTGAAACTGGGGTGCGATCTGCTACTGTCTTTCTCCCTCTCTCCTCTCGGCTCTTGTATCAGAACAAGGTCCGCTCCCATTCTGACCGCTGACCCCAACACCGCCTCCATGACCTGGCCCCCCCTAGCGCAGTTATGCTGCAGCGCCAGCAGCTTTCGTGTTTCTGGTGGGTTCGCCATCAGACGGCTATGGGTGGGGCGGTGCCACTTGGTTCCATTCCAGTTACCGTTACCTCCATTGGGTCTTCAGTCCAGTCTGGAGAAGTCTCCACATGCGCGCCTCCTGGGACACAGTTCAGGAAGGCCGGTCCGCCAGCGCTGGGTTATCGATGGGTAGCGGATTGGCAGAGCGTTCAATCCGGGCTCATAACCTGTTGGAATATATGGATCGATAAACGTGAAGATTGTATTACAGTATTATGCGGGCACAAGATCTCTCTATATACAGGAAGGCCGTCAGGACAAAGGACGGAAGACTGTCCCCCCGAGCCGGTGCTCGGGGACTCAGTCATGTCCGGACGCCTCCTCATCTCTGGACACCTCCTCATCTCCGGACGCCTCCTCATCTCCGGACGCCTCCTTATTCTGACAAACTCGCCAGAAACCCGAAGTTTGAAACTGCAGGTGGGCAACCGAACAGGCCCTAAGTAAATCGACAGACGCCGACCTGACCTCGACCACGGCACTGGTGCGATCCGTAGTCCTCTTCGCCGGTACCGACCTCCCATCCCTCCACTTCAATCCGATCTATCTCACACATGCCTCCGTTTAGGAACAACCCGCAATTCGTTCAATGGCTAAGCGGTAGCGACCCTGTCGCTGTATAGCGCGTACCGGGCCAAGTGCGAGCAAATGATGAAGACTGATCGCGCGCGACACCAAGAAGCGGTTCGCGCTGACGGCGATCGCGATCACGCTTCGGCTCGGCGACGTCGGCGTTGGCGATGACAGCGTGCACGTGGCCATCTCGAGCCCGCACCGGCGACCCGCCTTCAAGGCCGCCAGCTTCGCGCTCGAGGCCATAGAGCGCTGCGCTGAAATCTGGAGGCGCGAGGTCTTCTGCGACGGCCACGGCGTGTGGCAGAGCAATCGTGATGGAGCCAAGGGCGTTCGGGTTGACGAGGATGTGGCGGAGACGGCGGTGGAGGGCGCAGGACTGGAGGGGATGTGATGGCTTGCGCGGTTTTAGGATGGACGGCATCTGCCGCTCATAGCGGGGTACATGTAGCAATAGTGTAGTTACAACATGACAAACACCTACCAGTACGCGAGAAAAGCCCCATAGCCGCCCGATCAATGCTCATCACCCGACGCTTCCTTCGCTGCGCCCGCGCCCTGTCTCGTTCCGTCCAGTTTCTTCTCTCGACTCCTGCGGGCCACCAACACCGCGCCACGTTCAGAAGCTTCGCCACCGTTCCCGTCCGGCATGACGACACCGATGGCAAACCGCCGGCTACACAGGTACCACAGCAGCAGCGACAGCTAAACACCGGTGCTGACGTTGAAGCAGTCCCGTATGCCGACGAAGACCGGATCGAGCTCTACGTCCGCAGAGTCCGCGAGCAGTGGGGCGAGAATGTGCCGGAAGGATTGCTCCCTGCTGACGAATACATGATCTACCGACGCTACTACGGCCCGCCCGTGCGCACGCTCTCGCCTGAGAAGGTCGTCGTCGGAGTGTCTGCGGAGACGCTGGAGGAGGCAGATGTACAGGTGGAGAGGCTCGCGTCGCTGGAGGATTCGACCGGCGTGCGCATCGAGTTCAATGCCGAGCTGGTGCGGGAGGAGAATGAGGCGGATGCGGACGCGGGAGGAGAGGGAGATGCTCCGGAGGAATTCTTCAGAGTACGGAACCCCCAGGAGGCCAAGATGTACGCACGTCATGGGAAGGATATACAGCGCTCGCTGAGCACGACCGAGCACGGCCCGGCGGTGGAGGCAGAAGAGGAAGGGAAGACGGAAGTGGATGGAGAGGGGGAACGTCGCATACAGCGGACGCATCCGCTCACGCAGCTGGGATGGTTCGGCACGCTCCCGGGGACGACTGTCACGCCGGCGAGCATCGCGCGGCCGACGGCGGCGCTGCTCTCGACCGTCAACAACAAACACCTCGATGACGCCATCTTCAGGATCTTGGGCCCGACAGTCGAGAAGACGCCCGTCAGGACGAAGCACTCGGACAACTTGTACGACATCGTATCTCTGGACACGTCGCACGGCATGGGCAAAATGGAGGCTAACGTGTATATGGCCACGATCCTTCCCGGCTACTACGCGCAGTCGCTGAGCGCGCTGACAGAACTGCGACGGCGTCTGGGCTGTGACTGACGACGGTGGGGAAGAGTGAGGCGTCAAACTCGTTCTCGACGTTGGAACCGGTGGTGCTGGCGTCCTCGCCTGGCGCGCGATGGTGGACGCGGAGCGGCAGCTCCGGCACGGCGAAGTGAACGAGATCAAGGAACCGACGACGCCCACAGCAGGACTGTACGCTATCCTTTCGTCTGTTAACAAGCATGCTCATGTGCCTGTCTCATGCAGGCATGTCTGTGCAGAAGTCCGAAATCCGTCCATCTCCATCCCCCCAAACACCTCCCGTAACCATCTCCCGATCTCCAACGCGCTCTGACCGGAAACAAAGAAAACTGACAATACACGCGCCTCCCTATCAAAGCCTCGCTAACAATCTCCCGTCCATACCATAATGAGAGTACAAAGTACAAAGTCTCTAATAAATTACATTTTCACAACGCAAGTAACCCCCTAGACAGCCCTTCGTAATCTCGACGCAAACTCCATCTCCAACCTTTCTTGCGCATACGGTCCTTCTCGAATCTCCGCCATCATGTCTGTCCCTGGTGGGAAGTCGTGCTCGAAGATAGGTTCTCCCGCACCTCCTATGTTGGCAAGCACCGATTGGTGTAAATGCCACCTCAGAAGTTGATTGGATACGCTGTGTGGATTTGTAGGATCGCGACAGACAGGATCCAGACTTCTGCCATCGCTGCCAAGATTATCAAGCCCAAATACCACGATCTTGTAGTTATCGTTTTACCAACTAGCGAAAACGGCGAGTTTCAAGACTATGAGAATACTCATGTCAGGGTACACCGACACACGATAGTTGTCAAAGTCAAGGTGTACATATCGTAGCCTGCAGCAGGAAGTCATCCTGACGCGAATTGATTTTCGCTATCCCAGGAGTGACTTCCCTGATCCATCGCCCGCACTCCTGCGCGATCCAGTAGCTTTCACTCTCAAGAGGAAAGATATGAGCCGCTTGAAAACCAGTCCATTCGTTGAGTGGTGCCCGACGATTCACAATGCCTGAGAAAACACACTTCCCGTCACGAGCACGGATTCCCTCACGAAATGCAACTTCTCGCCCAGAGATGCTGTGTGTAATCAGGCTATGCACCCAAAGTTCTTTGCTTTTGTCAATAGGACCTGTATTTTAAATTAGCAAGCGATTGAAACTCCCACTAAGCGAATACCTGCTGTCGCAATAAACACTATAATCTCCTGGTTGCAGCGGGTTGTTCGCCGTCGTCACGACATGGCCTCAAGCTCTTTCTTGAACGCGGAGAGGACTCTCCGTGACGAGTACGATGGAGAGCATCTCGAGAACATTCGCCTCCGTGACCGACGCATTCTGGACGAGCCCACCCAAAAGGACGATTGGGTTTGAAGCATCGTAAAAGTGCACATTTGCGGCAGAGAGAACGATCGATAGGCATTGAGTGAACTCCGTTCTGATGTATCCGTCTATCGGGAGGTGGTTGAAGAAGCTTTGCCCAGAGTTGGTGAGGGAGGGCAAATCCATCCTACTTACATACGGCTTTTTTTTTACCAGGGAAATGAAACACCCCACCCAACGGACGAAACTCAACGCCAAAAAACGCCAAGGCTTTCAACGGCATCGAGGCGTCGGGCAAGAAAAGGGCAAAAACTCGGAGCCGCCCAGAGAATGCTACCAACACCGAGCGGTGTTCCAGCAAGAGAACGGCAACGTAGTTCCTGCATTGAGTAAACAGCGAGCTCGGGAAATGGTTCGGCTTCGAAGAGATTTTGGGGAAGAGGCTGACAAATACAAATATGTCCTTAAAAACGTCCGCATGTCGGCGGATATGATTTGGCGCGAGGTTTGACCGCATGGGATGGAATTGCGCCCCTATTTCATTAAGATTGGGAGACCTTAACTCGTGTGAAATTCCTTGTGGTGTTGGCCTATTTTTTTGACTCCAACCCAAATGGAGATCTTGCACTCGAGTGGAGGAGAGTTTAGAAGAGCAATGGGGAGTGTAGTTCTGGGGCAGCAATGTACATAGAAGGGATCAGAGGTTATCCCGACAAAGTCGGGATTGCCTGAGACAAGTGCGTACGCCTTTGAGCTGTGCGAGTACGAGTGTGAGAGTGAGTACGCATCCATATAAGGATGGCTTTTTTCTGCATGTCATCTGTGCTTCTTGCTCTCCTACGTAATCTCTTGTTCATTTGTTGGTCCTACGAATCAACATCCTCCCGCGCTATTCCTCACATTCCCAGTACCTACATCACTCGTGCTTGGTCCTCAGTTTCCGAACTTACGACGTCGCCATGAAATTCCAAGAAATGACAAGGGGCTACCACCTATGAGTGACCAACACTAGCTCCGGAACTGCAAACAAAACTGCTCCGCTCATTCGACACCCGACCTGCAGCCCACTGCCCATGTACCTTACCCGTTCGAACACCGGTTGAAATAAGGCAGTGATCTGGAGGGACGGTGACAGCTGGGGTTGCGCAAAGTGCGGTGCTACGCATCCCATGCCTCCGTACCGGTAGAGAACTCCCTACTCTTCTCTGGAGCTTTTCGGACGCTCCCTAGCAACCCCCCCCCCCTTGACGCGGCATACGGCCCTGGCCCATAGTCGCTCTGTATCTCAAACCGACTCTTACACTAGGACCGACTTCACGTGCCATCTTCGCTCACAGAGATCCAACCCAGTCCACGTGTCCCTCTCCCACATAGCCTTGTGGAGCGGGTGAAACTCGTCAACTTCATTCCCAAGGGGGTCTGGAGTGAGTTACCCAACTGCCAAATCACCATTCCCCAGATGATGAAAGCTGATATACTGAACCTTGAAGAGCGTTGTAACCTCTAGCATGGTGTTCCACTCAAACCCGTGCCGATGGCGCCTAGCAAGGCAACATGCACAGGCTTCGATTCTGTCTAGTGGCAGTGGCTCACTAGCTCACTTCAGGACTAAGCCAGCAAAAAACGACGAACGACACGCCAGGCGAGGTGCTGAGGCCAGTGCAAACAATGGGCGTAGCAGGCGGCCGGAGAACGAGGGTGGCAACACGCCACCATGCCTGGTGATATTGGGGGCGTGGATGTTGGAAGCAGGCCGCTGGAGACAGCGAGGGCGGGGGGCGAGCGGTCACTGTTCCTTCCCACGCCCGACTTCATGGCGTTAGCACGAGAAGTGTCCGGGGTGGGGGTCAATATTTCCATTCTCATTCCTTAAGTCTCTCGCTGCTTGCGTCATTACCTGGGTGCGGTTCAAATCATCTTGGGATACGGTCCCGCACCACGCCTGCTGATTATGGCACCGAACATGCTGATAGGGATCTGGAACAACGCATCTCGGACTACGACCATAAGCTCAGAGGTGCGATCAAGGAACTGTGGAAAACAGACTCCCGTTCTCAGCGAGGCGTATCATCTCGGCAGCAGTCACAAGGTCTTTCTGATTCGACCTATCAAGGTCCCAATGTTCAAGTTTGTTGGAATATAGGGGTCGATAGAGACGAAGATAGTGAACTGATTGATTGATACAACGTCGAAGGAAAAACATTCTCTATATACAACGCGCCTGAGGGAATCGCCAAGGGGAAAGGACGGAGGACTGTCTCCCGAGTCGGTGTTCGGAGACTAAGGCTGCTGTCATCTCCGGACATGTTGCCTCTGGTCCGTCATCTCCGGACGCCCATTATTCTGACAATGTTCTTCGGCATGCACGCGGTTGAAGACACTGTGCATACCTCAATCCAGCTTCCGCTGTTGCCTCTTCAATCAGGTATCCGATGTGCTGCACTGCGATGTCTTCAACTGCGACATGCCGATGAACTTGAACCTTGGGACCTTGAAAGGACGAATCAGAAAGACCTTGTGACTGCTGCCGAGATGATACGCCTCGCTGAGAAGGAGAGTCTGTTTTCCACAGTTCCTTGATTGCACCTCTGAGCTTATGGTCGTAGTCCGAGACGCGTTGTTCCAGATCCCTATCAGCATGTTCGGTGCCATAATCAGCAGGCGTGAGCAGCTTCTGGAGAAGCAGGCGAGGTGCAGGACCGTATTTGGCGAAGAGCGTTAAAAGTGTGCTCCACATCTCCTGCGCGACACCTCGGAGGTTCCTACAGTGAATGTTAGTATGTATGTTCAGGAGGCCAGCTCCGTTGCGAAAACACTGCATGTGAGCAAACGGGGAAGCAGGACCTACGCAGCTGCCACAATTTCATCCCAGTCGCAAGCAGGCAGGTAGTAGTCCTGGGGACTTAAGTCCATGACTAAGTAATGATTGTTCTGTGACTCAATGGTTGGAAGTTGCCCTCCGTGAGTAGTTAGCGGCTGGTGAAGTATCCGCCATTCCAAAACTGGAGGCCATGATATAGGTTTGTTACCGACGCAGCGGCGGAGGCGAGATCGATAGCAGGTAGTAGGAGATGTAGAGTAGGCGGATGTTGGGGGGTGAGGGGTGGGGTTAGGCAGCGGTTGTAGATGTGGAGGAGGAGGTGGTTGAGGGAAGAAGAGAGAAGAAGCGAGCGACGTTCTTGTCGCGACTGGTATGCGGCTCGGCAGAGCTTGGCACTACCCTCTGCCAACGGGGGCGACCGCCGCATCCACCATCTAACCGAATCGAGATTAGTTAGATTCAGCCAACTTGATAGCAACTTGATATGATATGGATAGCGACCCCCTGTTAGTGCTATCCACGTAGTTATCAAGAACCACAAAAAAGAGATTCAGTCAACTTGATATCGTTCAGGATAGGACGCGCCAAGATGCCAGCTGAATACCCCAGTTGTAACCCTCATGATGAAGAAATAAGGTTCATACCATGGAACAAAACGCGTACCACAATGGGCGAAAAACACAGCAAGTTACTACAATTGCAGCCGCATTACCATGCTTGCAAACACCATTGCAATTATGATCCACCGACGTAGGCAACATGTTTCCCGAGGCCACTAAGCTTCTGTGCGTGTTCGCCGAGGCTACTGACGCGTCCACCGAGAATGTTACTGGTTTCGGTGTTATTTGAGGACGTATTTTGGTGATAGATAACCCTGGTGTTGAATGAAAAAAATAATTTGGATCGGCTATGTGGTTCTTCACCAACCTGTTCGGATAACTGCACATAGTTCTGAGGTGTACGTGGTGGAGCCTCGGCCGCATGCCTCTACCTCCACCCTTCTCTCCTCCGCCATTTCTTGCCGCGCCTGGAGTCCCCATTCTGACACCTCACTTTGTTTGTCCAGCTCAGCCAGGCTGGGACCAGCCTACCCTCAACTATCGCAGTGCAGTAGTGGAGAACCAACTAGTGAGCCTGGACGTCCGGTCAACCGGAGTCATAGTATTATTGAACTAGTCATATTTCTCGATATTTATGAAGGAGGCAAGGCGCGCGCCGTCGGTGCCGGCGTTTAATTGTTATACAAGAATAAAACCCGCCATGACTGTCCCTCCAAAATCGCCCGCCGTTAAGGGATTCACAACGAAATAATCTAAGGGGTTCGGTTCGATATTGGATTCGCATGCGCGGCGGCTCGCTCGCTTCGGTTCGGCGGATGGTTCGAGACGGGCTGGGCGTTTTGCCCGATGGCTTGCTCGCTTCACTTCGGCGGAAGATTCGGTTCGAGACAGGCTCGGCGGCTGGCCCTCCTGGGTGTGGGCTGGAGCCTGAAGCTACTCGTCGTGGTCGGTCTAACGATAAGGTGAGGTAGGTAATGAGCGCCGCCACGTAATTCCCTCAGTTCTGGACTGAGTTCTGCTGACACGGCCCGGTAAGATCCGTCGGCGTACGAGCAGAACGTCCTCGTACTTCTTCCTGACTGTCTGCCTTCCTTGCACATCTCCAGAGTTGACCGTTCTCGCCGAGTCCTTCGGTCGACAATCCTCACTTTGGCCCTTGTCTCCCGCCTAGACTGTCGAGCTCCTCACGAAGTCTTCCGTCAACTTCCCTGCGTGACCGTCGTCACGCTCTCAGGCTTTAGGCAGGTGGCTTGGTTCGACTTGAGGCGGGCGCTGCGGCTATCTGTTGGCTTGCGTGGGCCGCCTCGGCGAATGGTTTGCGGCGTGTGGGTTGGGTCGTTTGCGGCTCCACGGTGACGACTCGCGCGACGAATTGATCGTTTCCGTGGCGACAACTCGCTCGACGGATCGCTCGTGGTCCCTTCAGCTCTGTGGGGCGTGATGACTGTTTCCCTTGAAGTCCATAATGATCGAGTTTAGATGGCAGGTCGCTATAAGTGAGTAGTCGGCTCCGCGGATTCAGAAGCTGCGAGGATTCACATGCCCCGAGGATTCACCCCTACTGCGAAAACTCTTCGCCCTGCCAGTAGACTTCCACTCCTCCTTCCGAGCGTGGCCGGGGCGGGTGACTCTCCTCTTGTCGTGATTGGGTGATCCGATTGGGTTGCGTGCGGGGTTGATTGCGTTACCCGGCTGACTCAGTGGTAACGAACCCATCACTGTACTTGCTACTTAGTTCTTCCCGAACTGCTCCTGAGGTGAGGCCCTGTAGCGGCGCTTGCACTTTCCCGAATTCGCGCCGGTACTTGGACCGCGGGCCACCCAGCGCTGCAGGATTGGCATGAAGTAAAGCCTCCTCTTCAGTATTCTGCTCAGTAGTCCCTACCTTGGTGCGGCATATTCCCTGCATCATAATCGTTGTAAGCGTCCCGGATAAGTGGGGGATACGCTCACGCGGTCGCGCTGGCAAAGCCCAGAGTTTACCGCCATAACTGCGTCACAGTGACGAGGATGCAAGCGGTAGCATGACCCCACGTGTCTCCCGACCAGGTGGTGCAGCTGGATCGCCTGGAGCCTCCAGGCCGACTGTGACGATAGTTTCCTTCCATTGGCTTGTCCGTATGTATGATCACCAAACCTGTCTTTCTGCGCGGCAGCACTTGACTTTCTCTGTCTGCACCAGGACGTGGCGCCCGTGACTCTCCGGTGCTGCAGAGTCGGCCAATCCGAGCCGAGCCCCGAGGGTATGCCACGGTATGCCGTCCGAAGACCATGTGACAAGTTTCCGGTACCTTCCTGCCCGGTCTATATCAGAACATCCGATCCGTAGAAATTAGGGTGCAACACTCATGGGATCGCGCTTGGGAACACTTCTGGGATCTGTTGTAGAATTGCTCGTAGGATGCTAGTACCATTGATACTCTCTATTTGAGACCGAACCGCTCTCACATTCTGCCTTATGTCTTTGTATGTAAAAGAATGGTAGAACGAAGAAGCAAAAGAACCAACTACGCAACGACCAATGTTGTATGGCGCTATTTCCAGTCTGGTTCCCCTAGCAATAAAGCGCGGCAATGGCATCTTGCCGACGCTACCACGGGATGCGGCGATCTCTGGCCTCTCCAAATCCTCCGCCAGCGTGGTGTTCCTGACCGGAGGGTTGGAGCGCTTGCAACGTTGTACCAGGAAGAGGAAATGTGGGATGACTCCCAGATGGTCAGTGCCATTTGTCAGCAAGCAGCTCCTCGTTCAACATGATCCAATCGAATTGAGACTGACCAAGGCGACGAGGAATCAGATAAATTCTGGTGACATGAAACGATGGCACCTGCGGCCGGTAGTCAAGATGAGGGAACGGGGGCGGGAGAGGAGAGGCGTCAGTGAAAACGGGGGCAAGGGAGTCTTGGTGAGTTGGTGGATGACACGAGAGAGAGAAGCAGGCAGGATCGAGCAACTATTAGCGCATTAGGCCTATCCATGATTCTGACGTAATTCATGGGAGATTCGATCCTTTCTTGTCTGATTTGGGCAGCGCGGATAGCTGAACAGGGTCCCATGATATCCGGTCCACTGGAGCGTATCTACCAGAAGCATCGCCGACACTTCTTGCGGTCGAATGGGCGTTTGGAGAAGGCTATGGGTGTATTCACTTGCCGCACCGCTATTACAGTGGAAAACACCGCACACTGAGTAAGATGTGTAGGTAAACTGCAACAACGAACACCACTACCTCCGAATACAGCCACTGTTGGCTGGACGAGAAGTCATGCACCGCCTAGTATACATTTTTTTATTACTCGTTATTCGTGTGGGAGCAGGTAGGTCATGGCGAGATACACGCTCTCCGGAGTCAGCACCGCCTATTTAGACCGAGCGACATTGACTGGTCGCTTGCGCTCCACGAATTAGTAATGGATTCTCATCGCCTCACAGGCTCAGGGATCTCTTCCTTTTGTAATATCCTCGGTGCTCTTGTCTTGCTTGGGACAGGCCTGAGTGGAGGGCAAACGGGAGCATGTAAAGTGCCGCCAACGCGCGGACCAAGCAGGGGAACTGGTCGGCATGTTTGCCACCATAGTCTAAAGAGGCTGCACGGGGGCACGATTAAACAGAAAAATAACCGGCTCAGTTTCGTAGTATTCTCTCTATTTTCCTTCACCACGACACGCCATTCCGTTCCAATATCCCGGACCCAAGGTCTGCGCAGTGCCTTCCTTTCCCCTACGCGGCCACTCACATCCGTGGGCCGAGACAGACCACCCGTCTCGGCAACAAAAAAAAATTCGTATGTAGGGCTGGGTTCACACACCCTTTTAATCTAGTGCTCGACCTTGCACACCTTTACGACACCCATCTGCCTGCTGCAACAGTCGCTTCACTACCCCATCAGCAAAGACCGTGAACCGCCACCAATAGCCAATCCATTCTCCTTGAATATCTACAGTTCTCGGACAACCGTCGGAATCACGATCCCCAACTCCCTACACCTTGACGAAGCGCCATTCCTCCGTGTTGAAAAAGACCAGAGTCTCCGTGTGCGTCGGTTCTTACCCTCAGCTTCTTATTCCCCTCCGTCGACGCCTGCCACTAATGCCTGCAACGAATACTAGACCCACCCAATGGACACCGCCGCCCCTGCTCCTGCTGGCACTCTCATGAATATGCCCAATGAGGTGTTGCGCGAAATTTTTAGGCAGATCGACAGTCACGAGGACCGCGCCGCGTTTCTGATGACCAACAGGCTGGCAAACGCCCTGTTGTTCCGCGACTACTGCAGTCGTGCTGCAGAAGAGGAACAGCCAGACCTGTTGGTCAGGCTCACTACCATCATGGTGGATGACGACGGTGAAGGCCTGGACCATCTTTTGGATCTCGGTGTCCATCCAGACTCAGCGATGAGTTCGCGTCCTCTCCTATATTGGACGGTTATGTTCCATGCGGCCAAGTGCTTTAAGCGTCTTGTCGCCAGGGGTGCAGACTTCAGGTCCTGGGTCACGTTAACCACTCCCTCCGGGGTCTCGAGTGAAACCCTTTTGTACTCCGCGTGCATATTTTATTTTTTCACCGAGACGTTCCCAGCGGCGAGGAGAGAACCGGCAAGGCTGAATCTGCTCGAAATCGCAGGCTATCTAATCGAACTCGGCATTGACGTTGATGCCATCAAAACGAATGGAACGCCTACGCTACACGCCTCCCTATCAGTCGATACTAGGCTGCTGCAGCTGCTGATTGACCACGGAGCAAACATAAATATCGTTAACGGCCTGGGGCAAACCGCCTTGCATGTCGCAATCGGCTACAATCGCAACTTCCGATCCACGCACACCTTGCTGAAGAACGGGGCCAAGGTGGATCCCGTTGACTCCTCCGGTTTAACGCCACTTTTCTACGCAATGACTCGAGTGAGGATTATCCCGTGCTTGCTCCACTATGGCGCTGCCAAGTTTACTGGTACCTACGGAAAGGCAGTTTTTCGTACTGCCAAGAAATTTGCTGTCACGCCCGGCTGCCGGTATACTCTCTCGCTGGCATTCACACCTGACTGTTTCACATAGAGAGGTAAGCCGATGGTCACCACTGCTCCTTGGATCGATGACTTACTATGTAACAACTCGCAGATTGTTCTTTGTCGAAAACCGAACCCGGAAGTGCGATAGAGATGCGTTCTGGCGCACGAATTCGAGAGTAGGTTGTGGAAAGCAGTCTTTTGCAAAGAAAATGGTCCTGCTAGTTTTGTGCTGGGTTGTACCAGCTGGCCTTTGTGCGTGGGGGTTCGGGTTGGAAGTTGCAAATTTGACTACTGGCTTAGCACGAAATGATGTGGATGTAACTTACTGGTGGAAACAATGGCAATTGATTTGTAACTGCGCGCTAAGGGGGAATTTTTTTGTCGAGGAACTATTCAGGAGAACGTATCAGTCAGAACTAAATCAAGAGATAGAGATGAAGATGTTCAGTTCGATAGAGGTAAAAAGCCCCATGGGAAAACCCTCAGACAGGAGAAAGAGTGCATCCTCCAAAGAAAGAAATGTGAAATAACCATTATTTCAACCGCACGCCCCACCAGAGGCTCCCCCTGGGATCATGCAGAAGATCTTGAAGCCGGTCGGTATAATCACATCAGCCTCATCCTGAGCTGCATGCGGTAACCCTGGTGTGGGGACCGCTGCAGGCCTAGCAGCCCCATGCGCGCTGGCAGCTCCGAGTGACCATTGTACGTGCACAGCTTCCACATCCCGGTAGATAGTCTTGATCCTCGAAAGGATTTTAGTCACAGGCTGAAGTCTCAGGAGCTGAAGCGGACGAGCTAGGAAAGGCAGGACAAGGCAGGAAGCTAAGCGTATGTTCCGGACCGTGTCCCGTACGCCGAGGCAACCCGTACCACTAGCCTGCCGACATCCTTAGCCGAAGCGCACGCACGAAAGACAAAAAGCACGTGCAAGTCGCACGCTGTAAGCGGGGCTTATGATGTGTTGGAATATATGGATCGATAAAAGGTGAAGATTGTGTTACAGCATTATGCGGGCGCAAGATCTCTCTACATACAGGAAGGCTGTCAGGACAAAGGACGGAAGACTACCCCCCCGAGCCGGTGCTCGGGGACTCGTCATGTCCGGACGCCTCCTCATCTCCGGACGCCTCCTCATCTCCGGACGCCTCCTCATCTCCGGACGCCGCCTTATTCTGACACTTCCCCTCGTACGGAAGATGCAAAGGAACACAGGAGGAGAAAACGAAACGGCCAGTACAGAAACAAACAGCAGCAGGAGGAAAAATATTGAAAAATACCAGTATCCTCGGATGCCTCGTTAAAACTAATAACCGTGTAAAAAACCTCATGGGAAAACCACGGACATAGGAGAAAGAGTGCATCCACCAAAGAAAGAAAGGAGAGGGAAAGAAAACCTGTTCAA
>Ga0307508_10002388_pt1 | contig 19855 bp, 15 predicted proteins | sample 9_EM_MG_FD_203089 | JGI IMG/M metagenome (GOLD analysis project Ga0307508, IMG submission 203089) | Populus trichocarpa ectomycorrhiza microbial communities from riparian zone in the Pacific Northwest, United States - 9_EM | ecosystem: Host-associated > Plants > Roots > Unclassified | place...
GTGGCAGTTAATTCCATTGTGCTTCAGTACTACAGACTATATGCACTCCTCCACGCCGTACCACCCCCATGGGGCTCCCATCTTTCCCATCCGCCAGACGCAACAACTTTTCCCTGAGGAAACAAGTTGTTGCGTGAAGAAGAAACATGCAAGACAGACAACAGCGCACCCTTATATATACAATGAGTGCGCTCCTCCACATCCAAATCCTTCTTCACACCGTACGGCCAGAACCAGCATAACCTTTCCCCGCCACGCAGCCAGAAACCCAAAACCTCCTCGCGCCGCGCAACCAGAACCCAGAACCCAAGACCTTCCTTGCACCTATCATCCAGAACGTTCCAGACTCTAGTCGTTCGGGATTGGTGGTGACGGCGGCGGCGGCGTGCCGGTACACAGTCAATGTCTGGATACACGTGCGAGGTGCCAATACCGGCCATGTTCCAGCGCCTAGTCGGCAAACCCAAATATCTTAGACATGTCTCGAATGTTCAAGTTATGGATGCTGGGTGCCTTGAGGTTCCCGCCCACATGCGCTATATCTGCATTAGAGAAGAAGAACCATTGGTGGACTGTAGGGTAGTTGCTCTTCTTCTTGGAAAGCAACCGCAGTCGTTGTTTGATATCGCGGGCCTCAATAGGCTCTCACCCCATACGACCACCTTTAAGCACCTCCATGCCCTGATTCGCAAGATGGACGGGCTTCCAGTCCAGAAGCATGGCGCGGCCCCGGGGATTACTCGCGGTCTTATGGTCAAACTCCACTTCGATATGGAACAGGGCAACCAGTTCCCTCTGATGGCAGATCACCTAAATCCGCGGATGGAGGTTACGCAAGCAGCTCCCGGATCTGACGAAATTGTTTTCCTGGGGAGGATCCGTTGGCAGACAGCAGGAGACCCTTTTGCGGGTGGCGGGGATAGTGGTTCGCTTGTCTGGTCGGAGCTGAATGGGGTTAAGGTTCCGATAGGACTGCACGTCGGATCGGGCGATGGATATAGCACTTGTTTGCTAATACAAAGTACTTTTGACATTGTTGAGGAAATCTATGATAAGGATTATTTCTTCTGCGGAAACGGATATTGTGGGAGAAAGAACTAAGGAGGGCAGCAATTCAAATTATGTGCGGCCGAGCCACCAGGTCGTGGTTGGCTGTCGTTGGCGATTGTGTGAGTAAACATAACTGTATTCATGTTTATTTGTGATTCTTACGGCGGGTACCAGGTCCTGTTTACTAAATTTTGGTGAGAGTGGAGAGGGTGTACTGGAGTGATGGATTGATGGGGTATGCAGATAATCCCAGGCCTAGCTATCATCAGCAAGACAAGAAGGTTGATTGTGGTGAAGGAAATCAATACAATCCGCAATATAAACTATGTACTTAAGTCGGCTATCACAAGGCATCTGTGTTAGTTCAATTATAACCGGAGGCGGCGCCCGGAGGTGACGGACCAGAGAACATGGCCGGAGATGATGGCTGGCTGAGCCGCTGACCGTAGGATCACCGGCTCGGCAGACAGTGTCCGTCCTCTCTCCTGACGAATCTCCAAATGCCCTTCTGTAGAGGGAGAACTCACTCGTATGATGCTGTGATACTGAACATGAATTCAATCTTCATCCTTGTTGATCCACATATTCCAACAGACCGGTTCCCGTCCGCCGTTCGCACAATGCCGCCACGTTTCAAGCCCCTATATGCCCTCCGCCCAGGCCTATCGCTGGAGACAAAGATTCCCTCCCAGCTGAGGAAGAAGGGAACAGGCTTCCCAATAATCCGTCCAGTCCAGTCCGAGGCAAGAACTGAGACGGATTAAACGATATAATCCAAGAAACTATAGGACTATATGGATTAGGGCTGGCAGAGCGGGGACTGGAGGGATCATAGGGCCCTATAATCCGACTAGCCGGGAGAGCTGGGACTATACGGATCATAGGGCGCTATAGTCTAACGAGTGATATGCATGACGCTGCAAGCACATCAGGTGAAAGAAAGTAGACATCTAGCTCTTTAATCTGGCGGTATTCCTGCCCTGATACGATCAATAGCACATATGACCTTGTTGTTGCTGTGTGGGTGACCACAGGTACACGAATTCAACAGCTGTGCTTTTTTGACACAATACCCGGACGGACAAGCACATCAGGTGAAGGAAAGTAGACATCTAGCAGTTAATTGGCGCCGTTCCTGACCAAACACGATCAATAGCACACATGACCCTGCCGGTGCCGTGCGGGAGACTACAGGTAGGCGTCAAGTACAGGCACACGAATTCATGAGCTGTGATGCAGGAAGAAAGGAAGGAGGCGAAGAAGGAAGCGGAGAGGGAGAGAACCGGACTGGTCATGTTCACGGATGGGTCCTGAACGGAGGAGGGCGCTGCCGGGAATACGGTGGCATGGAAGGAAGGCCAAACCTGGAAGGGCATCAAGACCCATATGGGCTATAACCAGGAGGCCTTCGACGCGGAATGTGCGGCCATAGCGCGAGCGCTAGAAACCGCATCGAGGAAAAACACCACCTCGGAACGTATCACGATCTTCACGGACGCACAGGCGGCGATCAGGAGGATGAGTACCGACGAACTGGGGCCGGGCCAGAAGTACGCGCTCGAAGCGAGGAAGCATATAGCCACACTCCGAAGGACGATGCCGGACATCGCCATCGAGATCAGGTGGTGCCCCGCACATGAGGCCGTGGAAGGTAATGAGAAGGCAGATGAGTGGGCCAGGCTCGCGGCGCATGAGCTGGACACCCAAGGAGAAGCCGGACTGGAGTGGTTGACCTACTCGGACCGGCTGGAGGAGTGCCTGATGCCGCTCCCCAGATCTCTCGCCAACATCAAGCGGGAGGTTGCCGAGAAGAAGTGGGCAGAGGCACGGAAATGGGCGGGAGGCCGGACCTCCAAAAAGAAATACAAGATGCCGAAAGGCCAGAGGCCCAACGACGCGGTTGCTGGGAGTACCAAGAGACTTGCCTCGAGGTTCTACCAGCTGAAGACGGGACACTGCCGCACCGGCCAATACCTACACTGGACGAAATCTCGCCCGACAGCCCAGTGCTAGTGGTGCCAGTGCCCAAAGCAAACAAGGGACCACCTCTTGAAGAGGTGCCAACGTTGGAAGGAAGAGCAGAAGACGTTGTGGGAGGAGGTGTGGAAGGAGACAGGGAGAGGAAGATGGCGGTGGAAAGCTCACGAGCTCTTTGCCGAACGGGGGTGTCGTCAGACGTTACTAGCTTTCCTCTCCTCGACGGACGTAGGGAAGATAGTGCCTGCTGTGGAAGAGGCCGACGATACGGGGAGCGAAGCGTCGGAATGGGAGCTCCGGGAACGCCGGTGTCACGGCGCAGGTCCCAGCGCTTGGAAGGTTGCGGCAGATCGGCGCGACGCCTGGGAGTGCCTCAACTCTGGAAGGCTCTGGAACGCCTCGCCCGTCGACCGGGTCTCTTTTTTATTTATTTTTTTTATTTTTTTATTTCATTACTCTCATGCGACCATGTTTGATCATGGAGAGCAAAGTATTCTCATTTAAACCAAAATGACTCCGTGGAGTCCTAAAGAGTTTAGAATACTCAGGATTCAAGAAGGAAGAAGGCGAGAAAACACTGACGAACCTACAAGGGCCTGGGAAGCCATAAAACTCAGCGAACGAACCTTATAACTAACATCTCCCGAAGTGAGATCCAGTCAAGGTGTGCGAGTTACGATGAAACCTCCAGACCCGTTTGGAACACGAGCCAGATCTTAAACGCAAAACTCCCTGGCAGTGCAAAGGTTGCCAGCCTCTGATTGGTTTAATCAGACAAATATCAAGTCTGAGGAAAGTTTTTGCTATCTGACCAAAGATAGTTGCAGCTTAAGGGTCTGCGAAGTCCTGATGAAGTTTAGAGGCAGATTCCAACGCCTGAATTTTAACGTCTTCAATTGTCCACCATTCCTCTCCAGAAGTGAGAACTCGCACAAAGATTTTTCCCACCTCTCTTTAGGTCGATGTTATCCACCTAGAAGGTTATTCAAGCCTTCTAAGTTTCGTTTCCTACTCATCTACAAGCTTTCAAATCAGGACTTGAACCATGATTCACTCGCTAAACTGCAGACTTTCGTCTATCTCCCTCTGATCAGTAGGATCTCCCTTTGTGTGGATCCCTTAATCTTCCTTTCAATGCATGGCTGCAGGGTGAGTTTTATGGCTTCCCAGGCCCCGTCGACCGGGTCTCGGCGCGCGGAACGTTTGGTTGTTTTGGTTCTCGCCGTTGGGAAGGTTCGTCGGCTCTAACGGCACCTCGTTCTGGACCTCGGCGCAGGTCTAGGCCTTCGGAAGGTTTGAGTTTGCTTGCGTGATTCTGCGTGCGCTGTCGGAAGGTTTGGGTTTGGTTGGTGGATTTCGGTCGTGGAAGGTTCGACGCCTCGATCTTGGAAGGCGTATCGGTTCTGGGTCCTGTTGCATGAGAGAAGTCAGTACGAGTACGCATGTATATAAGGACGGCCTCCTGCTGTGTGTTGTCTCTTCTTCTTCTTTTCTCTCCCATGCAACCTCTTGTTATCTTACTTGGATCATTCGCTATTCTGTACTACGAATCAAGATCTCTGTCATTCCGTTGACGGCGGTCGCTCGTTGAGCGGTCGCCCGTTCCCGTCTTCTGATCTCTGACCTCTGACCTCGTGGTCGTCCTCCGGTTCCTCCGGTTCCTTCGTCTCCATCCTTGCCTTGTCCCCGTCCTTGCCTTAATCCTCGTCCTTGCCTTGTCCCCGTCATTGCCTTAATCCTCGTCCTTGCCTTCATCCTCGTCCTTGCCTTCATCCCCGCCCTTGCCTCGTCCCCGTCCTTGTCGTTGTCCTCTGTCCGCGGCGTTCGCTCGTCCAGCGTTCGGTCCGCTCCTCTCTCCGCGGCGTTCGCTCGCCCAGCGTTCGGTCCGCTCCTCCCTCCGTCTCCGGGAAGGGGGATAGCGGGCAGGACGCCGGCAGCAAGTAAGATGGTGAGCGCGACGCGATAGGTACGGTCCCGATGACGAGAATGGCGGGCCGGACGCCAACGGCGAGTAAGATGGCGAGTAGGACGCGACAGTACGATGCGGATGAGGAGATGCCGGCGGCGAGTCTGATGGCGTGTAAGACGTGTCAAGTGTGATGCCGATGAGGAGGACGGCGGGCGAGACGACGGCGGCGAGTAAGATGGGGACTAAGACGCGATGAGTGATATCCCGATGAGGAGGATGGCGAGAAGGACGCCGGCGACGAGTCAAATGGCGCAAGACGCCGATAGCGTGATCACGATGTGGAGGATGGCGAGTGAGACGCGACGAGTATGATGCCGATGAGGAGGATGGCGGGTAGGACGTCGGCGGCGAGTCAGATGGCGCAAGACGCCCATAGCGTGATCGTGATGTGGAGGATGGCGAGTAAGTCGCGATGAGTACGATGCCGATGAGGAGGATGGCGGGTAGAACGTCGGGGGCGAGTCAAATGGCGAGTAAGATGCGGCATGATCGCGATGTGGGGGATGGCGAGTGAGACGCGACGAGGACGATGCAGATGAGGAGGATGGCGGGTAGAACGCCGGTGGCGAGTCGGATGGCGAGTAAGGCGTGCCAAGAATGATGCTGATGAGGAACAGGCAGCGTATCTAGGACGCCAGTGCGGAGTGACGCACCGACTACGCAAGCGAGAATGATGCTAGATATGAGTGTGCAGGTGCCTTCGTCTTCACCACGTGTATGTAGGTGCAAAGGTTTCCTTCTTGGACGTCAAGTACACCTTTTGCGACCTAGGGTATGTAAATGAGAGGTACATGGGTCGGTAGTGTCCGCCACTCAACGTATGTACATAAGTAGATATCTAGCCGGTGCCGCCCTGGCGGCGCTAAGGATATACCAAATGGTCACGAGACAAGAACAGCTACAGGCCTACAACGACGAACTATCATGATTTGAATTGGCGACACCTATAACGCGAAACCAATCTCTTAGTACCTTATGCCTTTCAACACCCTCCTGGTATCAGCACTCTTCGCGATGGCACCAACTCCTCACCCTAGAGGGACGTTTATACCTTTATGTCACAGCATCACCCAGGTGGCATATGTTCCACACCGTCAGCGCCTGGCTCGTCTACTGCCAGATTTGAACATTCATATGCCTTCCGAGTTCCCTGTGGCCTCACCCCCGTTTGGGGATTGTGGTCGCGGGGCTCCAAATGGAATGGAATACTACGGTAAGATATAACTATAATTCGGGAAGGCGGCAGTCTTCGTCCACACTGCCAATTCAGGGGCGAAACCGAATTCTTTACGAGGGCGCATAAACTCACGTCAATGCGGCGTTTCTTACAGCGACTTTCACTGACGCTCGTTAGCGTTCGGAACCAATGCTAGAATCTCGACATTGCGGATTCTACTACAAGGGATTCATTGAATTCCAATACTGATCTAGCCTCCAATTGAAAGCGCAATCTAATTACGTTTTGGAGTCACCCCCATATTGGTACCGACACCGAGATGAACACCCGTCAAACGCCAGGATTCCTTCATCATAAAGAAACGCCAGTTTTTGGCATAGTACCACCTTCTTAATGTAGGAGGGAGGGAGGAGTAAAATCTCGGGAGTGATGATGGGATGCGGTGAAGATGGTTGTTGTGATGTCTGCTACATAAACCAGAGCTAGAAAAGAGAAAGAGGAAATAACAAAACGAGGAACAGCTAAGGCAATGCTCGACGAACCACTGAACCCCAGCGGCTAGTGGGCTAAAGACAAACACCCTTTTCTACAATTGTGACATTTCCATCATCAACATCAAATTAGACCATTCTCGGAACCCTCGTAGCACTCATCCATACCTTACAAAAGTGCGCGACAAACCATGCTTTCTCATTCTCCCTAACCACCACCGCGCCATCCGCTCACACCAAACTTCGCTTAACAACTGAAATTATTTCCAGGGAACCGCTTGTCACGACTGTGGCTCTTGAACGGGGTATTCAGCTCGTAGTTCTCCCTATTAATGCTAGCGTCTTGAGTGATACCGTGTAGCATGTCGCGGCAGGCGTCATCGAGGCCCCAATGTTGGAGAACGGCAAAGGTTCGACGATCGGACCCCTGTAAGCGGAAACTGAAAAAAGGCTGTCAGTTTTGATGTTGGATGAGCTCTGGTTCCAAAGAAGCCCGGCCTTGTTGATCGACACCCAAGTCGAGCGAAATAGCTACAGCCGGCTGCGAAAGACCGGCAAAAAAACCCAGGTCGCCACAGGCTGCATTTAGAGAGCTTGGAACCGACTGGCTTGTTACTGAGACAATAATTGCAGATAATCTTTCAGGATCCATAACCTCATTCGGGTTACCGAGATACATGGGTATCAGCAGGTCCCAAGTCGGCTGTCCCGGTGATAGCCGCAGTGCTGCACACTGACGCATCAAATCGTGCAAAAGCTCGGTTCGGTGCTTAGGCTTCAGGCGCTTTTCGGTGCACGTGAAATGCGTGAAATTTAGCAAGGCAGTCCCGAATGATTTCCGGAATGCCAAAGCACATCCGCGACCGGCATCCGAGCCGCCAGTAATGGCTACTGACCCAGGCCCAAGGCAGGAGGAGTCACTGCTGAGATCGGATCCGACCAGTGTGTCTAAGAAGTGGAGGAGTGAAAATGGACGAGAGTGGTATGCGAGATCCGAAGTCGTGTAGTCGAGATCCGCCTTTAGGCTTGCATAGGTGAGATAGTCGCGTGCTAAAACGAAGATAAGACGTGCGTACAATTCCCCGTCAACCCTCTTCTTAACGAGACCGCCTTGCAACAACCGGTTGCGAAAGGTTGTGATGCAAGTAGTCCAGTAATGGTCCGCACCAGGACGCGGGAGGGACATTAGTATCGATGCAGCAGCATCCGCTACTATCGGTTCAGATGGCGTCATCGTCGTCAGCGTCGTTTGTGTTTCATCAATCGCGACCACTAATCTCAAGTGCCGATGGACTGCGTTTGAAACAAGCCCTGCGGCTGCTGGGTTTATCGGTGGGTCAAGGCATAATCTCGATGCAATGATCGCGAAGACGTGGTCGGTATTCCTGGGGTCAATGCTGGCTCCCGAACACAGCTTCATTCTGACGAAGTCCCCAACCGCGAGCTGGTGGCAATTCGATAGAAGCCGCCACAAAGGACGACCGAACATCGTTAGGTGATCACAGCTAGCGAACCGAACGAGTGGTTTCTGAAGTTCGTCCTGCAGCTGCGAAGGATCTCCTAACCGCTTCTGTAACTCGACGTCGAGCTGCAGGCCCAGAAATGGCTCCAAATGACGCAGTTCACACTCCTTGGTCGGACTCCTGGGTTCCTTCCGATTAGAAGGGACGGTGGTCAGGATGCAGCTGTTTGTGCTTAGAACCAGCGACCAGAATGGTAGGTCGTTATATATCCTCTGCAATCTCCGCAGCCAATACAGAACCGCCGTGTCCAGATTGGCGGCCTCGTCGAAGACAACTAGCACAACGCCATGGTCGATCCGGCTGACAAAACGCTGCACCGGACGGATAAGCAGTTCTTCCAGCGAGCTATCCCCGGTAATGACGTCATCGTCAATCCGTGCCTGAATTCCGTGTCAGTGTGGCTCAGCTTGTGAAATTATCTGGTTGCGTACCCTTCCGTGGACTATTCGAACATCCTCACAGATTTTCCGGGCACGATTTGCTAGCTCAATGTGCACCTTCCGCCGATATTTTGACCGCACCAATCCTTGAAGGTCGGTGCAAGGTCCAGCCAATGGAAGGAGCTGCCTTTCCCGACAAGGCGACAATAAATCGTGCCAAAGATTGGCGAGCTCGGCCGTCGGTTTATGTGGGAATTCCTTCGATTTCTCATCATACCATTCCAGTCCTGAAACATCTGTAAATAAATGCTCTCAGAAATCGGAGTGCACATCAAATATACCTATACTGCCAAGCGCGGCATATAAGCCAGCTGCAAGTATCGACGGATGACTGGAGCTCTGACGCAAGTAATCGGTGATCTCTGTATCGCCAGGTGGGTATCCGGTTTCACCAGGATTTCTGAAAACGAAAGGAAACTGGAAGTTTCTCTTTCCCATCTCATCGGCAAGTCGCGATTTGCCCATTCCTGAACCTTGGACGATGTTGATGGATTTGGAATACCGCCAGCCGTACGCGTTCTCCCAATTCGACTGGTAATGTTGAATGGTGGATTGGAGTGCCTGTAAAGAATTTCCAGCAAAGCTTCCGCACCAGTGATCGTACAGGATTTTTTGACGTTCTGCCACCCCCACGTCGTTCGGATTAAATCCCCCAATATCCTGAAAAAGCTGAAGAACTGCTCCCACCCAATCACCCTCAGCCAGCTTCGTGACGTACATCTCACTCCGGCCTACTACTATACCAGCGGAGCCCAGGGCTTCCGTTAGTTTCTCCGGCGCGAACGGATTCGGCATTTCAGTTAGGGCTGCTTTTAATCTCAACAACGCAGAGACGGTTCTCATAAGTGGACGCTCCTCACCCCACAGGGGATTTCTGCTAAAGTCTATGAGTTGCATTTGTTGATGCCACATCCGGGCAATGCTGTGCAACTGCCTTTCGTTCTGGTACGCCCGGTATTCTAGCGGTACCATGTCGAGCATGGAAGTGAACGAAGTCGGCGGGGAGGCATTTGGTGAGTCTTGCTCTGCGTCTTCCATGGATTTAGGGATCTTGTCGCTGCTACAGCTACTGACGTGTTCTGCAGGCTTTCCGATGCCGGGACTTCCGTTGCCGCCATGATTGGCCTCCATGCCTGCGTGTAGGCTGGTGGTGCCGCCGGTGTGCGCGTAATTTCGTCTTCCAGGACCACTGCTGTTATCACGGCGTTTCGTGATGCCGTCACGGTTCCTAAGGCCACCTCCTTTGCTAGGTGGCATCGCCGCCTACGATGCTTCTGTCAGACACGACGTTCCAATTATTTCTACGGAGTATCCTTACTATTATGGTTGTCGGTGTATCCGCGACAGCTGGTCGAATTGGTCGCTCCACCTAGGGGGTAAACTGTGTAGGCAGCGAAAAGATGGTAGCGAAGGCACGGTTGGAGGATGGGTCGCGATGATAGTGGCGAAGTATAAAGCGACGCAGGGTTGCTAAGTTGGTTAATTGCCAAGATAAATGCTTACGTACGCTTAACTCACGCCTTTGCGCACCCTCGTCTCGCTATCTGCCATGATCTACCTAGGTAGTCTCGCTCGACCCTTCGCCAAGCCGAGCATTATTCATCAATACGCTAGCGATCTCTAATGTATTTTCTGGTACTCAGGGTCTGGAAGGAAATGTCTGAGCCCCAAAAACCCAAACTTCCGTCTCTGAAATTTTTCGCCGGAACCACTCCAACCAGCTTGTCGACACCCGTGTAAAAGCAGAGCCCACGAAAAAAAAAAGAAAAAAAAGAAACCTGCAGGCTTAATAGCATTTCGTTAGCATCAGGAAGTAGATGGGCCAAATCTTTACTCCAACCGCTTTGGTTTGTTCTTCGAACCCACTGGCCACGCTCTTTTTCGTTTCGGCGCTGTGGGTGTCGGGTCGACTGGAGCTTCCTTGCGCTTGTCTGGGAGTGTCGGCGGCTCAGAGTATTCTGACTGTTGGCCGGACTGCGATCCCCCTTGACTATGACGGTTGTAGGCTCGTACTGCCTACCTCTGAGACTGCGATTTCCTTAGGGCCTCAGCCAGCCTCTCCCGCGCCTTCTCCTTCTTTTCCCATGCCTCCAGATCCACTTCTCGCACACATCATTCGCCACTTCCATTTTCTCGGCGATGATGGGAGGTGCCGTCATGATCTGGAGCAAATACTGGACGCCCGGAGTGGTGGACACTGGACGCCCAGAGCAAGAACTGGACGCCCGGAGCGAATACTGGACACCCCGAGTGGTGGACAATGGACGCCCGGAGAAAAAACTGGACGCCCGGAGCAAATACTGGACACTCGGAGCAAATACTGAACACCCGCAGCAAATACTGGACACCGGGAGTGGTGGACACTGGACACCCGGAGCGAATACTGGATACCCGAAGTCTGTGCTGGACACCCGAAGCAAATACTGGACGCCCGGAGTGGTGGACACTGGACACCCGGAGCGAATACTGGACACCCGGAGTCTGTGCTGGACGCCCGGTGCTAATTTTCTTAGATGTCCGGAGCCACTACTGGACGCCCAGTGCTAATTCTCTCAGATGTCCGGAGCCACTACTGGACGCCCGGTGCTAATCCTCTTAGACGTCCGGACACAGACCTAGAAGCCCGGTGCTATTTCTTAGACGTCCGGAGATAGATCTGGACGCCCGGTGCTATTTCTGTTAGTCGCCCGGAGGCTGTTCTGGACTCCCGGAGGTATCACTGGACGTTGGGAACACCATCCACAGCCCTGTACTCATGCAATGCACACGTCTACCCGCACTTTTTGCCTCGTGGGAGGGAGTTGGAGCGACAGGTTCCCCGTCGTAGACTTGCCACTTTTAGGGGTTTAAAGAAGAAGCGTAGGTATCGCAAACTCGAAGACGTATTGTAGATTCTCCTGTTACTTGCACGGAGGTTCAACTCCGGACATTGTCGTGCCACCTAAAGCCACTACAAGCACAACAAGAATAACGGAAACGTAAAATTCCTAGCAATAACTGCAACGAGAAGAACATGCAACACACAACCTTCCCCAACCGTCGCGCAATCCCAAACCTTGCATTGCTCCCAACCAAACCTTCCGAGCGGTGAGGCCTTACACCTTGACAACCACACTTCGGTCTACTGAAGTGCGGGTAAGATGTTGTCATCATCGTCTTGCAGCTGCTCTGTGGGGTTGGTGACAGGTCCCTTCATCATCGGGTTGCCCTCGTCCATTATCTCCCGCAATGGCCTGGGGGAGAGATTATCCGTGTTCTTGGGAACCACTTCCCCTCCACGACTATCAGCTGCTGGCTGCTTTCGCGACCATCCAACACTGGTACCGTGCCGCAGTGCGCCTGCGACAATTCGATCCATCCAATCTCCTTCCAAAGGGGGTGAACGAACACGCTCACCTAAACTAAAAACCTTTCCGCCATGGGTGCCGATCTTCCTAATGGAGGCATCTGGGTCTGGCTAAGGACGTCTAAGAGAATTAACACCGGGCGTCCAGTACTTGCGCCGGAGATCTAAGAGAATCAGCACCGGGCGTCCATGTCAAGATCCTTCTTCCTTTCTCGTTCTTGGGCTCGACAGGCAACGTAGCTCCTCAGTGTGCCTACTCGGTAGGTCTTCCGTTTGTTCGGCTCTCGGGCTGTGTTCGTTCAGCTCACTGGCGCAGGCAAGTACTTCCCACTCTTTCTGGTGAAGTCTAAGGATGTCCCTCGGCGTAGCCTTCTGTGCTGGTGAGGCTTCGTGCTCCCAGTCTTCCGTGCGGCCTTACTAGGTCTTACGCGGTCTTCGTCTACTGCCACCCGGTGGTCTTTACTGTAGCACGGTCTCGTCTTGTCTCGGGATCTCGCTCGGCGGAGATCGGTATCGTTCGAGGTGGGGTTTTGGTCGCAGCGCCGGTTCACGTGAAGGTAGAAGTAGGATGTGGAGAGAGATAATATGCAACTTAAATCTATTGCGTTCAGCACTACAGGCTATATACGCTCCACCTCGTCATACCACCCCCATGGGGTTCCCATCTTTCCCAAGCCGCCCAAAATCACAAAACAAAACAAAAAGCAAAACAAAATCGCAACATATAAAGCACCTGCAACGGCCAAGAAAAGAAAGGGCAAAAACTCCCGCCATCTACCCTCCTCCACCCTTCGTTGTCAAATTAGATTTCGAACACACCAAAGTCCGGCTCTGGGGAGTCAGAGCAGGAGTCGTCGGTGGTGTATGTGGTGGTGTGGTCTCCCAGTCGGAGGTGTGCTGAATGTCCTAGCCCAGTGGCGCGGAAGAAGCGCCGCAGTGCCAGTGAGTTTTCGGGTGCCGTGAGGAAGTCTAGGGACTGTATATCACCGGCAATAGAGGAGAGGAGGGTTGCGCGTTCGATTGCCAGCAGTGGGCAGTCCCGTAAGAGGTGGTGTGAGGTGTATGGTGCCAGTCCGCACGGACACAGGTCAGCATCAATATTGGGTGGGGTGTCTGAGGGTGAGCGGTTGCAGAACACTCGCCATAGTGCTCTTGTGTCGGCCCAATCGGTGTTGCGTAGGTGGTCAGGAAAATTGAAGGAGGGTTTTGTGAGGGGGAGTTCGGTCTTCCATCGTTGAATGAATTCTGCACGAGCCTAGGTCAGCAACCAGGTCTTCGTGGTCAGCGCAAACTGGCATGGTGTGGTAGAGGATTGCCCTCAGCTTGGCAAGTGTATCAGCCCGTTCATTCCCACGGATGCCACGGTGGGAGGGACACCACACGGTGGAGATTTGCCAGCCTAGGAGTTGGAGTTTTCCGATGATTTCCAAGGCCCATCGAGCATACTCGTGGTTAGACTTGTTGAAGTAAAGGGTATCGATCGCAGCCTGGTTGTCTGTGCAGATAAATACCGCTGAGCGTGGTAAGGTGGTAGTGAGGAGAGTGGAGACTCATCAGGAAAAAAAATTCTGCCTACCAACGCAGCGCTGCGTTAGATGCGTTGAGAGCGTTGGATAAAAGGTTAGGTTCCAATTTTGCGTTGATACGCTGTTGGCATGCAGGTAACAGCCAACACGCAGCTTTTCCGTTCAAACGCTACGCCAGGCGGGGCACCTACTATTCACGCAGAATACCTTACTCATTTCCGTTGGAAGGTAGTCCGGAGGTAGAATTATCCTGTCCACGCAGTGCTTCCGTCCAATCGCTACGCCAGGCGGGGCACCTACTATCCACGCAGAATACCTTACTCATTTCCGTTGGAAGGTAGTCCGAAGGTCAAATTATCCTGTCCACGCAGCGCTTCCGCCTAGACGCTACGCCAGGCGGGGCATCAACTATTCACACAGAATACCTTACTCATTTCCCACGCCCTCCTGGACGAAGACGATCGACCCCCCAGAAAGGAAAAACTCACAACGCATCGAGAGCTCGACTCGTACAACGAGAAAATACGACAGGCGAAAGAAGGAGGAATGAGTCCTCTCGGGGAGCAAGCAGTAGACGGAGAAGTGGAGGGTGGAGATGTGGATGAGAGGGTGGTGGAGGGGGGTGAACAGGCAACTACGGAAAGGGAACAACCCCAGGCAATGGCAATAGAAGTGGAAACGGAAGATGCCGGCCCCGCAACGATTGCGGGTGGAAGTCAGACGAACGATACCATGGAAGTATTCGGCGACGGTACGATACGGCAAGAGAAGAGACCCCGGCCGGTGACACCCGCTGGCACTACTGACAACATCTTCTCCTACGTTCCAACGTCTAAGCGCATGGGTGTGACACGTGTCAGCGTCAAAGACGAGCTGGTTCAGATTCTGGATGGTATCAGGGGATTGCAACTCGATAAGGATGAAGAAGAAGCAAGAAATGAAGGTCGATGGGCGAGGCTCGAGTGCTGGCTGCAAGGATAGGAGAGGCAGAGGCAGATTGAGGAGGAAGCATCAGCGACACGTGAGAAGGAGCTTATGGGCGTGGCTAAAGCAGCACTGATGGAAGCAATTGCAGCCAGAAGAGCTGTGGAAATGATGGATGAAACACTTGCAAAAGCGGATGCGGAACGATACCAGCAACCAACAGTGCTACGAGACCTTCAGAGCCAATCGGGCCGGAACAGGAAATCGGGTACACAAGTGGAGGCAATACCTTCTGCTAAGGAAAAGACGGAAAAGAGGAGGAACGGAAGGATGATGGAGAACAAGGAGAAGGGAATAGATGAAGTAAAGGTAGTGGAAAAGGTGAAGGAGATGGAGAGAGCAAAGGAAGAAGCGAGAGAGGCAAAGAAGGCACTGGAAAAGACAAGGGAGCTGGAGACCATCATGGAGGTGGAATTCATGGCGTAGATGATGAGAGCTCCGAGACTCCTGACCTTGAAATGATCGACCAGCCGGAAGGGGACCAGGATAAGGAGGGAAGGAGAGAAGCATCTGTGGGAAAGGGAAAGAACCGGATGGAAGCGGTCAAAGTGACACCTCGGAAGCCGAATATGATGGTCCTGAAACCACGATGTGCAACGGTACAAAGGAGACAGGACATTACCAGAGGAGTGAAGCCCTCGCAGGAATCGCTGGAATTGGAGGTATTCGGACGAGTCTATGTTCGTGCATGTCAGAATGAGCTGGAAGATGTGGAAGATGGTGGGGAGATATGTCAGGGGTCAGAGAAGAGAGCGGGTCACCACCGGGAGGAGGTCTGTTCAGAGAAGGCGACACTGGCGGGAGAAAAGGCACTCGCAGACTGGCAGGCTGCAGGCAAACCTCCGATCACCCCCCCATTTGAGTTCATACAAAAAGAGCAAGAAGATGGATCTGGACCTTGCAGTTCGACACGGGGAATTTTGAAAATCCCGAAAGCCACCTGGGCGACATTTACCAGGAAGTCGATGGGTAAGGTTGTGAGCTCGACAAGTGGGAATGCGAAACCAACTCGAGCATCCGGAAACCGAATGACCGCGAGTGATGTCGCTATTCGGAAAAACATCCGACCTGATGAGCGAAGGATCATCTTTGTTCAGGATAGCGATACACCCCCTCTGCCGGTGGATCAGATTGCAGAAATGACCTCCGCATTGAATATCGCACTCCACTTAACGGGAGCCCCCAGTCATATTCGTATCGAGAGGATACAACGGTCTGCTAAGGGAACCCTCACAGCAGCCGCTACGAAAGGGGCTACTGGCGCAATGGTGATCAAGTTCAAGGACGTTATTCTAAAAGTGTCAGATTTGGACGTCCGGTTTCTGTACGGCGGAGGCAGGTGGCGCCGACGGGGGATGAGAGGCGCCGACGGGGATGAGAGGCGCCGACGGATGAAGGATATCCCGACGTGGAAACTAGGTCCCGCGGTCTAGCGGATCTCGTGTGTATATATAGAGGTTCCGTATTCTTGTACGAAAAAATTAAGTAACCAACAATCTATCTATATTCTCTGACAGGTTATGAGCCCGGATTGACGCTCTCTCAATCCTCAACCTATCGATATTTGCACCTCCGTACCTGACCGATCATCACCCAAAAACCACCTTAGTGTTATATACCCCCTGTTCCACACGTTTAAGCCTCAACACGATACCGCGTCATCATGAGCGACTCCACCACGTACATCTGCAAGCATGGCTCGACACCCATCCTCAGCGCGAGAAACTACCACTCATGGAAGAACAACATTACGAACCTTCTCGCAATGGACGACTCCCTTGAAATTGTCCTCGGTACGGAGCTCGCACCTGCCGGCAACGCAACAGCACTGGCTCGAGACTTCCGCAAGCGGTCGCAACGTGCCTTCGGAATGATCTGGTCATCAACTGAACCCAGCATTCGAACGTTTCTCAATCGCCTCGGACATCGCGATCCGCACTCAGCCTGGGAAGCCCTCCGTGAACGATACGATGTCGCCGCATCCCAGTCTGCACGCGTCGCTACCCTTGCCCGCCTTCACTCCGCCGTGATGAAGCCGGGAATGTCTGTATCGGACTACATCTCCTCACTTTCGGATATCAGTCAGGAGCTGGAAGGGACTCCAGACGAAGTCACGGAGCGATACCTGATTATGCGCATCTTCGCGACCCTTCCCGAGCAATTCGCCAATATTGTTGACATCCTCAAGAACCGACTGATCGAAGAACAAACACTCAACTCCATCAGTACGATTCTGATTGAACACGAAACCGCACGAGCTCTCCGCAACACCACGACTGGCTCCAATCTCAATTTGGCCGGAACCTCCAGCAATGCCCTGTCTGCCAACGTCAACGGTGGCAAGCACCATCGAACCAACGGAAAAGGCAAACACCGTCGAAAGCCCTACAATAAGAGACAGGCCACCTCAGACCCTAGCAACATCACGTGCTACTACTGCACAAGGAAAGGACACAAAGCGATTGACTGTGAAGTCAGGAAGAGAGCCACCGAGATGAAACAGGGAAGAGAAGACAAGCGCGGAAAGTCAGCATCCGCCCATCGTGTCAAAACCGGAGACACTGTAGTACACGGCCTCACTGCGATGGCAAGAGTGGCCGGAAACACACGCAATACCGATGAATGGATAATTGACTCAGGCGCGACCCACCACATCTCACCAAATCTGATGGACTTTCATGAATACCACCCACTCGAGGAGCTCTTACAAGTCGAGTCAGCCGACTCTGTCAGTTTAGCAACAGCCGCCGGCAGTATCAACCTCCAGCTCGATTGCGGAATGCTCCTCAGGGTGGAAGCTCTATATGTACCAGACTTCGGAGCCTCCCTACTCTCGGTACCCCAGTTGATCAAGGATGGCATTGATGTCAGTTTCCGTTCCCGTTCACGTACTGCTTACATTACATCAGAGGACTTCACGGAACAACCCCTGGGTAGATGCGCACCTGGATCCATGTCCTTCGTCCTCCTCGGCAATGTAACCTCCAAAAAGGGTCATCAAAATTCCACTGCGTATCGAGCAAATGCCACGGACTCGACGCCTCGGCGGTCGGACTCGGACTCGACGCTTCGAGTGGACTCGGACTCGACGCCTCGGCAGTCGGACTCGGTGTCGCGGCCGGGCTCGGCATGTCAATCAACCAGCCTAACAGATATCCAAACCTGGCACCGACGCCTTGGCCATCTCAACCTCAGCGATGTCCGAAAGCTACTGCCTAAGGGATCTTATTCTGAAAAAGAAACTGCATCCACCACCTGTGATATCTGCATTAAAGCGAAGGCTAAGGAGAAGTTTCAAAGAAAGTTTCCAGCTCGGCGAGCGACTAAGCCATTGGAACTGATCCACTCCGACCTATGTGGGCCCATCAGCCCTCAATCACGGTCTGGGCGCCGATACTACATACTGTATATTGATGACTTCAGCCGCTACACCTGGGTATGCTTCCTACGCTCGAAGTCATCATCGGAAGTGTGCACAGTATTCAGAGACTTCAAAACCCTGGTCGAGCTACAACTACAGCATCGCATCACTCGCTTCCGGTGCGACAACGGCAAAGGAGAATACGACAACGAAGCATTTCGATCAATCCTTACAGAATACGGTATCACCTTCGAGCCATCACCGCCATATACGCAGCATAAAAATGGGGTCTCCGAAAGGATGATTCAGACCCACAATGCAAAGGCCCGCGCAATGCTACTAGACTGTACTCTCCCACTAAGTATGTGGGCAGAAGCCATCTCCACAGCGAACTACTTGCACGCTCGGAGCCCGACCTCATCGAACAATGGCATGACTCCTTATGAAAAGCTCTTCGGAAGAAAACCGGAAGTTGGCCATCTACGACGTTTTGGATGCAAAGCTTTCAAATCACTCCCAGCCTCCCACCGCAGCAAGTTCGGCACACGTGCTCACCCTCTATTTATGCTTGGCTATGTCCATGACAGTACTACTATCTGGCGCTTTTGGGATCCTCACCGGAGGCAGGTAATCCAGGCATCAAACGTCACCTTCTTAGAATCGGTCGGACTCGGACTCGGCGCCTCGAGCGAACTCAATTCCTCGAGCGAACTCAATTCCTCGGGCGGACTCGGACTCGACGCCTCAGTGGTCGGACTCGGACTCGGCGCCTCGAGCGAACTCAATTCCTCGAGCGAACTCAATTCCTCGAGCGAACTCAATTCCTCGGGCGGACTCAGACTCGACGCCTCGGCGGTCGGACTCGGACTCGGCGCCTCGAGCGACCTCAATGCCTCGAGCAAACTCAATTCCTCGAGCAAACTCAATTCCTCGGGCGGACTCGGACTCGACGCCTCGGCGGTCGGACTCAGACTCGGCGCCTCGAGCGGACTCAATTTGGAAGGAAACACCGGCCGGTATGATCTTCGGAAGAGACCTAGAGCGGTCGCCCACCGGATCCGGGTGGAAGAGGAACCAATGGATTCTGCAGATCCGGTGTCCTACCGGGAAGCCATTGCGCACCCGAGGTTTGGCCAGAAATGGTCTGATGCGGTTGATGAGGAACTCAGATCTTTGGCTGAAAACTCAACCTGGGACTACGTCAGGCTGGAAGACGTTCCAGCCGGCGTCACGCCCATTAGCTCCAAGTGGGTCTTCAAGACCAAGGAGTTGCCAGGAGGCGGCATTCGGTATAAGGCCAGGCTTGTTATCCGAGGTTTTGAACAGCAGGCGGGGGTCGATTTCGATGAAACTTTTGCTCCGGTAGCAAAGTTGCAAAGCCTACGCATGATGCTAGCCCTTGCTGCGGTCCACGACTGGGAAATCGAACAAATGGATGTTGTCACCGCCTTCCTGAATCCCAAAGTTGACGGTGATGTCTATATGGCTCTGCCGCAGGGTATTGAGGCGGACAAACAGCAAGTCTGCAAGCTGAGAAAGTCGCTTTACGGACTTAAACAGGCCCCCCGTCTCTGGTATGAGCATATTCACCACTTTCTCAGATCTCTCGGTCTCCAGCGATGCGAGTACGATCCGAATGTCTATCTCTCGGCAAGTATCACCTTAGCCGATCGAACCGATTCCCCGCTAGCCATCTGGAAATCCAAGAAGTCAGCTGATACTCCAATCATTTTATTACTCTATGTTGATGACATGCTGCTCTTCTCCCCGTCAGCTGATCGAATTACCGAACTCAAGAACCTCCTCAGCGCCAAGTACAAGATGACAGACCTCGGTCCAGTTCGATGTTTTCTCGGTATTGAGATTGAACGCGACCGTTCGAGACTGTCAGAATAAGGTGGCGTCCGGAGATGAGGAGGCGTCCGGAGATAAGGAGGCGTCCGGACATGACTGAGTCCCCGAGCACCGGCTCGGGGGGGCAGTCTTCCGTCCTTTGTCCTGACGGCCTTCC
>Ga0307508_10002389_pt1 | contig 19855 bp, 25 predicted proteins | sample 9_EM_MG_FD_203089 | JGI IMG/M metagenome (GOLD analysis project Ga0307508, IMG submission 203089) | Populus trichocarpa ectomycorrhiza microbial communities from riparian zone in the Pacific Northwest, United States - 9_EM | ecosystem: Host-associated > Plants > Roots > Unclassified | place...
GGTGACGACACTCTTTCCAAGATCGAGACATCCGGAGCGAGGTGACGACACTCTTTCCAAGATCGAGACATCCGGAGCGAGGTGCCGGCATCAACAACGAAATCAAACAACCAAACCCAAATCGAGAGCCGGGACCTACGCCGTGACACGCGCTGGGCGGAGGAACTAGCCGGCATAGATTTCAGAATTCATTACCGACCAGGCACCCAAAACGGAAAACCAGACGCACTCTCAAGGTGTACGGAGTACCGCCCAGAGAAGGGGGGGGTAGAAAAACAGCCGATTACAACAATTTTAAGAAACGACCACTTCACAGAACCAGACAGACAGCAAAGAACGTTTGTCTGTTCGTCGGCCAGACTAAGGTCGCTCCCAGCTCGAAGGTGGAACCCGGACTTCACAGAAGAAATAAGAAAGGCGGCAAAAAACGACCCAGATTACCAGCAGGTGGCGAAGCAAGAGGCAGAGGCAGACAAACTGTCGCCAAAAACCCGAAAGGACAAGGAAATAAGATACAACGACGGACTGCTGTACAGAAAAAACCTACTATGGGTACCGAACGAACTAGTACAGTGGATAATGGAATCGGAACACGACACGAAGGTCGCCCGTCACATGGGGCAAGATAAAAATATTGAACTAATCCGACGAAACTTCTGGTGGCCACGAATGAATGAGCGAATCATCGACTTCGTCAGAAGTTGCCCGGAGTGCCAGCGAAACAAAGCTTCTCGACACCAACCTTATGGACTGTCTTCGCCGTTGGAACTCCCATACGCGCCATGGCAATTGATCGCGATGGACTTTATCACCGACTTACCACCCTCGGAAGGACGCGACCAGCTATGGGTAGTCATCCCCCGGAAGTGGTCGGAAGGATTCGCAGCGGAAGTAAAGGAAAAAGGGAAAACGGACAAAGAATACCAACAGGCGTGGGGGCTGATAAAGGAAGTGGTGCAGGAGGAACCTGCGTCGGATAGCCAACAGGCTAGGGAGGAAACTGGGGACCCTCATGAGGTTTCCCAGAGGGGCCGAAAGGAGAGGAAACCGGGGGAGGTCCTCAAGGTCAAGGATGGGCTGCTCTATAGGAAGGGTATGCTCTGGATCCCGGAGGATGAAAACCTTATCGGAACCATCCTGGAATCGGAACATCACTCTAAGATAGCGGGGCATATGGGCCAGGACAAAACAATCAAGCTAATCCGAAGGAACTTCTGGTGGCCCGGGATGGACAAAAGAATCATCGATTAAGTCTGAAGCTGCCTGGAGTGCCAGAAAAACAAAGCAACCCGGCACCACCCATACGGACTATCCTCACCTTTGGAACTTCCGTTCGCCCCATAGCAGTCAATAGCGATGGAATTCATCACGGAACTACCTGAGTCGGAAGGGTGCAATTAGCTGTGGATAGTGATTGACTGGTTCACAAAGATGGCTCACATTCTTCTGCTACCAAAGGAAGGGAAAACCGCAGCAGATCTTGCGGTAATATTCGCCTGAGAGATCTGGAAGCACCACGGGCTACCCACGAATATTGTCTCGGACCGGGACTTCCGGTTCACATCGGAAACCTGGAAAGAGTTCCACCGGCTGTCAGGCATCCAGCCACGAATGTCGACAGAATTCCACCCACAGACGGACGGGCAAACCGAGCGTCTCAATCAAACGATAGAAGCCTATCTACGGGCGTTCATCGGACACGAACAAGACAACTGGGTAGGACTCCTTCCAATGGCCGAGTTTGCGTACAACAACTCGGTCACGACGGGCAATGGCATGTCCCCTTTCTACGCGAACTACAGATTCCACCCAGTGGCATCCGACCCAGCCGCGGCAGGACACCTCAACCTGGCGAGCACACTGTACGCGCACTGGATGCACGCAGTCCACGAGGAATCGAGCTGGAAACTCGAAGCGGCACAGGAAGGAATGCGCCACTACGTAGACTCCGAATGAACCAAGCCTCCCGTGTATCAAGTGGGGGACTTGGACGACGGGCAATGGCATGTCCCCTTTCTACGCGAACTACGGATTCCACCCAGTGGCATCCGACCCAGCCGCGGCAGGACACCTCAACCTGGCGAGCACACTGTACGCGCACTGGATGCACGCAGTCCACGAGGAATCGAGCTGGAAACTCGAAGCGGCACAGGAAGGAATGCGCCACTACGTAGACTCCGAATGAACCAAGCCTCCCGTGTATCAAGTGGGGGACTTGGTCCTGCTCAACAGGTGCAACATCAAAACGCGTCGACCTTCGAAAAGCTGGACCACAAGAACCATGGACCCTTTCAAGTAGAGAAAGTTGTCTCGCCCCTCACCGTCCGCCTCACCCTGTCTTGCAAATGGAACATCCACAACGTCTTCCATGTATCGCTGCTGGAGCCCTACTGAACCACCGAACATCGAGCACCCCCCGACCCATCAAAGGTGCTTCGGGAAGCAGACGATATCGAGCAAAGCGAGGAGTACGACGTCGACGAGGTTGTAAGCAGCACCAAACGAGGGCGCCCCGTCATGTACCTCGTTAAATGGCTCGACTATCCGAACCGACAGGACAGGACGGAGGAGCTATTCGACAACTTTTCGATAGGTCATCTGGAAAAACTCCGAGAATTTCACAGAAAAAACCCGGACGTGCCAGGGGACTACTGGGTCACCGAGATCTAGAACGGATCCGCCACTCGGACAAGCGCCAACCTCGGGCACGAAGGGACCTCACTGGAATGGGCCCCGGCAAAGCAGCAGCGAAATAGGAAGTAGGGAAGACCGTCACGAAGACGCGGTCACTCTCTAGCTTGTATTGTGGTAACCGGATGAGTTTCCATTGCATGCCGAGACACCGGTAACGGTCCAGGGACCTACCGACAACTAAGCGCAAGTCTCCGGAACCACAAGGAGCAGCCCAGGGCGCCGTGCCACGAGGATGCAACCACCCCGTACAAAGAATCGTCCGGCAGGAGAAGGCGGCCAGAAGTAACCTCGCGTCACCAGGTAGACTTAACCACCACCTTCCCTGTAGCCGCGACATACGAGGTAGGGTTACGACGGTAGGAGCACGCATCGGCCAGCTCCGAGGGCCCAGACATTCTGACGGATTACATAGTCTTGCCCTGATCCGGTGTCTGGGAGGGCTGCAGGGGTGGAGGACTGCAGTCACGGCCTACAAGAATCGAGGAAAGCAAGAAATAAAAAGATAAGGGAAAAAGCTTCGGGCCGAAGCTTAGAGAAGGGGGGAGTAGTGTTACAGCCTAAGTGTAACAAGGAAGGGATGGGTCATGTGTTCTCGGGAAAGACATAGTCACGCCGAAACTTGGCAGATTCCGCAAAGCAGTTCGGCGGAAGCTGATAGCCAAAGGTAACCTCAGCAGCGGAAAAACAGGCCCAGTGCCGACCACGCCGGGTAGACCAAGTAAACTACCGACTTCTGTAGCCACTGCATCTGGAGTTGACGACAACGGCGCATGCAAGTCGCACGCCATAAGCGGGGCTCATGATGTCAAGCGGATCTAAGAGAGTCTAGATGGGAGTCCAGGTGCGGGGTCAGAGATCTCTCGCACGAGAAGACTGACTCCGATGTCTGCTGGGTAAAAGAGAGGCGGCCAGTAAAGCAGAAGGAACCGAGAACGTGTTCTCGTACTCCGAGGGATCAACACTGCGAGGACGCCAATCGCTTGCCCCACCTTGACGTCATTACCAATCAGGACCAATTAGCTCGCAAAGTCTTATCGGGCTCCGGCCGAGAAGACGAAGCAAAAAGGCATTTCATGAGGTTCCACTGAGGAGGCGACGAGCGGACACCCCAAAGGAAGAAAATATCCTGAGGAACCACGTGATCACAACGCCGACGATATAAACGAGTGGCGCCAGTGCCCGGAACGGCGACTAACAGCGAAACGTCTCCTGACTGAACAACAACCCAACAACGAACCTAAGATTATTCTCGTGTGAACCCCTCCTCTAATTACCCAGAAACCCTCTATGAGACCTGACTTCACCGGCCTCTACCTACACTGCCGTTGTACCCTGCAACCCTGGTGTCGCAAAATCACTCCCAGCCTCCCACTGCAGCAAGTTCGGCACACGTGCTCACCCTCTATTTATACTCGGCTATGTCCATGACAGTACCACTATCTGGCGTTTTTGGGATCCCCACAGGAGGCTGGTAATCCAGGCATCAAACATCACTTTCTTAGAATCCGTCGAACTCGGACTCGGTGCCTCGAGCGAACTCAATTCCTCGGGTGAACTCAATTCCTCGAACGAACTCAATTCCTCGGACGGACTCGGACTGGACACCTCGGCGGTCGGACTCGGATTCGGGGCCTCGCGCGAACTCAATTCCTCGGGCGGACTCCGACTCGACGCCTCGGCAGTTGGACTCAGACTCGGCGCCTTGAGTGGAAATCTTGGCAATTTGGAAGGAAACACCGGCTAGTATGATCTTCGGAAAAGACCCAGAGCACTCACCCAACGGATCCGAGTGGAAGAGGAACCAATGGATGCTGCAGATCCGGTGTCCTACCAGGAAGCCATTGTGCACCCGAGGTTTGGCCAGAAATGGTCTGATACGGTTGATGAGGAACTCAGATCTTTGGCTGAAAACTCAACCTGGGACTATGTTGGGCTGGAAGACATTCCAGCCGGCGTCACGACCATTAGCTCCGAGTAGGTCTTCAAGACCAAGGAGTTACCAGGAGGCGGCATTCGGTAGAAGGCCAGGCTTGTTATCCGTGGTTTTGAACAGCAGGTGGGCATCTGGAAAAAAAATGTGCATCCGGACTCACAGGCTGCATCCTGACGCACCAGGCGCTCGGGACGCTCCGGACGCACCCTGGCAGCGCACATACCGCTCGCAACGCAAAACACACAGGCAATGTGAATTCGGACGCTGCTCGCCACGACACCATGTGTCCGGAAACAGCTCGTCACGGCATCTGTTTACTGGACAGAGCGTGGCAGGGCATTTTCGTTCTAGACGCACGGTGTCAGGGCATTTTGCTTCTGAACGCACGGTTTCAGGGAACTTTCCTTCTGGACACAGCCATGTCAGGGCATTTTCCTTCTGGACGCAGCCGTGTTAGGGTATTTTCCTTCTGGACGCAGCCGTGTCAGGGCAAATAGCATCCGGACGACGCCTGTCATGGCACCGTGGTTACGCTGGCTGTCAACGCACGGAACATCGCAGCAAATACTCGCGTTGTATTCACAAACACGCAGCAGGTTCCAGGCATAGTGACTCAGTCCAGTTCTATTCTTTATATCTAATGTACATCTATATATGCCACTACCACACTTCACGTTTCCAGCACAAGCACCCAGCGTCACATCCATCGCCGCTGTTTTTGACGCGTGTAGCATTGCTCTGAGTGTCGGAAACAAAGGAAAGTTGGCAAATACGACATGATGTGATAAGCCCGACGCTATGAGCACAACATGATGAGCACAACACGAAGAGCACAACGCGATGAGCACAACACGCTGAGCACGACAACTATGAGGAGGGTGGCAATGAGGACACCGGCGGCATGGACGATAGCGAGTAGGACGCGGCGAGTATGAGAGCGAGTACGACATGAGGAGTATGGGAGCGAGTAGGATGCGGCGAGGACGATAGCGAGTAAGACGCGGCGAGGACGATAGGGAGTAGGACGCGGCGAGGACGATAGCGAGTAAGATGCAGCGAGGGCGATAGCAGGTAGGATGCGACGAGTATGATGGTGAGATTTATGGCATGGTTAGCACAGCTCTCAGAGTGACAGAGACACTGGGAAGTTGTAGAATACACAGTGACGAGTCGATGTCAATGAGGGTGCCGGCGGCGAGGACGATAGCTAGTAGGAGGCGGCGAGCACGATTGTGAGCTTTGGGGCATGGTTAGCACAGCTCTCCGAGTGACAGAAATAGCGGCGGGGAGTGGTACAATACGAGGTGAGGAGTAAGATGTCAATGAGATTGCTGGCAGCGAGAACGATAGATAGCGAGTAGGACACGGCGTGTATGATGTCAATCCAAAGCGCCAAGCCATTACCAACACTTGCGCTTGTGTAAGGTTTGGCGTCCTCATCACTCCTAGACCCCTTTTTTCTTCTCCTTTCACCTCTTCCTAGATACTCGTCATCGTCCTTCGCAATGACATCATACTCGCCGCCATCAAACTAATGATATCTTATTCGTTGACATTTTCCACATCAACATTTTCATCATCAACATCTTACTCGTCGCGCCATTCTTGCTATGTTACTCGCCACCATCATCACTGCCATCAAACAAGTAGACATCCTCAACGACATCATACACGTCACATCGTATTGTACCAGCTCCCACCACTGTTCCTGTCACTCAGCGAGCTGTGTTAACCATGCCACAATGCTCGCCGTCGTGCTCGCCATCTCCTACTAGCTATCGTCCTCGCCACCGGCACCCTCATTGACATAGACTCATCACTCTGTATTTTACAACTTCCCGGTGTCTCTGTCACTCTGAGAGCCGTGCTAACCATGCCATAAACCTCGCCATCATCCTCGCCGCGTCGTACTCGCTATCGTCCTCGCCGCGTCTTACTAGCTATTGTCCTTGTCATGTCCTACTTGCTCTCATGCACTTCGCGTCCTACTTGCTCCCATACTCGTCATGTCTTACTCGCTCTCATACTCACCATGTCCTACTCGCTATCGTCCACGCGGCCGGCGTCCTCATTGCCATCCTCCTGACAGTCGTCGTGCTCATTGCGTCGTGCTCATCGCATTGTGTTCATCGCGTTGTGCTCATCGCGTCGGGCTCATCGCTTTGTGTCGTATTTGCCAACTTTCCTTTGTTTCCGACACTCAGCAATGCTATGTGCGTCAAAAACAGCGGTGATGGATGTGACGCTGGGTGCTTGTGCTGGAAACGCGAAGTGTGGTAGTAGCATATATAGATGTACATTAAATATAGAGAATAGAACTGGACTGAGTCACTATGCCTGGAACCCGCTACATGTTTGTAAATGCGACGCGTGTATTTGCTGTAATGTTCTTTGCCTTGACAGCCAGCGTAACCACGGTGCCATGACACGCGTCGTCCGGATGCCATTTGCCCTGACACGGCTGCATCCAGAAGGAAAATGCCCTGACATGGCTGGGTCCAGAAGGAAAATGCCCTGACACGGCTACATCCAGAAGGAAAATTCCCTGACACCGTGCGTCCAGAACGAAAATGCCCTGCCACGCTCCATCCGGTAAGCAAATGCCAGGGCGTACTGCATCCGGACGCACGGTGCCATGGCGATCTGCATCCGAGTTAAGCAGTTTGCATCTGAAACGTCCCGAGCGTCCAGTGCATCCGGACGCAAAGAATGCAATTATTTTTTTTCCTCATGGGGGTCGACTTCGATGAAACTTTCGCCCTGGTAACAAAGTTGCAAAGCCTACGCATGATGCTAGCCCTCACTGCTGTCCACGACTGGAAATCGAACAGATGGATGTTGTCACGGCCTTCCTGAATTCCAAAGTTGACAGTGACATCTATATGGCTCTGCCACTGGGTATTGAGGTGTAGAAACCTCAAGTCTGAAAGCTGCGAAAGTCACTTCACGGACTTAAGCAGGCCCCCCGTCTCTGGTATGTGCATGTTGACCACTTCCTCAGATCTCTTGGTCTACAACGATGCGAGTATGATCCGAACGTCTACCTCTTGGCAAGCACCACCTTAACCAATCGAACCGATCCCCCACTGGCCATTTGGAACTCACAACAATCGGCTCAGAACGACACACCAACAATTCTGCTGCTGTAAGTTGATGACATGCTGCTCTTCTCTTCCTCGGCCTTCCGAGTAACCACAATCAAACACCTCCCCCGTGCCAAGTACAAGATGACCGACCTCGGTCCAGTTCGCTGCTTCCTTGGTATCGAGATTGAGCGTGACCGATCAGGAGGGATACTGCATATCCACCAACAGCGCGCTGTCAGGAAGCTGCTTGCGACAAATGGTTTTTCCGACTGCAATGGCCACTGGACACCACAGCCTACCAGAAGCAAGCTCTAAAGATTAGATCCAGAGTCAAATCCGACAAATGGCACAGCAAGAACTCTTGACTCAGATGGTAAACAACGGAATCAGTCAATTGTTGGCAGTCTGATGTGGCTAATGCTATACACTTGGCCAGACCTCGCATTCACCGTCTCAATGTTCAGCAAATTTTCCTCCACTGTGACTACTGAGCACTTGTCAGCAGCCACCTGCACATTACGATATCTGCAAAACACAGCCAACCTCGCTATCAAGTACAAAACATCAGACTCTGAAGCCACCATGTGTCAAGATCCTGCCTCGACTTCTCCGTTTGTCTCGATAGGCAACATAGGCGGGGTCTGCAGCGCAAGTGGTCCTACTCACACTTCCAGTGTACTCACACTTCCGGCGTACTCACACATCAGGCGTACTCGCACACCTTGCGTGAGCTCGTTGTTCTCGCGGTATCCGTCATGCCCGCCATGGTCTCTTCGCGGCTCTTCTCACACGCCTTGCGTGGGCTCATTGTTCTCGTGGTATCCGTCACGCCTGGCGTGGTCTCTTCACGGCTCTTCTCACACACCTTGTATGAGCTCGTTATTCTCAGGGAGTGGTGGTCGCAGTGCCGGTCACGGTGATAGAGAGGTAGGTCTGTGGAGAGAGATAATAGATTGCGTGGAGAAGAATCTCCAGACTAGCTACCGCGCCCTTCCTTTATACTTTTCCTTCCCTCTGTGGAATCACAGCTTGCCCGCAAGACTGACACAGTTCCTCCGTCTAACATCATGACTCAATCGCAGCGCCCAAGGAAAACACATGATTGCACTCGGCTGCCCCGTGGCTATCACTCTACTCGCGGCAACAGGAGAAAGGACGCGCAAGCAGTAACAGTAAAGGAAAGGAAGACTGACGTACAACTTAATCAAGGGAAAACAATACTCGTAACGAACATGGGAGAAGGACGCGCAAGCTCAATCGATGGGAGACAACAAACGTAGCAGACAGGAGAAAGGACACGCAAGTAACATAACGGAGACGAAGGAGAGAGGTTTAGACCAGCCAGCGGCTGGGGATATCCCTACTGGAGCGATATGGTGGAGATTGGTCGAGGCGCCTAAGCGCGGAGAATGATCGCGCCTGCGGCAGCAGAAACGAGGACGGGCCACAGGGCGACAAGGGTGAGAGTGGTACCGGGACCGGCCCCAAGGAGCCTGTCGCGCCAAGTTCGTGACAGTACATCCCCTGTCCAGACCGAAGGCTCCGGCGAGATGATGTCGGGTCGTCAGGGTCCGGCGGAGGATGGGGGTGCGCGAGTTGCGGACGGGCCGGCTAGCCTGCTGCCGGGCTTGGAGTTGTTCGTTCATCTGCTGTTGTTCAGTGATGATGGCTCCCAGGGTGTTGGTCATCTGCTGGAGTTGCCGTTGGTCTGCGTAGTGGAACTTGTTCATCCGCTGGGCAAGCGTCCGGTATACGACGTGATTGCAGTGGGCATCCCGGGTGGTTGTTTGATGTATCATGGTGACGAAGTCCCCCAGGAGGGCAAGTTGCTCGTCCTGTAGTGCCACAGTCACGGCCGTGGGGTTTATGTTTTCCTGATCTTCCTGTGGTGGCGTAATGTCTGCCAAGGTTTCACGTGGGGCTGCAGCGCTGCAGCGGAGGTGGTGGTTTTCCATGTTCACAAGGAACTGGCATTCGGAGCAGACTCGCTTTCCTCTGTGCCAGTCCGCGCATGCTTTGACAGGGTTGAGACGTCATTCGCGGGTTACTTAGAGTAGTTCTTTATGGTGTGGGAGTGGGCAGTCGCAGTTTGTCGCTTGGCAGCGGCGGCTTCGGCGCGGGTAGTAGTTGTTGTCCTTGCTCTGGCAGTGGGTATTGCAGTAGTCAATGTAGCAGGCCGTCCAGTGCAGGGATACGTGGTCGTTGGTACGGGACTGTCCTGCGGCGGTCAGCGGGGGCGAAGGTGTAGCTGGAGGGGCGCCCCATCCATCGGTCGTGGTGCTGGCAATGCCCCAGTCATTGTTGGGTTCGTTGTTGGGTAGTTCGGTTTGTTCGTTATCGGCGGAGGTTGTGATGGGAAACTCAGAGGTGCGGCTGTGGCCAGCAAAGGTCCAGCTTTCGTTGGTGTCGACAGTGGCAGTGGTGGACATATCAGGTTTTTAGAGTTGGGGTGCGGGTTTCTCAGGGTATTCCTCGTGGAACTGGCGGACGAGGTCAGGGTAGTTCTCCAAGTTGCGGGCGGGATACCAGGTACGATCGGGGTCGTGGAAACCGGTCCACTTGACTCGATACTGGATCTGGTTTCCATGGTGTCGAGAGTCGAGGATTTTCTCTACTTCCCACTCTTGCTGTTCTTGGATGATCACAGGTGGTGGCGGTGTTTGTTGGTGTCCCGGGATGGGTTCTATGCTGGCTGTGGGTTCGAGGAGGCTGATGTGGAAAACTGGGTGGATCCTGATAGTGGCCGGTAGGTCCAGTAGGTATGCTCTTGAGCCTACCTTCTCGAGGATGGTGTTTGGGCCAATCTGCTTGTAGTCCAGTTTGTTCGATGGTCGGGTTGTCCGGATGTGTTTCCGTCGTAGCCAGACCCTGTTACCTTGGTTCAGTACCGGGTCTGGATATTGTGCTTTGTTGGCTTGCTCTGCTTGAGACATTTGGGCTTCCTTGATCTCTGCTCGAATTTCTTCATACAACCTTCTTAATGCCGTGACATATTCCAACACTTCCAGGGTCTCATCGTTCCAAGTGCCGAGGTCTGGCAGGAAACAAGGGAGATATCCATAGTTGGCAGAGAAGGGGGTTATTTTTGTGGTTCCGGTTTGTGTGTTGTTGTAGCAGAAACCGGCAATTGGCAACAACCTTTCCCAGTCGTCCTGCTGGTAGTTGCAGTATGCCTGGAGATACTGCTCAAGGGTGGCATTGGCTCTTTCCGTTTGTCCGTCAGTTTGTGTGTGGAAGGCTGTGCTGAGGTTGCGTGAATTCCCAAGTGCTTCCGTTACTTGTTTCCAGAAGTCTGAGGTAAACAGGGACCCTCTGTCTGATACAATACTGCTTGGAAGTCCGTGGGGTCTTATAACTTGTCGGAGGAAGTGGTCTGCTAGCTTTTTGGAGTCCATGGTGCCCTGGCAGGCGACAAAATGTCCCATCTTTGTGAGGTGATGGATTATTACCCATAACGCGTCTTTTCCGTTACTCGTCGGCAGCGCAGTGATAAAGTCCGTTGATATCGTGTCCCATGGTCGGTGTGGAAGTTCAAGTGGCTTTAGCAGTCCAAATGGTGCGTGTCAAATTGGCTTGATGCGATGGCAGGTGTCACAGTGGTCAATGTATCTGTGGATGTATTTTCATTGCCCTGGCCAGTAGAAATTTTGGCTAACAAGTTCCAGGGTTCTTGCTCAGCCCCGGTGTCCCGCGGCTTTCACTTCATGGTGGTCTCTTAATATGCGTAGTCATAGGGTGTTGTTGTCCGGAACCCATATGAGGCTGTCGTACATTAGCAACCCACTGTTTTCCTTCCATAACCCTAGCGCCATCTTTCCATCATCGGTGGTCCCGCTTGCCTTTTTCCTCTGGATTTCTTGGATCTCTTTATCTGCTGCGCTTAGGGTCCAGATTTCATTCAGGAGTTCCTTGTCTATCTCGAGGTTGTTGGTTTCCGTTGTATTGGCCTGGAGTGCTTCGAACACTTCTTCGGGTAACAGGATTCGGCTGTGGTTCTGTCGATGCTTCATATCCCCTTCCCAGGGAGAGTCTCCTGACTCTCTAGAGAGGATGTCTGGCTTGCCGGCCAATTTCCAAGGTCCATACTTGATCACGAAGTCATAGTTAGCTTAGCACTCACCCCACCGGGCTTGTCGCAAATTGAGATCTTTTTTTGTATTCCAGTATTCGAGGTTTTTGTGGTCGGTGAGGATCGTGATTTTTGGCCCCGTTGTTTTACAATAAGTATCCCATTTTCGTAGTGTGTCGACCATCACCAGTAGCTCCTTATCATGGATGTCGTAATTGCGCTCCCTTTGAGTTTCCTCGAGAAGTATGCTACAGGATACAGGATTCCCTTTGCGTCGGGTTGTGAGCAGATTCCTGCTATGGCGTAGTCTGAGGCATCTGTTTCGATGGTGATGGGTTGTTCCGGATCGAAGTGTTGCAATATCGGTTCCGTGATCATTGCTTCCTTTAGCGTCTCAAACGCCTCCTTCTGCTTGTCGCCCCATTCCCATTACTTGTCCTTCCTTGTGAGGGAGGAGAGGGGCATTGTAATCTTGCTATAGTCTCTGATTAACCTTCGGTAGAAGTTGGCGAAACCCAGGAAGCTCTGCACCCCTTTGACGTTTGTTGGCTGCTTCCAGTCTCTGATTATTCGGATCTTTTCTTCATCCAATCTCAGCCCTTCTGGTGATATGACATATTCCAGATATTCTGTTTCCATGGCGTGGAATTCACATTTGGATGGTTTCAGTGTTAGTCCGGTGTCATGTACTCATGCGAGTACTGCCCGGACATGAATTCGGTGTATTTCCTCATCGGGCGAGAAGACCAGGATGTCGTCCAGATATGCCACACAGAAGATGTCTAAATAGTCACTCAGGATCTCGTTCATCCATTGTTGGAAGGATGCTGGGGCATTGATGAGTCCGAACGGCATGACGCAATACTCGTATAGCCTATATCGAGTTCTAAACCCTCTCTTCCATTCGTCACCCTATGCAATGTGGAGGTTCTAGTAAGCATCTCGTATATTGAGTTTGGTGTAGATGTTGGCGCTGGAGAGTTGATTGAGAGACTCTCCGATCAGTGGCAGCGGTGTCCATCCTTTGATCATGATTTGGTTTAGTTGCTGGTAGTCCACACACAGGCGTAGTCCTCCATCCTTTTTCTTGACGAAATGTATTGGTGCTCCGGCCAGGGAGGTGGATGCCCAGATCCATCCTCGTTTTTCGTTGATTTCTAGGTATTCTTTCAGTGCCTTCATTTTGTCTTTGTTCAGGGGTCGTAGTGGCTCATACGGAGGTGTCTTCCCTTCCTCCAGTGGGATATGATGGTCCTGCGTGAGGTGAGGTGGGGGTGTCGTTGGTTCTTGTTCCGTGAATACATCAAGGAATTCATGATATTTGGAGGAAATTGGTTTCTTGCTCGTCCTGGAGGTCTCTTTGATTTTGTCGATTACTGTCTGGCATACCTCTTATGGGTCTGTTTTGCCGATTTCCCAGTTCTCTTTGTCTGCCGGTGTTTTCTTATAGTATTGCTCTGTGGCTTTTTCTTCTGGGACTGTGTTGGCTCTTGGTGAGCTGGGTAGGCATTTCTCGGCGCAGTGGTCGGAGTGGAATTTCACGGTGTGATTCTTCCATCCAATTAGTGGGTCATGGAGTTTGAGCCACAGGAGTCCCAGGATGATCGGGGCGTTCCCAATCGTGATGCAGTGTAGCCGGATGTCCTCCTCGTGATCGTTGATGGTTAGATGGATCTGAGCTTCGTGGGTTACTGGCCAGTGACCTCACTTCCGTCGACTGTCAATACGCATCTTGGCGTTGTTTTTTGTTGCATAGGTATTCCACTGGCCTCAGCATAGGCCTGATCGATGAAGTTTTCTGATGCCCCACTGTCCACCAAGGCTATAGTGGTGCATTCGTTCCTGTCTGTCCAGTGGACTCGTACTTTGATCATAAATTTTTCCTCGCAGTCGTATCGGGCAGTTCGTACTAGGTACGGGGGGTCTTCTTCGGGTTTGACAACAGGTGTTTCCCTCGAGTGGTGGTTGTTGGCACCTATTCCTGAGGGTTGTCATTTCCCGACGGTTCTTTTTCGGTTGTCTCCTCGAAGGTGGCTTCTGCGGCCCTGTATGGTCTTCTCCATGGAACTCGTTCTTTCCTGAGTTGGGGGCATTCTTTTGCGAAATGTCCTTTCTTTCTGCAGTTGTAACATTCTCCCGTGATTACTCATCGTGGGAATGGGTTTGGCGTTGCCCTTGCGAATTTGAATCGTCGGGTGGCATCGAGGTCCATCCGGTCTCCCGGAGGCGTCGCTGGAGGTTCCTTTGTGTGGACATGGAAGCGTGATTCTGGGTTGGTGGTAGGTCGGCGATTAATGACTCCGAGGTTGCATAGGTGGCTATCTGTTTTGATGGCGGCAATGGTGTAGTCCACCAAGACTGTAGCGGGGGTTTCGCTCATGACTAGGTACCTTTTTACCTCGGGTGTAATCTGTCTCGGAATCGTACAATGCATAAGTTGTCCGCGTATGGGAGGTCTGCTTTGATTCGCTGAAATTCAGCCCAGTAGGTGTCCAGTGTCCGATCTCCCTGCTGGATCATCTGGAATTTCTCGAACGCTATTTCCTCGGGATCTATCTGGCGGAAGGCGTGCTTCATGTTGGTTTTTAGTTCTTCCCATGTCAGGTTGATTCCTCCTTCCTGGTTTAGGAAGGTTTCCACCCAATTCCAGGCTACCCCCCGTAGCAGGGAGGATGCATATCCTGTTTTCTTGTCATCGTCGTTGAATCTGTTTCCTTCTGTTCTAAACTTGAGCTCGCACTGGGCCAAGAATGTTTTGAACTTTGCTTTGTCTCCTTCGAATGGTTCGGGGTCCCGGAGCTTTGGGTAACTGCTTCGGGGTGTCTCTCTGGCCAAGAGGATTTATCGTAACATCTCCGCGGTGAGGAGGTGGTGTCCTGACCCTCCTCCTCCTGTTTCGTCCCCTATTCTTTGGGTTTGCTCTGTTGAATCTGGCGTCTGGGGCCTTGATCGGGGGTCTGGGGTTACCGGGCTTGGGGATCGGTAGTTGTCAGGGGCCCTCGTGAATTCTCTGATGGTGAGGGGATCCTTGCTGTCTTCGTCCTCGGAGGCCACTGTGTTGCTATGTCAGATGTCGATGGGGAGACGCAATGTAGTGTCAAGATCCTGCCTCGACTTCTCCGTTTGTCTCGCAAGGCAACGTAGGCGGGGTCTGCAGCACAAGCGGTCCTACTCACACTTCCGGTGTACTCAGACTTCCGGCGTACTCACATTTCAGGTGTACTCGCACTCCTTGCCTGAGCTCAGTGTTCTCCCTGTATCCATCATGCCCGGCGTGGTCTCTTCGCGGCTCTTCTCACACACCTTGCGTGGGCTCGTTGTTCTTGCGGTATCCAGCACGCCCAGCATCATCTCTTTGTGGCTCGTCTCACAGGCTTTGCGTGGGCTTGTTGTTCTCGCAGTATCCGTCACGCCCGGCGTGGTCTCTTCGAGGGTATTCACACACCTCTTGCGTGGGCTCGTTGTTCTCGCGGTATCCGTCACACCCAGCGTGGTCTCTTCGTGGCTCTTCTCACACGCCTTACGTGGGCTCATTGTTCTCGGGGAGTGGTGGTCGCAGCGCCGGTCACGGGGATAGAGCGGTAGGTCTGTGGAGAGAGATAATATGCAACTTCAATCTATTACGCTCAGCACTACAGGCTATCTGCGCTCCTCCTCACCATACCACCCCCATAGGGCTCCTATCTTTCCCAAACCACCAACAAAGTAAACATACAAAGGAAATTTTTGCGAATCAATCAAGCAGGTAGCGCAACATAGAAGCATTGAAGGGGAGTGAGACAACGGTAAAGCAAATCTTCTCCACCAGCCCTTCCCCATTCATGCATACAAATCGTAGTATATCAAGGCTCGAAGGCATTGAAGTTAGGCTCAGACGAGTCTGAGTCCCAGGTGTTGCTGCAATCTGAGAGGTTGTTGTTGTTGTTGTCGAATCGCAGATGAGAGGAATAGCCGAGGCCAGTTTTCCGCAGGAATTGGTGCAGTGGTTGAGTGTTTTGAGGTGTGGTGAGGAAGGCTGGGGTCTGGATAGCTCACTGTCTTGCCAGCAGTGGACAGTCCTGTAGGAGATGGTGTGAGGAGTTGAGGTCGAGCCCACACGGACATGGGTCTGCAGTGATGTTGGGTGGTGAGTCAGTAGGTGAGCGGTTGCCGAAAACCCTCCATATCGCTCGGGTGTTGGCCCAGTCAACCCCGTGTAGGTTCGTAGGGAACTTGAAGGATGGGTTGGACAGGGGTAGTTCGTTCTTCCAGCATGCAAGAAATTCAGCTTGCGCCTGTGTCAGCAGCCAGGTTTTCGTAGTCAGTGAAAATTGGCAGGGTGTCTTCGAGGATGCTCCAAGTTTGGCAAGTGTATCAGCCCTCTCATTGCCACGGATGTTGCAGTGTGAAGGGCACCACATAGTGTCAGAATAATGGGCGTCCGGAGATGACGGACCGGAGACGGTGTCCGCAGATGACGGACGAGAGGCAACATGTCCGGAGATGACAGCAGCCTTAGTCTCCGAGCACCGGTTCGGGAGACAGTCTTTCGTCCTTTCCCCTTGGCGAGTCACTCAGGTGCGTTGTATATAGAGAGAATGTTTTTCCTTCGAGGTTGTATCAATCAACCAATTCACTATCTTTGTCTCTACCGATCCCTATATTCCAACAGGTTATGAGCCCGGATTGAATGCTCTGCCAATCCACTACCCATCGATAATCGCACCTACCGACCTACCATTTTGCACCTCGCTTTTGCGTGTCATCCCTGCACTCTCGTTTTTTAAGCCTCAACTTTTGGAGCCGCATCACATCCAACGACATCGCCAAGATGGTCTCAACCAGACAACACGTCACCTTTGCAGTCGCTAGCCTTTACAACACCCCGAACTTCCACTTGTTTGAGAACGACATGAGATCCTTCCCTACTGCTGAGTGCCCTCAAGATTGTTACCCGCAACGAAATATTCCATCGTACTCTGACACGATGTACTGTCTAGGGCCGTGACTACAATCAGTGCGACGACCGCGCATCGACGATCTACCTTTCGGTTCAACCCACGATTCGAGCATTCATCCAAAGTCGTCCCGCGAACGAAATCGATTCTGCAGCTCGCGTCTGGGAAATCCTTTGCTAGGAATACGACTCTGACTCTACGATATTCGGTCGACGAATACATCTCTTGCCTGCTCGCCATTCGCCAAGAATTGGCCGGAACCGATAAAGCGATCTCGGATACCACCGTCGTTTGCCACTTTCTTTTCGAGCCATACCATTACCTTTCAATATTATCGACGGCGTTCCGAACGACAAACATTAGGGGGAGGAGCTACGTGTGCGCTCGGTGATGACGGAGTTGCTGCGGCACCCCACACTGAAGTTGGCGTGCGTGCTCGGTGATGACGGAGTAGCTGAGGCACCCCACACCGGAGCTGACGCATGCGCTCGGGGAGCTGATGTACGCGCTTGGTGATGCTCGAGTTGCTGCGGCACCCCACACCGGAGCTGCTGTGCACTCTCGAGGGGGCGGAGCTGTGTACGCGCCTTGGTGATGAGGAGCAGCTGCAGCACCCCACACCGGAGTTGACGTATGCGCTCGGGGAGCTGTGTGCGCGCTTGGTGATGAGGAGTAGGTGCGGTGCCCCACACCGGAGCTGACGCATGCGCTCGGGGAGCTGATGTTCGCGCTTGGTTATTCTGGAGCTGCTGCGGCACCCCACACCGGAGCTGTCGTACACTCTCAAAGATGTGATTGCTGTGTTCATTTGGGAATACGGGAGCTACTGTGGCGTCCCCATACCGGAGCAGTCGCGCATGCCTTATGATGGAGTTGCTATTTATGCTCAATGCTGACAATGGACAGATTTTCTTATGGATCGGCCTGGAAATCGGCCTGGTATCCAGGGGAAGTTTCCGGTGAAGCACATGGCGGGTGGTTGAACAGGTTTTCTTTCCCTCTCCTTTCTTTCTTTGGTGGATGCACTCTTTCTCCTATGTCCGTGGTTTTCCCATGAGGTTTTTTACATGGTTATGAGTTTTAATGAGGCATCTGAGGATACTGGGTTTCACTGTTTTTGTTTCTTTTCTCTGCAACTGTTTGTTGCTATACTGGCGCTTTTCGTTTTCTCCTCGCCTGCGTTCCGTTGCATCTTCCGTACGAGGGGAAGTGTCAGAATAATGGGTGTCCGGAGATGACGGACCGGAGACGGCGTCCGGAGATGACCGACCAGAGGCAACATGTCCGGAGATGACAGCAGCCTTAGTCTCCGAGCACCAGTTTGGGAGACAGTCTTCCGTCCTTTCCCCTTGGCGAGTCCCTCAGGCGCATTGTATATAGAGAGAATGTTTTTCCTTCGACGTTGTATCAATCAACCAATTCACTATCTTCGTCTCTATTGATCCCTATATTCCAACACATAGTGAAGATCTTCCAACCGAGGAGTTGAAGGGTTTCAATGATTTCGAGTGATCGCCGTGCGTATTCGTGGTTGTACTTGTTGAATCTGAGCGTATCGATAGCTGCCTGATTGTCGATACAGATGAATACTCTTGTGGGTGGTACCACAGCCATAAGGAGAGTGGAAACTGCCTCTTGAACAGCATGAAGTTCAGCGTCGTATACCTTAGCTCGACTTCCAAGATGACATCTTCCTTCAGTCAGCCGGTGCAGTTGTTCGTCTCCAGAATGGTAGATTGCCCATCCACAGCCAACAGCTCTATTGTCGAGTTTGGAACCATCTGTATATATGGTAATCGTGTGGTCAAGTAGTGTCTCCGGCCATCTGTCATGTAATTGTTTCGGCTTTGTTGTTTTGTCGTGATTTGGAGATGTGATTGTTGCCGGCCCCTTCTGCAGTTGTAGTTGTTGTACGATCCTCCAGCTTGCCAAGCACAAGATGCTTGCTCTGACTGTAAAGATGGTGAAGTCCTAGGATGTTGTCATGGGTATTCGGTTTAGCTCGTGGAGGGCCAAGAGCATGGTGGGTAGGGAGGAAGTGAAGTCGAATGGCATATCGTAGTGAGAGATAATCCAGATATATCTCCATTGGTGGTAGATGAGAAAGGGTGATGAGGTTGGTGGTTCTTGTGTTCAGTGGCAATCCGGTAATCCATTGTGCAACAGCATTGTAGGTTGTTCAAAGTGTTGCCATTACTGTCGGAGTGCCAGTCCACCAGGCTGGTGATGCCCAGAATATGGCAGGAAGGATCGCTGTCATTGCGAGATGGTAGGCGATGTGGGCTGGAATGCCACCTGAGCGGTGTCGTAAAAAGTTCAGGCTTCCCAGGATCTTGTTTCCACGAGCGGTGGCCATTGTAGCATGGTATGAGAATGAAAGAGATTCGTCGATAAATATCCCCAGGTAGTTAATTTGTCGTTTGGCAGTAATAGTGGCATTGAGTATTCGGAGTGGCGGGTGTGATGCAAGACTCTGGCGTTTGTCTTTGCTGGTCAGTGGGAGACAGTAGAGTACTTCCGTTTTGGAGGTTGCAAAGGTGAGTCCAAGGTGTGCTCCTTTCTCCAGATGTTGTTCCGTTCATTCTTCAAGGAGTGTGTTGGCCTTCGAAATTGTCTGCGACATTTGCACCTTACACACATCATCCACATAGGAGGTATCCACGGCATCGGAGTGGTAGTTGTCTTTTTCTAGCATCGCATTGCTGTATACGAGGAAGAGAATAGGTGAGATTGGTGATCCTTGTGGGAGGCCACATCTGTATAGCTGTGGTTCATTAGATTGCTGATCAAATCCAAAGGCAATTTTTCGATCGGTATTGAATGCTGCCACCCATTCCGTGAGGTATAATGGCATACGGTGTTGTTCCATTACCTCTATGAGAGTTGAAGGGTGGACCTGGTTGAACGCACCCTCGATATCGTGTGTCAGGACTGCTGGTCATGGGGGTTTCCTGTAACGGCGGCGGTTCTCCAAGGTACTCGAGTGAGTTCGGGTGATGCAAGCGGGAGCGGGAGCGGAAGCGGGGGGGGGGGGAAACGGGAACAGGAATGGAACGGGAACGGGAACGGGAACGGGAACGGGAATGGGAACGGGAACGGGAACGGGAGACAGAGACGGACAGCGTCAGACGGACGT
>Ga0307508_10002390_pt1 | contig 19846 bp, 25 predicted proteins | sample 9_EM_MG_FD_203089 | JGI IMG/M metagenome (GOLD analysis project Ga0307508, IMG submission 203089) | Populus trichocarpa ectomycorrhiza microbial communities from riparian zone in the Pacific Northwest, United States - 9_EM | ecosystem: Host-associated > Plants > Roots > Unclassified | place...
TAGTAGGACACCACCCCATCCACCAAAGCTCTCCAGTCATTCATTTCAACCCAGTGAGCCAGATCTTTAGGAGTTCTGACAGGCCTTTTGGCTAGCTTAGTGGCCTGAGTCATCAGTGCTGCTGCCACATACCCCGATAATATGTGGTCAATCAGCCGAAACCGGGCATTGAAATCTCCAGTCTCTTCCGTGATACCTGATCGGCCCAGGACTGCTGCAAATCTTGCCAGGGAGCTTGGATTGTAACTTCCGGATTTGCCCCAGTTGCAGCGCATGACAGCATCAACATTTGCCATTGACATATGGAAGAATGCCGCCTTTGGACAAACTCCAGACGGTCACTTTGCGACTCACGGATATGCATCTCTTTCAGGGAACTCAGATTCCGACAGGTGAGGAGATCGCCGTAGCTGAGAACTACCCATCCATTCAAGGCCGTAGACTGAATATTGACGTACTCCAAGATCTTCTCGTATACCTCCGCCGTTCCGTCGAGTGTTGTCTCATCGAGGCCCATAGTCGGACATGTATGAAACTCGGACTTGAAGGTATCCAGTTCAAGGTATTTGGCAACTTCTGAAACATCCGGTCGTTTAATACTCTGACCGTCCAATTGGAATTTGTTCTATGCTTCTGGACCACATAGTAGGTTGAGGATGTTCCTTACGAGATCAGCTGCAATCAAAGGGATATGTGCCAATATGAGATCCTTTTCAAGAAAACTTCTAGGATGAACTGCAATGCTATCATAGTCGACTGGGAGAAACATTAGATCAGCCGGCAATGTACCATTGACTCCGTCCTGATGGCCATACTCTGAGAAATGGGTATGGTTTGCTGGTATCGCTCGTATGATGTTTGAATGAACTATAAAGTCCGATATAGGGGAATTAAGCTTCGGTGGTGGGATGTGTAGTGTGAACATCAGGGCAGAAGTGTTCTGCTGGATCTTATTTCCTGGGTTCAGCACCGTCGGTTCAGCCTTCTTGTCAAATCTGACAAGATTATCCCTGCAAATTCCAATAGGCCGATCTCTGAACTTCTTTGCTAGGCTTAGGCGATTGGAAGCCGCATTCTCACGGAGCCATAAACCGGACGTCTGATATGCTGTGCAGAAGCCTATAGTGTTCAGGAACTGGTGCATAACCTATGGAACCTTCATCGCTCTGCAGAAAATCGCAAGCCTTCCAGTGATTCCATTGTTGTGTAGAGACCTAGCTGCCATCAAAACAGACATACACATCACTGACATGAGTGCTTTAGGTCTCGGTCTTCTCTTCTACCGGCTCGACCTGTGGTCACTACATCAGGAAAAAAAAATTTGCGTTCCAACGGAGACGGTGTTAGATGCTTTGAGAGCATTGGGTAAAATGTTAGATTCCAATTTGGCGTTGATACGCAGTTGGCATGCCGGTAACAGCCAAGACGTAGCTTCTCCGTCCAAACGCTACGCCAGGCGTGGCATTTACTATCCACGTAGAATACCTTACTCATTTCCGTTGGAAGGTAGTCCGGAGGTCGAATTATCCTGTCCACGTAGCGCTTCCGACCAAATGCTACACCGGGCAGCACGTCAACAACCCACGCAGAATACCTTACTCATTTCCATTGGAAGGTAGTCCGGAGGTGGAATTATCCTGTACACGCAGCGCTTCCGACCAAACGCTACGCCAGGCGGTGCATCTACAACCCGTGCAGAATACCTTACTCATTTCCGTTGGAAAGTAGTCCAGAGGTCGAATTATCCTGTCCACCTAGCGCTTCCGACCAAACGCTACGCCAGACGGCGCATCTACAACCGGCGCAGAATGTCTTAGTCATTTCCGTTGGAAAGTAGTACAGAGGTCGAATTATCCTGTCCACGCAGTGCTTCCGACCAAACGCTATGCCAGGCGGTGCATCTACAACCCCCGCAGAATGCCTTACTCATTTCCATCGGAAGGTAGTCTGGAGGTCGAATTATCCTGTCCACGCTCTGCCGAATACACCACCTGGTGGGGTGTGTATTATTCTGGCAATACGCGCCTCTCGGCCATTAATTCAGTACTTGACGCATGGCATTTGGCACCGCAAGATTGTTTTAGACGTAATACAATACAATAAGGTAGCTGACTACAGTCAAAACAGAGCAATTGTTCAACACAAGGAGAAATGCCATTCCAGAGGCTAGTAAACCTCATTCCAAGTAGCTAAATCAATGTGGCTGTTCACTATCCATCCTTTATTCGCGATTCCCAAGCAGTCGGATTCTTCTGGAATTAGATGCGCTGCGCCAGCAATGGTATCACTGCTGATCACAGCGTAGCCTCTGCCCGCTGAAGGTATAACTACTTTCACCATACCAGACGCTCTTTCAGGCGAACCGCCTGCAGCTGGGGTCGTTGTTTGGACGAATGCGCACCAAAAGTGTACTCCGCCGGCAGAAAGCTTGAAGAGCTTTAAAAGACGGTACGGCAGGCACCCTTGAAGCGCGCCATATGCCGGTTCTTGATCCTGACGTTGGTTGGAAGCCTTAACCCACACCCAGTCGTGGCGACGTAGCTGGATTTTTCACCTGTGTATCGAACGTATTGAATCTTCTGCTCACCGTACATATTGCTGAGGGGGACTCGTATTCCGTGGTAAATGTTTAATGCACACTGAAGCAGGTCTTTGGGACCAATTTTGATCTTCCTGGATTAAAGAAAGCGATTCGTCTCGTGGCGTATCGTATTTTGAAGGTGGTAATCATGTAAAGATTCGAGTAGCTTAGCAAAGGTGACGATCTTTGCCTGTCCGGAGAAGTGTTGCTCCTAAGTAAATTTCACACCAGGTAAGGAATCTTTAATGGTGTCTCTACCACTCTCGGTTTTTTCGCCTCTTCTCGCAGCAATATTGAGTCGCCGTACAGCAAATGCGTCACTCCGTTGGTAGTATTCAATTATTTGTCAGTAGTTATCGTCAGACTGGTTTGACTTGTTGTATGGATCCTTCAGTTGTGTACGGTGCGAGCTTTCTCCAGTCTCGGTAGACCACTGCTTGAGAGATCCATATCGTCGTATCTGCTCCCCAAAACGAAGTAGCTGATGAATCTTGGGAAAGTTAAAATCACTATCTTCCTCGTGGTATTCAACCATTTCAGTGTCGATAAACGTCTGCCACTCCTTGCGCAGTCTTTCCTGCTCGGTGCCCCCTTTTCCTTGCATTGCCGTATCTCACTGCTGGACCAACATCTTCCTATGCTCCTTTCCCTGGTCGGATACCTTCTTAGGGACCCGGAATTGGTGGAAGATGCGCTTGGAGCTGTGAAAGCGTTTCAGAGCCTTGTCCATGAGTCCCAATGTCTCTTCATCAAGGGATTCGTATTGTGCATAGAAGTAAAACTCCACGAGATACTCTATTGCCTCATTGAAAATGCCACATTGGGAAGGGGATGGATTTCGTAGAGAGCAGCGTAACACCCCAACCAGGAAGCGAGACATGGTCTTGATCTCCTTACCCTGCCAACTCAACACCTCCCCGTATGCCTTCTGAGGTTGCGCCATATCCAGATATGGCGGTATCGATAGCCGGATGTTGTTGAACTCCTCAAGACATTTATGCTGCTTGAGAAAGTCGTGTAGCCATCCCAGGAGGTGCTTCAACATTCCCAGCTGCAGTGTATGCAACAAGTCGGGTTTTGGGAGGTCACTGACAACGCAGTCGAGATGCCAGAGAACATTCGAACCTTGATGGACCCCGTGACGAGTAACACGTGCCTTTGCTGCTGGGGTATCCATATCGTAGAGCCTTCTGTATAGGGTGTGATCCGACGCTCACAAGGTTTGACCGGAAATTCAGCCATTTCTTCGGGTGGGCATTTGTACCAGTAGCAAATGCCATTTTTGATGTTGTGAAGGTCTTGGTGTTCTGGGTAGTCAGCGATCCAGGCGGCGACCGATGCAACACAATGCCTGAAGTAGCCATCGGCACATCTGGCGTAGAATACGCGGCGTTTCGCATCCATTAAGGGTCCGAGAACATGACGTAAGATGTGTTGCTGTATCTGTGACACTGGGGTTGAATCGTAACCGGAGTGCGGGTAGAATCAGAACTAATCAGGCTACTTTCGATAATTCACAACGGAATAATCTTAGTTCTTGTGTGTGGGTTCAGTGGTAGTGTAGGTGGGGATGTTCGCGCTGATTTTCCTTCCGTCGGGGCGGAAAACATCAGTCTTATACCTGAGTGACGGTGGCATGAGAGGTGGTGACTCGGATTTGGATTCCCCCAAGGTGCATGGACCTCGTGGGCGACTCATTGGTCCTGGCTGAGTGTAGATAAGGGAGATGAGCTCTTCATGCAGCTGAGCGGGGAACTTTCTTGCTCCAGTCTCGTACGTGGCCTCCCCCGCAGGGCTCAGACCTCTTCGTACGTGGTTCCTCCGTAAGGACTGGGATCTCGCGTACGAGACCCCTCCATAAGGAGCCCATCCAGCGTCTGCCAAGATTCTTCTTTGCTTCGTTTGCACTTCGACCCCTCATCTTGGAGTTTATTCTTTTTTACGACCGATCTTCTCAGCCGCAAGCTAACTCCGGCTCCTTAACTCCCGCATAGACTGTCTGAGTGCGTTCTGTCATCCTTACGTACTCCTCTTTAGCTTAGCTACGCACTCGAGATATTTCGGGTGTAACACTACCTCCCCTCTCCCTTAGTCTTGTCCCGAGCGCTAACACTTTCTCTCTATCTAGGTAGCCCGTCTCTTACTAGATGTGTGTCTTTCGTGGGGTAACTTCTTGCAAATGTGGTTACCGTGACTGTAGTCCTCCTCCCCTACAGCCCTCCCAGCCACCGGATCAGGACATGACTCTGTAATCCGTCGAAATGGCTGGGCCCTCTGAGTAGGCCGGTGCGTACTCATACTGTTGTGTCACATTGAGCCATACTCGCCGCCGCGCTGCGTCAAGGCGTGGCCAGCTCGGTGGAGTTCTAGGGTCACGGTCAGCACAGGGAATCGGGAGAGGCATCGTGTCCTTCGTGCTAGTAACCCGTATACTCGACAGTGACTGCGCCCACATCCTTCCGGGGGGAGACTAGTATGCTGGAGCAGTGACAGCGCTGTCGGGGACTCACTTCACCACTTATGTGCCGCCCACGCTGGTTCTGCCAGTCCAGGTCGGTCGCCAAGAGGTCCATACGTCTGTTCTGAACAGTTTTCCTGACCTTGAACGTTTTTCGTTCGCGTGCACTCTGTGCTGGGCGCCGGGTCTGTGGCTTTTTCGTGGCTGCCCGAGAAGCGGGTCTTTTTCCGGTCGATTCGGTGCCCGCGAGGCCGGTCATTCTTTGGGTTGCTCCTTGTTTCGGACTTCAGTTCCGGGGTTGATTCGAACCGAGCTTTTTTCGTGTGGGGAGAGCCTATGGTGCCCTTTGTGCTAGTAACCGGGATCCTGGTAGTGGCCTCCTGTGGGCGTGCTGAGCAGTGCCTGCACTGTCAGGGGTGGGGTGCACCCGCGGCCCAGGATCCGAACCACCAGTTCCTTATTCCGAAATTTGGTCACCCGGGTCTTGCTTCGTGTGTGCGAGATGAAGTCCTCCAACCCCTTCATCCCGACTACCGCTGGTGCTTTTGGCTAGGCGTCGGCGTGTCGGTAGTCCCTCGGCACGTCTCGATTTCGTTGGTGAAACTCCTGGAGTTTCTCCAGACCGCCTACTGAGAAGTTGTCGAATGGTTCCTCCGTCCAGTCTTTGCGTTCCGCATAGTTGAGCCACTTAACAAGGTATAGGATCCTTTTGTTATTTCCACGGATGCGTTCGACCGAGGACATAACTTTGTTGACATTGTATTCCTCCGACTGTTCGATGTCTTCAGCCTCTCGGAGCACCTTTGACGGGTCCGGTAGTGCTCGGTGCTCTCTTGTTCGGTAGGGTTCAAGCAGCGAGACGTGGAAGACGTTGTGGATCTTCCATCTCTGAGGCAGCGTGAGGCGGACAGCCAGGGTAGAGATGATTTTCACGATCTGGAAGGGACCATGATTCTTGTGGTCCAGTTTCTTCGATGGGCGGCGCGTTTTGATGTTGCGCCCGTTGAGCATCACCAAGTCCCCTACTTGGTATGCCGGGGGTTCCTTTTGCGCCGGGTCGGCATATCGGCGCATTCGCTCCTGTGTGTCTTCCAGCCCTTTCCGGGATTCGTCGTGCACAGCGTGCATCCAGTGGGCATAGACTTGGCTCGCTGGGTTCAGAGGTTCCGTTGACACGGGGTCCATGGCTGCTGGGTGGAAGCCATAGTTAGCTTAAAACGGAGACATACCATTGCCCGTGGTGGTCGATTTGTTGTAGGCGAACTTGGCCATCGGCAGCAGGCGTACCCAGTCGTCCTGTTCCTTGCTGACGAACGCTTGCAGGTAGGCTTCGATCGTCGGGTTGAGCCGCTCCGTCTGTCCGTTGGTTTGTGGATGGAACGCAGTTGACATTCGGGGCTGGATTCCCGAGAGTCGTAGGAACTCCTTCCAGGTCTCCGAGGTAAACCTGGAGTCGCGGTCTGACTCAATATTAGCGGGGAGGCCGTGATACTTCCATACCTCTCGGGCAAAGATGACGGCCAGATCTGCCGCTGTCTTTCCCTCCGTTGTCAAGTGGAGAAAGTGCGCCATTTTGGTGAATCGGTCGATAATCACCCAAAGCTGGTCGCAGCCTTCTGAGACTGGGAGTTCTGTAATGAAGTCCATTGCTATGGATTCCCATGGGGCGTTGGGCAATTCTAGCAGGGAGGACAGCCCGTAGGGTTGGTGTCGTGATACCTTATTCTGCTGGTATTCCGGGCTGCTTCTAACAAAGTCGATAATTCATTCATTCATTTTTGGCCACCAGAAGCTTGGTCGGATCAGCTCGATGGTCTTGTCCTGTCCCATGTCTCCAGCCACCTTTGCGTCATGTTCTGATTCCATAATACTCTGCACCAGTCCCTTTGGTACCCAGAGCAGGTTCCGTCTGTACAGTAGGTCGTTTTTGCAGCTTAATTCCCTGACCTTTTGGTCCTTCGACGACGGGTCTTCCGTCGCCACTTCCTGTTTCCTTGCCTGTTCATAGGCTTCGTCCTTTTTCCCTTCTTCCCTGACGTTTGCCAGGAATTCCTCTGTCCACTTTCTTTCCGGGAGTGATGACAGCCATGCCGAGGAGCAAATGAACGATCGCGTTAGTGGTTCCTTGAAGTGACTTTTTCTCAAAACCGTAGTTATCGGCTGTTTTTCTACCCCCCCCTTTTCAGGGCGATACTCCGAACGCCTCGATAGTGTGTCTGGTTTTCCGTTCTGAGTGCCTGGTCGGTAGTAGATTCTGAAGTTAATGCCGGCCAGCTCTTGTGCCCATCTTGCTTGGTGTCGGTTTAATACTTTAGTTGTCGTAAAGTATTCCAAGTTCTGATGGTCTGAATAGACCTGGACCTGGTGGGTTGGGCCTTCACAGTATCGTCGCCAGTGTTTGAAGGCGTCCACAACTGCCAGGAGTTCCTTGTTGTGGATTTCGTAGTTAATTTCCACAGGTTGGAACATCCTGGAGTGGAATGCCACTGGTTGGAGGCGTCTCTCCTCGTCCCGCTGCAATAGTATTGCTCCTATCGCAAAGTCCGATGGGTGGGTTTTGATGATCACTTCTTTTGCGGAGTCGAAGTTTGCTAGAATCGGGGCCGTAGTGAATTGTTGTTTTAGTTCTGAGAAGGCTGCATCCGCTTCCGTATTCCAGGTCCATTCCCTGTCTTTCTTGGTCAGCTCTGTAAGTGGTCTCGCGACTCGGGAGTAGTCCTGGATAAAACGTCTGTAGAAGTTGGCGAACCCCAAAAACTATTGCGTTTCTGTCAGGGATTCCGGCGTTTCCAGGTGAGTATTGCCTCCACCTTTTGTTGCGACATTCTTATCCCGTTCCTCCGATAATATAGCCCAGAAATTCCAGTTCCTGGGCTTTGCATACATATTTTTCGGGCGAGACGGCCAGACCATTGTATTGCAGGCGTTTCAGGACTTCTCTGACCGTTTCGTCATGCTTTTCCTCTGTGTCGGCGTAGACCAGTATGTCGTCCATGTATGCCAATGTCCCCATGTCGAGCATGTCGGATAAGATATAATACATCATGTCTTGGAAGGTGGAGAGGGCATTGGTAAGCCCGAACGGCATAACTTGGAATTCGAAAAGCCTGTATTGGGTTCTGAACGCTGTTTTCCATTCGTTCCCTTCCCGGATTCAGATCAGGTGAAATCCATTTTTGAGGTCCATTTTCGTGAACCATTGTGCCCCTCGGACCCGATCTTGCAGCTCCTGCATGAGAGGTAGTGGGTACCGATTTGGGATCGTGATCCGATTCAGGGCTCGGCCCTAGTCCACACATAGGCGTAGTCCTCGTCCATGTGGTTTTAGCACGAAGAGGATTGGTGAGCCAGCTGGGGATGTGGAGCGCTTGATTTTCCCCGTTTTTTCCATTTCTGTCGGCCATTCTCTCAGGGTCCAGAGTTCCTCTTCTGAGAGGGGGTAGATGGGCCACCATGGCACCGTGCTTCCGTCCTGGAGATCGATCTTACAGTCGTAGGGTCGGTGTTCGTGGAGTGCATCTGCCGCCTCTTTTCCCATGATTGCGAGGTATTGAAGGAATTCCATTGGAACAGCCTTTAGCCGGTCTTCCTCTGCTGCTGCCAATATGTACCTGATAACTCGAACGTTGGGATTGGTTGCGATTGATTCGTCCCAGGTTAGGGAGAAGGGCCCCATTTCATACCGGGTGCATTTCCGTATGCATTCCGCGCTGTTGAACCATACTTCTTCGTTTGTCCAAGCCCCCTGCAGCGGGTGTTGCTCTATCCAACTAAACGTAAGGAAGATGTCGATAGCTGCTTCCATTGGAGTCACTTCGAAGGTTTCCTTTGAGAAGTGCTTCCGATGTTGCAGAGGCATTATCCCCGTGTAGCTCTGCCAAGCTCATTCGACAACTTCTCCGGTGAAATTCTCGATGGTTCGTGGGTTTTTGTGCATTTTGGTCTGAATTCCTAGTCGCTCAATCATTCGTTGGTTGATCAGGGTGACTGAGTTCCCTGTGTCTAGTAGTGCCTTTACCGGGTGCTGGCTTTCATTCCAGTGGAGCATCATGGAGATTATTGGTCGATCACTCTTTTTCCTTTTCTTCCTTGGCACCGAGCCTTCCGAGCCCGGCTCCTTCCTTTCCCTCTTCGAGGTGCCGCATACAAGGTGTCTTACTCTGGCTCGCGGCGGGGCGGAGTTTCTCAAAAATCCGAGTCTTCAGAATCGGCCCAAAGTGGTGGATCCGTGGCCATTTCCTTGACCACTGCCACCCTCTGCTGTTCTGCCGCTGGGGGTTCCTCCAGTTCGTCTTCTCTTTTCCGTATCGTTGTTTCTACGGCCGCGACCTTCCACGGTGCTGGTGGCATGGCTGTTCCATGTACCGTCTGGAAGGAGAAGCAGTCGTAGGTCCTGTGGCCTGGTCGGCCGCATCGCCAGCAGTCTTCCCGGCTCTTTCAGTATTCCTTTGCCGCTTTACTTGGCACCCCTTTGAGGGCCGCATCTTGCGACAGCCAGGAGTCCTTTCTCGGTGGCCTAGTGTTGCTTGACCTGGGTTGCGGAGCTCCTTCCTTGGGACTTGGTCGTTCGTCGCTTTTCTTCCCGTCCTCTTAGGGTGGTCATTTCTCATGCCGTCCTTGTTGGGTGTTGCCCCACTTCTTATTGCTTCCTTGGCTGCCCTGAGCGCCTTCTTTTTTTCCACCTGTAGGCCAGCTTGGTGGGTGGCCTGCAGGAAGCCCTCGTCGTCCGCGAAGTCCACAAGGTAGTGGGCGAATCGCTTGTCCAGTACCGCATCGGGCATGGCCAGGTCCACTTTTTCTCTTAGTGCTTCCCCGGTTGCACGTGCGAAGTTATTGAGCGCTCGAAACTCCGTCAGGTAGGCGCGGATGGACATTTGGTATTTGAGCTGCCCTAACTTGAGTTGGGCATCTGCCGTCTCCCATTCGTTCTGATACTCCGTTCGGATAGCTGCGGAGTAGTTGATCCTGGTGTTGTTTTCTCCCAGTTCTCGGTACTGGTGGAGGTGTCATACCAGGGTGGTGTCGGTTAGAAGGCTTCCGACCCAGGTGATTTTCTGGCAATCGACCATTTCCGGGTAGAATCCCAGATACATTGTGACTGGCTCCCACCATTGGTTGAAGGTGGATGAGCTTTTCCCGTCGAATTTCTCGGGATTTTCCATTTTGAGCCTTGAGGTGTGTATGCGGTCTTCTCTCGCCAGCTGTCCTATGACTTGTGCCGCCGCGATTCCGGCTCCTACTAACTGGGCTATTTCTCCCGGCGTAAGCATGGTTGCTGGCTGGCCCTGGGTAGGTTCCCTGGTCCCTGGTGGGGGCCTTCCTGTCAGAAGGTTTCGTTCGTAAAGGTCGTTGTCGTCCTCGCTAGGAGGGGGTGAAGGCGAAGGCGATGCTCCCGTTCGCGGAGGTCTTGGTGGGGGTCCACCCCTTTCTGCCCCTCCTGTGCCTTGGGGTCTTTGCAGTGGGACCATAGCCAGGACTGCCAGGGGCCTTTGTTGTCGTTGTTGGGTTCCTCCGAGCAAGGGGCTCCCCAGCACCAGTCGGGTTGGCGGCGCCCCTGGGCTTTGAGTGGGCCGGGTCCGTCCGGCCGGTGTCGCGGGCAGGGGGACTGTAGTTGCTACCCGCAATAATTCGTCCTGTGATTGGGCCAGCCATTGCTCGAGGCTGGCCATTCGATTACGGTCCTCGTTTCGTTGCCGGTTGAGCGTTTCTACCTTCTGTTGGTGGTCAGCAGCCCATTTCTCCACGTTACCCTGGAACTCCATCAGGTGGACGCTTCTTGCCAGGTTTGCTTCTGACAGGAAAGCCACCGCGTCGTGCATTCGGGCTACTTGTGTCGCCTCGAGTACCCGATGTAGATCACTTGTCTTGGAGTGCTCGATAATGGCTTCCCAGACTTGTTTCGTGAATGCCTGGCACGCGTTAGTGGATCCCATAAGCTCGTTTCTTACCAAGTCTCCTGAGATCTGTTCCTTGGCTTCCATCTGCTCGTAAACATATTGTGCTCCTTGTGCCAGTCGGTTGTAGGCCGCTTCAATCCACCTGATGCGCCGGTCCGTATGGTCCAACGTATTGCCGCAGACATCTATTAGCTGACGTAGGTCTTGCTCGGCCTGCTGCTGGTGGTTGGCCATCGCCCGCATCCACCTGACCGGGTTGGCGATTTCCTGTGTTTCCTCCTGCGTTTCTTCGTCGTTGGTGATCTGGAGCAGCCCCCGGGGCGCCTCCAACCGAAGAATGTTATACTCGGACGAGGTAGACATTTCTTTAATATAGGTCAAGGAAATGTCCTGTGTAGATGGTTTCGTCGTCGGTGAAGTAATAGTCGCAGAGATCCCGGAGCTCATCTTCAGTGAACTTGGCGTTCTTATGGTTGTAGGTGCAGTTGAGCCAGTATTGCGTATACCAGTTCCAGGGCTCATGGTCACCTTCTTGGTAGGGAGTAGGGATAGGACCGTCACTGAATGTGTCCCACAGTTCATAGTCGGTTAGGTTCCAAGAGGGTAGATTGTTCAAGTAGATAGAGGTGGTCTTCGAAATAGGTGTTGTCGAAGTAGGGTATTTGTTGCGTTCGATTCGTAGGGTGATTTTTGGATCAAAGATTAGGGTGTGACACTGGGGTTGAATCATAACCGGAGTGCGGGTAGAATCAGAAGTAATCAGGTGTTACACCTGAAATATCTCGAGTACGTAGCTAGAGCGGGAGAAGGGTACATATGGATGACAGAATGCACTTAGAGAGTCTAGGAAGGAGATAAGGTCAGGAGATAGGTTTATGGCCGAGGCGGACCTAAGACACCTATATCCGGAGGTGAGGGGAAGATTGCAAACGGAGAGATGCTTGCGCTATAACCCCTCCCCTGAAAGGAGGGAATGCCATGTCACCTGCTGATGGCGTACGGAAGAGAGTCCGGTAAAGGAAGGCACCCCGCCTGCTTGCATGAAACCTCATCTCCCCTTATCTACACCCTGCCAGGACCAGTGAGTCACCCACGAGGTCCATGCACCTCGGGGGAATCCAATATCGAGTCACCACCTCTCACGACGGCACCCCTCAGGTATAAGACTGAGGCTTTCCGCCCCGATGGAAAAGAAACCTCAGCACGAACATCCTCACCAACACTACCCCCAAAACCACACACAAGATCTAAGATTATTCCGCAGTGAATTATCGAAAGTAGCCTGATTACCTTCGATTCTCTCTACACTCCGGTTACAATACAACCCCAGTGTCACACTATAATCTTGATCTCAAAATCACCCTATTTTCATGACTTACTTCAACAACACCTACTTCGAAAACCACCTCTATCTACTCGAACTATCTACCCTCTTGGAACCAAAGTGGCAATACTCCTTCGACTGCACATTCCAACCAATCGATAGTGGGCTAGCCAACTACGAACGGTGGGACACATTCAGCGATGGTCCTATCCCTACTCCCTACCAAGAAGGCGACCACGAGCCCTGGAACTGGTATACGTAATACTGGCTCAACTGCGCCTACAACCACGAGAACGCTGAGTTCTCAGAAGATAAGCTCCGAGATCTTTGTGACTATTACTTCACCGACGACGAAACCATTTACACCGGAGACTACCTCGACTGCTATTGTGACACTGGGGTCATATCGTAAACGGAATGTAATGGAATCAAAGGTAATAAGGCTACTTTCGATAATTCACAACGGAATAATCATAGATCTTGTGTGTGGGTTCGGTGGGTTCGGGTCGGTAATGTTTTTGAGGGTGATGTGTCCAGGTTTTTTCTCTCGTTGGGGTGAGAAAACCTCCTTCTTTTATCTAAGAAGGAAGGGTGTGAGATCTGATGATTCGGTGTGAGAAGTGGTGACTCAGGTTCAGATTCCCCCGAGGTGCATAGACCCCGTCGGTGGATCATTGGCCCTGGCCGGGGTGTAGATAAGAAAGATGAGTTCGTCATGCAACTGGGTGCGGAACTCTTGTGTCTAGACTCGTACGTGGCTCCCTCCGCAAGGATCCAAGCCAGTCCCCGCGAGGACTCAGATTCTCTGCGTACGTGGTTCCTCCCGACAAGGAGGCTTAACCAACGTCTGGCCTCTCCCCGCAAGGAGTCAGACCATATCTGATAAGACCGCTTCGTTTGCACTCAGACCCCTACCTCGGAGTTCCTTCGTCCGATCGCCGCAAGGTTCGATCTCTCCCGCAAAGTTCGATCTCTCAGCCATAAGCTAACTCCAGCTCCTTAACTCCCTCCTAGACTCTTGATCCCTCATCTGTCACCCGCTAGCCTTCCTACTACTCTGTCGCTAAGTAATCTGGATACTCTATGTACTTCGTGGAATATTCAGGTGTAACACTACCTCCCCTCTCCCTTAGCCTCGTTCCGAGTGCTTAAATTTTTTTTTTAAGTAGCCCGTCTCTTTTTGATCGTATGATTCTTTCAACACCGAGTTCCTTTCAACGTCACGGACTGCAGTCCTCCTCCCCTGCAGCACTCCCAACCACCGGATCAGGTCATGTAGTCCCTCGGGACCCTGTGTAATCCGTCGAGATCGCTGGGCCCTCAGAGTAAGCCGGTGCGTACTCTTACATCGATGGTTGTCCAGCTGGGCAGCCGCGTGCTTTGGAGACAAAGGGGCCGGCTTCTCAGTGCGCATCCTGGTGATCCCCGGCTGGGGCACGTGGAAGGAGTGACCAAGCCCGAGCAAGCTGAATGAGCCAATGGTGTGCACACAGAGGTGTCCGTTCGTCGCCAGGATCTGCCGCCTGTCCGGAGGCACTTGTCTTCCCCGGCAACTACCCCAGCGCGGAGTTGTTCGAGCTGTCATTCGGAGGGATCGGTTGTTCGCGGAGGAGAGCATATGACTCTTTTTCGACTTGGGACACGTGGAACGTGTGACCTTCACGGCCCAGGGTTCGTGCCCGGGAGACCTCCTTGCCTCCCCCGTAGGTGTACATGCAGAGGTGTGCCGTACCGAGCGCCTACGGCTCTCGTCTGATCGAGTCCGAAATCTCCTAGGACCAGCTAGGCGTCGGCTAGTCGGTAGTCCCTCGGCGCATCCGGGTTCCGCTGGTGAAATTCCCGGAGTTTTTCTAGCCCTCCTTCCGAGAAGTTGTCGTATGGTTCTTCCGTCCAGTCTTGGCGCTCCGGATAGTCGAGCTATTTGACAAGGTAGAGCACCCGCTTGTTGTTGCCTCGTCCTCGTTCGTCCGCCATCATTACTTCCTCGACATCGTATTCCTCGCATTGCTCGACGTCGTCGGCTTCCCGTATTACTTTGGATGGATCGGGCAGAGCCCGATGCTCGCTGGTTCCGTATGGCTCGAGTCAGGAGACATGGAAGACGTTATGGATTTTCCATTTCCTGGGGAGCGTTAGCCGGACGGCGAGAGGGGAGACTACTTTTTCGATCTGGAAAGGACCATGGTTTTTGTGATCCATTTTCCTCGATGGGCGGCGTGTTTTGATGTTGCGTCCGTTGAGCATGACCAAATCTCCTACTTGGTAGGCCGGGGGAGGCTTTCGGTCCGGGTTCGTATATCGACGCATTCTTCCTTGGGCGGCTTTCAACCCCTTCCGGGCCAAGTCGTGTATGGCGGTCATCCAGTGGCCGTACAGTGTGCTGGCCGGGTTGACTGGTTCGTCTTTTTCGTCAGGCAGGTTTATCGTACAAGGATGGAAACCGTAGTTGGCATAGAAGCGCATGACCCCATTTCCCGTTGTAACCGAATTGTTGTACACGAATTCGGCCATTGGAAGCAATCGTACCCAGTCGTCTTGTTCGTGTCCTACGAAGTCTCGTAGGTATGCTTCAATTGTCTGGTTGAGTCGTTCCATCTGACCGTCCGTTTGTGGGTGGAACACGGTTGACATTCGCGGCCGGATATCCAGGATTTTCAGGAATTCCCGCCAGACTTCTGATGTGAAACGCGAATCTCGATCTGACACGATGTCCGTAGGTAGCCCGTGATTTTTCCATATTTCTTTGGCGAAAATTCTGGCTAGGTCCAACGCCGTTTTCTCCTTGAGCGGTATGAAATGCGCCATCTTTGTAAATCGGTCCACAATTACGCAGAGTTGGTCGCAACCTTCGGACTGTGGTAGTTCCATGATGAAATCCATTGCGATAGATTGCCATGGCGCATATGGCAGTTCTAGTGGCGAGGACAACCCGTAGGGAGCGTGGTGTGATGACTTATTCTTCTGGCATTCCAGGCAGCTTCTGACGAAATCGATGAGTCGTTCGTTCATTTTGGGCCACCAGAAGTTTCGTCGAATTAGCTCGCTGGTTTTATCCTGTCCCATGTGTCCTGCTACCTTCAGGTCGCGCTCGGATTTCAATATTTCTTGGATTGTGTTGTCCATGACCCACAATCTTCCTTTCCTATACAGGAGATCGTCCTGTATTTCCAACGTTCCTTCTTCCTTGCCCTTTCGGACCTTCAACCCTGCGTTCCCCAGGATCGCTTCCTTTTCTGATATCCATGCTTGTTAATATACCGGATCTTTTCGTGCCGCTTCTCGGACCTTCTTTGCGAATTCTTCATTCCATTTTTTTGTTGGTAGTGACCCTAGACGTGCCGAGGATACCAGGAACGATTGAGAGAGTTGTTTCTCGAAGTGGTTTTTTCCCAAAATCGTCGTGATTGGCTGGTTTTCTACCCCCCCCTTTTCGGGGCGGTACTCCGAACGCCTGGACAGCGTGTCTGGTTTTCCATTTTGGGCGCCTGGGCGGTAGTAGATCCTGAAGTCGATAGCGGCCAGCTCCTGTGCCCATCGCGCCTGACGTCGATTTAGCACCTTTGTTGTAGTGAAGTATTCCAAGTTCTGGTGATCCGAAAAGACTTGGACTGGGTGCATCGCTCCTTCGCAGTATCGTCTCCAGTGTTTGAATGCATCCACCACAGCCAGTAGTTCTTTGTCGTGGATCTCATAGTTGATTTCCGATGGCTGGAATAATCTGGAGTGGAAGGCTACCGGATGAAGGCGATTCTCCCCATCCCGTTGCGACAGGACTGCTCCGATGGCGAAATCCGATGCGTCGGTTTCGATGATAACCGGTTTTCTTGTGTCGAAGTGCGCTAGGATTGGGGCCATGGTGAAACGGGTTTTTAGTTCTTTGAACGCTTTTCCCACTGCCTCCGTCCACGCCCATTTCGTTCTTGTTTCCTTTTTCGTGAGTTCGGTCAAGGGTCAGGCTACCTTGGAATAGTCCTTGATGAACCGTCGGTAGAAGTTGGCGAACCCTAGGAACGACTGGACTTCCGTTAGGGAGTTTGGTATTTTCCAGCTGAGCACTGCCTCCACTTTGGTCGTTGACATTTTGATTCCTTTTCTTCCTATCATATACCCTAGGAATTCTACCTCCTCGGTCTTCCATACGCATTTTTCAGGTGCCACTGCTAATCCATTTTGTTGCAACCTTGTAAGCACTTCCTTGACTAGCCTATCATGTTCTTCTTCCGTTTTTGCATAGATTAGGATGTCATCCATGTAGGCTAGTACTCCCACGTCTAGTATGTCCGACAGGATGTGATTCATCATATCTTGGAACGTTGATGGTGCGTTGGTGAGACCGAAAGGCATTACCTGGAATTGGTATAGTCCGTATCGAGTCCTGAAGGCTGTTTTCCATTCGTCGCCTTCTCGGATTCTAATGAGGTTGAATCCGTTCTTCAGGTCCAGTTTGGTGAACCATTTTGCTCCTTGTACTCGATCTTGTAGTTCTTGCATCAAGGGAAGCGGATAACGGTTCGGGATGGTCATTGTGTTTAATCCCCGGTAGTCCACGCATAGTCGTAGTCCTCTTCCGCTAGGTTTAGGAACGAAGAGGATTGGTGAACCAGCTGGTGAGGTAGACCTTTGAATTTTTCTGGACTTTTCCATTTCTTTTAGCCATTCTCGGAGGGTTTGGAGTTCAATATCGGAGAGGGGGTAAATGGGTCCCCACGGGGCTGTCGTTCCTTCTTTCAGGTCGATTTTGAGATCGTACGTTTGGCGCTCTGGTAGCGCATCCCACTTCCTTTCCCATGATCCCCAGGAATTGCCGGGATTCCCCGGGAACCTTATCCAGCGGGTTGTCTGAGGCTGCTGCTACGTGTCCCAGGAGTCGCACTGTTGGGTTGATGGCTACCGTTTCGTCCCAAGTTAGCGAGAATTCAGCCGTTTCATGTCGAGTGCATTTTTCCAAACAGCCGCTACTGTTGAACCGTATTTTCTCCGTAGTCCACATTCCCTGGGGCGCGTGCTTCATTATCCATTCAAATGGGAGGAACACATCGATTTCTGGGTTATTTCCCCGGTGTAGTTTTCGATACTTCGCGACTGATCGTGGCGTTCGCATTCGATGTTCCACCTGTCGATGGTTTGTTGGTTGATCAGGGCCACCGAGCATCCCGTGTCCAGTAGGACCTTGATCCGCCTTTCCTGACCTTCTTGGTGCAGGACCATGTCGATTATCGGTCGGGTACCACTTAGGATCTGCTTCGCTTTACGAGTGTGCACTTCGCCGTTTTCCGCATTTTTTCGTTTTCGCGAGAGTCCGCATACAATCGTATAAGCCTTGGGTCGTGGTCGTCCCTGGCTTATCAAAAATCCGACTCCGAATCTTCCCATGGGAGGAAGCTGGCTTCCGTGTCCATGGTTTCCACCGCCGCTATTTTTTGGTTTTTTGCCGTGGGTTCCTGGGTTGGATCGTCGTTTACCCTTTGCCTCTTCGGGAGGGGTGTCGGGGCGAGGCTTTCTCCTACCGCCGCGGCCTTCCAGGGGGCTGCTGGTAGCGCCGTTCCTTGTACAGTTTGGAACGAGAAACATTCGAAGGTTTTATGGCCGGTCCTTCCACATCTCCAACAGCCGTCCTGGTTCTTTTTATGGGCGTCTATTTCCTGCTGGGGTACTCCTTTCAGGGCTGCCGCCGTATTTTCCCATTTTGTCGATCGGCCTCCGTCCCTTCTTGCCTCTTGCCTATCTTCCCTGTGCGGTGGTTGAGGGTCCTTTTTCCGGTTGTCCCTTCGCTTTTCTTCGGTTCGGGTCACGCTCCCCGTGGGTCTTCCTTGCTTCCTAGCCTGCTTCAGGGCTTTTTTCTTCTCCACCTGTAGCGCCGCTTGGTAGGTGGCTTCTAGGAATCCTTCGTCATCCCCGAATTCCCCCATGTAATGCGCGAACCACATATCCAGCACCGCGTCTGTCATTTCTAGGTCAATTTTTTCCTGCAGACTTACGCCGGCGGCTCAGGCGTAATTGTTAAGGGCCCGGAATTCCGTCATGTAGGCCCTTATGTCTCCCGAGTACTTGAGCTGGCTTAGCTTTAGCTGGGCGTTGGCTGCCTCCCTGGGGTTGTGGTATTCTGTCCGGATATCCGCTGCATAATTGACCCAGGAGTCGTTTTCTCCCAGCGTGTCTTAGCGGTGTAGGTCCCAGGCTTTGGCCGTTCCGGTCAATAGTGTCCCTACCCAGGCTATTTTCTGCTGGTCACTGGTTTCCGGATAGAAGCTCAGGTACTTGGTGACCGATTTCCACCAGACGTTGAACGGGGTAGAGGGCTTTCCGTCAAAGGTCTCGGGATTCGTCATTTTAAGACGCAACGTTCGTATCGAGACCGGCGCGGGATTAGGCTGGGTGGCCAGGGCTATTCCTTCTGCTACCGCGCTGGCTACAGTCCGGGTGAGTTCTTCCGTAGTCAGGGTTCGTCGTGCTGGGGGAGGCGTAGGTGAATTTCGTCGCGACCTTGGAGGCGGCGATGGCGGTGGTGAAGTCGGCAGGGGCCGATTTGGCGGTCGCGGGCGTTCTCCTCCTCCTCCAAACATTGGAGGCCTTGGTGGTGGCGGGGACAGCGCAGGGCAGCGAGTTCTTCATTCCGGCCTGGGTGGCACTGTCGGTCGCTGGATCCTTTTGGATTAATCGTCCGCGGGTCCTACGCAGAGTTGTCGCAGGGCGCTGGCCAAACTGGACGTGGATGGTGGGGCCGGACTGCGCCATGCTCCTGGTTCTGGCGTGGTGCGAACCGATGCCTGAGCCCGGGGAAGCAGAGCCTCTGGAATTCGAATTTGAGCGGCCAACTGCTGTAGCACTGCTGCCTGGTGCTTCGTTTCTTGCCGGGCTTCTAGTAGTTGCTGCTCTAGGTATCCCACTCGTTTCTGGTGTTCTTCAGCCAACAATTCTACATTACCTTGGAAATTAGCCAAATGTTGGCTTCGCGCTATGTTGGCTTCGGCTAGGAACGAGATGGAGTCGTTTAGTCGGGCCAATTGGGTGGCTTGGCCGGCCTGCTTTTGCCTAGCTTCCTGGGTTCGTTCGATAATGGCCCCCCAGACATTTTGCGCAAAGGCCTGGTATGCCGTGGCAGCGCTTGCCAACTCGCTTCGTATCCAATCTCCTGTGATTGTCTCATTAGCGCGGAGTCGGTCATATATATACCTGGTGCCCTCCGACAGGTCGTGATATGCCTGCTTGATCTGCTTGATTCTTAGGTCCGTTCGATCGACCGTGTTGTCGCAGAGGCGGACTAGCTGTGTCACGGCGCCCGAATCACATGCCGCCGGACCACGCCGGATCACATGCCGAACCACATGTCGCCGCGCCGGACCACGGAGGTGGGGGAACATAACGCCACGGAAGGATTCGGGAATGCAGGATCGCGTAAGCGGGATCGCATGAAGGACGGAGTGCGGGAATGCGGGATCGCATGAAGGACGGAGTGCGGAAATGAGGGATCGCATGAAGAAACGTGAAACGCGTCGGAGTAGGGTTGCGTGTTTGCTTGCGGGCGCTGGGAGGAATTCCTGTATATAATGGGGGCCATCGCCCGCCGTAGATCTGTACGCAACAAC
>Ga0307508_10002391_pt1 | contig 19843 bp, 25 predicted proteins | sample 9_EM_MG_FD_203089 | JGI IMG/M metagenome (GOLD analysis project Ga0307508, IMG submission 203089) | Populus trichocarpa ectomycorrhiza microbial communities from riparian zone in the Pacific Northwest, United States - 9_EM | ecosystem: Host-associated > Plants > Roots > Unclassified | place...
TAGCATTAAAAAGAGTCTACAAAGAAGAGTCGTTCACATTTTTATGCACTGCTGGCGGCAGACTTTGAGAGTGTGATTCTTGTCAATTTTGTGGGCATGGTCGCTCAGGGCACAATTTTTCTGGCCATAGTCGACCTGCAGGACGGTTGTAGCAAAAACCAGACATACCTTCTCTCGTTGATCAAGAGTTTCGTGGTTGCAGCTGTAGCCCTTCTTGACATGCAATAGATAGCACATTTTGTTGAGTCATAGCGGACATTTCCTTAAAGGGTCAAATCATATGATTTATCCATCAACAATCAACAAGTTCAAATTGTTTATCCCACCACCACGCCTTTCGACACGGCTAGGGAGGAAAGGGGGAATGACCAGGCGTAGAAACAGGGGAGTGGGAGTGCCTCTCCCATTCCCCAAAATACGTATATTATAACTTCCTTTTACATGTTTTAACGCGTTTTTACAGCAACATTACAACTTTCCACCACCACCACAACGCATTTCGACGCGCCGCGAAGGGTTTACCCTTCCCGGTGCGTCGAAATGTGTCAAATAATGACAGCTGTGGCCAAATGGAGGCTGCCCAGGCCCATGAATGTGTTTCGAGGCAACATGGAGGGCCCAAGCTCCATGTTGCATTGAAGCAACCTGAGGCAGCACGGCAGTGAGGGTGATACAAGTAGAATGTCATTTACATTGTGTTACTAAGTAGATACGTAATGAATATCATACATACATTGTCTGAAATTTATGCTGGAACTCAATGGAAATGAGAAGTTCCATTTATAGTAATAATATTATGCGCGTCGAGCGTGGAACACCACGTGACAAGATCACGAGATGTCCGAGAGTGCTCACTGCTCAGTGCAAGGACACTTTACTGATGCTACGCTCGCAACAATACCTTGATGAACACCCCAACTACAAAGAGGTTTCGTCATGCTGTTGGATCTGTGGACACAGACTCGGAAGAAGACACTGAAATCGACATCTCCGCTTCTCTGACATCAGAGGGAGTAAGCATCAAGCATCAGGCTTTTCCCACCAAACGACTGAAGACGAACCACTCAGATGGGCAGGCCGAGTCTGCCCCCCACGATACCACTGTGATCCCTGTGGACGCTACTGTTGAACACCCACATTTGAAGGAGAATCCTGAAGAAGAAAAGAGGAAAAATCAGGTACGCTTTTCGTAATGCACATTTTGGTTCACTGAAGAATATTTGGGATAGAATGCATCAGCTCTGATGTCGACATTTGCAAAAGATTTCGAAACTCTCCAGAACAGCATTCTTCTCAAATCTTACCACCCAAACGTTGGGGGAATGTGTCCTTGCAGCAGGAATCCGGCACTCTTTCGTTGTGCTGGCCATGAGTACTGCTTCCAGGGACGTCTCCGTTGTCAGTCTTGTATAGTGAGAGACCACACGTTGCTCCCATTCCATCGGATCGAGAAATGGACTGGCACACATTTTACGGCAACCTCTCTCAAATCGCTCGGCTATATCCTGCATCTTGGTCACGAAGGAGAACGGTGCCCAAACGTTGACCACAACGGAGGTCGTTCACGGCCAATGGTTATTGTGCATACAAACGGCGTTCATAGTATTTCAGTTCAGTTTTGCCACTGCTACTGTGCTCCTCCAGACGCTATTCAACTCTGCAATGCGCAACTGTTCCCGGCAACCATGGGGCATCCTCAGACTGCCTTTTCCTTCGGTGTGCTTGACCACTTCCATCAACTGACTCTCTCGTCGAAGAAACCCTTGCATGACTACGAGGACAGTTTGGTTAAACTGACTGATCCCGCATTTCCGCAAGACGTCCCGGTATGATTTCAGAGGTATTGCAGCGATCTCAGCCTAATATATTTTAGGTCCGATATGCAGAAATGGGACGCGTTTTTCGTGTGTGGATACATTTGTCAAACCTTCGGCGTCGCGGTCAATCACACAATATCGACAATGTCCTGCAAGGCCGCCGAAAATGCTTACTCGCAATTCCATGTCCGGCATGTCCTGAGGTTCATGTAAATGTTGATCTTGAGACAATTGAGGAAGCAAAAGAGGATGAAGCGTAGGTTCTGTAGTTTGTGCGGATTATAAATTCGATATTCACATCAGTACTCAAGGCACAAACACACACTTTTCATCTCTGTTGATGGCAATTTTAGACTGCAGCGCAAGCACAAGAAAGATGATCCGGATGATGTCGCCTTGAATGAAGGCCGTGCTTATTTCGTCGAGTCAACAAGCTACAAGACATATCTTGCACATGTTGGAGTGGCACATGAAGAGGTTCGTTATCACAATTATAAGAAATTGATCAATTCGAATCACAATTCTCTTCAGAATTGCACCTGTAGTCATCTTCGCGCAACCCGACTCCAGAATGTGATAAAGTTCAAAAACGCAGTGGTTAGCGGCGTCGTTGCGATTATGTGTGCACGTCATGGCTTTTATCTCCCTCAAGGAATGGTTGACTTGAGTAAAGGAGAGGCGTGAGCAATTTTGATTGCATAGACAAGTTCAATATTCACTATCGGTCACAGGTTCACAAACACAGATTATGCACTTGCTCACGCACTTGCTGGCGCAAATGATCTGCGATGGATTAGGACTAGTTACGACATCTGGTGCTCTTACCACAAAAACCTTAAAAAGCGCTTCTTGGAACAATTCCCCCAAGCTGCCGAACTACTAGACAAGATGCAGGGGGCAATCCCGAAAATGCACATAAAAAATCATATTGAGGCCTGTCAATTGCTTTGGGCTTTTGATTATCTTGAGCACTCAGGTGAAACATGTGGTGAACTTATTGAGACAGGATGGTCTGAAGGAAATCAAGCGGCAGGCAGTACGAAAGAGATGAATGATGGTCACCGACATGACATTCTCGATGAATACCATGGCTATTGGAATTGGACCAAAACACACAGACTTGGTATGTCCAAGAAATTGATAATCTTGGGAAGTTGCTAACAATGGGTGGCAGCACATTGTCTCTATACAGCATATAATAACTGTCTCGATACTCTGAAGAAAAGAGAAACAGACTTCCGATGCTTAGAAATATCCACAAATCCAGAGCACCTCGCAAAATGGTCAGCCATGGATGACACACCACGGAAGGATGGAAAAAAGATTATATCTGTACATATCGCACAATATAAAAAAGGTATACTATCTTGATCTGAAGTTCTGGATGATGTTCACGTCGTCAAAATTTCTCCTTTGCCAGGACCACCAACGCAAGCTAAGGCTTACAAAGCACTTTTAGCTGCAGAAATGGAGGCTGAACTTTCAGGAAGTGGTGCAGTCAGTGCGACCCACTTTATCAATACTGGATTACGGCTGGAACGAGATCAGTGCGTCTTTCCACAACATTCCTGTTCTCTCTTTACCAATACTGGGCATCAGGCTTAAGATACTCATAATGTTGTCAATAAAGCCAACAAAATCAGAAATGATTTTAAAGGCTCGTCGAAAGCTCCAGCAAGAACTCATTACCTGGCGGCAAAGTCAATTCAACTTTTGTCCCCTTCTGAGGCCATCTATCGATGCAGTGGATCTAACATCGCCTGAACAGGAGAAGTTATTGCTACCTTCCTCGTTCAATCAAGTACAACGGGAGCGTCTCGGTCTGACATCTCTGGCTGTCATAGAACGTCAACTTCGTGAGGGGCAGGCATATGACGCACTTGATGATCTTTGCGAGAAAATCAAGATTTTCAATGCCAACTTGGATTTCAAGAAAAAAAATGTCTTCGGTCAAGGTCCAAACACTCGCGCACATGTTTTCTTGAAAGAATTGGCCACCGACAAAATCAATGCAGCTGATAAATACCGTGTTGCGTATCGAGCTCTTCTAAGCCTTGGGCTTTCTGCATCTGATTCATCACTGCAGGAGCTCCATAATGATCAGCTGTTTGGGAAGGATGCAAGCCGACCAGCTAAATTGGGTGATTCAAAGAGGGAGGATCCATGGTTTTGGACAGTTGTAAGGCCAAGCAACCTACCAGCCCAGGAGCAGGCTGAGTGGAGTCTTGAACGTAAGGCTTGCTCATATTTCTATATAAATCTTATATTTTTTTTTCCTCTGCAGTGGACCGTGTCAAATATTTCCGTGACCGATCCGCACGTAATCGTGCACGAGAAGAAAAGGAAATTTTGGAAAGTGAGATGGCACGTACTACCCGATCTTTCACTGTCATGGAAAAGACTTGGAAGGAGATTGGATTGCGAGATCTTGAAAATCGGGCCTTCCCACATTCTGCATATGCCTACAAACAAGCTGCACTATATGCACGTCTTGCAACTAATAGCAAAGCATTTGAAGAAAAAGCTGAGAAGAAGAGACAAATCTATCAGCAGTGGTATGATTTAATTTATTGCATTGTTTGAATTACTAATTTTGCTCCAGGTTTCTATCCTTCCGCTCAGATCCACCTGCTCAAGATATGTGAGATTTAGAGTCTGAAGATCAGATGGTACTCAGACAGGCAAGAGTGAGAAATAGGTGGTATCATCACATACTTGACATTCGCCATTTGGATTCTTTCTTTACAACCCCTTCGATTTTGGACTCTGTACATAGATTGAAGGCAATGGTACCGGACGTGTAATTTACTAGTACAGAATGCTGCTCTCCCTTCACTCATCCAACCAATTTGAATTTCGAAGGTCGACAAACTAGCTCTCTTCATGAATGTTCCGAACCGTAAAGCGTTGGGTTCGGCTGTTGATGAAGCAGGCAAAGTGGGAGGGATCTGAATTGATGGCAATGTCGTGGCTGCTTCATTGAGACTGAGAGCCGGAGGCGCAGGTGGGGGAAACCAACTAGTTCGAATGTTGAACAAATTGACTCCCGAGTCCAAAGTTGATGTGGGCATTCGCAGCACTGCTGGGAGATGAGCTTCGACGGTATACCTGAGATCGTAGCCGGTTTTCGACAACTTGGAGAGGTATGAAACAAAACTTGACAGACGGCCAGTCGATCTGAAAAGCTTTGAGATTCAACAATGTGAAAGATAAAATGAATTACGTTTTCTAGCCCTTTGTCCTTACTCCATACTCTCATATCAGGGCCTTTGGCATCTGCACCTTCTGCTGTCTTGCGGGTGACGATGTCCTGATCCAAGACGGGTTTCAATCGGGCCAGAAAGCATTTCATGCGAAATTTTAGATTCTTTGTCGAAAATCGATTCCAACTTCGAGCCACGTGGTGTTTCAGTAGTGTAGAGGTCAGATTTGCGGCAACTTGTGCAGTTTTCTAGTTTGAGTACGACGCCATATTTTGCAACGCAGAAGAAACCAACTATTTCATCGTCATCCTTTATCGCCAGTAATGATGAAACCGACAGCGTTATGTCAACAAGCTCTGGATTTGAAGCCGTCCCATCCAGAAGAGCTTGCCACTCCAAAACGAGCTTCCCCGAAGTCGTTTCTTTCATTACCACGCCTACTTTCTGGGAAGACGTATACGCGGCTAGGAATCTGGGAAGAGCATCGCCAATATATTTTCCTTTTGGTCAAGCGATGATGTCTATCGCGAGAGGTCTGGCAGCGTTCTCTATTTGCCCCAAGACTTTCACTACAACGGTGCAGGGTCAGTACTAGGGACCGAAGTGTGGACGGGAACTCATAACCCAGGAGCCATTGCTATATGGCGTGTAATGATCTGCCTGAAAGCAGGAGCCCTTCCGCATGGGTTCATCGTCTGAAGAAGGATCGCCTGCCACAAGGAAAAGAGCATCTGCGTCAGATATCGATTTGTACTCTCCATCTCCTGTTGGGTTCTAGAACTCCAAATGAGCAAACGATGCATGAAGACCAACGTGATTTGAAAAGACAAACATCATATAACCGCTTTACGCGATTAGCAAACACCGCCCTGTTCAAGACATTGCGAGAAGAGATTTGTAGCAGTGTCGTGCAAGTGGTCAAATTTTCCCACACAAACATCACTTAGCATCGTACCAAAGTTACAGTATATGGCTCCAATGAAACAGACCTGTTTGTCCCTCATGTCAAAACCCTGGTCTTGGGGGGAATTTTTTTTTACTGATAGCCATCTTTTTCGTAGCAACAACTCTTACAAGAACGCGTGGTGCATCGGATGCCTCAACCATCATGAGGAACTGCTCCGGCAGTCTGACGTTCTTAGTGCAGCAACCAGCGCCACCAGTGGTAGCCGCACAGATGCAGATTTGGAAGCACAAGGTGACTGTTAGAAGTTCTGTACCTTGGAGACCGTTCTGAATTTTGTGCCTATACCACGGCCAGATGGACCTCTGCAGTTCGGCAGCAATCATTATCGGAGTCTATACCCTTGTTTTTCTCTTTTTGTCGTCCTGCATCTGCCTGAGCCCGGATATGAACAGGCACCCATAGGAGACGAATTGATGGAGTGGCTCAATACCCACTTTATTGAACCTTCAACAGAAGAAGGGATGCTTTGAGCGCATTGGATCGACCTTGGGAAGATGAAACGTTCTGGCCCTACTTGACTCGGTAAGAAATTTGAAATTACACAACTCAATTGGCGGTTGACATGATGCAGTGCCATTCTACGCGGACTTTCTAAGGCTTGCCTCTTCTTTTTTGGAATCCTACAGCAGCATCCTTCCGAACACCTCCAACATTTGACTAGTACCCTGATTCCGCTCATTGAATCGCAACCCCGTCTCGTGAATTTTTCAGCGGAGAGGGACTTTGCATATGCTATTCGTCGATGGGGCGAAAAAGTGAAAGCCCTTCGCATAGAAATGGATAAGGTTCCTGAAGTCAATCGTTTCGATGGTTTCGAAAACTGGTGGGATCGGCTCAGTGATATCGTAGGGATTTTCGAAGGCCGATCTGACGTCCTAAAGAGGGCGTGCGAAGACTTTGGCGCAGATTGGAAGGAATATGTGTGGCCTGGACTGTTTTTGTTGATCCTCGCATGAGAAGGCAAGATCTACCGTAAGTAAACCGGTAATTTAGCCGATCTCAAGGTTTTGATGTTTTCTTGCTTTCCGTGAAATATTTTCACAGGTCATGGACTTGCCGCCAGATCCAACAGATTTGGAGGACATGATTCATGCTGCATTTTTTCCGGGCAGATTGCAGATGCGTTAGAACATTCCCTTCAAGTTGACCCATGGCTATCGACCCACCTGGCAGATCTAATGCAGCCCCTGCAACTTATTACGTCAAATATAGACAAGGAGTGAGTCTCCGGTGTTGGATTACCTGGGCTCAGCGCTCATCATTCCTAGCCCGGAATTGTCATTACGGGACGAGTATATCTTTTCATATCTCCATTCGGACCCCGCGCTCTGGCGAATCACAGTCGAGTACATGTACTCCTGTGCCAATATTGGAAAAAGCAGAGCTGACGAAGTTTTGCTTCGTGTGCCGCTTCGGCTTCAAGAACAAAAAACCGACCTCAGGGTGGATAGCAAAATCAGTGCAGGAGAAATTGTCGGCGTTCTGAAAGATGACAATGCAATGTGCTTCCAGTTTCGAAGGGAAAGTGTATGGCGCACGGTTTGCCGGGTGAGTCCAAGTTAGTCATAGTTTTGAGTCTAGACCAACAAATTATGAGTAGGTCGCTGCCCAAACCTTGGCTTCTGACAAGGATTATGGTGTAGCTATATCCTACTGTCTTTCGGCAGAAGATTGGCGTGGCCTAGGCCGCATTGTCGATGCAGTGCTTGACGAGTATATTATCAATGGTAATCATTTATTTCTTACCGCCTCTCCGAAGATTTAGAATTCTTTGTAGGTCCCCAAAAGTTTACGAAATACGCTCTGGCTGTTGCGCCGTCTGTTCAAGAATTGCGGACAAAGTCTACTATGCACGGCGTCTTCGTCCATCGACTGGTATTCACCGTCAGATATGCTCGTTTTCACGAACTTTTAGAAAAACTGGAATATCAAGATGCAGCATCCGATCTTATTGCCATATTTTCTGAGGATGTTGCACTGACATCATGGTGGGCCGTCTTACTGTGTGATTCAGTGCCACTTTTGTGTTACAGTAAGATTTTTTCTACGATTTTTTTCTGACCTTATGGTCTAATTATGGTTTATAGCGCCTGAATTATTGTTGTCCTCCACTGGTACATTGCTACTGCTTCAGAAATTGGAGGAAATTTTTACCCAGACCTCTCGAGAAGCGGGCGGTGAATATCTGTCTGTGTTAATCCATGATATCCATGCGAAAGGTGAGGAGGAAGCATTTGAACGCCTGAAGACGGTGCGATTAGCATTAGCACACTATTTTGCGAGATGTTCTCTTCTGGGTGTTCGAAGTGCCTCATAGTTTTCAAGAATTTATCCTTACTTCTGACGAAGGCATTCATTTTGGTTCGAGCGAGAATAACATTTCGGAAAAGCTTGAATAAATGCTCTTCCTAAAGAAGATCATCGACTTTGCCTCCAAGTTTCGTGTCCCTCAAACCTTTCTCCACGTATAGACGGGCACGATTTTTGATTTGACTTCAGACTGTTGTATTCTTTGTCAGCTCCGCAACGCGACGTTGGAGATATAAAGTCGGTGGGTTTTGTTCGGAGGACTCAACAAAATGTGCTGTCTATTGCATGTCAAGAAGGGCTACAGCTGCAACCACGAAATTCTTGATCAACGAGAGAAGGTATGTCTGGTTTTTGCTGTGATTATTGAGGAGCTACAACCATTCTGCAGGTTGACTGTGGCCAGAAAAATTGTGCCCTGAGCGACCATGCCCACAAAATTGACAAGAATCACACTCTCAAAGTCTGCCGCCAGCAGTGCATAAAAATGTGAACGACTCTTCTTTGTAGACTCTTTTTAATGCTAATTACGTCACTAGAATGGGACCGACACAGGAGATCGTCCTTAAGCGCTTCGCTCATGTGTGTGACCGCTGTCGACTGGGTCAATTTGCGTAGGGTCCGGACATCGGGAACTATGGAGGTGCATTGTATATGACACCACAATTTACCTAGAAAGGCTCGGAATCGGCGCTGTGATTTTTGCTTACAATTGATCCCATTGATACATATGTTTGCTTCCTATACCTAAGAAATGCTAAATCGTCCCGTTGAAGGGGTGACAGCCGGAATTAAATGGAAACTCCATTGTCTGATCGAACATTATTTAGCTCAGAGTTGCTCAATGAGAACAAAGATGTCGGCCCGATACTGATTCTAGGCCTAGTAAAAATCCCAAAACGGAAAGAGAGGGATTACCAAGTCAATAAACCTGGTATTTTGGCGTATTCCTACAGGAGCTTTTGACGGAATAATTTGTGAGCTAAACGAAAGATATTCCGAGCAGCAGCCTATGGTAGTTTCCCCAATTTCGGGCGCACACGAGTCGCGACACCAACGCGACATTGCTAGTGGACATTCGCTTAAATTCTCGATAACGGCACATCCTGAGACACACACCGCGTCCCAGCCGCACAAACGCGCGCCTTTCCACTTGGTTCAGGCTGTCGACTTCCATACTTTTTTTTGCCTTTTTAGGCCAGCGGCACCAAGGGCCACATCTATGTATATTGATGTTCATGTAGAAATAATTTATATTCTCTATATAAAATTGTATCAAATGCCAAGAAGAAATTGCATGTTAAGCATTATATAATAGACGGTTAAACAATTGCAAATTTATGGTATGGGATACACGGCTGAACATTCGAGGCCCAAATGGGGCAGGTCTGCCCAACTCGGGCCGTTTGTGTTCTCCGCTGCGCGGGCCGAGCCAACCGGTTTCGCTGGTTTGCCGACTACTTATGTAAGTACATGATTCGTGCTATGTTTCCCTCAGCGAACTGCGTATTCCTCATTATGTAGACCTCTCCTCCGGGTTTCACAACGACATTTTTCAACAAGTCCACGACGTGCATTTCTCCGGTCTCCGCAATGGTTCCAGCAAGAAGTGTCATTTTTAGCGAAAGTGACCACATCAGGATCTGATTACACTTTTATGAAAAGGGTTGGAAACCCCAAAATTTTAAGGCAAATCATCGTGAGCCATTATATATCTTTTCTTCATGTCTATTTCTTTAACTTGCTTCCAGTTCGTCGCCATTGCCTCTATGTCTACTTTTGTATTAGCGGCAACGGAAACGCATGTCGAGACGGAGTATTGGAAAGAAAAAATGACATCCCTTTCGCCTGTTTGGGGAGTCGAAACCATTACAAATACGGACTTAAAGCGCGCTCAGAATGGGGAGTTGATTCAGGTGTGTGTGCATGTCGAATCCCGTCAGGATGCGATGACTTACATCCCTTGAGTAGGGCCTACGAGACTCTTTAGCGAACTTTCAGTCATGGGTGCAACAATTACCTGTATTGATCCAGCCCTTGGTAAACCTGGCCTGCGTAGGTGCCATGCAACCATACGCCGATGCTTCAGAAGGAAAGCGGCTCTGCTGGAAAATCTGTCTGCTTAATGCAGGTGTATGGGCCGCATGGAAGATCAAACGACTACAACCATTAATGAATCGAGCCTTCCTCTCCAATCCACTTTCAGGACTTTCGTATACATTGTTAACCAGCATGTTTAGGTACTACACCACGTCTTTCTATCTTTTTGAACTTTCTCGCTTATGCCTTCAGCCATAAATCATTCCTGCATTTGCTCTGCAATTGTCTTGCTTTGGAAAGCTTTGGTAGGTGATTTGCTGTCCTTGTTTTGCTGATTTACAACTCCGTTCTGCACACAGGTTCTGCTGCATATTATTACTTCTTTAGAACGCAAAACAAAGCTGAACCAGATGTACTTGAATCTACGTCAAGTTACCACTTCCTTGCATTTTTCGTTTCAGGTCCGTTCAGCAATCCAATATTTTGTCATTGATTAAACTCCTTGGTTTGCAGCCGGCATGTTTTCCGGTCTCGTGTCACACATTGTCAATGCCAGATATCGATAGCCACGTCTGGTCGCTCAATTGGCTTCCTCAACTGCTAGTACAACCAAAGCAGAGACGTGGGCTGGGGCAGTAGCAGCTGCCTCTGCGTCGACTGCACAACAGGCCACTAAGCGGAATATACCTGAAATCTTGCCAAGCCTGGGAGCATCGGGTGCTATATATGCCGCTGTAACGATGACAGCGATGGCATTTCCAGACTCTCAAGTCGCACTGTTTATTCCCCCAACTTATCCAATCAATATTCAATACGGAGTCGGCGGCTTGATGCTATTAGATACTATAGGTATCATTCGCGGTTGGAGGTGAGGAGTTTCCATCACTTCTTACTAAACCAAAGGCTCACCTTCTTTTCCAGAATGTTTGATCATTGGGCCCACCTTGGCGGAGTTGCGTTTGGCATCTTTTACTATTATTACGGTCCTTCGCACTGGTTGGCACTACGGAAGGATGTAATTGAAGCAGAAAGCCCTTCATGATCTTTGTACTGGAAACCATCGTAAGCCTCTTACACCCTACTCATATGCTTATCCGCACGATGCGGTCATACATATCCGGATTCAATGATGGCTTGCTTCATGTCTAACTGCCTGCGCACGCACCGTTCGCGTCCTACCATGCAGGTAGAACTATATCACGGACACAACTCGGTTGAATGCGAGGCGTATTGGGGAAACTCACAGGCCCAACCCGCTGTAGCTATTCCATTCCTATGTCAAAATATATATCTACAATATAATACTAGTCCCAATTCGAGCACTGTCCTCCTGTACAACATAGTAACACAGCTGGTAAAACATTGCGCATGATAAAAGCCCCATGAATAAACTCAGCACAGCCGACACCAAGACAGGCACAGCGAAAGTCACACTTGCCATTGACGCTAGATGCCCATGTGATTTTGAAACGCTCCCGGACTTGGCTGCAGAGGTAACATAAACCATTGACACGGAGCCAATCGTAGGAGTAGGAGCAGAACCTTTCGCGCCGTTCTGTGCTATTGCTGTGGACGACAACTGGGCAAAACCGATAGAAAGAGGCGAGTAGCGGAAAACAGTGTAAACGTTCTTCTGTTAATCCCCGGGCATAAATAAATACCGCATAAAGCAAAGAAGAAAGGCTATATATTCTGCAGGTCCTGTACCAGTGTCGATCGCAGCATAGGAGGATGATCCTGAAGCAAGGCTGATGGAGTTGCCATTGACGATCAAGGTTAGATACATGAATAAGATCAACACAAAAGGCTCACAAGCATAGAAGAATTTTTTTACGTACAGGCCATTTCTAGAATCCAATATGACCCTTTCGTGGTCGGCATGTTGATGTAGTCGATATCTCCAGTGTATAGAGTTGCATCGACAAAACCTAGACAATTCCTTAGTATTGTCGATTGCGGCATGGTGGATAAAAGAGGAACGCACCCATGGAGAACGAGCCACCTGATTCATCAACTTGGGTTGACGATTCAGAAGCATTAATATATCTGATATTAAATTAGATCGCAAATATCCATTTTATTCGTCATCACCCACCGAGTAAGTTGGAAAGCCATAACAGGCGAGTCCCAAGCTCCGTTTCCTGCTAACGTTTGCCAAAAAGGCACTGCCTTACTTGCAGCAATCGTCTGAAATGCCAACCCCAACAAACCAGACACCGGTGATGACAGCAAATTATCGGAGACGGTATCGCACACCGCGAAAACCTGGTTCGAGACAGAGAATCCGGCCATCTGGACTACATCTGAGGCGAGATTCCCAGCAGCATCGCCTGAGCCGTACGTAATTTGAAACGAGGTTGTTTCGTTCTTGAAACTTGACGAAGTAGAAGCGTCGTAAGTGGGTATTGACTGGCAGGATTGCGACATGCAGTTTATTCCAACTACCCAGAGATCACTGGAAAAAATAGGGGGTCAGTGAACCTGTTTCAGAATGAAAAAAAAAAGGTCTTACGCAGAACCCTACGCTAAACGATGTCGGAGGTGTACCAAGAGCTAAGGAGCCGAAATAACTTTTGATTGGATTCTATCAGTCAAAAAGTGATAGAAAAGGATTGCACTGTATGTTCATACCTAGAGTCTGCATTTTGATTCGTCATGTTATGAAAAGAAGTAGGCACGTCAGCTATCTAGCACGCATCAATTCGCCGCCAATCTCTGGAAAACCAGGCCAGTCGATGGTACCACACCTAAGTAAGTGTGTTTTCGTTGCACCAGATGTCAAAGCTCACGCTGTGGAAGAAATTTCTGGGAGAAAAAACCGTGCCAGAGAAAATCCTCCTTGGACGTTCATTCAGCACGCTCTTTCCCACTCTTACATTCTTCAGATCGGGTCCCCTATCCAACTGCCACCTCGGCAACACCATCCCCAGCCCTGAGCCCTCTCCTACTGTCCACCCCTTTATTGACTTTCGACTGACCACCAAAACGCCCGAGAACATCAAGCCTTGCGAACCTAGATGGGTCAGAATCGTCAAGCCTGGTCGCAAGGCAATGGAAAAAACTTCTCATCGCAACTCGCTCATCTTGGAACACTGCACACAATCCACAGGTGCACTTATTTGTCGACAAGTGGACCCCAGGCGCAATTGTGCCTGATTGCCACACCCGATCGAGAAGCAGGAAAGGTCGAAGAGAAGCTGAGAAGGGGCGGAAGGCAACTTTTCAGATGGGTGGATGGAAGAGCAAAGCAAAGCAGGCAATTATTGCCACGATGGTCAGCGTAGATTTCGAGGTAAGCACTTAAATTTAGGGTCTCATTCAAGTTGTTGATGCAATCGAAATAGCCCTATTTAATGCGAACTCATGGTGTTTCTGCACAGCCGAAGAGTCGGCGAAGACCGGCGAAGAACTCTTGCGACTTGTTGTCGACGACATCAGATGACCTTTTGGCCGCGTCAGCAAAGCGAGGGGACCCCCGTTTTTCCATCAAGACCGTAACATCCTTTGCATTTCCTTTTCCCTTCTTCTTGTGCGCACTACCTTTCGGGCCACGGTTCCACTTCTCAACGTCAAGACCAATGTCAGCTCGGATTTGATTCAGTTTCGCCTTATTCTCCGCGATATTTTTCTGCCTGGTGAGTTCATATTCTGAATTTTTTCTTGGCTTGGGTGGTTCCTGATTGAATGTCCCCTGATTGACTGGACGCTCGTTGTCCGCCTCAATCACATGTTCGTCATTTGAAGATCCCCTTCCTTCTTCGAGGGCCCGCTCCGCACGATCCTCAGCCGCTGGGAAATCAAGTAAGTCCTTTGTCACTGGCATATCATCACATGCATACGTACTGAATACTTCGTGAAGGAAATCATCGTACTCATTAGATAAACTTTCTTCGGACACGTCCTGCCCAAGGTAAGCGGCGAAATCCTTGCCGCCCTTCGTCGAACCAACATGATGACTTCCCATTGCCATTTTTAGTAAACCGTTTATCACAGCCGAAAAAAGCAATTAGTGGAAGTGGGCCACCAAGTACGATTGTAATGCACCAACTTGTTTGGTCATGGATGGATTGGGCAATAGACCTGAGCAATTTGTCGATCGCACTGTTAACTAGTCAGTAAGTCCTCGGATTTGCACCAAAACATCAAAGCTGACAGCTAGAAATCTCCGCTGACATCATCAGGGGATGTGTCGTGACGGTAATCCTCAACACCTTCGGTCTCATTCATCCCACGAATGAAGGTGTTCATAAATTCGAATCGGGTTTTAGTCCTGGGTATGCCAGGATTGTCCTTATCCCATGCAGCCGTAAGTGCTTCCCACTGACAGTCAATTTCGTGCTTCCATTTTGACTCGTACGTTAGAGCGTGATAGGCTTGCCAGGGCTGCAGCATTCATTTCTTACGCAAGTTAAGGAAGCCCCTTTTTTTCGCCTGGCCCCTGAGTCCTCTCCCAAATTGGGTACCCGAAACCGATGGGCGTTTATGGTTAAAGAGTCAAGACCTGATACGCTAATATCAAGCAGAGCTGTAAGTTGTGCACATGATTAGAATAAATGGCAATGTAAACCCTATTCTGAAATTCAATCTTTGCTTTGACAGCATTTTCCAACCCTCCTTCGTCGTGAATCTCTTCAGCAGTTGGGTCGGAATTTGGCCATGTTTCCAGCCACGCCTTCAGGATTCCCTGGGAAAATGTTTTTCGCGGTTGGTGTTTGATGCGTAGTCTTTATGTAAATTCGGCTAAAGATTGATAGGTAATTCAAGTTCCGAACATATTTTTTTGCTTTCTTCCCTCACAATGGCAAATATCAAAGACGAACACAACAGTAAGTTTCTATGTAATTCTGCCTCATACCTCCCAACTAACATCAATTCCATGGCAGAACATTCAGTTTCGGATGAAGATGATTCCGACCCACCCCCACCTGTAAATGTGCCGACTCGAGACCATCCACGCCTGCAAGCTGAAAGTACAGGTACTTTCTATGATACCTCACATCTTGATGGCGGGCACTGATGTCTTTTGTTCATAGCAAACAACGATGTCCCTAGTCAGAATGAGGCAGCTGGCGCGCTTCCGCCCCAATCAGCTCAACAATTGCAACCACCTCAGAGTCGGGGCGGCCAATATCCGTTGTCACAGCAAATCACTGTGACGCCAAACGATGGCAAGTCCCTCCCCAACTTCTCAGCCTCGAGACTAATGTGATGTTGCAGCGAATGATAATCACTCTGATGGGAACATGGGGACTTCGCCGCCGCCGCCAACTCAGTTGGCCCAAGTGAGGCAACACACCATTCCTCACCCAGCAACGCCGGCTAACTCACACTGTGCCTATGACCCTGCGAAAGTTGTTGCTATGGCCGAAATGGAGTATCATGATGCCCAATATTGCCTTAGGCAAGTTCAAGATATGATACGTGAGAGGCAGGCAGCGCAGCAAGGGTTCAACTACAGCAATGATGTTTACCTCTACTGGGCACAACGGGAAATTGAACGTGCCAGGCGCATTCGTGACCTTGTTCACCGCGTTGAAGGTAATACTTCTACGCCCTCCAACGCCTCAAAGGCACCTTTTTTTGGACCTCCTCAGGCTTCACCTATAACGCCAGTGAAGGCGAAGGCGAAAGTGAAAGCGACTGTCACCTCTCCCAGTCAGAATATGAGCGCCACCTCCCCCAGTCAGAATGCAAATGTCACCTTTCCCAATCCGAAAGTGAGGGACACATCTCCTACCCTCCCACAGAAAAAGCATCCAAAGGGACTGGCAGGAAACAGTGGACCTTGCACTCCTGGATCACCAGCGTCCTCAGTTTTGCGGTCGCCATACCCAACCCGTAAGCACTACTGCATTGTTCGTGGCCGACGCATTGGGGTTTTCGACAGCTGGTAGGTGACGACTCCGACTGCACACGAAAATCACTAACTTGTTAACAGGACCTTAGCCATGCCATTGGTTGATGGCCTGGGTGGCAGGGCTTTGTTCCAGAGCTTTGCCTCCTATGCAGAAGCTCTAGCTAACTACCTTGAAGCCCGCGAGAAAGACTGGGTACGTGTCATCAGGGATTCTGGTGATTCCGACACCACCTATGGCAACCGCGACTATGCTGAAGATTTGTAGTTAGTCTTGCGCACTGTAGTTACCTTTCATTTTGTTTTGGTTTCTGTAGCTTCGCAAGTAAGGATTGTAGTGTGTTGCATATAATATCTAGAAAATAGGACGTGGGTGTGCCCAGAGGATTAAACTACTGATTACTTCGGACTCAAAGTGAGTACAGAAAACTTGAAGTTACCGAGTGCTGGAACTTGAATAGAGTAGTACACAATGTTGAACTTGACATTCTTTGAATTTTGAACCTCCGAGTCTTGGATGCGCAGTGGAATTGGTGGTCAGACACTTGCACTGGACTTACTCTACGTAGTCCATTTGGGTACAGTTACAGACTAGGGTTGAGGGGCGCGCGTGAAATCAGACTACAGATGGGTGACACATGTTATTTCTAAAAAGAACCCATCACATCAGGCTGGCTACGGGAGACGAACTCATCCCAAGCAATTGGAGATCTATTTGCCCGTCGTGTGACCAGCAAGGGGAATGTCATGTGACATCAAATCGTGATTGCATAATCATGGTTGAACTTACGAAAATGGCAAGTGGTTGTTCTCATTTGAACAGTCACCTTTGTTATGTGCGTCAGAATCTGTATTCTTCAAAACAGTGTTCCCTAACGCTACTACTAGGCCTAGGACTAAGCAGACTGCAAAGAAGTCAACAGGTGCACCAGCTCCTGCGATCTCTCTCTCTCATGTGCCGCAGCTTTCACAGCCGCCACCAAAGAAGAGGAGGAGAGAAGTGGAGCAGACCTCACCTAATGTTAAAATCGACATTGAACCCAAAGAAAATTTTGAAATAGTTCTCAGAGGAAGCCGTATCAAACCTGGCGACGTGAGCAACCCATTAGATTTGTAGAACCCAGGCTAACTTTCATACGTACAGTGGTGTGGCATCTGCAGAAATGGGGGGAACATGCATGGGTGCCCATCATGTACACGATTTTTCTGCGAGAACTGTATCGACTTTACAAAGAAGTTGGATGAAAGTTATGTTTGTCCGTATTGTCACATTAACCAAGGCATGAAGCATAATACGAAGCCCTATGTAAGTTTGTTATTTGATCATACCTTCGCATTTATTCAGAATCATTCTGCAAGCAGGGCTTGAAAGTGAAGGCAGTTGCAACCACAAGGGAGTTCTTGCCCGACCTCTACCTTGAACCGCTTATCATATTTTCGATTACCCTTCAAGGCATGAATCCGGAGGAAAACCCAGGACGAATGGTGTATGACCATCTCTGGGCATACATGAGGGGTAATGTGGCACATGTTGCCTTGAATTTCAACTTCGAGAGCAGCAAAGGTATTGCCTCGTATGGTAAATGTCTTAATACGGTTTTGGACCACCTTGAGAATGGGGGATTGAAGGAGTGAGCCCTTCACATATTATTATGGATAATTCTCACCCATGATAGCTTCCAACGCTTTGGAATTTTTTTATATGACCATTCAACCCCAAATACAGGCTACCTACACGTAGCGCCCAAGGATTTGGGATCGGCGCCAATCACAGAGGTAACATTGCATCTCTTATTTGTCAATCATGCTGATTGGACTTCAAGGTCTTTAGCTACATCTTTCCAGACAGGTTCCGCCGTCTCCTCCAAAGACAAAATGAGAACCTTCTTGTCCTCTTAACGTGCGGTGGGGTTGTCTCTGTTGGCGACAGTCGTAAAGAGTTGGGCAAGTTCGCTGCAACGTAAGTTCCCGTTGTAGATCAGTTTAATGGGTTCTAAGTGGCATCTAGTGGCCTTTTCTCACAGATCCTGACATTTTCTTCCTTTGGATTCATGCCTGTCTTTTCAACACCTTTTTTTCTCACCTTCGCACGCCAGGGATTCTTATTTGGCAAAAAGGACGTAGGGCTGTCTCTACATGATGACGAACAGCTTGGCGCGCATTCCGATCTCCTTTGCCTGGAGTCCAAGAAGGAGGGCTGCTCCATTACGATTACAACAACTCGATACGCTTGGTCTCACCCTGGACTGAAGCCATTTGGCAACCCACTTCCAATTCAATGCCCAGACTGCAATGGGTTACGGACCTGGGGTGTACTTAAAAAGACAGCGGACGAAATCCATCTGAGGTGCAAGGCCGACGGTTGCTCTAACAGGTTGTATTTTAGTCGACCCCGGGTTGTGGGCTTTGTCTTAGGTAAATATGTGGATGATGGGCGGCATGGTCAGTGGTTGAAAGAGGTCCTTAGTTCAGAAACCTCCACTCTACATTAGCCCCATATTGTATCTTAGCAAACATTTTATCTCAGTGCACAGCCATTTATTTATTTCCCAAACATTTTATCAGTGCACGAAAAATTATATTATTGCTGCTCTCGTCCTTTGCCACATTGAAGAAAACAAGAACTACGAGGTTGTCCCTCCTCATGCTGCACTGAGAAGTAGTGAAGAAATAAAAGAAAAAGAGTGGGTATACCACGCCGGTCTCCATCCCCTCTCGTCCATCGCGTTGGTGGCCTACTGGCGTGGTTGGGTGGTGGCAGTGGTGTTGTTGTTGGTGGTAGTGGTGGTAGATGGCGGTAAGTGGTGGTGCTAGGTAGGCGCGTGTCGCTGTCGCCATCGTTGACTTGTGGAATGGGCGGCCAACTGGCCACACCATAGCACCGGGTTCGATTCTTATAGTGGGTGGAAGAGCCCTTGGCAGCAGGGGCTAGAGCTCTAGAGAGTCATCGCGGACATGGCACAAAACTTGTCCAGAAGCCGTCAACACCTCGCAAAGAAGGCGCCGACCCTCACAAGCCCTGCAGAGGGGGGTCAGAGGTGGCAGGGGCTGGGAAATCGTCGTGGGCATGTCCAGAAACCGTCAACACCTCGCAAAGAAGGCGCCGACCCTCACAAGCCCTGCAGAGGGGGGTCAGAGGTGGCAGGGGCTGGGAAATCGTCGTGGGCATGTCCAGAAGCCGTCAACACCTCGCAAAGAAGGCGCCGACCCTCACAAGGGGGGTCAGAGGTGGCAGGGGCTGGGAAATCGTCGTGGGCATGTCCAGAAACCGTCAACACCTCGCAAAGAAGGCGCCGACTCTCACAAGCCCTGCAGAGGGGGCTCAGATGTGGCAGGGGCTGGGAAATCGTCGTGGGCATGTCCAGAAGCCGTCGACACCTCGCAAAGAAGGCGCCGACTCTCACAAGCCCTGCAGAGGGGGCTCAGAGGTGGCAGGGGCTGGGAAATCGTCGTGGGCATGTCCAGAAGCCGTCAACACCTCGCAAAGAAGGTGCCGACTCTCACAAGCCCTGCAGAGGGGGGTCAAATGTGGCAGGGGCTGGGAAATCGTCGTGGGCATGTCCAGAAGCCGTCGACACCTCGCAAAGAAGGCGCCGACTCTCACAAGCCCTGCAGAGGGGGCTCAGAGGTGGCAGGGGCTGGGAAATCGTCGTGG
>Ga0307508_10002392_pt1 | contig 19840 bp, 15 predicted proteins | sample 9_EM_MG_FD_203089 | JGI IMG/M metagenome (GOLD analysis project Ga0307508, IMG submission 203089) | Populus trichocarpa ectomycorrhiza microbial communities from riparian zone in the Pacific Northwest, United States - 9_EM | ecosystem: Host-associated > Plants > Roots > Unclassified | place...
AGGATCCCCTTGCCACTGCCGTTGCTATGCCATTGCTCTTCACAGCGTTGTCGTCGCCGTTGCTGTGCTGACGCTTCCACCGGCGCGCCACGCCGGAGTGGCGAGCGGCGAGAAGCAATTCCAACAATGCTCATATGTCCCTCCGGAGCGTTACCTTGAAGAACCTCCTAGAGAAAGTCAGACCCAGTTGCAACGGGAGGTGGAGGAGCTTCGTCAACAGGTTCGAGATCTTCAGCGAGAGCGACAGCCTCCGCAGGCTCAGCAAGGACAAGGAACCGATCACCTCGCACAAGGGACTGGGAGCAACAGACAAGCGCTTGGATCGGGACGAGTGGTTGGCCGAGTGCCGGATAATCTGGTTACCATGATCGAGACCATTGAGACTGGTGACGTGGGTATGCTGAGCTCGGCCGAGGAAGATATGCAGTTCGAAGAAGTGTTACAGTGGGAGGGCCGAGATCCAAACCCGCCTGACAAGAGGAAGCGAGCGGCTGTATCCGATGGGGAAGTGTGTGATGATCGCCGACCAAGGGCCAAACGCCCTGCCATTAGGCCAGTGGGAAGCGGACGTCCAGGACAAGCTATTCCGGAGTAAGAACTGGCCAACCAGCCACCGATCCTGACACCTGCTGATCTCGGCGAGAAGACCAAGGGGAAGCGCCGGCCTTTGAGAGAGCGTGAACCTATCCGGATGATGAAGGGACAGCCGAAGTTCAATACTGTGGTAGCTTTGAGGGACACAGAAGTAAAAGGACTCACTTACGGACAGCTTTTCTTGCTGGCACCTAGCACTAGGCAGGAAGTTTCCTACGGACTAGTGCAGGAGCGGCCGCCACGGAAGGAAAAAGGGAGAGCCAAAGAGAAACTGGTTACGTCGGTGGAACCGGTATTATCGTCAGATCGCTCACGGAAGGTCTGATGTGCACTTCCTGAGTCAGGAGATCGGATTGTCAACTTCTACACCACTGCTCGAGTCACTCAGCCGGGAGGCGGGCTCCCTCCTTGCACGCTGAAGCGAGTCCTGGTGGATGGCGGATCGGTCTTAAATATGATGCCATTGTCTCTGGCGCGGCGAATGGCCTTGACCTTGGTGCCTCAGAAGGAAATAGTCATGAAAACGGCAGCCTCTACTTTCCACGAGATCAAGTACTATGTGAACCTTACGGTGACTGTGGCAGGTGTCACTGCGACCATCCGCTGTTATTGCTTGCCGGAGACAGGTGGGAGTTCGTCCTACACCCTGCTTCTGGGCCGGAGATGGATGAAGCAGGTACAAGCTCTTGGAGACTACAGCAATGACACATATCACATCCATGACATGGCGGGATATCGATACAAGCTGGAATCCTCATCGGTTTCAACCACGGACAGGAAGGACATTCCTCGGCTCTGCACTGTCGTCCAGGACTCGGGTACGGATCAATCTTCCTGGGACCAGGAATCGGCAAACGAATTGAAGATGTCTCAGAACGACCTTTGTGAGAAGCTCTATCAGAAGATCAAGGAACAGGTTACAGAGACCGAGACCGAGACGGATGAAGACGTTGATCTTACCGAGGCCTCCGACGCTGATTCTGAATCAAGCGAAACCGATGGAGCAGAATATTCAGACGAAGATTCGGGAAATGGATACCGCCACGAGGTGTCGAGCCTCCGAGTGGCAGCGAAGAAGAGGAGAGCGGCTCGATTTCAGAAGAATTAGGAGCAGTCTTTGATTGCTCAGAACTGGCAGAAGTGGGCAATTGGAGAGAAGCGCCAGTGAGGTCAAGAGTGGTGAGATTCGAAGAAGTGGAAGATAGCTATTATGGCGGGTTGAGAAAAATGGCGGCGGCGGAAGAGTCAGAGGAAGACGCGTTGGCGGTGTCGGAAGAGTACGAGGAAGAAAAAGAGGTGAAATTGGCGGAATGCGCAGGTGTGCGGGTTGACGAGCTGGACGAGGTTCTGTCGATTGAAGTTTGCGAGACGTTTGCGGAATTTGTTGTGAAAAGGAAGGGATCGGAGTAAGGGAAATGCTGAGGATCGACGGGGACGTGCTGAGGACCGACAGGGACGTCGGGCTTCAGTGGAGGAGGACGAAGGAAGGAAATGCCATGGAGCAGGGAAGTCCGGAATCAGATGGAGAATTACAAGAAGCCTTCGGAAACACGCTGGGATTTCCGACTCATCGCAGGCCGGCCGAGAGCAAGAGGGCAATGGACGAGATCAGCCCGGACGAAGAAATAAGGGAGTGGTTCAACCAAGGTGAAGGAAAGAAAATACAGGTCGGAGAGCAGCTGACAGAAGAGGAGAGGTCACGAGCGATCCGACTCCTGTATACCTGGAGGGATCGGTTCTGCAGTGATGTGAGGAAGTTGCCGGCCACAGACCTGATCGAGCACCGGATTCCAACGACGAAATGCCGCCCCGTTAGATCCAAGCCGAAGCTGTACACTCAGAAGGAAGCGGAATGGCAGAAGAAACACCTACCTGAGCTCCTGGACGCTGGAATCATTGACTGGGTCAACTCGCCATGGAGCGCCAGCTGCAAATTCCCGGTAAAGAAGAACGGAGACCTGAGGATGGTTCACATCTATTGTCCGATAAATGACGCTACGATCAAGACAAATTACCCCATGAAGAGAACGGAACCAATCATCAATGCTTTGAGTATCTCTCAGTTCAAGTTCTATTGGTGGGCGGACAGAGCAAACGGATACTGGGCGATTCCGATGTACCGACCGCATGCATACAAGACGGCGTTCAGCTCGATTCTGGGATAATTTGCCTACCTGAGAATGGGACAGGGCCTGACCGGAGCTCCTCACACCTACGCGCAATTGAAGGATCTTGTGATGGGCCCGATTCCGGAGCCATTGGGAGAACGGCCGTTGTCCGGGGAAACCGAGGATTTCGCATTCATGACGTTGTTTGATGATGATATGGGCGTCACGACCTCGTTCGAGACACAGCTAGATTTCCTGCATAATCAATACTTCCCACGGATGCACTGGGCTTGGTTGGTCTTGAATCCAGTGAAGAGTCATTTCTTCATGCCAAGGATCGAGATGCTGGGCTTACAGGCGGACGGGAGAGGAGTTCGGCCGGGCAATGAGAAGCTGAAGGCGTTCTCGGAATACCCGACTCCGACGTGTGAAAAAGAACTGGATCAATTTGAGTATATGACAACTTACCTGAGAAAATTTATCCCGGGACGGGCGGATCATTTCCGGATGATGCGCAAGGCTGTGTCCAAGGTACCTGAGCTAAATCAGAAGGGACCGGATCAGAATCAGTAGGGACTGGGCCAAAAGCGTGTCAAGGTGAGAATGAGAGAGATCGGGTTCACTTGGTCTGAGGAGGCAGATCTATCATTCCGGAGTGTCAAGAAAGCTGTCCTGGAAAATGCGTGCCATGGAGGTGATCCGGCACGGCAATATCACCTTGCTTGCGATGCTTCTGGATTTGCCTACGGAGGTGTTCTCTTTCAACTTGCTGATCAGCCGGTGGGAACGGTAATGTCCTCTAAGCTTGTTGGAGCCATGAGGATAATCCAGTTCATTTTGAAGAAGTTCCTTGATGCAGAGACTCGTTACCACACCACTGAATGGGAGGCTTTGGCAATCGTCCGATGCCTGGAAGAAACCAGGTGGCTTGTCAATGAAAATCAACACCCAGTTTTGATATATACCGACCATGAGTGCTTGAAGACAGCTTTGCAGAACTCGGACAAAGGACACATTGTTGGCTGGCAGCTGAGGCTGAGCGAATATGACTTCCGGATTATCCACATCAAAGGAAAGGATAATGCGCTGGCCGACGGCATGTCAAGACTACCCAAGGAAGTAATGGAGTTCGGTCGACCTGGAAAAGAGGAGAGCGCCTTGGAGATAATGAGCGCCGATCACGCCGGAGCAAGCGCAAATCAACCGGGAACGAGCGCCGATCAGGCTGGAGTGAGCGCCGATCACGCCGGAGCAAACGCAAATCAACCGGGAGAGAGCGCCGATAAGGCTGGAGCGAGCGCCAAGCAGCCGAACAATGACAGGAGGTGGGGATATTGGTTGGAGGACGAGTGGTACGCTGGAGTGGTGTATCTAAAGCTACACGGTAAACTGCGCGAGGAAGACGCTGGAGGCGACAGCCTGGCCGTATGGCGCTGGTGGACCCAGAAGGCTGCCGCTTATCAGCTGTTGGACGGAATCAATAACCTGCTGCTGTTGACCTACCAGGAACGAAATGGACGGCAATCCTGGTGTGTTCGGAAGTCGGAAGTTGACAAGGTCTTGTTCTGGGCCCATGACTGCCATGGACACTACTCTGCGGATCTGACACTGAAGAGGCTGATGGGACACTACTATTGGCCGACCCGGACGAAGGATACACACGTGTTTTGTCGCAGCTGCCAGAGTTGCCAGTTGACGGGACGCAAGTGTCCTTCTCAGGTGCCAAGACGAGTTGTCCAGCTGCAGCCATTGGACATGATCGGGATTGATGGCCTTGGTCCTATCTCGCCGGCCTCAGACGGACGTAAATACATCCTCATTGTGGTGGACTATTTCACTCGATATGCGTGGGCGCAAGCGTTTCCAGCCATCAATGGATTGGTTGTTTCCGACATGATTGCAAGCATCTCCAGGACGTTTGGATTACCAAGGAGCGTTTACATGGATAATGCCACTTACTTTCTCGAAGGCGTTTTTCCTGACTTCTTGACAATCCGAGGCATTCAACAGTTTCCAGCTCCGAAGACTCATCCGTCTTCCGTTGGCTTGCTAGAGCGGTATATCCAGTTGGTCCTGTACGGCATCAGGAAGATTGTGGTTGGCGGTGGCGAGATTCTACGATGGAGCGACTATCTCGAGCAGGTGGTGCATTCGATGAATACCAGAGAAGTGCGCGTCCACGGATTCACTCCAGCTGAGTTGCTTCTGGGTTACAATCCAGTCCGGCATCATCACGAGTTCACGGTTCGAGATCATCAAGCCGCTCAGGACTTACAAGATCGGCAACGGTCCTGGGATCATCAGGAAGATGAGGAGTTTCTGGATCTTCAACGAGAGGTCCATTTAGCAGGCCGCGACGAGCGAATGGGAGACGCTAGACAACGATACTTGACCCGTTTCGCTGAGCAGCAAGGACATCAAGGCCGGTTCCCAGCTCCACGAGAAGGCGATCTGGTCTTACTCCGACGGGCTGCGCTCGACAATCGTTACGACAAGAAATTGGAGGCTCGTTGGGAGGGCCCGTTCTGACTGGGCAATATTGCTCATCATGGACGCAGCGGCCGACTCTGCGATGTCACGACTGGGGCACTTGTCAAGACCAAGCCGTCCGGATTGAAAGATCGGGTTCACTTGGACGATTTGAGGATCTACGTTCCGAGAGCAGAAGAGGGGAGTAAGGACGGAGGAGCTGTCAGTACGATGGAGTGTGCTAGGATGTGTTGGGAAGGTGAAGGGGCCAGCGCATGGGAAAGAGTGGGATCGGGAGGAGACATCGATCTACGTGCTATGCTTTCGGAGGAGGTGTTTCTTTGTAGATCTGATTGACGAGGGGGTCCTCGTCTCAGAGAAAATGGGGATAGATGAGGGGGAGTTGCACGCCGAACGGCCAAAAGTGGAACGGGTAGTCTGGATGGGGTTAGCGTGGGAGACTTAGGGTTAGCTAGCACGGATGGTTCTTTAGCTCGTCTCTGAGGAGGATTTGCTCCTCACCCTAGACAACATCCTGTACACGACATACTAGCAACGGGGTCACAATTCTTTTTTTCTCTACCCACCCTCTTTTCTTTCGGTGACCTGTCTCTTCGTATCTCGCCCTCCCCGCATAGGTTTAGTCTTCACCGCCAAGTAAAGTTTACCAGCGAAGGGTTATCGTCGACGCTCAAACCCCTGTCGCGCTAGTCGAACTAAGTGGCGGGCACCCTACGGGGTATTAAATGTTTGATGTAACTCGTGGGGGTTTTATCGTCATTTTGATCGTTGTATGTATGGCTTGCGACTTCATGGGGGCCAAAAAGGCCTGGGCGCGTCTGGTAGCGCCGCCGGCTGCTGTCCAGTCCCAAACCGGAACCCTGCTGTAATCGTCTCGACGCCCCGCTTCGACCGGCCCCCGCCGCCCCCCCGTAAGCAACAGGGGCGTGCCCGGTGGCGTCGCTGGCTGTTTTCCAACCACCCCCCAACTAGATACAGTACCAAAAAACGGGTGTTTATCGCTATGGTAGCGCTACGGGAATGCTACCGCACGTGTAGTAAATTCGAGGGACGGGCGAGAATTCCATGCTATGACGGAAGTGTTTGGATTAGGCATTTACAGCAAGCCATATTATATTTTCGGTACGCAGTGAAATGATTTTTTAAATCTCAATTATTCCGTAGCGGGACGATCGTACCACCGCTTTTGTCGGATACCGTAATCACTTGAATGCCGGTACATAACGGCTGCGCTCCGGCAGCTTTGACCTTGCCACACTCCTTCAACAACCAGTTTCCTGCAACGACCGCAATTGAAGAAAAATGTTGTCGATACATACCGGCACTACTACGAGACTATTACGGTTATCTGAGCAAGTGAGATTGAAACAACAACTGTGTCAATACCGTAGCGCAATCGCAGTTTCTGCTTTTGGTAATCAACGAACTACGAGAACTAAATGACAATAGTAACGCCAGCAAAACTGCCGTAACGTTGCCGTACCAGTACTGGAATTGGAGCTTTTCGGAACTTTTCAACTATGGTAGGCGACACGATTCTCGGAGTGCTCCAGTAATGCTACTACAGCGGTTCTCTATCAAGGGGGTTGGACGTGCTCCCAGTTCAAGCACTGTTCAGTAGTACCATTCTCACTCAGCAATCGCAGATATAAAAACATCTCTATTTAAAATATGTACTCTACTATACTCCACTGCTCCCAGTCCACCTTCTTCCTCACCTTCCTAGTGACCTTTTCAGCATGCCCAGCTCAAGTTGGGACAGCTCAAGTACCAAGGGTCCATCCGCGCCTACCTAACGGAGATCCGGGCACTGAACAATTTCGCAGGTGCGACCGGGAAAGCATTACAGGAGAAAGTCGACCTGGCAATGCCAGACGCGGTACTGGACATGCGGTTGGCCCATTACCTGAAGGACTTCGCGGAATACGAGGGCTTCCTACAGGCCAGGCAGCAGGAGGGCCTGCAGGTCGAAAAGAAAAAGGCGCTAAAACAGGCTCCGGAACAGATGAAGGGAACCAATGCCGCGGGAACCAGTGCCAGAAGCAATGACCGAAAAAAAATCGAAGGAAAGAAGACCTGGACAGAACCCAACAGGGCAGAAGCAGGCAAGCTCCGCCAGAACCAGGCGGAAACCCAATCCGGAAAACAGGCGTGGTGGGGAGCCAAGGACCACTGGGCCTCGAAGTGGGCAGACCGGACGGGAGTCCCGCAAAAAGAGCAGAAAGCATACTTCCACAATCGCGACGACTGCTGGCGATGCGGACGGCCCGGGTACAGGACCTTTGAATGTTTCTCGTTCAACACAGTACAGGGAACACTACTGCCAAAGGCCCCTGGAAGGCAGCAGCGGTATCGGAAGGGAAAAGGAAGCTAGATGGAGAGGAGGAAGAACTCTCGGCGACCAAGCAGCAAAAAGTAGCCGTGGTGGAAACCATGGATACGAACACCGAGTAACAACTATGGGAGGATTCCAAATAGGATTTTTAAGAGGTCGGGAACAGCCGCGGCCCAAGACCTCGACAATAATATGCGGACTGTCCAAGAAACGAAGGAAAGAGGAACCAAGTGCTGGAACCCCGTCCAAAAGTCCAAGGACAGTCCCCAGCGGCACTCGCCCAATTATCACTATGATACTACACATAAGGGAAAAGAAACACCAGATCCAGGTACTGTTGGACACCGGTTGCTCCGTTGCGCTCCTTAACCAACAGACGGTGAAGAAACTTGGGATTAAAAGGAAAGCGCACCAGCAACCCCACAACATAGAAAATTACACCGAGGAAAGCGTTAAAGGAGCAGGACAATTCTATACTGAGCCAATGCTCCTCCAACACTGAAGACACCATTCCAAGGACAAATTCAAGATTTCACCAATGGAGACAAACAATGACACTCTCCTCCCTGTCGACTGGATGACGGCGCATCCACCCCAGGGAGCGTGGACGAACGAGGAAATACGGTTTAACAGCGCGGAATGCATAAGAAAGTGCACCAAGTACAAAACAAGCCAGTACTAGCTAACCTGGGACGAATCAGTTGCAACCGATCCCAACGCTCGGGTTAGCGGGTACGTATCGGCGGCAGAAGAAGACCCGCTAAATAAAGTCCCCAAGGAATTCCGGCAGTACCTGGGAATAATGGGAAAAGAAGCCACCGATGCGCTTCGAATACATCCACCTTACGATTGCAAGATCGACCTCCAGGGAGGAAGCACAGTGCCCTGGGGACCCATATACCCGCTCTGAGAGGAAGAACTTCAAACTCTCCAGGAGTGGCTGAAGGAGATGGAACGAACGGGAAAGATTAGGCGCTCCACGTTGCCAGTGGGGTCCCCGATCCTTTTTGTACCCAAGCCACACGGACGTGTACTCCGCCTCGGCGTCGACTACTGAGCGCTGAACCGTATCACGATCCCAAACCGATACCCGTTACCACTAATGCAAGAACTGCAAAACAGAGTTTCAGGGGCAGAATGGTTCACAAAAATGGACCTAAAAAACGGGTTCCACCTCATCCGGGTAAAAGAAGGGGACGAATGGAAAACCGCATTTCACACCTGCTACGGCCTCTTCGAATTCCAAGTAATGCCTTTCGGACTAACCAATGCCCCCTCCACCTTCCAAGACATGATGAATCATGTGTTTTCTGACATGTTAGACATAGGAGTAATAGCCTACATGGACGACATACTCGTTTACGCAGACACCGAAGAGGGACACGACCGCATGGTTAAGGAAGTGCTCAAAAGACTGCAAGCTAAGGGGTTGGCAATCTCCCCGGGGAAATGTGTCTGGAAGGCCGAGGAAGTGGAATTCCTGGGGTACATCATCGGGAGCAACGGAATAAAAATGTCGGAAGAAAAAGTGCAGGCGGTATTAGGATGGAAAACTCCAAGCTCGCTAATAGAGGTCCAATCCTTTTTGGGATTCACCAATTTCTACTGGCGTTTCATAAAGAACTACTCCCGAGTAGCAAAACCCCTTACGGAGTTAACAAAAAAGGAAAAAGGAAAGGAATGGGCGTGGAACCAAGAAGCGGAGGCCGCTTTCAAGAACCTTAAGCACGAATTCACCACGCCCCCAATTCTGGCTCATTTCGACCCAGCGAAACCGGTCATCATAGAAACGGATGCTTTGGACTTTGCCCTAGGAGCCGTCCTGTCACAACGGGATGAGGAAGGAAGTCTCCACCCAGTAGCCTTTCACTCCAGCAAGTTCCAACCCGTGGAAATCAATTACGAAATCCACGACAAGGAGCTCCTAGCAATAGCGGACGCCTTCAAACACTGGAGACGCTACTGTCAAGGAGCAACCCACCAGGTCCAAGTGCTCTTGGACCATTACAACCTGGAATACTTTACCACCACTAAAGTATTAAACCGTCGGCAAGTACGCTGGGCGCAGGAGCTGGCCGGGATAGACTTCAAAATCTTCTACCGACCCGGGTCGCTGAACGGCAAACCAGATGCACTATCCAGGCGTCAGGAGTACTGTCCAGAATAGGGGGGGGTAGAAAACCAGCCGGTCACGACGGTTTTGGGAAAAAATCACTTCGAGGAACGATTAACGCGATCGTTCATCTGCTCCTCGGTACGGCTAGCATCACTCCCGGAAAGAAAGTGGAAGGAGGAATTCCTGGCAAACGTCAGGGAGGAAGGAAAAAAGGACGAAGCCTATGAACAGGCAAGGAAACAGGAAGCGGCGGCGGAGGAACCGTTGCTGAAGGACCGAAAGATCAAGGAACTAAGTTGTGAAAACAACCTACTGTACCGACAGAACCTGCTCTGGGTACCAAGGGGACTGGTACAGAGGATTATGGAATCAGAACATGACACGAAGGTGGCCGGACTCATTGGGCAGGACAAAACCATCAAACTTATCCAATGGAACTTTTGGTGGCCAAAAATCAACGAACGGATCATCACCTTTGTCAGAAGGTGCCCCGAATGCCAACAGAACAAGGCATCACGACACGAACCCTATGGGCGTTCCTCCCCGCTAGAATTACCCTACGCCCCATGGCAACCCATAGCAAGGGACTTCATCACAGAACTCCCAATCTCGGACGACTGCGACCAACTATGGGCAATCATCGACCAATTCACCAAGATGGCGCACTTCCTCCCTTTGAGAAAGGAAGGAAAGACAGCGGCAGACCTAGCCATCATCTTCGCCCCAGAAGTATGGAAGTATCATGGCCTCCCCACTGATATTGTGTCAGACCACGACTCCAGGTTTACCTCGGAAACCTGGAAGGAGTTCCTACGACTCTTGGGAATTTGGACTCGGATGTCAACAGCATTTCACCTACAGACCGACGGCCAAACGGAGCGGCTCAACCAAACGATCGAAGACTACCTGCCAGTGTTCGTCAGTAAGGAACAAGATAACTGGGTATACCTGCTACCGATGGCTGAGTTCGCCTACAACAACTTGACCACCACGGGCAATGGTGTGTCTCCATTCTACACTAACTATGGCTTTCACCAGGCAGCCATGGACCCCGTATCAACAGAACCCATCAACCTAGCAAGCCAAGTCTACGCCCACTGGATGCACACCGTGCACAACGAGTCCCGAAAAGGGCTGGAAGATGCACAGAAGCGAATGTGCCGGTACAGTATTATTTCACTTAAGAGGTTCCCCCTATAAACGCCACTATTATAGGTTGTGGCACGCTGGCGCGCGCTAGAGCGCTTAGGGTTAGCGCGCCGAGCGTTTTTCAGATATCAGGTGATCAGCCCAGCAGGTATCTCAGCTCTGCTGAATAGGGGATACAGCCGGTAGTATCACCAACCACGCGGTATCTCTACAGCTTAAAAGAACAATGCGGCTATCAATCATCAACGATCAAGCATCAAGCTCGGAGCAACCAGTCGAACTCCTCACGACGATTTTCTCGCAAGCTTCCTTACAGCCAACTGCCGATACGCCTCGAACCCCTAGCCACCGTTCACCGGTTAAATTCAAACAACGGCCAGGACCTCGAAAACAACCAATCTCTGTAGCCCCTCGCTGGGTTCCTCTGCCGGCAGCCACTCCTTCCAGAGCCAAGCAATGCAGGACAGTTGAGTTTAAGCTCAGAGTATTGTCCTGGGCAGAACACGGACAGGTGGACGACGGGAATGGCAGGAAACGGAAATTTACACGTGAGGAGGTTCGAGTACGGTTCGGGCTCAAGCAAAAGACCCAGGTGTTGAAATGGAAGAAGGTATGCAGTAAGATTAGCAGGCTATTACTCTAAATTACTAATCCTCGAGGTTTTCACAGAACGAGGTATTTATGCTTCAAGCTAATCAACAAACCGTACGTAAAAGGCGTAGCAACACGCGGTGGAAGGAACTTGAGAAACAACTACGCGTCGCGTTTGAGGAGCGGCGAAACCTGGGGCGAATTGTACGTCGCAAGTGGTTTGAACGCACCTCGAAGCGGTTATTTAGAGAGATCTATCCTTATTCAACTATCGAATTCCGCTTTTCATATGGCTGGTTTTCTTGGTTCCTTCACCGCAACGATATCACACTTCGCATCATCACAAACCAAGCTCAGGAAACACCACCACAGCACTGTGAGATGATCATCAATTTTCTATGTTTCAACTGACGGAATTCACAACTGCGAGATGGTAGTGAAGACGCTATTTGCGCTGTTGGCCGATATCTCACCTCAAACATCGTCAACATGGATCAAACGCCACTACCCTGGGAGTATCTGGAGGGAAGGACCTATGAGGTGAAGGGGAATAAAACTGTGTGGGCTAAGAGCTGGCAATCTGGATGGGGGAAGCGCCAGGCAACGATGCAGTTTACCATCTTTGCCAACGGTTTAGCTCGTATCTTGCCGCTCATGATCTTCCGAGGTAAAGAAGAGAGTAAAACGCAAGCCAGAGAGCGTGAGACTTTACGGTACGATACTCGAGTTGTGGTTTCATTTAACAGCAAAGCCTATGCAACTACCGCAACCATTCTCCGTTGGCTGTTGAAACAGCTTCTACCGGAGCTCGGCGGGCTGCCTTCTCTGCTCATCATGGATCTCCTCCGCTCACATAGGGCCAAGCCGGTAAAGAAACTCCTGAAAAAGAATGATGTCACTTTGTCATTGGTTCCTGCTGGCTGTACTGGTATCGTTCAGCCAGTCGATATCTCATTCAACAGGCCATTTAAGGATATGCTGAAGGAAGAGATCGACAAGGAGTTTGAAGGGGCAGACAACAATATCGATCCTGATAACATCATGGGAAGTAGCGCCGTGGGAGAAATGAGGGTTATGATGACTAGATGTGTCAGTGCGGCTTGGGAGAGGTTCTGTCGAGAGAAGAGGGAGATTATCATTCAAATCTTCCGTTGCATTGGTGCGTCTCTACCTATCAATGGGTCATCTGACGGCAAGATATCCATCAAAGGGCTACCGACCCCCCATTTAATGACTGCTCTGCAGGACTGGAAGACACAAGGAGCACCTACTGCGGACGAAGGTACAGCGAGTAGCAGTGATGACACTGTGGAGGACTCGTCATCATCAGACGACGAGTCCGATGTTGATTGTCAGCCTTCCGTATCGGATACAACTCGAGGTAAACCTAAGGTATGGGGCGTGTCCAGCCATGGCAGGGCAGGCTGCGCGAGTCGGGGTCGTGGCTGTGGCCGTGGCAAGAACCTAGCATCTGTTCACCTAGCTCCCACCACTACGGTCATAGCCACGTCCCAAGCTACACCTCAAGCCGCAGCACCAGTTGCCCCCCACACCGCGGAACCAGCTGCACCCCGCGATGCAGCACCAGCAGTAGGAACGCGGCGAAGTGCTAGGCTGGCAGGGAAACCTCAGCACAGTCATGTCATTTCTTTCCCGCAAATTACCAACACCGAGGGTGATGAGGATGAGGATGAAGATGGTCTTGAGTACAACTTCCGTTGGCACAGAGATGGGTTTTAGTTAGATTTGTGGGTGCTTGTTGCTGTGTATGTGTACACAGTGGGTAGATTCTGTGGGCGGGGCGCCTTATCGGCGAAAATTCAGTCAAGCGTGATTTGATATTGCGCTAGTCCTTAAGCGCCCTAGCTCGCGCTAGTCCGCGCTAGTCCGCGCTAGTACCTATAATAGTGGCGTTTATAGGGGGAACCTCTTAAGTGAGATAATATGGTACACCGATCCGACGCAGAAAGAACCTCCGGCATACCAAGTAGGAGACTTGGTGATGCTCAATGGCTACAACATCAAAACGCGCTGACCCTCGAAGAAGTTGGACCACAAGAATCATGGTCCCTTCCAGATCGAGAAAATCGTCTCCTCACTAGCCGTCCGCTTCACGCTTCCTCGGAAGTGGAAGATCCACAACGTCATCCACATCTCGCTGCTCGAACCCTACCGGACCAGTGAACATCGAGCCCGGCTGGATCCATCACAAGTACTACAGGAAGCCGACGACATCGAACAATCGGAGAAATACGACGTCGAAGAAGTCATGTCCTCGGTTGAACACGGCCGGGGAAATAACAAGCGAATTCTCTACCTCGTCAAATGGCTCGACTATCCGGAACGCAAGAACTGGATGGAAGAACCATTTGACAACTTTTTGGTAGGCAGTCAGGAGAAACTGAGGGAGTTTCATCAACGGAACCCCAACATACCGAGGGACTAGCGACTAACCGGCGCCTAGGCAGGATGTCCATGAAAGTGCCGAACACGGCACGAGTATTAGTAGGGATGAAGGGGTTGCAGGACTTCACCTTACGAAGACGAAAAGAAGATCGACTCCGGAAGAACAACAAAGACCCCGGTTGACCAACTTTCGGAATAAGGAACCAGCGGTTTGACACCAGGGCCGCGGGTGCACCCCGCCCCCAACAGCACGGGCACTCCTTGGCACGCCCTCAGGAGGCCGCTACCCGGATCCCGGTTACCAGCACGAAGGGCACCATAGGCTCTCCCCGTACAAAAGACCTTGGTTTGGAACGATTCCGGAACTGAAGTCCGAAACGAGGATCAACCACAAAGAAAGACCCACTTCTCGGGCATCAAATCTCACGAAGAACGAAAAAAGACCCACTTCGTGGGCACCCGAGGGCCTCCCTGGAAAGAGTAACCCGTGCCAGGTACCACACAACCCAGTAACAAGGACCCTAGAGAGCCCTGAAGAGAGATACAGGAGGATGACCGAGAAGGTGCGGGCACTTCTTGAAACATATTGCGTCGCTCGGAAACGAGTGTTCTTGCCTTTATCTGAACCCCGCTTTCCAGCCCTTGGCCCACCGAATTCCTATCCGCTCTCTTGGGAAATCGAATCCTGGTTGGGACACGGTACGGCCTCAGCAAAGGCCAAACGACAAAACGACAGTAAGACTACGTAACGGCCTAGTCTGAGGGCCCAGCCATTCCGACGGATTACAGAGAATGATGCCCTGATACGGTGGCTGGGAGGGCTAAAGGGTAGGAGGACTACAGTCACGGTAACTATACTACACGGAAGTTACCCCACGAAGAAAATATACAAGAAAGAACGGAAAGAGACCGGCTACCTAGATAGAAAGAGAAAAGGGTTAGTGCTCGGGACGACGCTAAGGGGGAGGGGAGGTAGTGTTATACCTGAGAATATCCTGAGTACGTAGCTAGGCTGGAATGGGGTACGTAAGGATGACGGAACGCACTCAGAGAGTCTAGGAGGGAGATAAGGTCCAGAGATGTGCTTACAGCCAAGACGGACCTAAGACACATATCTCCAGAGATGATGGGAAGATTGCAAACGACGAAGATGCTTGGGCTATGACCCCCCCCAAGGGGATGCCACGTCGTCTGCTGATGGCGTACCGACTGCCGGACTTAGGCTATGACCCCTCCTATGAAAGCAGGGGATTCCACATCGCCTGCTGATGGCGCACGGAAGAGAGACCGGTAGGAAAGCACACCGCCCGCTTGCATGAAACCTCATCTCCCCTTATCTACACCCTGCCAGGACCAAAGAGTTGCCCACAGGGTTAATGCACCTCGGGGGAATTCAAATCCGAGTTACCATTTCTCACGCTGGCTTTACTCAGATAAAAGACAGAAGTCTTCTACCCGACGGAGAAGAGAAACAGCACGAACATCCTCACCAACACTATCACTCAACCCACACAAGATCTAAGATTATTCCGTTGTGAATTATCGAAAGTAGCCTGATTACCTTTTGATCGTCTACACACTCCAGTTGCAACCACCCCAGTGTCACAATAAGGGATTTATTCAGGCCTCATCATCCCCAGCCGGGGCACCGATTCTGTTCGTCAAGAAAGGTGACGGTTGCTACGGTTGGTGGTGGACTATTGAGGCATCAATGAAGGAACCATAAAAAACCGTTGTCCCCACCCGCTAATTCGTGAAACACTGATACGAATATTGAAAGCTCGAGTTTTCACCAAATTGGATGTTCGCGGAGCATACAATCTGATTCGGATGCCAGCAGGAGAAGAATAAAAAACCGCCTTCTGAACCCGATACGGGTTATTCGAATCACTGGTAATGCCGTTCGGCCTCACCAATGCACCAGCTGATTTGCAATGATTCATCAACGAAACATTGGCTCCGTTCCTCGATCACTTTACTTCAGCATACCTGAATGATATATTGATTTATTCCGATACAATGGAAGAGCACACTCAACATGTCCACCGAGTATTGGAACAACTGACCGACGCCGGCCTCCGCCTAAAACCTGAAAAATACGAAATTTACAAAACTGAAGTTAAGTATCTGGGACTCATCATTGGTGCGGACGGCATCAAGATGGATCCGTCCAAGGTGGAAACAGTCAAGGCGTGGCCCCCTCCCGAAAATCTACGCGATGTGCGGTTGTTCTTGGGGTTCGCAAATTTTTACCGCAGATTCATTAAGGGACATTCAAAGGTAGTCGAGCCGCTGACATGGCTAACAAGAAAAGGCCAGCTGTTACAATGGGAAAAGAATCAACAGAAAGCATTCGATGGACTGAAGACTTCCTTTACGACAGCCCCCATACTTTGTAGGTTTGATCACGACCGCAATATCGTGTTGGAAACTGATGCCTCCGACTTCGTTTACATCGCAATCTTGTCCCAGTACGACGATGACGGAATCCTACACCCCCTGGCTTTCTTTTCAAAGAAACATTCCCCCGCCGAATGCAATTATGAAATTTATGACAAGGAACTGATGGCAATTGTACGGGCATTTGAAGAATGGTGCGCAGAGCTGCAATCAGTGGACAGCCCGATATCGGTTTTAACGGATCATAAAAATTTGGAATATTTCACCACGACCAAACTGCTTAACCGCCGACAAGCCAGATGGGTACAGTTTCTATCCCAGTTCAACTTGAAAATCATATACAGACCAGGAAAAGCAGGCGCCAAACCGGACTCCTGGACTAGAAGATCCGGAGATCAACCTAAGGAGAGGGATAAACGACTGTCCGAAAACTTTCACGCCCTCATGAAACCTCACCAAATCATACAATTAGACGCCGGACTCAGACTCGGACACGGACTCGAGGAAGGCGGCGCCAGACTCGAAGGATTCGACGAACGCAGCGCCGGACGCGGACTCCAGGAACACGGCGCCGGACTCGGAGTTAAGGAATGCAGCGCCGGACTCGGACTCAAGGAACGCGGAACCGGACTCGGACTCGAGGAATGTGGTGCCGGACTCGGACTCGAGGAAAGCAGTGCCAGACTCGGACTCGAGGAATGCGGCTTAGGAATCGCACATGGACTCAAGGAACCTGACGCCAGACTCGAAGGACTCGAGGAACTCGGCACCGGACTGGGACTCGGACTCATCAACGCCAAGATCACCGAACTATTCTCTGAAGCCTACAACTGGGATCTGTTTCCCATGAAGGTACTGGCTATGCTAGAGAAGAAGGTCTGCTATTGTAAGGATATTACTCTAGCGGAGTGCTCCCTGAGCCCAACGGGCGGATTACTGTATCGAGGAAAGTTTGATGTCCCTGCCTACAGCCCTCTGAGAGTATATATAATCCAAACGCATCATGAAGTACTGGTAGTGGGCCACCCCGGACGATCTAAGACCCTCGAATTGCTCTGAAGAAACTACCACTGGCCAAAAATGCGGCAAGAGGTGGAAAGGTTTGTAAGGAACTGTCACACTTGCCGACGATCGAAAACCAGTTGACACGCACCCTACGGAGTCCTCCGACTGTTGGCGATTCACCAGAAGCCATGGCAGGCCATATAGATGGATTTTGTCACAGGCCTACCTCGGTCAAAGGATCACGATGCTTTCTGGGTGGTAGTGGATCGACTCACGAAACAACAGCACCTTGTTCCGTGCAGCACCACTGTCGACACCCGCGATCTGGCTGATATGTTCCTGCAGCATGTCTTCCGATTACATGGACTCCCGTAAACAATTACCTCGGACCGAGGACCTCATTTTGCCTCTGCATTTTGGTATCGTCTCTGTGCACGACTGGGAATCGAACCGCGATTGTCTACCGCCTTCCATCCGCAGACAGATGGTCAGACCGAACGAATGAATGCCGTAATGGAGCAATATTTGCGGTCATACGTGAACTACTTGCATGATGATTGGGCTGACTGGTTACCGATTGCCGAATTCGCATCGAATAACCATACTTTGGAAACGTCAGTGGTATCCCCTTTCTTTGTGAACCTCGGCTACGACCCTTGCTGGCAATTTAATCTTCCTGCCTCAAGACCCCATGAAGCGGAAGATCAACGAGTGCGTTCGGCAGCGATGGCATTGTCCAAAATTCATGATCATCTTAGGATGGAAATGTATCATGCCCAACTCCGCTACCAAGAAAACGCTGATGGCCATCGTCTCCCTGTACCAAACTATCAGGTGGGGGATCTCGTGTGGTTGGACGCTCGAAATTGGAAAACGCGACGACCTTCGGCAAAGTTGGATCATGGACGACACGGCCCGTTCAAGATTGCACGCAAGATTTCCTCTCATACCTACCGGTTGGAACTTCACGAATCGATCCAGGAACATCCCCTCTTTTATGTGTCCTTACTTGAGCCAGCAACACAGGATCCACTTCCGCGACAAAGACAAGTGCCGCCACCCCCAGTGGAAATCGATGGCGAGGAAGAATGGTTCGTGGACTCCATCCTCGATTCGCGGATGTACTGACGACAACTGCAGTACCTTGTCAAATGGACCGGATTCGATCACCCGAATTGGGAGCCAGCTGAGAGTGTCAACAAACTTGAAGCGGTCACTCGATTCCAGGAACAATACCCGCGCAAGCCTGGACCACTCGAGTAAGGCTTCGCGTGAGCTCAGCGATAGGAGGGGGATACTGTCACGGCGCAGGTCTCAGCCTTTGGAAGGATTGAGTTTGCTTGGGTATTCTGCTTGCGTGTTCGGAAGGATTGGGTTTGCTAGCGTGTTCCGCTTGTGTGTTCGGAAGGATTGAGTTTGCTTGCGAGCTCTGCTTGTGTGTTCGGAAGGATTGTCAGTTCTGGATTCGGTTGCATGAGAGAAGTCAGTACGGTATGAGTATGAGTATGGGCGTATGAGTACACATGTGAGTTGCAGGGACTGTGTATATAAGGAGGACTTTCTGCTGCGTATTGTCTTCTTCTTCTCTTCATGCAACCTCTTGTATCCTATTCGGAATATCAACCTCTCCTCCGTTTCCCCCGTTTCCTCCGTTTAGGCGACGCTCGTCCAGCGCCGTCCGTCTCTCCACGACACGTCCGTCTGACGCTGTCCGTCTCCGTCTCCGACACGTCTGTCTGACGCTGTCCGTCTCCGTCTCCGACCCGTCCGTTCGACGTCGTCCGTTCCCGTTCCCGTTCCCGTTCCGTTCCCGTTCCCGTTCCCGTTCCCGTCCCTGTTCCCGCTTCCCTGTTCCCCTCACGCTCCCGCTCCCGCTCCCGTCCGAATTCATCTGAGTACCTTGAACGCCCCGCCGCCCCGTTACAATGTTAGCAAAGCTAGCAAAGCTACCAAAGCTACCAAAGCTAGGGAGGGAAGCTTACAGGAGCAATGTGTGCAACGGGAGCAGTTTCTACCCGCAACTACTACCGTTTCAGTGCGTCTACCCGCAGTTGATCACGCTCTTCCACGAGTTATCTACGTCACTCTGAAGATCGCATAGAAATAACTATTATTGTATTTAAAATCTATATACCCATTATGACACGAAGTTCAACGTCCCAAATATCGGCGCTAAGTAAAGATCAGCTACGGGGGCGGAAAAGGGCAGAAGGTGCAGTGCAGATAAAATTGGAGCAGATATACATAACAGCGCGGTTCACCATGTTTACTGATGGGTCGCGACTCGGCAGCGGAGCAACCGGATATGCTGTTGCATGGCAGAATGGACAATCCTCGGTGGGTATCAAGGACCACATGGGATACAACCAAGAAGCCTACGATGCAGAATGTGCAGCACTGGCAGGAGCCCTCGAGGAGGCGGCAAAGCGCCAGACGGTGCCGGAACGGGTCACAATTTTCACTGATGCCCAAGCCGCCATTAGGCGGATGGCATCAGAGGAGCCCGGCCCAGGCCAGACGTACGCAATCCTGGCAAGACGACACATCGCAAAGCTGCGAAGAGCTAGGCCGGGTATCACCATCGAGATCCGGTGGTGCCCCGCCCATAAGGGCGTTCCAGGCAACGAAAAGGCCGACGAGTGGGCA
>Ga0307508_10002393_pt1 | contig 19840 bp, 29 predicted proteins | sample 9_EM_MG_FD_203089 | JGI IMG/M metagenome (GOLD analysis project Ga0307508, IMG submission 203089) | Populus trichocarpa ectomycorrhiza microbial communities from riparian zone in the Pacific Northwest, United States - 9_EM | ecosystem: Host-associated > Plants > Roots > Unclassified | place...
GGCCGCCCCGCCCTCTCTGCCGCCTCCCCCGGCCCCCCCTCTCCCCCCCCCCCCCCCCCCGCCCCCCCCCCCCCCCCCCGCGCCCCCCCCCCCCCCCCAGGAGAGAGATAAAAAAAAAAAAATCTAGTTCGAAATCTAACGCTAGAAACACGCGACAAATACGCGGCTATTACGCGTGCTCGCGTGACCTTCTTTTCTCTCTTTTGTGTTGTGTTGTGTTGTGTTGTGTTGTGTTTTTTATTTGGCGGTGGTCATCGGTCATCGGACTCTGCCGACTGGCTGGCTGGCTGCGGGGACATGGACGTGGAGCGCGTAAAGTACCTAGATTATTGGCTCCCTTGCATCATATTTTCTCCTGTTTGCAGTCCTGCCTTGCTGTCTTGCTCTTGCGTGCATGCGTACATAAGTACGGGCGAGCGAGCGAGTGGGCTGGCTGGCTGGCTGGCTGACTGGCTGACTGGCTGGCTCGCTCGTGTCCAGATATCTGTTGTGTGGAGATAATGCGGATTGGCTGGCTGCGAGGTGAGGGGATGGGGCCGGGTCTGCGCGGTGAGTGGTCGGTTCTTTTTTTTCTTTCTTTTTTTTTCTTTTTCTTTCGCTGGGGGAGGAGAGTGATGCACTGTGATGCTGGTCTCGCCCCGTGCATGGGCAGGTGGTATTTAAGTCAGAATGGGGTGTGTGCATTAGGTTTATCTAGGTATCTACATGTCTATCTATCGTTTTGCTACATCGTTCCCGGTCCGTTCAGCACGTAATTATAAAAAAAAAAAAAAAACTCCACGCCAACTAAACCGGATGTCCTCGTCGTGGGCTTTATTTCTTCAGCCTGCCCAGCACCTTGCCGACCGCCTTGCGGATGACGCTGCCGCCAGCCTCGACGTCCTTCTTCGAGTGGCCGACGGCGACGGAGGCCACGAGCATGGGCGGGCCCTCCCAACCGAAGCGGCGTCCAGCGGCGAAGTCGGTGACGCTGGAGTCCTTGACGCGCTTGACCCGCGAGATCAGCACGCCAGAGCCGATGCACTCGTCGACGATGTCGGCGAGCACGCGTTCCTCGCTCTCGACGCTGGCAGCGGCGGCGGCGGCCGCGACGGCGCCGCCCCTCTTCGTTCGGTGCCCGACGAGCTCGTGTTTGAGGTAGAAGAGGCAGCGCGGGTTCTCGGGCGCCGAGCTGAGCAGTATGTGCTCGCAGCGCTCGAGCTGCGCCCGGAACAGCCGCGTCTTCTCGCGCAGGTCCGCGATCAGCTCCGGGTTGGACTCGAGCAGCCGCACGGACTCGGCCGCGGCCACGGAAAGCATCGCCGGCAGCGCCGCCGAGAACACGTACGCCGACGACGAGATGCGCTGGTGCTCGACCACCTCGGACGTGCCGGCGCAGAAGCCGCCGCCGGCGCAGATCGCGTGCGACAGCGAGCCGATCAGCATATCGACGTGCGTCGTGTCGATGTTCTGGTGCTCGGTGGCGCCGCGCCCGGTGCGGCCGAGGACGCCGAAGCTGTGAGTTTCGTCCAGGATCAGCCGGTACTTGAACCGGTTCTTGAGCTCGATGATCTTGGCGAGGTCGGGCATGTCGCCGGTGTTCTCGAACAGGCCCTCGGTGACGATGAAGCGGCGGGTGAGAGGCTTGCGCTTCTGCTCCTTCGCCACCTGGTTCAGTGCTCGCTCGAGATCGTCCATGTCGTTGTGGTTGAACCAGCGGACGGTGGAGCGGGAAACCTACGTGAGGGTTAGTGGTGGATACGCGATGGCGGTACGGGGGGGGGGTTCGGCCGAGTTTACCTGGAGACCCTTCTGGATGGCAAAGTTGACGGCCCGGTCGGCGATGATGATATCGCCGCGCTTCGAAAACGCCGGAATAATGGACGAGATGGTGGAGAATGCCTGGGCGTATACGATGCACGCCTCGACGCCGAGGAACCGTGCGATTTCCTTCTCGGTATCCATGTGGACGTCCTGAGTGCCGTAGAAATTCGGGGGCCCGCAGGCGCCAACACCGTAGCTGCGCAGGATCTGCACCGCGCGTTCCTTGATGAGCTCGTTCGCGATCAGATTGTAGTAGTTGGTCGACGCCAGATTGGTCACCGTCTTGCCGCTCGTCAGCTTCACTCGCGGACCGGTGGGTCCAGCCACGATGGGGCGGCGCTCCTCCTCGAAGATCTCGAGTTCGGTTGGCGGCGCCACAAGCGGTTCCGGCGACCATTCTTCGACCAACTCGTCAATCTCCTATCGTGCGTCCAAGGCGGCGATTAGTTCGGAGAAAGAAAGAGAGCCTCGTGGGTGCGCGAGCTGCTAACCTCCTCGGTAAGATCCATTGACTTCTGCTTCGTCGAGTATCGCGGTGCGAGGAGGTATCGCACGGCGAACAGAAAGAGACATAGCTCGACGACCGAGCGGATGGGATCGTTCTGGTACGAATTCTTGATGTAGCGGAGCAGGATGGAGGAACCGGGAACCCGCCGGAATTTGGTGGACACTTCGTCGATGGTGCTGTTGAGGAGCACGAGGGCGTGTTGTAAATCCATCGTTGCGACTCGTCGTGGAGGTGGTGGAGGTGGTGGACCAGGTACGTCAACTTGTGGCGCGGGAGTTTGCGGTGAGGTGGGAATTCGAAAAGGGGAAATAGCGGACTTCACGTGATGTCGGGGGCCGGAGCTCGGGAACTACGCAACATGATTTGTCACTCTCCCATGCAGCCAGATTGGCCAGCATTTCCATGCCGTCGGCATAAGTCAATGAAGATGGCTTCGCTCGAGCCAGAAAACCATTCATGCATCCTAGAGGGCTCTGTGTTAGAAGTCGGGCATTCATGCAACCAGCGTCGTGGATGTGTCTTCGACGGGCTGTATGTACTACATACGCTGGCCAGCACGTCAATGCTGCTCCCTCCCGGCATCGAAATTCAAGAGCAACCACCATTGCTCTCCATCTGCCACTCCGAAATGGCGTCGACATCCCCCTCCGAGTCGGCCATCATTCGCCGTGTTGCCGCCTCACGCAAGCTCGAAAAGCAAATCCCGCGCATCAACCTGGTCTCCATCATCATCCGGGTCGCCCAATTCCTGACGCTCTGCGGCTTTACGCTTGCGTACGCGATGTCGCAGCCCCCCGTTTACCTCGACATCTTCGTCTGGCCGCAGAACACAGCACCCCCCTACGAGATGACGGTGTATCGGGATACCACCTCTTACGGTGGAATATGGGCTGAACGCTTTAGCGTAGACTCGCCCAACTATTCGGCCGTGGCTTTCCTGTGGAACCATTCACTGCCGCCGGCAGGACTGTCGGAAACACACGTCTGCACCCACGGCCCGAGGTGGGGCTGCGATGGCACTCAGTGGGCTGCTACGAGGATCGGATGGTCGGACTCATGGCCGTTCGGCACGAGCCTCGAGGTTGAGGCTCCCGGGATGACCTATATCGATAGGTATATATTCTGGCTGCTGGTCGTAGGGGTGAGCCACTCTCTGTGACGGTCCCATGAAGATTCTAACGACGAAGCAGGGCTACCTGGGCTCCGGCCACAATGTGGTAGTTATGGCACACGCCCTGGAACCTTCGGGGGTCGGATTCTACAAGTATGGGAACTTACGGACACATGGCCTTTCAGGGATCAGGTCACTAATGTCTGGTGGCCACCTCAGGTACATCGCGATCATGGACTTCATCATCAGCGCCGTGTTCCTTCTCCTCGGCATTTTCCCCATCGCGAAGCAGCAGTACCTCTCGACAATCGTAAGGCGGGAACAGGGTGCATTCGGCACCTCGCCCCTCTCCCGCTTCGGATTGTTCACGAGCGTGCTCGACCTCAACGAGCAGTATGCGTTCTGCTTGGGCTGGACTCTGTGGTAAGGATGGAATCGCGCCGGACGCAGGCGCGGGGGGAATGCTTACTCGAGGCTGTGATGCGATAGGGCCCTCTACACGGTTACTTTTCTCCTGAGTGTCATCCTGGTTCGAAACCTGGAGAGATACGAATCCCTCCCGAAGACGTTGCCGTCGACGGCTGTCGGCAACAGTAGCTCATCGGTTGCCCGGCCGACCACCTCCAGCCGTCGAGCACGACCGGAAGGCGCAGCGACAACTCTTGTGGTTCCGAAGAGATGCACTGGGCCCACAGGAACCGGGAGGAACTAGGCTAAGCAGAGCGTTAATTTGAGAGGGGTATCAAGCGTATGTCTGTTTGCGGGTATCGGTTATTGTAGGATGATTAAAATTACGTGGGTAGTTGTGTAGCGGACCGGAAGGGGGGCGATACTGTAGGACTAGTAGTTATTGTCGTTGATAGCATGGAGAAAAGTACAAGTATTACTCATGATTCCATAAAAAAGAGGCCACATCTTTGGTTCCAGCTGCTTCTTCGTTGGCTTGATTCTTCGGGAACATGTTACAAAAAAAAAGCCTACAAGCTCAAGGAGCCTTCTAGCTTGGCAGTGTTGCATGGCTTCTCCAGGGTACCAAGACTCCAACGGGAAGTGGGGAGGAAGCGACTCAACGAATGTGAATCTTCCACCCAACCAAATGCACAAGACCGCGCGCAATTATCGCTTACTCTAGACCTCATCAACGCTCTCCTTGGCTCTTTATCTTCCGGTGTGTTGGGTGAATCTCCTGCCGGTACTCTATCTCACCCACTCATACTCACACGCTCTCTTTTGAGTCGAGTGACATATCGTGGGGCGCGACGAACGATGGCGCATGACGGGGGAAGTCACAGCAGGAGGCCCGTGGCTTTGCGACCAAGAGTTCTGGCCACGCAGTGCTACGTGATGGACTGCACTGTGGGAGAGCGGTTTTAGGGGCTGGCATGCTGGCGAGGGATGGCTCTAGTAAACTACGGCGTATGACTCTACTAGCATTAAGCTATGCAGACGTCCGAAAAGTGTAGCAAATTAGCCTTCCGTTGCTCCTACTTCAGAGCGGAAGCACGTACATACTGGATGGGATGGTCATCCATAAAGCAAGGGGCTGCTACTCGAAGGTTTGCATCTTGTCAGTAGAGTATGCATACTGGATCTATGTCGTGTTTTTGCGTACTAAACAGGATTACCCTTTCGTCCAGGGCGTTTGAGTGTGGTCTAGTCCAGCGACCGCCCGTTGGGTGGCGCCATGTGCTTTGAGTATTTTTTCAGCGGTCAATAATATAAGCACACGTCTTGGGTACGTACTTGCGTAGCTGCAGCGAAGTATAACCTGCTGCCCCTGTCCTACGTCCTCTCCCCCACTCTCATAGCGTCCCCTTATACTGTCACCTGTCCATATCTTTCTGTATCCTGGGCGAACCGCTTCTTCTCTCCTCCTCTGACTCGATTCCCTACAGCAGAGCTCTTTCCGAGACTGCCAACAGGCCCCAGCATCGTACCGATCTTCGACACCGCCGCTCCACCGTATCCTACACGATGGCGCGTCTCCTAAACGCAGTGGGGCAACGGCTCCGGAAGCTCGACTGGCAGCTGGAAAAGAGATTCCACTTCAACGTGGTCCAGTTCCTTACGCAGTTGCTGTTCCTCTGTGGGTCTCCGTCGAATACTACTTTCCCCAGCCAAACTAATGTCGTATAGCCATCTCGATCACGACTGCGATCATAGTCGGCTGCGAATTCGGCGACACATTTGGGTCTGCTACGCCGTGGTCCATCTGCTGGCTCTTTTGTTTGGTGCACCCCCTTCGCCCTGAGGCCTTCCGCTGGAAACTAATGGCCGAGCGCTAGGCGATCGTCGGGAGTGTCCTCGGTGGCGTCCGTTGTTTTCAGGCTGGCTACCATCTCGTTTCCCGCTCGGGCCGTTGGCTTCCGAAACGGCTCCTGCGGACTTATGTCAAACTCGATCTCGCGTTGGTGCCACTGAACTGCGTGAGTCTCTGGATCGCTGGCAGCTTCGCTTTGGACCTTGACCACTTGGACCCCAACGGAAAGGATGCCCTCGGCGAAACCCTGGGGCACGAAAACATTCACCTGATATCTGGAAAGAAGATGCGGGAAACCTCGGTAGATCTCGTGGTATTCGAGGCTTTTATTGTGTTTGACGCCCCTCTACATGGTCTTCGGGACCCGTGGCCATACTGATGACTGATATAGGGTGGCCCTACTTTTCTCGCTTGCACTCCAATCGATCCTGTCCACTCGCCGGGAGAATGGGTTGTCGCTGAAGCCGGGGCGGTGGGACGAGGAAGTGGCTGGGCCTAGGGCACCAGGAGTCCTTCCGGATGGACTTTCGGACTTGTCGAGCTACCCGTCGCCAAGCGAATGAAAACGATACGATCGGCGGCGCTCAGGAAACCCGAGGAGGGCGGTGTTTGAGATAATAATTAGCGGAATGATGATATTGTGTCGAGACTTCGTTAACGGTCAGTTTTGGAGAAGCTTGGATGGATGGGTTCTGGGGCCACATCGGTTTTGGACGTTATGTAATTGCTGGGATATGGAAAAGTTGTTGTTTCTTCTTGTTTTCGATGTTTGGCTGCAGGGGCGGAGGCTTAAAGCCTGCACAACTGCTGATGGCTTGCTGAGATGTTGGGCCGGTTGGTCGTCGTACCATACGGTGCTGGTTCTGCTACGTACCGTGCTAATGTTGGGTTCTCCCCCGAGAAACGAGTAGAATTAATTGATGAGAATTGTGGATCGCTGTTGCACCTCCTGTGAATTTAAAGATGGTACCCGTTTCACAGTAGGATTTCGCAATGACGCTGACTGCATCCATGCACACTCGCACCTAGTCCCCAACAGGCCGCCTGCATATATAGATTACTAGTAGTACTAGCATACCGACTGACACCTCCCTCTCCCTTCCTGCACCCATCTTCTTTCATAGATCCTTCCTCTCAGAGCCTCTCCCTCGCCCTTTGTCGTTACAAACATCCCCAACTTCATCATACCTCTCGCGCTCGTGCAAGCATAGAGTCCTTACACCAGTCCACCGTAGACGTAACGATGCTTCGGGCTGCCGAAAACCCCGACCTGCTCGCCTGCATGGATTCCTCCTCTCCAGCGGGCATCCCGTTGCTGGCCCAGGCACCAGGAGGCAGTCGAAACTGGGTAGCATTCTTCCGCTACGCACGGAGGCCCCGGACTCCCCTCGAAGGCGTATTAACCGCCTTCAGGATCCTGGGATTCTTTCTCGGCCTTGCTCTGTTTCTCATGGCAGTCCTCTACATTAGCATCCCCGCCACCTTCGGGTCCGATCGAAGCGAGCCTATTGCTGCGTTAATCGTGGTGAGCACTCACTCACCCACTGATGGGTGGGGGCGAGGGTGGTGGTGGTGGTGGTGCTGAAGAATGTGATAGGGTCCCATTTCCATGACGGTTTTCTTCCTGGGGGCCTACCTGTGCGCTGGATATCTCGTCGAGCCCAGTGGAAAGCCGGCATTGTACGTTTTCCCACCCACCGATCCCTCTCCCAATTGCAGACCCACTGATGGAGCGGACAATAGCATCGCGGAATTGGTATTCCAAATCTTTAACCTCATCGTTAACGCGTGTGCACTGGCATGGCTTTCGCTCTTCGACTTCGGCCGCTACCATGGCCACCCCGATTGGTGGGTGTTTGTGGTGCTGTTCTCGCTCGACGGGTACGTTGCTTCCTTCAGTTCATGAGCTCGAAGGGCTCCTAACGAAAGCGACTGCAGGGGCTTAGCACTCATCATGGCGGTTACCATGTCCGTCCTGATAGCCATCTCCAACCCGGACGAGGAGAAGGAACTGGACACGGAAGGCTTCCCAGGCCAGCAGTTTCCGAGGGCTACGACTTGATCCGCTTGTGCTACTAGTGGCGGGTCGCTTAGTGATGCATATTTGGGAGGCTGAAGAGCGGCAGAATTGGTGGACTATCGGTTTTTCACGTGGCTGGTATGCGGAATAGTTGTATGGGTAGTAAGCAAGGCAATCCACGGCCGAGTTCGCAGACAGGATACGAGTGTCGCCCTAGGCACTGAGTGGAAGGGAACATCATTCCGATCATCCAACCAACGGATCCAGTGGGAGATCATGTGATTTAATCCCACTGATAGCCCTTCTAGATGTCACCGATCATCCCACCGAGCGAGAGCTACATATTAAGTGCAAGCTCGTTGCTCCTCAAATCTAGAGTGTCTGCGATAGGTCTACTGGCTCTAAATTCGCCACTTGCCGCCGTCTGGGGGTCTTCCGGTTATTCTGTCACTGATGCTTCTCTTGCGGCAGTCTCGATGGCTGGTGAGCGAAGCGGGTTGGGCCCGAATACAGTCTACCGCCCCGTTTTCCAAGTTTTTGTCGAGCTAGAGTCATGTCAAGTATGAAGCGAGCCCAAGACTTAAGGCTGTTTTTTTCGATCCTACAAACAATCTCCCCCTTCCTCCCCGTGAGACCCGTACACATCGTTTATGCAATTCTCCTCCGCTCCACGAAGCCCTCTGCATCCCTCCTCAAGGCCTCCAGCTTCTATCGCGCCTCACCCCTGCCGACCCTCTGTCTGGAAACCCGCGGCAGACCGGCTCGTAGACCGGCATTCCGTTCGCGCTGCTTCTCCTGTCGAAAACGCCCGGCTCGTAGGCCGGTACCTCGTTTGCGCTCTTCCTCCTGTCGAAAACGCCTGGCTCTATTATCCCATGAGGCCTCGCTATATCCCTCCCCAGCGCTGCTAGGTGCAGTGGTGGTAGCGGTGGATGGGGCATATGCATCGGGTGGTGGTGGTGTACGTGCGACGGATGCTGCGGCGGATAGACGTAGCACGGCGGCGGGGGCGGGCCTACGATCTCAGCCCAGCGGCTCCTGCCGCGGCCGTTGGGTACGCTAAGGGGATGCCGCGCGGCCGCGGCCGTCTCGACTCGCCGGCGCACCACGAATCGATGCAGGAAGCTCGCGGCGACCAGGACGATCACGAGCAGGATCACCATCGTCAGGATTATCGCGATCGTAGACGATTGCGAGAGGTCTGGTGATGCCGGAGGCATGGCTGTCGTCGTTGCTTGCTCGATGGGAGAAGAGAGAGAGAGAGGGGGGGGGGGGTGGGGTGGATGGTCCCGTCGAGATGTGGAAGAAGGAGAGATGTATTGCAATGGAGCAAACGGATGACGAGTGCGTGGCTGTGATTACGGGCTCCGCCCAAACGAACGCCGGACGGCACGGTGCATACGGGACTTGTAGGCTTTAGGTAAATGCCACGAATGCCTACATCCCACCCCCGCCGGGATGTGGATATCCTCCCTGGAAATTTCGGTTAATGCGTGCTGAGGGATTACTGGTCGATCGCGCCCCTGGCTGAAGGAGACACTCTGCCGTTCCCCTTCTCTCCCCTTCTCTCTCTTCCCCTCTCGATATCTGCATAAGGCCCAGCTGAACAAACGAACTCGATCGCGATCGGATGGTCAGCTGGTGTTGTTTGCGCTCCCCGCACTGAGCATTGAGCATCTGACTAGTTAAGTTACATCTGGGGACTGGGGCGACACTAAACTCTTTAGCTATAATCATGTGAGATCACTCCGGTGAAGAACCGTGGCTTCAAGATTAGCAGCAGCCGCACCCAAGCGTCTCAGCGATGGGCTATTATATTTCCCGGGAGTGGAGTACTTGCGCGGGTGAAGGCAGCTCTTTCTTAGGACTGAGGTGACTACTCGTGCCGTCGGCTGGGTGCCGAATGGCAGCTGGTGATACGATTCACCGTCGCGAGCAGGGTGTCTCCACGTTCAGCTGCCAGTACCCTAGTGTTTCCAGACTGACGAACGTAATCCGACGTACAGTGTGACCAGCTGCTTTGAATATTAACTCAAAGAGTTACAGCTGGGCGTATCCACCGAAATAGCCCATAAGAACCAACGATCGCGGACCGGCAGTTCTAAGGGTTGATATTCAGAACAGATCTGCATTCCGGGCCCGTCGTATCGCAGTCCCAAGGTGTTTTGTCGACCACGTTTCGGGGCTGACATAACGGCGGTTTCAGTCACCGAGGTCAGCACGATATTCACACCCTTGCAGAAGGGTGTTTTGTAAAGTGAAATTCGGCTGCAATCTCGATCACAGCGACTCCGTGGATTCTTCCAATATGATGTAGCCATTAAGCACCACACATTCTTGCATCTCGTATCAGTCATGATAGCCATCTGAAAGCCCCAAGCAATGCTCGTCGAAATACTCCTCTCCCCATCCTCCTGACACATCATCTCATCCCGGTACCATTTTCAGCGCCCCAGCCAACAGCTTCGTGCCAACCGTGACCCGTCAGGACGAACAGACAAGCGCAATGCAACGCCTCAGCGATATCGCCTAGGTCCGAACCAGTCACAGCGCGTCTCGTTTCCCCTGTTAACGACGACGAACCTCCAGTCTCATATCTGGTGATACTGCTGAATCTCCTTATGCTCCTCCACCCGGCCGGGTGCGACGCACAAATGTTTCGTCAACTCTCGTATCTTCTAGTGTAGCGCTCTGCTATCCCTCCAGTCGAGGTACGCGGCGGACGACAGTAGGGGCGTCGTATCTAGCGATCACGGTTTCCTTCTCCGCTAGGAACAGTTGATGGGAGGCTTATTTGGCCAGTTCGTCGTCCTCGCGCTGCGCTTCCCCGCGAAGCGCGAGCTGGACGCGGAGTGGGGAGCTTTTGCAAAGCAACATCGACGCCGGCGGAGCTGCCACGTGCAGAAAAAATCGTACGTGTAGCCGCATCCGACGAAGAGAAGGTACCGGGGAGCACTGCAAGAGGCGCCCGCGGTACGTTTACGATAGCTCATCGAGTTGGCCGCTGAGGACTGTGTTTGGGATGCGGTCTCAGGAGTGTTCGGGATGACGTAAATTTCGTCCGAGGCAGCGGACGAGCCGGCGGAGAAGAGAGCGGCGAGGAGGGTGTTTGCGGACAACATCGTTGCCAGTAATAGCTTGGATCTCACGGTGGCGGGAACCCGCCAACATGAAGCTTCGAACGCTCTATCCGAGGGGCATCCAGAGGGGGATCGTTGGCGCTGGAGCTCTTGACAGAGCTGGAGACCGTAAGTCAGGAATTGGAGGCCTTGTATTGACGCGTTCATACCCTGCGCTCTCCAGGCAGATACCTACTCCAGGATGAACCGTGTGTGCTGGCGCCTGCTCCGAAACCCGTAATTCTGGTGGCACCACAATTGCTGGGGCGATGCCGCAGGAGGTAGTACCGCATACGAGAACAAGGTTATCGGGTCGGCAGCTTGTGTTGGGCATTGAGCCATCGAACCCCGGGATCTTCCTCGGAAACGTTAACGTCGGTCTGGCGACTGCATTCTCGGACCGAGTCAGACATTCCCCCGGCCCGACCAGAGAATTTCGGCCACCAACATAAGAAACCGTATCGCCAACTTCTGTCGCTCCTAGGCACCTAGATTTCGAATAACGCTTAAAGACATCTCCATGCGTTACGTTGAGTGGCGAGCATCCGGGGAAGCTGGGGTTGCCAACGAACAGTGAAGGCCACCCATTGCCTATCATCGGGGGGATTTATACGTTCGCGTTGCTTTGAAGATTGGCCTATGGTGGCCTGATGTGCGGTTGTTCGCCCGAGTGGCTGATTAGATGTATGCGCGCCGATCGTCGACTCCTCGAGCTGAAATCGGACCGGAAGGATCTTGTTGCAAATCGAGAACGAAAGGTATACGAGATTCCTGAAGGTTGGATGAGAGTCTTTAGATGATTGTACGGGAGGAGCACTGCGTACCTCCCCCAAGTGGGAGATGCGCACCATCCAAGCCTCGCCTCAGCACGCACATCATCAATAATTGGATCGAGCACTCATTCATCAGTTGAACATGTGCGATCACTCAGGCTCACAACGTGGCACTCATGCTCGGATTCGTACGGCACTGGAACTGAAGAGCGCAACTCTGCACACACGGATACCGGAAGCCCAGCTCGTAGATGCCACGGGCTAAAATCGTGTCATCACCATTTTTCACATTTTAGGCGGCTATAAGAACGGGCAAACCCGGACCATCACTCGTAGCTGCCAGGGTTGGGTTTTTGTCCAATGAAAGTATTGGTTGGTAAGACAAATGGCTGGCATCGTAGAATTTCGATTCCGACAGCGTCGGTACTTCTTGTTGGGGATTTTGCTATTCTCCGCTTCCTCCCGCTTTTTCTCCGAGCTCTCCCGTGCAATGGATGTATATATAAGGGCATTGGACACCTCCCGTACCGGCCAGTACAGTGTATGTACGTATCTAGCCACTCAACCCCAGGTACATATCTATCTGGTTTCTCTGCATTGGAGTGATGGGGCCCGGTTCGGGCAAGCCGCTCGCTGCTGCATGCTGCATGCTGCATGCTTAAGTGAGCGTACATACATAGTATGCCAAGCGGCTCAGCCTCCCCGCATTTCGTGACCACTCAAGGAAGCAGTCAATCAACCCGACCAACCCCGACTCGTATTCAGAACCCAATCGCGCCCTAATAATCCGCCTCAATTCTGACATTACGTCGCACAAGCATCTCTACCCCACCCCCCGCCCTACCCTCCAGTCCTCATTCTGGCTGAGTTATCTACCCGCCGCTTGCTTTTAATTTCCTTCCTCGTCTTTCTCTTTTCCGCCATCACACTGGCACCAGCAGCCCGTCTCCTATCCCTTGTGAATCGATTCTCCTCCAAGTCCAGACGCACTTTCATCAGACCTCGGATACTGACGACCACCCCCCTCGCCATGACGCACCCGACGCCGCCGCCGGCACCCAAGTTCATCCACACGCCGGAGTCTGTCATCTCCGAAACTAAGCGTATCATCGAATCATCGCGCAAGGAGCAAGACAAGATCGCGAAGGAAGTCACACCCGAGAATGCTACATTCGACACCGTCCTCGAGCCGCTCGCCGTCGACGAGAACCACATGGGTCTTGAGGTTGCCATTCTCGGCTTCTATCAGCACGTCAGCACTGACAAATTGCTCCGTGATGCCAGTAGCGAGGCGGAGAAGCTTCTCGATGTTCGTTCCCCCCAACGCCCCGCCCGCTCGCGGTTGGATGTGGCTGATCAGTTTGGATTGGATAGGACTTCGGTATCGAGTCCTCGATGCGTGAGGATATCTACAAGCTCGTGTCGGCCGTCCACAATTCCAACAAGGAGAAGCCGATCGACAAGAGCCCCGAGGCTAGACGTCTGCTCGAGAAGATGAACCAGGATTACGAGCGCAACGGACTGGGACTCTCCGAGAAGGACCGTGCCAGATTCAAGGAAATCAAGAAGGAGCTTTCTCTCCTTTGCATCGACTTCTCTAAGCGGTTGGGCGAGGAGAATGGCGGTATCTGGTTTACGCCTGAGGAGCTCAAGGGCACACCGGAGGATGTGGTCGCCTCTTTCAAGAAGGGCGAAGGAGAGAATGAGGGGAAGCTGTTCTGCTCGTTCAAGTACCCAGACTTTTTCCCCACGATGAAGTACGCCGTCAATCCGGAGACGCGCAAGCAGGTATGTGTACTAACGGGGGAACGATCGAATGGCTGCTTTGATGCTTACGTCTGTGATAGTTGTTCTTGGCCAACGAGAACAAGTGCAACGACAACGTCGAGCTCTTCCGCAAAGCCATGAAGCTTAGAGACGAGAAGGCACGCCTGCTGGGTTTCAAGTCACATGCAGAGTTCCAGCTCGATGCCAAGATGGCTAAAACCCCAGCGAAGGTGATGGAATTCTTGAATGACCTCAGAACCCGGCTCCAGCCTGGGGGAAAGGAAGAGATCCATGCACTGAGGTCTCTCAAGAAGGCCGATCTTAAGGAGATCGGGTTGCAAGATGACGGAAAGTACTATCTTTGGGATAACAGGTATGTCGTGTGCGAGAGGTCGTAAAATTTCAGTGGCTGATGGGGCTAGGTACTACGACCGCCTCCTACTTGAGAAGAAGTACCAGCTTGATTCCCAAAAGATTTCCGAATATTTCCCATTGACGCATACTATCGAGGGCATGCTCAAGATCTTCGAGTCCCTGTTCGGCCTGGAGTTCGTTGAGGTGACGGACAATAGCAAGAGCGTGTGGCATGAGGATACCAAGCAGTTCCGCGTCTACAACGAGAAGCCTTCCGATGGCGATGAGCAGACCTTTGTTGGTTGGCTGTACTTGGATCTGCACCCCCGAGATGGCAAGTACGGCCACGCCGCCAACTTCAACCTTCAGCCCGGCTTCACGGACGAGAATGGAAAACGCCACTACCCTGCAACCGCCCTGGTCTGCAACTTTTCCAAGCCGACACCCACTAAGCCATCGCTCCTTAAGCATGACGAGGTGGTAACATTATTCCACGAGCTGGGACACGGCATCCACGATCTCGTAGCCATCACCAACTACTCCAGGTTTCATGGTACGAACGTCGTTCGGGACTTCGTCGAGGCGCCCAGTCAGATGCTTGAGAACTGGTGCTGGACGGTATCGGAGCTCGCATCGCTGTCGAGTCACTACCAGACGGGCGAGAAGATCCCCAAGGATATGATCGACAACATCATCCGCACAAAGAATGTCAATGCCGCCCTCTTCAACCTGCGCCAACTCCACTTTGCCCTCTACGACATGAAGATGCACAACCTGTCCTCGCCGGAAGATGCAGAGAAGATTGATCCCACTTCCGAGTACAACAACTACAGGACGGAGATCACCATGCTCGACCCACCGGAGGGAATGGATGACCACTTTGGACACGGAGAGGCTACTTTCGGCCACCTGATGGGTGGTTACGACGCTGGTACGTGCTGATGGTAGCCGCGCATCCTCTGTGCTCAACTGATGAATATTGTGCAGGCTACTATGGCTACCTCTGGTCACAGGTGTTCAGCACAGACATGTTCTATACCGCTTTCAAGAAGGCGCCGATGGATGCCGCCACCGGAAGGAGGTACAGACACTCTGTGCTGGAGAAGGGTGGAAGCAGGGACGAGATGGAGAGTCTCAAGGAGTTCCTTGGACGCGAGCCGAACAGCGATGCGTTCTTTGAGGACCTGGGATTGGGCAAGAAAGCTTAGCTGGCACCTTCTTGTGACTCTAAGATATGAATCGAACACTGTGTAGAATTCGCTCGGGTGCGGTGTTCGTGTGTCTGCATGGGTATGGCTCCAGCCACAACACAACATGCTGAAAGGGGGCAACCACCACCACCACCGCGCATCGAAACATCACACTGTTTCCTCGTCGCCGCCACAATTCACATTGTAAAAACAAACACCTATATTTGAGCAGTTTCTGAGGTGTAGCTGTCGCTTTGCACGAGGATATCTGCTACCTTGCTGTTACATCTTTGGCGAGAGTAAAGCGTTGACTTCTCCAATCTGGCAGTTATCTGGATTTCTTTGAAAGAGGATATGAAGTGCACGAGATGATGGGATTGCTGTAGAGGCGGCCAGCTGTACAGGAGTCCACCAAGGCAAGAAGTATTTTAGAACTGAGAGAAATTGAGGAGCAGTCACGGCAGCAGCTGTATATTTTGTGGGAAATCATGGAGGAATAGGAACTGCGCCGGAGGAGAATAGCAGGAAGTGGTCACAGGCTTGATTCGTGCATCAATGTAACCCTCAACACAGATTGCACCCCAAAGAATTGTACAGTGGGGAAGACCATGAGAGCTGCAATGAAATATATGCGGTTTTCTGGTAAGCAATCATTCTTCCATAGCTTGTGATAGTTGTCGCCGCGCAGTGTTGCGGTGATAGTGTGTTGTGGTGCCGACGCGTGGTTGCCCCCTATTCACTATTTATGTAACAGGTTGTGTTGTGGCTGGGGTCATATGCAGGAGCGTAGAAGCGCTCCCCAGCTCCGCAATGCTAGCCCAGTCACAAGGCACCTCATGGCATTTGGCCTGCGCCGAGTGATCGCTTATGTATTCGGTCAGACAGCTCTGATGTCGCCCCGGATGCAACCAAAACTCACTCGCTCTCCACAAATACATTGGCCCAAACGTGGTTAAAGTTTGTAGTAAAGCTGAGAGGTAAGAGAATCCAGTAAGGAAGAAAATTAAGACGTTAACCCCGAGTTCAAGAGAGTTTCACCATGAAATTATTACCTCCACCAACGGAAATACAGCGCTTCCAAACAGTTTTTATTTTTTTATTTATTTATTCATTACTCGCATGCGACCTACCTAGATCATGGCGAGGATATGTACAGTCCGTTTCCTGTCCGCTGTCCGCGCAGTGGCGGCTCGTTGCAAGCACCCCTTTGCCCTCCGCCCAGCCCTGTCCCGAGAACGTGTGGTGCGCACCAAAGAAATTGCAAAGGAAAAGAACAAAAGAGAAGAGCGAGGGTGTATGACAAAGGAAAGGGCGAAGGAAAGAACACCGCTTCCGTGCCTACGCCGTTCCTGCGGACGCCATGAAGTCGGGTGTGGGCAGGAACAACGGCGGTTCCCCCCCAGCGCCCGGCTCCTCGGCCCCCGCTCCCTGCTCCTCCAGCCACTCCCGCACCTCCAGCTCCGACACCGCGCTCACAGCGTCGTCCTCTGCCTCAGCCGGCACCCGCCTTCCCACATCCGTAGAGGAGAGGAAGTCAAGTACTGCCCGGCTGCACCTCCCACGCTGCCAAACAGTGGTGAGACGTAGAAAGAGAGCATTAACCTCATCAATGGTAATACGATCCCATTCCTCCTGCAATGCCATTCTCATCTCAGCTGAAGTTGTGTTGGAGGATCTGGATAGAATGCACTTATGTACATAGTAGAGGGAAAGGGGCACTCGACCGCGAACAAAATCACCACCTTACAAGCTACGATATGGCAGTCACACCCGGCTCGCGGCTTGTCCCCATTTTTGTTGAATCATGCAGCTAGTATAGCCAGCATGATGAGTCTTATTAGGTTTGGTCCTTTTATCTTGCGATGGCAACGTGTCCGAGTAGTTAAGGAGTATGACTCGGATACCTCTGGTTGCAGATATCATTTGGGTTCGCCCGCGCAAGTTCGGATCTTGTCGTTGTCGCCATGTTTTTTTTATAATTCGGCCAATTAGCACGATACCCGGATGTTTTCTGACTTTGCTGCAATGCCGCAAGATTTTTTAGCATGCCACCCGGTTTTTTTTGGCTATTTAACACGGTACTACGCAGTGCTGTCAACAGGGTAGCCGGCCCCCAGCTCGATCAAGGCCTGAAGGGTGACTACAGGCGCCAGATAATTTATCTGACCGCAATATTCTTGGCATGTTTCTACGTAAAAAAATATCGTTCGCCGTTTGCCAGAGCTGTCCAGCATTTTCAGCGGAGGCAGGCAGACAATCAGTGGCCATCAGGCCCGTCTTGAGGACGACATCATTGAAGCAACACCCATCGTTCGAGCGTTTGGCGTACGTGGCAACACATCCATGTGGGAGGAAACATTTGGAAGAGGGGCTAGGCATGGCCCTCTGGCCAATGCATCTGAATGGAAAGAGGCCAGACGGATGGATACATGGATGAATGGAAGTCAGATAAATGGATATGGTGCCGGACAGTTGTACGAGGTAGCGTCTTGGCATTCTTGGCAAAAATACAAATTGCCTAACAGCGCCAAGAAATCGAGTGCTATATTGTGACTACGCTTAAACCCTTAGATAGTGCGCCGTAAGTGGGGGGGATTTTCACCCGCACACACTCATAGCCCCACACATATCCCCGCCGCTGTTACACTGCATCAAGTCCAACTTTATTCACCTACCACCCTCCTTCGCGATGCCATGCTCCAGCAAAAGAAAGATTGCTGGCCAAGCTGCAGCAGCTTATGCGACGGATTGCAAGAGAGAGAACCAGTTACAGCGGACATTTCCAATAGTTACTTTGAAGGAAAAGTCTATGCTCAAAACCATCACCCTTGAAGCCAGTCATGAAGTTATCTTTTATCCCAAGTCTCGTTGTGAACTTAATTACATTAAATACTATTGGGCCGCCCTGAAGTGCTACACACGAGAGAACTGTAAATACTCCTTTATGGAATCAGTGGAGTTGAGAACAATACGACGTCGACGTTTTGCAGACCGTAGTGAGAGGTGGTTGATGGTCTACATGGATGGGTTGGATGGGAAGCAGCGAGATCTCACCGTCGTCCCTACAGACAGGTGTTAGTGTAGATAGATTGATGTTCGATTGCATGTTTTATCACTCGGGTATGCCGTTTTTGGTTAGCGGTGGCGCTTCGCTTGATCAAATCATACCATTCAACCCGCTATGTTGCCCCCCCCACGGATCCTTTTTAAAATCCAAGTTAGCAGAAATGATTTCCACCTTCTCTTCTGTAATTCTACTAGATTACTTCTTTCGGTTTCTTTGGTTGCCATCTGGAGTGATGGCTGGAGCTTGGGGGGGTTGTTTGCAGCGCTCTCATCCCTGTCGCCTACCTCGTACAAGTGTGCGCATTAATTGTGCGCACTCTATATTTTCCTTCTCCATGACAAGGCTGGAGCCTCTTGGAGCAGTTCCAAAATAAGTAAAGGGTTGTATGCTGAGTGGTGGCCAACCCTCACGCCAAGGTGTGGTGGTCGTGCCAGCCCTCAAGCCAAGCACAGCAGAGTGATATTGCCTATTACAGTAGAGAATAGCAATGAACAATGGGTCCATTGCCATTGCCCTATAACACCAAATCACCCTCTTCCTCGCTGTGTCTGTGTCTTCGTCCTTCACTCTGATCATTGCTCCACTGCGATTCCCTCTAGCAGCCACCAATCCCGACCACCCCGATCCGACTCGTTTGCACTCCCTTCTGGTGAGATATCACCATCTGGGCCTCGGCTTTCCGCAGGATTTCTTCAGCGTGTGGATCATGATGTTTGCTGTGGTGGTGGTGGAGAGAAAGCACAGCGGAAGAGGAGGGGGGGTCAGTGCGGCTGAACTGGGACACGATCTGGCCAATCACAAAGACTTTTGATAAGGTGCATCAGCAAAAAATTTGAGAATTCCTAGGGAGCTCCTGTAGCTTCCGTAGCTCCCGTAAGTATCGCTAACTCCTGTAAGAGGAGAAGTTATATTTTGCTCCCGTAAGGATTTAAAAAAAAAAAAGTGCTTTATTTTTAGCTGAAACCTTGAGAAATATTAGTTCAAATTTATATCTCACCTGTAAAAAAAGCAATATACTTCAACTTTCTATTTTTTTGCTGATGTGCTTACCTACTCTACAGTACTGTAATCTTCAGTAGCCTTGATCGGGATACCTTGACCGAGCTGAGAAGTGTTCAGATAGCCGCGGCACAGCCACCAAGAGTTGACCTGCTGGAGCCTCTGATCACAGCAGCCCCAGGGGGCAAACCAAGTACAAACAGGAAGAGGAAGGGTGATGTATGGACTGGTGTAGCGACAGGCAGTCATCGGTGAGCTACCTGATATTCCCGATCGAGCACCACCCAGATGCTCTGTCTGTAGAGAGCCTCGCCCATACGCACCCAAGTGTTGTAAATATCACTCATAAATTGGGCGTTGAGTGGGGGGGGGGGGGAGCAAGGAGTTATTCGTGGAGAAATCAGTGCCGAAGCCAAATAGAATATAAGAGTAACGAACTTCTTCCCCATTTCATGCGCTGTTATGATGGGTCTATTGTTGTCGGCGCTCGGTTCGAGGGTGCGTGTTTCTGTTCTCGCTGGCGGTCTTCTCGTGCGAGCTTCATGTATTATCACTCGCTACCGTAGTATCCTGCTTGTTGCAATATCTCACTCGTTGCTTAGTCACGGCAGGCATGGGCCTACCCCTATATTCTCCTTTCTCGCGAGGCTTCAGCCTTACTTAGACAATACACACGTTCATCACTTTCAACAGGTTATGAGCCCGGCCCAGCGCCTTATCCAAAACCACTGCAAATAACCTCCCACCGCGAATAACCTCCCACTGCAAAATAACCTCCCACCGCGAATAACCTCGATCCCCTATTACTTTCCACAACAAACTTGCCTATTGCCCAATATGGTTGAAATGTACAACTCGAAGTACGGATC
>Ga0307508_10002394_pt1 | contig 19835 bp, 21 predicted proteins | sample 9_EM_MG_FD_203089 | JGI IMG/M metagenome (GOLD analysis project Ga0307508, IMG submission 203089) | Populus trichocarpa ectomycorrhiza microbial communities from riparian zone in the Pacific Northwest, United States - 9_EM | ecosystem: Host-associated > Plants > Roots > Unclassified | place...
ATCCGGCATCACTCCACAATCCATCCTCACGCCCGGCGTCACTCCACATTCCCTCCCCCCGCATTCCTTCCTCCCGCATTCCTTGCGCCAGGGGTCGAAGCCCAGTAGCTGGCACGCGCCGTGACATCCACTGCCAACGACAGCGCCAATTCGCGAAAGTTTCAACATCCATATGCCGGTCTGTTTACAATCCTAAAGTCAGCTGCCGAGAATGCTTTCATTCTCGACATCCTGGCGTACTGACGCTTACACCCGGTTTTCAACATCACACACCTCAAGTTATCAAGAGTCGACAGAACCAGTAAACACCCGCCCCAACCACCGCTACGCTCCACCGCTACCATTGAGTATGAGGTTGAGTCGATCCGTGAGCACAGAGGTACCACAGTTCGAGATCTCGATTATTTGGTCAAATGGGTCGGTTACGTTGACCCTACATGGGAACCACTGGCGAACCTGAGGGGCAGCAGCAATGAGCTGCTGGGTGAATACTACACTGCGAATGGCTCACGAGTCTACCGGTGGATGGAACGGAAGTGACAGGGAGTGTCAGCTAAGCATTATGGGAGGGGTTATTGTTATAAGTTGAGTTTGTCGTTGTTTTTTTTTAGGGGCGACGCTTGTTTTATTGAGACGGAAGTGGTTGTAGGAGGAGGATTCCAGGCATCGCGGATGCCACGCCTAGAGTGGCTAGCATGGCCGCTAGCATAGCTTCTAGAATCTGTGGGACTTGGCACATGGCTGCCCTAAACATTTCTGTAGATAGACAGTCACACACTAGCGCTAGCACACGGACACTCGTATAAGTGTCCGGTGCTCCCCTCTATATGATGGACATGTTTCTCACTACCCCTCATTTTTCTATCACCATCTTAATTTTACTCACCTTACTTTTCCTATCCTCATCCCAATTTCAGCCCTTATTGTTCACCACTTGCTTCATATTTTACTCACCTTTGTTTTTACTATTGCTTTTACCATCCCTATCTCATTTTCCCCTCATCATTCTTCCCTTCAATATCTTATTTTGACTATTGCGCTTGCCTTTGCTATCTTATTTTGACTCCCCCCACTCTTACTTTCCCTATCACCTTTACTATCAAATTTTTACTCCCAATCACTTTTTCTTTTCCTATCACCTTTTCACCCACGATTATTATCTTAACTTCTACCATTTGACTTATGTGCTACGGAACAACAGTACTCCTACAATGGAGGGCTATGGTAGTTGTAGTCAGAGCAACTCTGTAGTTCTCTGGATATGACTGCAGCTGTACCTGTATTATCTTACATATATATATATATATATATACATACACCCAAAAAAATTCACACACATACATACACACACACAAACACACACACACACAAACATACACAAACACACGGGAAAAAGACAGACTGATACCGAACATGCTAACTACATCCAGTCTGTCACTGACCCCACTGATGCTGGCCTCGCGAACTATATCAGATACATTACTGACTATACTGACACCAACTGTGATAACCTGTTACACCTCGGTACGAAACACGGGAGGAATACTTAGTTAGCTACATAGTCAGGGCATGTGAGACTTTACTCAAGCCACTCGAAGAGGGAAGTCGAACCAGTCGGCTTCAGAGAGTCTAGGCGGGAGATAAGCCCGGAGTTAGAGTCTTACGGCCGAGATCGCTTTAAGAGATTTAGCTCCGGTCGGGCTGCAAATGCAACTATCCAGTGCGGGTAAGCTGGAACCCTTGTGACTTGATAACTTGCCGAACTCTGATAGGCCAGTAATCCCTCATTGAGGGAAATACGCGGTACAAGGATCAATCGGCTTATTGTTAGACCGACCAGGACCAATGAAGTTGTGAGAACCAAGCCCGTGGGGTTCCGGAGTCTTGACTAGCAGATGGAACTTCCGAGAAAGGATGAGAAGTGATGATTCCCTAGAGGAACCACGTGACGCCGAAAGAAAGACTATATAGCTGAGGAGATTCTGCCTGCTAAGGAAGAGAGGGCAGCACCGAACGCAGACTCAACAAAGAAACCCAACAAACAACATCTAAGATTATTCCGTTGTGAATTATCGAAAGTGCCCTGATTACCTTTGATTCTCTCCACACTCTGGTTACCCCATAACCCCAGTGTCACACTATAATCTTCGATTCAAAATCACCCTACTTTCTCAAAAGGAGACCAGCACATGCCCTCCTTGGAACAAGACAATCAATAACTCTTTGAGCTCTCCAACATATACGAGCCAACGCCCCAATACTCACTCGACTACACATTTTCCTCGATTTACGACGAAATCGCAAATTACAAGCTGTGGGAAGAAGTCATTGACGGTCCAATACCATCTGAAGTAATCAATTGCACCCCCGAGAACTGGTACACACAATACTGGTTCAATTGCGCTCAGAAGAATCTCTGCACCGATCTTGACAAATACGAATTCCGCGAAATCTGCGATTGCACCTTCGGTGACTACGACGAAACCATCTATACAGGACACCTCCTTGATTTATATTAAAGGACAATATCTACAAGCTCAGACTTCAACATACTCTGGCTGGAAGCTCCCCGGGATCTACTCCAAATCACTGACGGGAGCCCAGCGCCAGAACAAGCAATAGAACATGCCAACCCAACGGTCTGGATCCGATCCATAGTTCGGCACCAAAGGCAGGCCAAAAACGACTTGAGGCAGCTCACTGAGATGAGCGGCAACACAATTGATAGGACAGACTGACGAATACGGCAGATCGAGGAAGCTTACCAAACTCTGGCAGAGGGCACCAGGTACGTATATGACCGAGTACATGCTAACGAAGAAATCACAGAAGCCTGAGGACACAGCGAATTGGCAAATGCAGCTAACGCCTACCAAATGTTTGCCCAAAACGTCTGGCAGGCTATGATGGAATGCACCCAGGAGGATAACCAACAGCAGATCTGCCAGGCCACTCAGCTCTTCCACGTAAACGATGTCCTTGCCTTCCTGGCCTAAGTCAATACCGCCCAAAGTCAGCACCTGACTACCTTCCAAGGTAACCTGGAACTATGGGCGGCTGACCACCAGGAAAAAATGAGAATGGTCGAGGAAGAACTACGCCAGGCCAGGGATGAGATTCGAAGGATAGCCACTCAGGTACCCCTCCCAGATTCCCCAGCAACAAGACGTCCATCTCGGGAACCATTGCAACACTGGTGCAGCCCGATCCAACCCTCCAGCACCAGCGCCGCAACAGCACCGACAACACCAACAGCACCAACAGCACCAGCCGCGTTCCCGCCACTCCCAAGGCAACCAGCGCTCCAAAGCCCCATCCGGCTCATCCCCGCTCTCCTCTTATGAAGGCAGAGGCGACCGGCGCTTCCGCCATCAAGCCCGCCGGAAACACTGCTCCCGCCGTGGCCGGCAACTGGAGGAACAGGGGGAAGAGGAGGGGGAATGCCTCCAGGACCAAGGCGACCAGCGGGATCACCTTCACCCTCGCCGCTACCCAGTACGTAAGATGACGACCTAAACACCCAAAATCTTCCCGCACGAAGGCCTCCGCCAAACACAAGAGAACCCATGAGGGCACAACTGGCGACCATGCTCACGCGCGAAGAAATAGCAAGGCTGGTGGGAGCAGGGATCGCAGCGGTACGAGAACCACCGGTGAATGAGCCCCAGATACCCACCTCGAGGCTGAAGATGGAAAACCCAGGAAAATTCGACGGAAAAAGCCTGTCCGCCTTTAACCAGTGGTGGGAATCCGTCACAATGTACCTCGGATTCTACCCCGAAACGGTTGACCGTCAGAAAATTGCCTGGGTAGTGTTGAAGATTGCCCGATCACCGTTTTCTTTTGAGAGTCTTCACAAGTACAGAGAAAGAGAGAGAGAAAAGAGAGAGGGACAGGACGGGATGATTTGATTGCTGACGGGTGATGAAATTGCTTGAGGTAGACGGAACGAGTATCTTTTTTTTTTTTTTTTAAAATGTAGAAGTATATAACAGTCTAGAAGGAAGAACACAAAAGACGCTGCTATGGAAGAATGCCAAGCCATTGTTACCAGGATCCCCTTGCCATTGCCATTGCTATGGCGTTGCTGCCACCGCCGTTGCTGTGGTGTCGCTTCCATCGGCACGCCATGCCAGAGTGGCGAGAAGCAATTCCAACACACCCCCTATTCTCGTTCTCCGTATATAGAAATCCACCAAATCAAGAATAATCCCAAATCAAAAACAATCCCATTAAATCCTCGTCGACCTCATTAAAACCTCTGCCGTGAAAACCTTGTGGGAAAAACACTTGCTAGTAGGAAAAAGAGTGCCAACTCACACTTGCCAACAGGATGCAAGAACATGCTCAACAAAGAAACCTTCTTTCCTCTTCTAATTCCTTATCACCCGCACCCCATTTTCTTTGCCAAAGAACAGCACCCCCTTTTCGAGATCGGCATCATTCATCATATTCGGGTTCTCCGTCGTCGGGGCTGAATGGAATGAGACCGGTGAGTTGCAAAAGTCGTTCGTGTCGGGGAAACGCGAGAGGTTTCGTCAGCAGATCGGCAGGATTCGACTCTGAGGTAACGTATTGGAACTTAACTGCGCCTTTTATCTGTTCGTCGTGAACATGATGATATTTTAGGTCAATGTGTTTTGACTTTTGCCGTACGACTCCCGAGGTAATCAGTTTCATGGTGTCTTGGTTGTCGCGTCTGATCGGTACCGGTCCATCAACAATCTTTACTGCCATTCCTCCTGCAGCCTCTTTCATCATGCGCTTGAGGCAGAGACTTTCCCAGGTGGCAGGTGAACAGGCGATATATTCCGCCTCGAGTGTTGAGAGTGCTACGACGCTCTGAGACTTGGCTTGCCAGTGAATCAAGCCCAGATATGACAAGCTCGTTGTTGACATTGACGTTTCCGAGTTCGAATACGCATCCGCTGATGGATTTCCAAGTTGTGAGATTCCCTGCCCAGTCGGAATCGGTGTATCCGACAATAGTGATAGCATTCGGGAGCCATCGGTAATGAATTCAAATCCGGCAGTAGTCTTCAGGTATCGGAGTACTCTCTTTGCTGCCATTGGGTGCATTTCGAGAGGTTGGACATTGTCCCAGCTCAGGGCGGTTACACTGAAGGCGATATCTGGTCGACTTCCGAGTGCCGTATACATGAGTGATCCAACCATTCAGAGATATTCTTTGCGGTTTGCCAGTTTGTCCTCACAGTGGGTGTTAGCCAGATCTGTCTGAGGATCAAGTGGAGACTTAGCCGGTTTTGCATCCATCAGTCCGAATCGTCGTATGATTGTGTTGATGTAACCTTGTTGACAGATACTGAATCCTCCATCTTTGGTCCTCTCGATCTCGATTCCTAGGAACCGCTTTGCTACACCCAAGTCGCCCATCTTGTACTTGTTTTGCAGCAGCTACTTGATCATGTGTTCCCGTCCTTCTGCACTGTTATACGTAATGAGCAGATCGTCCACGTATAGTACTAGAAGGACACCTTGTTGAAGGTCCAGATTCAGATCTTCCGCTGATTGTCGAAATCCTATGGATTGCAAGTATCCATCGATATCCTCGTACCAGAGTCTGGGCACCTGTTTAAGTCCGTAGAGTGCTTTTCGGAGGATTAAAACGCTTCCGCTCGATCCCCTTTCGTTTGACGTGAGCCAGTCAATTCCAAGTAGCATTCCCATGTAGATGTTGTCGCGGTCAATCCTTGGATTTAGGAAAGCCATCACCACGTCCATATGATCGATGTCCCAGCCATACTGAGCGGCCAGTGCCAGTATCAATCGGAATGTTGCCATCTTGGACACCGGTGTGTAGGTTTCGTCGTAGTCGATGTCTTCCTTTTGTTCGTAGCCCTTAATGACTAGTCGTGCTTTGTATCGAGTGGATCCGTCTGGATTAATCTTCCTCTTGTAGATCCACTTGCATCCAATAGGCTCTTCTACTGTCCTGTCAGTCATTGGTGTATGGACGGTAGTACCTTTTTCCACGATATCAAATGTGTGATTCACCACCACTACGTGCCATTCCTGGCGTATGGCTTCCTTCCATTGTCTTGCTTGCAGGCTTCGTAATGCAGCTTTGTAGGTGGGCGGTTCACTCTCGTTTTTGCACTCGATAGTCGGTTCCATCTCGGCTTCATCTTCTGAAGCTTCAGCTATCCCAAGTAGCAGAAAGGCGGACGCAAGGTGTTCCGAAGATGTCAAATCACCCCCTTCTTCGTGAGCCTTGCTCATAATTTCTTTGTTGGTTTCAAGACATGCCTTGCTACGTGTCCGTGCAGAGACATATTCATTCTTATTTGCAATCTAAATTAGTCTTGGTCTCAATCATATGGAATCCACGTGAATTCAGTCGGTAATGCCCAGCAGCTCATTGAGCATATTCGCTGAATTAAGCATACAAGTCACCAGTTATCGCTTTCGCAAGCTATTCTCGACTTCTTCTGCCCAGCATTCGCTGAATTCAGCAGGCATCTGCTCAGCATTCGCTGAATTCAGCAGGTATCTGCCTCACATATTCGCTGAATTCGGCACACTGCCCAGCATTCGCTGAATTCAGCAGTCTTCTGCCCAGCATTCGCTGAATTCAGCAGGTATCTGCCCAGCATATCCGCTGAATTCGGCACACTGCCCAGCATTCGCTGAATTCAGCAGTCTTCTGCCCAGCATTCGCTGAATTCAGCAGGTATCTGCCCAGCATATCCGCTGAATTCCACACACTGCCCAGCATTGGCTGAATTCAGCACTCATCTGCCCAGCATTGGCTGATTTCGGCAGGTATATATCGCCCAGCCAATCATAGAGCGATTTCACTGCATGACGAAAGAAAACGGATATTTGTTACTTACTGGTATTCTCTCGACTACCATGTGTGTCATCTATTTCATGGATCTTGTCCTGTGCCCCGTCGGTCTGTGCTTCTTTGGTGGTATCTGGAAACTCAATGGCTTCCGTCTCCTCTTCTGTGTGTGCGTTTTCTTCTTCGTCAAGCACTACACTTGAGCATTCCACTGCTCGCCCAGTTCTTCCCGATTTGAAGCCCCAAATTCTCAAGATTTTTGTGGTGTTATGAACGTATCCCAGCATCATGCACATGCAGGAGCGGTTTCCGAATTTCTTCTCCATTCGCTGAACTGGCGGAATATGTTCGTATGCTCGACATCCGAATCGTCTTAAATGTCCAATTTTCGGAGTAGTGCCGTACAGCGCTTCGTATGGTGACTGGTTGTCCGTCAGACTCGATGTGGGTGACCTTCGATGCAGGTAGCATGCTGTCCTGATGGCTTCCGGCCAAAATATTATCGGCACGTTTGCATCCAACATCATACTTCTTGCCTTCGCATTCAGTGTCCGGATCATCCGCTCGGCCGTTCCGTTCTTGTGTTGGGTGTATGGGGGGGAGGGTTCAAACTTAATTCCTTTTTCTCCCAGTAAACCTAGGAATATCGAATTGTTGTATGTTCTGGATCCATTGGCGCTACAGAAATGTTTGATGTAGAATCCCTGTGTTTCCACCCAGACTTGATAGTGTTGAAACTTGGCCGATATTTCTTCCACGGTTTTTGTGATCAGAAAGTACACCTCAGTGTATCTCGTACAGTCATCAATATAGATGATGTAATATTGGGCGCCTCCAATACTGTGTTTCATAGGTCCACAGAGATCTGAGTGCACGAGCGCAAACAGAGTTGAGGACCAGGGTACTTTGGTGCGTATGACCTGTTGTTGTTGCTTCGCCTGAACACATGTCGAACACAGAGTTGGTGTTTCCCAGTGAGGCTTGTCTGGCTTGTTAACAGGATTCATAACCTGTTCGTCCATCGGTTCCGTGACCGGCTCGACGTCCGGATCCGTGACCGGCCCGTCGTCCAGATCTGTCATCGACTCGACATCCATAGAATCCATCACCGTCTCGACGTCTATATTCGTAATGTGCTCTCCCTAGGATTCCAGTAGTCATCTCAAGTCCTGATGGTTAAGGTGTGCGAGGCACCGATGTCACATGTTGACCGTGTGTGAATGTGGGGATGTTCGCAGCATCCTGATTTCGGAAATATGTGCCGATCCATCCGTTGATACCATGTATAGGCTGTCTTCAAGGTTGGCACCGAGAACCTTTTGTCCTTTTGTGTTGGCAATCGAGCATATCCCTGATCGGAATGTTGTTGTTTATCCGTGTGAGTCGAGTTGTCCTACTGATAGGAGAGATATTCAGAATTCCGATACGAAGAACGCCTCAATATCCACAGTTCCCAGACGTACAATTCCTTTCTTCTTCGCTTGTACTTGATGATCATCTCCCAACTTGATGACCATATTCGTTTCCTTAACTGAGTTATTCCAGAAGTTTCGAAGATTGTTGCCGTAATTGTCTGACACTCTGAAATCAATTACCCAGGTCCATGTTGTTATTGCCAATCGATGTGATGCCGCCATTACCTCCGAGCGGAGGGAGGTAGACCCCACTAGTCATAACTGGTTACAAGGGGCATTCTGGGTGCATCCGTTGCCTCCGTGGTCACATCCATTTCCTCCGTGTCTGGTTTGATCATGTCCGTTGTGATCATGTCCATTCTTATCGCGTCTGTTCTGATTGCGTCCGATTCCTCTGCTATTTCGTAGGGACTGTCCCTTTGTTCTGGCCTGCCAGTTATTCTTCATATGACCTTCTTCTCCACAATAGTAGCAGTCATTCTGATCTCGAGCTCCTTTATTGTTCTTACTCCAGCAGTTGGCGGTAGTGTGAGTGCCAGTTTTGCACCAATCATGCCACCCCTTCTGAGAATACTCATTTCCCTGGTATCGTCCCTAGTAGCCACCTCGTCCTCCTCTTCCTCCTTGCTGTGTGTAAAGAGCATCTGAGACAGCATCAGGTTTTGTTGTCATCGATCGATTCGTTTCGCATTCGTTAAGCGCATCAATGAATTCTTCAACCGTAACTCTTGCACTGGATTGAAGAATCTCAATTGTGACTGTGTAGGCAAGAGGGAGAGTCGTGTAGATGTGATTTTTTTCGAACCATGTCGGAGACTGCTTCTTCAGAGCCAGTGAGCTCAGTGATGATATCAAGCAATTCGGCGAAGTAGGTATTGAGTGGCTGTTCGGGAGAAGGACGGCGAGTACTGATTTTCCGAAAGTGTGACATTCTTCTGACCGAACAGTTGGCAGTGTTTGTGCAGGCCTCCAAATCTTTCCACATCTGGATGGGATCCTCCATTCACTTGATGTATACCTTGACAGTATTGGTATGGAATCTGTAGATGATGGCCACGGCCTGCAGTTTCCATTGCTGGTAGTTCTTATAAGCCTTCCGCGCCAGGACCGCATTTCGGGTGAAGTCGTTGGGTCTTCCTGGATCTTCCAGTTCTTCTTCCCTCTCCATCATGGTGTCCCAAGCCACGATTCCTTGTAGGACCTTCATAGAATCTTCTTTCCAGACTGTGTAGTTGTTACGATTGAGAAGGTAGACGTTGCCCAGTAGATATTTGAACGATTCTTCACTCATGATTAGAATCGTGTAGGAGATTTTTGTATTCATTTTTCGGGGATGTATGTAAGAGGGAAGCGCTTGTAAGGGGGGAAGATCTTCAATCGCTTTAATGATTAACACTCGATTTCAACGTGACGGCTTCTAAGTGGGATGTAACTATATGGGCCTCGAAATCACTGGCCCCTGCATTGACCACTGGCTCCTGAGGAGCTATTTTTAGCGCGAGAGTAGGATGATTGAGTAGATAGTTGATCGGCGAGAGGTTTGTATGTAGGTATTTAGAGTGGTTACAGCTCCAGGCTTATAACCTATTAAAGTTTACTCGACCACCATCCCTTTAAGAGACTTCACAAGTAGCGAGAGAGAGAGAGAAAGATCAGAAACAAGACGAGATGATTTGAACGTTGAAGTTTGATGGAATGGGTCAGATAGGTACATTCGGTCCCTTTTTCTGTTACTATCAAGAACTATCTAAAAGTCTAGAAGAAGGAATGAAAAAGACACTGCTATGAAAGAATGCCAAGCCGCCGTTACCAGGGTCTCCCTGCCATTGCCATTGCTATGGCATTGCTTTGCACCACATTGCTGCCATCACCGTTGCTGCAGCTTCCATCGGCACGCCACGCCGGAGCGGCGAGAATCAATTCCAACATCAGTGACTGGGTCAAGCATGTGAATCCGGCAAGAGAATAAGCAAGAGTATCAGCAAGAGAATCAGCAAGAGAATCAGCAAGAGAATGAGAAAGAGAATCAGAAAGAGAATCAGTAACATCAGGAAAAAAAAAATTTGCGTCCAGAGCGTCTGGATGCTCCAGACGGTCGAGATGCTCAGGACGCAACCTCGCTAACCTGGACGCAGCTTACCACGGCACTGTGCGTCCCGACGCAATGCGCCACAGCACCATGCGTTCAGACGCACCTCGCCACGGCAACGTGCGTCTGGACGCAGCGGCCACGGCATACGCGTCTAGACGAGTAGTGTCAGAGCATTTCCCTTCTGGACGCAGAGTGTCAGGGCATTTGCCTTCTGGACGCGGAGTGTCAGGGCATTTGCCTTCTGGATGCAGCGCGTGACTTACAGACGCAGAGTGTCAAGGCAAATGGGATCCAGACGAGGCTTACGATGGCGCACCATACATAGGTAATAGAGCGGTCACGGTGGTAGCATACGCGACTGTCAGGGCACGGTACATTGCAGCGAAGACTATCAAACACGCATTTGGTTCCAGGCATTGTGACTCAAACCAGTTCTATTCATTACATCTAATGTACATCTATGTAGCACGTCACGTAGATGGCATCGCTCTGCGTGATAGTAACAAAGGCAGTTCGCCGGATGAGACATGATGCAATGAGAACGACATCAATGAAGTGGATGCCAATGAGGATGCCGGCCACAAGGACAATAACGAGTAAGACACGACGAGTACGATGTCAATGAGGATGGCGGTGAGGATGCCGGCGGCGTGGATGATAGCAAGTAAGACGCGATGAGTACGATGTCGATGAGGATGCCGGTGGCATGGATGATAGCAAGTAAGACGCGGCCAGAAGATCGACGAGCTTCGTGAATTGTTAGCGCAGCTCTCAGAGGGACAGACAGTGGGAAGTTGTACAATACGACGCGATGAGTACGATGTCAATGAGGATGGCGGTGAGGATACCGGCGGCATAGATGATAGCAAGTAAGACGCAGCGAGAAGATCGACGAGCTTCGTAAATTGTTAGCGCAGCTCTCAGAGGGACGGACAGTGGGAAGTTGTACAATACGACGCGATAAGTACGATGTCAATGAGGATGGCAGGGAGGATGCCGGCAGCGTGGATAATAGCAAGTAAGACGCGATGAGAAGATTGACGAGCTTCGTGAGATTGTTAGCGCAGCTCTCAGAGCGACAGACAGTGAGAAGTTGTACAATACGACGTGACGAGTACAATGTCGATGAGGATGCCGGCAGCGTGGATGATAGCAAGTAAGACGCGGCGAGAAGATCGACGAGCTTCATGACATTGTTAGCGCAGCTCTCAGAGGCACAGACAGTGGGAAGTTGTACAATACGACGCGACGAGTGCAATGTCGATCAGAATGACGGCGGCATGGATGATAGCAAGTAAGACGCAACAAATACGATGTCGATGTGGATGCCGGCAGCGTGGATGATAGCAAGTAAGACGCGGCGAGAAGATCTACGAGCTTCGTGAGATTGTTAGCGCTGCTCTCAGAGTGACAGACAGCAGGAAGTTGTACAATACGACGCGACGAGTATGATGTCAATGAGGATGGTGGTGAGGCTGCCGGCGGCGTGGATGATAGCAAGTAAGACGCGACGAGTACGATGTCGATGAGGATGCCGGCGGCGTGGATGATAGCAAGTAAGACACGGCTTGAAGATCGATGAGCTTCGTGAATTGTTAGCGCAGCTCTCAGAGGGACAGACAGTGGGAAGTTGTACAATACGACGCGACGAGCACGATGTCGATAAGGATGGCGGTGAGGAGGTTGCCGGCAGTGTGGATGAAGCAAGTAAGATGGGACGAGTACGATGGTGGCACGTGTGATAAAAGAAGAAATAACATCAGCAAAAAATTTGAGAATTTACCCAGTACTCCCGTAAGGATTTGGAAAAAATAAAAGTGCTTTATTTTTAGCTGAAACCTGGAGAAAAGTTATTTAAAATTTGTGTCTCAGATGTAAAAAAAGCAATATACTTTCACTTTTCAGTTTTTTGCTGATGAAGGGGTGGAATTGCGGCCCGTACCATCGTATTTAGCAAGCCATGCAGTGATAAGGATACCGATTAGTGGTAAGCGGGCCAAACCGTATGAAAGCGCAGGCGCTAGCAAATGCTTGGCACCTTACCAGTTGCATGCGAAATCACTCGCAATGCTCGAAACCTGTGAATTCCTCTCCCTTAGTCGTCGATACTCCGGCCCCCACCGTTTATATTCGCAAAATAGAGAGCGCGTCGGTAAGTCGAGAACGTCGGTAAGTCGAGAACCAGCGCGCCAAGTGGGCGCTAGTGCACTAGTGTACTCTTGGCGCAAGTGATATTTAGGTATAGATATATTTTCTTTTTTCTTCAGGGGTAATTCCACACGAAATGCGTGGACAGAGAGCTTCTTTCTTGCACCTACAGCATATCACCATGTCGAACACGAACGAGGAGACTCTTCCGGAATGCGTTCGATTTCAAGAAGCACTCGATATGTACAGCTCAGGAATCATTTCAACCCAGACCGGTGCTGCAACAGCTGCGGAAATGCCACGGTCAACCTTCTCACACAGATTCCATGGAAGACGGTCGGCAGAATACTACAACAAGGGGTGTCAACTGTTGAACAACGCAGAGGAGGGAATCCTAGTGTGGTACTGTGATATTCTGCAAAGGACCGGATTTCCTCTGAGCGTGAAGGATGTCACTGCCCTAGCCGGAAAGAAACAGTGAAAGCGAGACCCGGATGCAACCATTAGCCCTCGATGGATCGATCGCAGTTTTTATAAACGACATCCAGAAGTGAAAGCGCGGTGGAGTCAGCAGCTAGACAGGATCAGAGCCGCGCATGGAAACAATTTCGCAGCTCTTGAGCTGTTCTCCGAAATGCTACGAGCCAAATAACCAACTATACGCGAATTTACTGACATGAATATAGCTATATGAGGTAGTGGTTGAGCACGAAGTCAAGCCTCAAAACACCTATGACATCGATGAGACCGGGTTTGTGATGGGAAATACGCAATCGCGACGAGTTTTGGAAATTATTCGACATCCTCAAAGCGCCAATGGGCATCTTTTTCCGGCAGATATGAAGGATCTACAACCCCCACCTGGCACACGTGTTCAAGATGGGTCCCGCGAGTTTGCTACGGTCATCTGTTGTATCTGCGCGGATGGATCCTACCTCGACTCCACGATCATCATGAAGGCGATAAACGGGATGCAGGACTCGTGGTTTTCAAAGATGGATGATGTGCCTAGCAACATCCTTTTTGGAGTTTCACCCAACAGCTGGACAGACAACAGCAAGGCCATGGCATGGCTAAAACACCACTTCGGGCCTGGCAGTGTCTCTGAGATCAAGGCTGCTGGCGAATGGCGGATGCTTATCTTCGATGGTCATGTCTCCCATATGAATAGAGAATTTTTGTCTACCTGTCTCGACTACATGGTGTTACCTGTTTGCCTTCCTCCTCATACCACCCACTTCTCGCAACCTCTCGATGTTTCAATTTTTTCACCTCTGAAGGCAGCATATTCGAATATTCTTCACCGATGTACGCAGGCTGGAGAAAAGGGAGTCTGGAAGGGCAACTTCTACAAGCTGTATGTTGAGGCACAAGAGATTGCCTTTACACTGGAAAATATTCGAAGTGGTTTCTGGAATACAGGCTTAGTCCCCTTGGACTTTGGAGCCCTACGTCGAACCCTGAAAACTCCTACACCCACAGCCGTTAGCGACCCGGTTCCACCACGACCTTCAACCCCACCCCCGCGCGCCCTGTTGTCCATGTCCCCTACCGAGATCTATGCGATTACTACGCCCCGTGACCAGCGTTCCTTGGAACACCTCTTCCAATCAGTGTCTCTCGATCTACAAGGCAGTAATTCACCGAGAACTTGGAGGATAAAACATGTCATAGAAAAGGTCAAGAATATGGGGGTTACATTTAGCCACGAGCGGGATTTTGTACAAGAGCGACTTGGAGCTGCAACTCAGCGATACGACAATCGAGAAGCAAAGCCCAAACACCGACGGAGGATTCCAGAAGAAGGTGTCGTCCTCAAAGACAAGAAAAGTCTGAACGAGCATATCAATAAGGCTGAGGCTGGCTCACGGTGTGCGCAGTTGGGCAAGCTACAAAGGTGGAAGGAAAAGGCCGCCAAGTTGGATCTTCGGGTGCAGGAGTTGACTACAAAAAAGGAGAAGTACTGGACCATGGAATAAGAGGGCAAAAAGCTACCGGCAAGCTGGAAGTCTGTAGCTAGACTGGAAGAGGAGGAGAAGAAGGAACTGGTCCAGTTCCAAAAGTTGAAGGGGGAGATAGAACTACAGGAGACAGAGTGCGCTGAACTTGGAGAGAGTGGTTCAGACACCGATGATGGTGGCGATGCTGAAGAGGAAGATGACCGGGAGGTGTTTGTACTTAGGTAGCTCTATAGCTCAGGTTCAGGATCATTTTAAGTCTTAATCAATTGGAGAAAACTCACTAAGTAAGTCACAATAATTTTTGTTTTTGTTGGGCACCGCAGCGTGAGCTCTTGGGTGTCGCAACAACGAGGACACAAAAAAAAATATCACCACTGGCCTAGAGTACACTAGTGCACTAGCGCCCACTAGTGCCTTACTTCTCGACTTGCCGACGTTCTCGACTTACCGACGCGCTCTCTAATTCCCTTTTGTATCAATTCAGTCTGACTGAAAGTTTGTGCCTACTGGTCCCTGCTTTGCAACCTATCGATGCTGCTGTTCTGATTCAACTACTTCGGCTAGGAGAATCTGTACTACATACAATGCTCCAAATCCGTATATCCTTCAAGATTTCAGTATCACTACCATGAAAAGCAGGAGCCAGTAGGCACAAACGTTCGGTCAAACTGAATTGATACGATAGGGAATTATTGTACGATTATAAACAGCGGGGGCCGGGGTATCGACGACTAAGGGAGAGGAATTCATAGGTTTCGAGCATTGCGAGTGATTTCGCATGCAACTGGTAAGGTGCCAAGCATTTGCTAGCGCCTGCGCTTTCGTACGGTTTGGCCCGCTTACCACTGATCGGCACCCTTACCACTGCATGGCTTGCAAAATACGATGGCACGGGGCGCAATTCCACCCCTTCTTTCTTCTCCTTCTATCATACGCGCCACCATCGTACTCGTCCCATCTTACTTGCTTCATCCACACTGCCGGCAACCTCCTCACCGCCATCCTCGTCGACATCGTGCTCGTCGCGTCGTATTGTACAACTTCCCACTGTCTGTCCCTCTGAGAGTGGCGCTAACAATTCATGAAGCTCGTCAATCTTCTCGCCGCATCTTACTTACTATCTTCCATGCCGCCGGCATCCTCATCGACATCGTACTCGTCGCGTCTTACTTACTATCATCCACGCCGCCGGCATCCTCACCGCCATCCTCATTGACATCGTACTCGCCGCGTCTTACTCGTTATTGTCCTTGCGGCTGGCATCCTCATTGGTATCCACTTCATTGTTGTCGTTCTCATTGTGTTGTGTCTCATCCGGCAAACTGCCTTTGGTACTGTCACACAGAGCGATGACATATACGGTGACGTGGTATATAGATGTACATTAGATGTAATGAATAGAACTGGTTTGAGTCACAATGCCTGGAACCAAATGTGTGTTTGATAGTCTTCGCTGCAATGTACCGTGCCCTGACAGTCGCGTATGCTACCACCGTGACCGCTCTATTACCTATGTATGGTGCGCCATCGTAAGCCTCGTCTGGATCCCATTTGCCTTGACACTATGCGTCTGTAAGACACGCGCTGCATCCAGAAGGCAAATGCCCTGACACTCCGCGTCCAGAAGGCAAATGCCCTGACACTCCTCATCCGGAAGGCAGATGCCGTGGCACGTGTCGTCCGGATGACATTTGCCTTGACACTCTGCGTCCGGAAGAAATTTGCCTTGACACGCTGCGTCTAGTAGGCAAATGCCCTGACACTCCTCGTCTGGAAGGCAGATGCGCTGACACGCGTTGTCCGGACGACATTTGCATTGACACTCTGCCTCCGGAAGAAATTTGCCTTGACACTGTGTGTCTAGTAGGCAAATGTCCTGACACTCCTCGTCTGGAAGGGAAATGCCCTGACACTCCTCGTCTGGAACGGAAATGCCCTGACACTCCTCGTCCAGAAGGCAGATGCCCTGGCTCGCGTTGTCCGGACGACATTTGCCTTGACACTCTGCGTCTGGAAGAAATTTGCATTGACACTCTGCGTCTAGTAGGCAAATGCCCTGACACTCCTCGTCCGGAAGGCAGATGCCATTGCACACGTCGTCCGGACGACATTTGCCTTGACACCCTGCGTCCGGAAGACACACGCTGCGTCCAGAAGGCAGATACCGTGGCTCGCGTCGTCGGGACGACATTTGCCTTGACACTCTACATCCGTAAGAAATTTGCGTTGACACTCTGCGTCTAGTAGGTAAATGCCCTGACACTCCTCGTCTGGAAGGCAGATGCCATGGCACACGTCGTCCGGATGACATTTGCCTTGACACTCTGCGTCCGTTAGAAATTTGCCTTGACACTTGGCGTCCAGAAGGGAAATGCCCTGACACTCCTCGTCCGGAAGGCAGATGCCGTTGCGCGCGTCGTCCGGACGACAGTTGCCTTGACACCCTGAGTCCGGAAGACACGCGCTTCGTCCAGAAGGCAGATGCCGTGGCACGCGTCGACCGTATGACCTTTGCCTTGACACGCTGCATCCGGAAGAAATTTGCCTTGACACGCTGCGTCTAGTAGGCAAATGCCCTGACACTCCTCGTCTGGAAGGCAGATGCGCTGACACGCGTTGTCCGGACGACATTTGCATTGACACTCTGCCTCCGGAAGAAATTTACCTTGACACTGTGCGTCTAGTAGGCAAATGTCCTGACACTCCTCGTCTGGAAGGGAAATGCCCTGACACTCCTCGTCCAGAAGGCAGATGCCGTGGCACGCGTCGTCCGGATGACATTTGCCTTGACACTCTGCGTCCGTAAGAAATTTGCCTTGACACTGTGTGTCTAGTAGGCAAATGTCCTGACACTCCTCGTCTGGAAGGGAAATGCCCTGACACTCCTCGTCTGGAAGGCAGATGCCATGGCACGCGTCGTCCGGATGACATTTGCCTTGACACTCTGTGTCCGTAAGAAATTTGCCTTGACACTTGGCGTTCAGAAGGGAAATGCCCTGACACTCCTCGTCCGGAAGGCAGATGCCATTGCGCGCGTCGTCCAGACGACTTTTGCCTTGACACCCTGAGTCCGGAAGACACGCGCTTCGTCCAGAAGGCAGATGCCGTGGCACGCGTCGACCGTACGACCTTTGCCTTGACACGCTGCATCCGGAAGAAATTTACCTTGACACGCTGCGTCCAGTAGGCAAATGCCCTGCCACTCCTTGTCCGGAAGGCAGATGCCGTGGCACGTGTCGTCTGGGCGCAGACTACCTTGCCAGGGTGCGTCCCGAGCATCTAGACATTTCAGACGCGTATATAGCGTCCGGACGCAGCCCCTGCATCCGGACGCAGAATTTTTTTCCTGATGAAGAGAATCAGCAAGAGAATCAGTAAGAGAATCAGCAAGAGTATCAGCGAGCCTGTCCAGCGTGTGAATCCGGCAAGAGAATACAGTGAGCGAATCTAGTAATAGAATCAGAAAGAGAATCATCAAGAGAGTCAGCAAGAGAATGCAGCGAGTGGATCTAGGAGGAGAATCAGCAAGAGAATCAGTAAGAGAATCAGTGAGTGGGTTCAGTGGACGGGTCCAGCGAGCAAATGTAGTTAGCGAATCCGGCAGGAGAATGCAGCGAGTGAATCTGCCAAGAGAATCCAGTGAGAGAATACAGTGAGGAAAACCAGTTGTTACAGAGGAGTAGGTATGTTGAAAAGAGCGTGGACAGGATACACGGTCAGGTAAGTCACAAAAGGTGATGGGTGTTTGCCGGTATTGCATGGTGGGATGGATATGTTGTAGTGTAAAGAAGAAAGAAGAAGTAGAAGAGAAGGAAGTGGGGGTGCTAGTAAAAAGGCTAGATATCCGTCAGAACTCTTGCTCAAGTTTCTGTATTCGTAAAGCCAAGCCTACAATGTAAAAACCTGTCTCGCAAACCCAGATGTAGTACAGTTTGCCTCACTGTCACGGAGCCGCAAGTAGGGAATCTCTATGCCAGGTATTCTGTCCACAGCATCCTGTTGCTGATTCACATACTAGATTCACATGCTGCCTTCGCCTACCAGATTCCCTAGCTGGATTCCCTCACGGGACCTGCCTGCTGGACCCACTCGCTAATTCTCTTTCTGATTCTCTTGCTGATTCTCTTTCTATTCCCTTGCTGATTCTCCTCCTAGATTCACTCACTGCATTCTCTTGCCAGATTCGCTGGCTGGATTCGCTCACTGGACCCACCGGTAGGACCCACTCACTGATTTTCTAGCTGATTTTCTTGTTGCTTGTGGTGTCCATCATACCACTGAAGCCATTATCATCTCCACAATGACAGCTGACAAATCGATAGGAACTGGCCGGGATGGACAATATGGAGCTTTCCAAGGCGGATGATGGTACATAGGATGCATTTAATAGCAATACGAGTGATTACTTAGTGTTGCAGAGTGAATCCATTGGTATGCGTATTATTGGGTTCAAAGATCAAGAGCCAGAAGTAGCAATGTACTTAGCGTAGATATTAGACGCCCCGCCTGGCGTTGTGTTTGGACTGAAGCGCAATGTGGACAGGATATGACCTCCAGACTATCTTCCAATGGAAATGAGGAAGGTATTCTGCGCGGAAAGTTGATGCGCCACATCGGAAAAAAAAAAATTTGCGTCCAGAGCGTCCGGATGTACCAGACAGTCAAGACGCTCTGGACAGAACCTCGCTTGTTGGAATATATGGATCGATAGAGACGAAGATAGTGAATTGGTTGATTGATACAATGTCGAAGGAAAGACATTCTCTCTATATATAACGCGCCTGAGGGAGTCGCCAAGGGGAAAGGACGGAAGACTGTCTCCCGAACCGGTGCTCGGAGACTAAGGCTGCTGTCATCTCCGGACATGTTGCCTCAGGTCCGTCATCTCCGGACGCCCATTATTCTGACACTTCCCCTCGTACGGAAGATGCAAAGGAACGCAGGAGAGAAGGAGAAAACGAAACCGCCAGTATAGCAACAGTTGCAGAGAAAAGAAACAAAAACAGTGAAACTCAGTATCCTCGGATGCCTCGTTAAAACTCATAACCGTGTAAAAAACCTCATGGGAAAACCACGGACATAGGAGAAAGAGTGCATCCACCAAAGAAAGAAAGGAGAGGGAAAGAAAACCTGTTCAACCACCCGCCATGTGCTTTACCGGAAACTTCCCCTGGATACCAGGCCGATTTCCAGGCCGATCCATAAGAAAATCTGTCCATTGTCAGCATTGAGCGTAAATAGCAACTCCATCATAAGGTATGCGCGACTGCTCCGGTATGGGGACGCCACAGTAGCTCCCGTATTCCCAAATGAACACAGCAATCACATCTTTGAGAGTGTACGACAGCTCCGGTGTGGGGTGCCGCAGCAGCTCCAGCATCACCAAGCGCGAACATCAGCTCCCCGAGCGCATG
>Ga0307508_10002395_pt1 | contig 19824 bp, 22 predicted proteins | sample 9_EM_MG_FD_203089 | JGI IMG/M metagenome (GOLD analysis project Ga0307508, IMG submission 203089) | Populus trichocarpa ectomycorrhiza microbial communities from riparian zone in the Pacific Northwest, United States - 9_EM | ecosystem: Host-associated > Plants > Roots > Unclassified | place...
ACGCCTTACTTGCAATTGGCTTGGATAGCAGCTTTGACCGCCTTCGCCAGGTCTTGGTCTTCTCGAACGATCTCCCACTGCGCCTTTAGAGTATCGGACCTATAGTTAATCTGTTTCCCAGTGACTTCAATGAGTATCGATCAGCCACAATGGAATCCTGTTACTCACCGTAGGGATACTATGGTCGACGTTCTGAGCCTGGAGACCAACCACATCAAAGCACCTTGCCGCCAGTTTGGGGTTGACATTTTCCGGGATAAGCATCTGGTTGTGGCTGCTCGTAAGTGGCCCGATCCTAGGGCCGGGAGTAGGACTCTTTCGACCCAGGTTGGCAAGGTATTCCACCCTCATTTTCTCAAATTGAGCACCGTTCCCGCGAATGGTCTCCGGGATCTGTGCCTGTTGGCGCTACAAGTTTGGTAAAAGTGTACGTGGTAACGAAGACACTCGCACCTTGATGATGTTCTGGCGCCATTCCGTTGATGATTTTGCAAAGATAGCACAAGCCTTAGCGCTAAGACCTGGGTTATTCTTCGCATTGATCTGTGATGCAGCTTCCGCACTGGAATCCGATGGACAATCAGCGGAGAATTTCAGAGTCCATTGGCTTGCAACTGCACGTACACACTCAAAGTATCCGTGAGGTACAACCCCGGGCCAAGTTCAGCGTCGAGGCCCGATTTGCCAGCAACTGACCCGTCATCGTTGGTAGGCTTCACCACAGAGCCAGTCCTGGTCCAAAGGTCGGCAGTTTTCTGGCCGGCGCATATCAGATGTGTGTCGCAGGGCGGTGATCAAATTAGCAAACACACCGAGTTTGTTCCATGCCAGCCAATGAATTCCTGGGCGTCAACACGAACGACGTTCTCCACGTCTAGCAAGATCGACCGTTTAGGTCCAGTGACAGTGCTTTTGGGCAAAGCACACTTCGCGAAAGTTCAGAATGGTGCAGTTTCGATTTAACAATTATGTTAACCTTGTTGGCTTTTGTGGCGCGCGGGGCGGGCTTCTTGGCAGTGCTCGCGGAGGGTTTTTTGGTGGCTTTTCTTGCAGCACTAGTCGCAACTTTAGTCGGTTTAGCCTTCGTTGAGGCCTTCGTTGCGGCCTTCGTCGCTGCGGCCTTCTTTTTTGTAGAATGCCCTGGACTCGATTTTCCTGGCTTCTTGGCAGGTGGTTTTGTGGTAGCCGGCTTCTTGGCAGGTGGCTTTGTGGTAGACGGCTTCTTGACAGTCGGCTTCGCAGCTGGCAGCTTTGGGGCAGGCGACTGCTTGGCACCAGGAAGACGACGATCCAGGCCGAACTCCTAAATAGAATCACAACATTCAGAAATGAGAAATCGGCGAGCTATGGACATGCGCACCGTATCATCATTTGTACTGCGAATTTGCTCTGCTGTCAGCCTTTATTGGAAGAGCGGAAGCTGGATGATAAGTACGTACTCCGGAAGCGGTGCGGTAATAACAGAAGAGATGCATGTTACGAGAAGCAGTGTGGCGGAGAATTTCATGACGACAAGTGCTAGTGATTGTGCGTATAGGAGATTTCGAAGGGAGAAGAGAAGCGGAATACGAAGGGAGCGCAATGGGGAGAGTACCAGCTCTAACGAAGAACTACCACCCCCAATGCCCTTTTATACCGCATCCTTATGTGGGCACCAACGTGACGCAAGGAGAAACAGTAACGACGGCCATTTGAGCCCAGATAATTTGTCGTTCGCCGTGTGGTGATGAAGGCTATTTTCGTTGGTCACGCCAAGGCCGTGATGCTCGGGAGATAATTGTGAAGGGTAACAGTGCCAGGATTGCCAAAACGGAAAATCACCGTTGTGACATTAGCCGGGTGATGTTTTGCCAAGTTCGACGCCCCCAAAAAATAGTCATCGGGGGGAAAATGCAATAAATCTACCATTATCGGTATCGTGTGTTTGAAAGAATTGTGTGGTTTTAGGATTTTGTTGGGAGTACAAATCACGTGTTGTCACTTGTATTTCTCGTCAGCATGGACTTAGTGAGAATTGCATTGAATCCCGTAACGTCTAAACTCCCCTCCCCACTCCCAACAATCAATTAAAAATTTACCGTGAAAGTATTCCTGTTCTCCTCCTCGCGGACCGGAAACAAGGCTGATCATGCCTGCGTCACTACGGCAATTTTTATCTTTAACCACGCCTTCTCGTTTGTAAGCGATCAAATTGGCCCGCGCATTTTGCAATACATGTAGTCGGACGGTAAGTGTCCATACAAGCTGGGATCTTGCGTTTCGGGAAAGTGCGAGGGCTGGGACTTTCGGTTCCGGAACTCGGGGATATTTTAGGCGATCACAAGACTCAGGATGTCGATTTATTCACCAAAATAAATTTGATTCCTCGCCGTAAGCTTAATAGTCAGGGAGACGTCATGCTGATGCCAGACCATCTGAAGGCAAGAGTGTTGGTAGTCCGAGAACAGCTTGGCTTGGAGCTTCCGCCAGCTTCACGACCCATCAAGGCCCGCATCATGAATGACAAAGTGACCCACTATCGTCCGAGGCGATGTGAGCAGCTCACTAGGGGCACAAACTGTGCAAGGTGGGGGTCAAGTATCTCGTGCAAGCCATCACCGCCTAACAACAGATATATTATTGCAGTCAAACTGATAGACAGGACGGCATGACTTGATCGGTGTCTCGGCCAAGTGACGATCAATCAAAACCCCTTCATCATTTGCGACCCTACCCGCGACGGGAGACGAATTTTTGTAACGGAGAGTCCTCTAACAATGGGTGTGACGGTGTAGCACAGACTGCAGCAAAGAAGTGATGGAGCCTAGGGGGACGCATAAGCACGTCGATTAAAAGGCGTAAGAGGGTCTGAGGCATCACAAGCGCGGTATGTTGCTCAACGATGAAATAGCGGGCGGATTTGTGGACGGACAGGTGTAATGCACACAGAAGCCGCAACAGCGGAGTTGAACGATATCCCGATGCCAACATCTCCGAAGTCTGAGGGGTATACATACATCTAAAACCATGGTGCAGATACGCGCCTGCGGCACCAAGTAAGAAAAAGTGAAATGAGAGTGAGATGAAGTGGCGGGCTCTGCCCGCGGTGGAAGGTATTGCGAAACGATGAATCAATACACTATTCGTTGCTATGTATCAAACAATGCATAGCAACGGCTTGAGTGCCAGAGGATGTTGGACGGGAGAGTGAAGGGAGTGTTTTCGGCGACGGATTGGGGTTATGCATTAGTATCCGTATCAGAGGACTCTTGGGTGATTGCCAACAACAGGAAATGGTGTGTTCATATGATATTGGGAGGTTGGGAGTGGTGTGAGAGGCATTGCGAGCACGCTTCATGCGAAATATGGAGGCTGCTGCGGAACCGGTCCCAAAGCGGAGCGAGGAACGTCGTGCTAGGAGTAGGCAGCGCTGAAGATGCGAAATGCTCTGTATATGTGATATGATTAGATTTTGAAAGGATCTCCTGGACGAGCCGAGGATTAAACAGCAACGTACCGCACGAGGTGCTCGATGAGAGGCAGGTTCTCGTCGCTTCGACAAACGCCTGGCTTCTCAATGCGCCTGTCATCCCGAATGAAGGAAGAGTTCGAATCTGTTGCCAGCAGAGGTAATTCGATACCGTCAAGCTGCTCGTGATTAGAAAAGCGTCCCTCGCCTGGAGGGCCCTCGTGAAGCATTAGTATGAAGAGCGCTTCATCTTGAATATCGGCAGAGCTCATTGTCAACGGTGGCACTCTGTGCCGCTACACCCAACGGTGGATGGCAACAAGGAATAATTGCATATTTGCCGTCACGCGATGTCACGAGCTTCCTTGCATTAGTTTCTGATGCCTTGTAAACGTTTCGGTAGATGTATCCAACTGTCTACCTCTGTTCCTGTGTGCCGGATGAATAATACGTTCTGCGGTTGCGCCCTTGCTTCGGTCACCACCGCGTATGTACCTCTGAATGTCTCACGCCAGGAGACACAAGTTTACTAAGAATGATTCTTGCTGCGCTTTCAACTTATCCTCAGGATGTAGCTCTACCCTGATTTCTCTCGTTTTGTCTCCTTCCGGCGATTGTTTTAATCTTGCCGGCATGGTTCCGCTGGCGTCCCTTCAAACCTCGGACTATCATCCTGGATGTTGATTCGCGGTTGACTCGTCTCTGCTCCCAAAAGTCTCTCCCGAGATGCACAAACGACACAGTGCCGGCGATATCACGAATGCGTGCGGTTCGGAGCTAGCGACAGCCAGCCTTCAAGTTCCAAACACGACCCTAAACCAGCTTCCCCGAATTGCTGCAGCAGGTCTATCCTGCCGGAGCGTAAGCCCTTTGTTCGCAGGAGTGAGCATTTCCCTCCTTAATTTCCCCACCAACCTGAATTTGTGTGAATCTTAACGATTTACCTCGTTTGTAGTTCTTTGAATTCGGACCAGCTCTGCATGACCTCTGCACTTAGTGCCCTCTAGAACGCAACGGATAGAAACCTTTCATCTGACAATCTCGAATCTGTGATCACGGGTCCTATCTCGGACCCTCCGCTCCCTAGGAAGCTCGTGTGCACGCCTTGCGCCCAAGGAATGCTCGCTACCATGCCCGTAACTCCCTGAGGACGACCAAAGCGCAGTCGACAAGAACATGAGCGGCTTGTGCGGAAATTATTCTGTCAGCGGGCATCGTCTACTACTAGTTCCCGCTGCGAATCGCATCAACCAATGGGGACCTTCCATACCTGATTAGACCCCACAGCCTGAGCGTCATTGCCGGCTATGATAGCCACGGGACACCCTTCACTCATACCCAAAGTCTTTACAACCCTTCTTTGTCATATGGACTTCATGGTTGTGCTTAATGGCATCGGCGCATGTTTAGAAATGTACTTGGCGCCGCATCAGCGCACGATCTTTTCAATATGTCGGGTATGTTATTTCCGTATGTTCAAAACTGCCTATTAGGAATATATACTCATCCCAGGATGACCTTGAGTGTCAGGAACATCACTTGGCGGGGTCTTTATTACATTGTAAATGGCGGCTTGCGAGTTCAATTGATCCAAACGGGGGATTGCAACAATTACATCCACCAAATTCTTTGCTTCTAAGCGTAATTTGTTATCAAGGGAAGACTGAGAATGGCGCGGGATTACTTTCAAGTTTTTATGTTGCTGAGGCAAGACTCCCAAACTCTCAGAGTTGGGTGGCGACATGAGGCAATGCAGAGCGCTGTCGTGGCCAGTGGCGAATGTGCTCTGTATGTCGAGCCGAATGAGAATGGAAGTAGGGGTACATGGACAAACCTGAAGAGACGACCGTTAGACCACCGACCCCGTTGACGATGATGGCCAATTATACGCAACGATGGGTGGGGCGGAGCAAATTCAAGGTTCTGGTGCAGTATGATGGAAATGCATATGCACTATTGATCCGCACCAAGGCCTAAAACAATAGTTTGAAGCTCATGACATTTCGTCCAGAGAAAATGATTGTTCTGCGAAATTCGGGAAGTTTGGAAGCATCGGACCAGTGATTTTTCCGGTGCAAAAAAGCAAAATTGGCTTCGAGCGCAATCAAACCACAACAATGAGCGCAAGCGCTAGCCGGACGTATGAGACTCAGAATGACCAACAACTCGATGAGCTTCACTCCAAGCTACGCACATTAAGAAGCGTGAGTCTCCTCTTGGCCTCTTCAACTGCCCTTCCCGACGCGCCTTTCATCCAGGTCACCATTGACATCCATGACGACACACAAAGCCAGAATCTGGATTTGGACAACACCGTATGCTTTTGCATGTCTCCGCTTTACTCCTTACTTACTTTGACACTACTAGCGGGATTCATTCACGTCCTTCGGTTCTGGGTTGGCGCAAACAACAAGGAACGCCGCAAGAGCCTTCAGTGCTGGTGGCGCGTCCCAAATACGGATGATATTCTACGCTGTTGCAGTTACCTTTGCATTGTGGTTTGGGTGGAAGATTACGCGCACCTTTCTCGGTTGGTGGTCCGGGTGACAGGTGCTTATAAATTGGAAGAGTATGTTTACTGTCGTACGTGATCTCTCTCTATCACCCCTGCACAGGCTTATAGTTGTTCATGAATACCCGATTTACAGATATGTCATATATAATTGCCAATTTTAATTCAACGATCGAGAAGACCCCGTTCGCGCGGCCGAGGGTGTGCCAGTGGCGGCGTTGCCTTTCTTTGCTGAAAGGCACGGTTCTTCGTCCGAGACCCACATGTCATCTGCTCGTCCGAGATGGTGCCCGAAAGAGGAAGCAGACGGTCGTCGGGATAGGTGGAAGACCAGTTGGCGTTGTCGCGGGTGAAGCTTTTCCGCGTAAACTCGGCGGGCGTCAATCCCCTCCCCAGATATTTATAAGTCAGTAGACGCTCTGAGTCGGATGATTAGATAGTCAAAACGCACAGCTTGTTCCCTCACCAGTCGTTACCGAGCTTGGCTTGGTCGAGCTCGAAAAGACCCCAGTCTTGTGTAAAGCGTCCGACGCCCAGAGCGATGGGTGGGGAGTGGACGATGTTACTCCATGAGAAGCTGGATCCTGAGCCGTGTCGGCAAGCGTAGGAGTGTGCATCACGCCTAGGGCTTCGAATAGCCAATCGCTCTGAGTAATTCGGCTTCAACGTATTCGTCTGACAATCATCACTGGAGAATGGTCATTAGTGCTGGTATTGGATGACATGACATGAGATTCTGCCAAGATGCCGAATTATATTCCACATCATAATGCCGAAACGATTCATCATCCTGCGGCCTTTCACATCACCTCCCAGAATCCACCATCGTAGCACCGTCATGGCGTCTCTAACGTTCCAATCAACTATCAATCTAAACTCTGGTACGATCCTATGAAAATAAACGTGCCCTGCTAACTCACATTGTATCTTAATGCGCCGTTCTCATGTCCGCGCGTCATGTTCCCGTACCATAGGATATAATATGCCTCGTATCGGCCTCGGTGTATGGCAGAACAAGGGTGAGAGCTGTCTCACTGCTTGTGTCGCCGCCATCGAACATGGTTATCGGTGCGTGTCATCCTCTTCGGAAGATTACCCTCCACCTATCTGTTATGTTCGTTGGGGGGGCTGAAATATCAGGCACATTGACTCTGCGTACGTGTATCGTAACGAGGTGGAGGTCGGTCAAGCCGTGAAGCAGTTCATCCGGGAAGACATCTTCGTCAGTAAGTCCTTCGGATTCATCCTATGCTTGTGCGGGGCGCGTGCCTCATCCAAGACTTATGCTTTTTCAGCTAGCAAGGTTACAAGTCGTTATCATGGCTATGACGCCACCGCGAAAGTGGTGAATGAATCTTTGAAGAACTTCGGATTCGGTATGTGTGCACTTGTGCGCTCTGCATCATCGCAACCGCCTATCTACTTGAAACCCAAGAGGCTGAACTGCTTCTCTCACTAGATTATATTGATTTGTACCTGCTGCATGATCCGTTGGCAGGGAAAGAGAAGCGACTGGAGTCATATCGTGCTCTTGTCGATCTTCAAAAGCAAGGGAAGCTGCGGTCGATTGGCGTATCAAATTAGTGGGTATCCCCCTCATCTTTGCCTTCCACGTATCCATATGATTCACCGTTCTCTCACAGCAATACCCATCATTTGGACGAAATCAAGCAGGCCGGTCTGCCAATTCCGTCAGTGAATCAGCTCGAGGTTCGCCAGTTAGTTTCTATCCGAGTTGTCTGTTCTCAAATCAAACGATTTCGCCGACAGCTTCACCCTTATTGCCAGCAGCGTTCCATCGCTGAGTACTGCAATAAAGAAGGCATCGTTGTTCAGGCATACTCACCACTTGTCCGTGGCAACATCGGAAAAGATGCCATACAGGAAATCGCCGCAGCCAAAAATGTTACGCCCTTCCAAGTGCTCGTTCGGTGGTCCTTGCAGAAAGGGTGTGTTCCGATTTCGCTCATCACGATCGTTTCAGCCGTCCCCCGAATCCGCAGCTGAGACCAGTTTCGTTTCTCTCCCCCTGTGCATTATTCCGTGTGCTGCGGTCAGTTTCGTCCCCTTACCAAAGTCGGAACGGCCTGAGAGGATCACGTCGAATGCCGACGTATACAACTTTGAGTTGTCAGCTGAGGAAATGGCACGTATCGATGCACTGGACAAGGGTAATGCTGGCGCGATTACATGGAATCCTGTGAATGCCCCTTGAAAGGACTGGTCGCTGTGCCAGTTACCCATAATGTACTGTATCAGACGCGAAGTCGCTGGGTCAACGGCTTCCCTTACCGTGTTGACTGCTGGACATGAAACTGATACTAGAATTTTTCCCCCGTTAATATGTTTGAGCCATATTATGAAACAAATCCCGCAATGGGACTTTGGGGCGGAAAATTGATGCGTGACTGGTGTGGTATCTGAAAGAGAACTTGCTACAATGTGGAACTGGCATATAACCATAAGGGACACGCGACATACAAAAACAACATGTGTCAAGGTGCTCATAATAGAGATGGAGCAAAGAAAAACATTATCCTTTGAAATCGTTGATTTAAGTCCAGCAGTGAGAGAACCAAGATGATAAGGACGCTCGTGGACGAATAAGGACAAACTAAGAGGTAGCTCCTACAGAAGTGGCATAACAAATGAGGCCAGACACCATCCTATATTGTCCTGCTCGTCACGACCAACTAGCATGCAGTCATCTCCGTCGTCGACGTAGATAGGCAAATTAGGGTGCGTGGACGGGTGTCCATCCTCGAGAAGAATATCAACAACATCATTAATCTCGAGGGAGAGAAACGGCAAGTTGATGTGAATGGCGCCGGGAGGTGGGTGGAACGGATGGACGCATGTGACGACGTAAAGCGTTTCGTACATGCTGGGTGGTGTGCGTGGCGCGTCTTCTAAATAAATTTCTGGCCCCCGGAGGCTCTGCGACGGCGGTGGGCCGGAAGAAGCAGCAGCATCAGGTGGTGGCGGCGCACTGTGGCTTCGCCCACGACGATGAGATTTGCTTGATGAACGGTGCTGCCGCACAGACACCGATGTGGAAAGAACGTGTGGTTTGGGCGTATGAGATATTTCTTCCTGCTGTTGGCGCAATGTAGAAATCGGTGACGGGGTCCTTCCAGGACTCGAATCCTGCGGGTGGAACTTGTACGACTGCTGCGATGCGTCGAATAAGCTCTCCCAGAGGCCATTATTGTCTGGGTGTGAAACACTATTCTCCATCGAATCTCTGCGGTCGTTCGTGGAGGCGAATGTATGGCGTTCTGACGACATCAGATCCGAGATTGGGGGTGCCATCGAGAAATTGCCAGGCATCACAGGCGATACAGGTTCGTGACCACTCGTAGTAGGTAGGCCAAGCGGAGAGATCTGCTGAAGTGAAGGCAATGTAGGCGGAGGTGATTCTTCTGCATCATGATCAGCAAACGTAGCCGAGGGCATGAGACCAAGTAGTACATCCCGCGTCCGGTCCGCCAAGTTCGGAGCAGCGGCAGTCGATGGCGCAGTGCCGACTGCACTGCCACTCGAACGCTCGCTCGTCCTCGAGTGTTTACGCTCTCCTTCACCTTCTTTCCCATGCAGCTCGCTGTGATCGCTGGCATGCGACGCTGCTGATGCCGAGGCGCGCCTGTGAAGTGTAGGTGTGGCCAACGCGTTCCCGTCGCTTCGTCCAGCGGACATCGTACCGTGTGAGGGCCCACCCATCACAAGCCCTCCAGAATTCGAGCGACTCTGGTGGCCCGCCGTCTTCACGGGAGTTTTCTCAGACTTGGCGTGTTCTCGCACGAGTTTGACATGTTCACGCTCCGCTTTGTCGCGCTTCTTGCGCTCTTTCTTCTCGAGCTCCCTGACCGTGAGGGGTGGACCGTTAACGCTAGACGGAGCATGCAACGCAGCACTCCAATCCGTCTTGCCGCTTCCCTGAGTAAGCGAGGATCCAGGCGATGTGGAAGCAGAGTGCACGGATGTGGGGGAGGCCACCGCCCTCATCGAGTTTTCGCGGGAAGGCGCGGGAGGCATTGATGAAGCGGTATTGCTTCGCTCTCTGCCTGGTAGGCCGGAGCCATTACTCGAGCGACGTGAGCTGGAACCACTGGGAGTGAGAAACTCGTACGTCGCTGCAAGCAGAACAGAGCTTGCTGTCGAGGCACGAACATCATCTCTCCTCTCCCATTCTTTCCCGCCTGAAGAATCACCCGACGGACGCGGCTTGGTCGTAGTCGTACGGGGCTGAAGCAGTGTAAACTCAGAAATCATCTTCTCCACTGAATGGTGGCGATCACGGAAATGTGCCAAGATCGCAGCGGTAACGTCCTCCCCTACAACTGCTGGGCCCGTCGAATCCGCTGCTCCTGACGATGTTGTGTACAGAGACCGTCGTTGCAAGTTAATTGACGAAGCAGAAGCGGATGAATACGCCGATGCACGACGAGCCGTCACCATCCCCCCTGTGCGAGTGGTACCATTGTCACCTGTGGCGCCGTCTTCAAGCTCCACTCCTAGTACGCCTGCATCTACGCCGATGCCCGTTGCATAGAGACTCCATCTTGACCAGCACTCCTCCCAAAATCGCGCCTGGAGCCTACTTATTTTAATCACCACTCCAGAAAAACCCTTGTCAAACAATTCCAGGTACCTCGGCATCTCGATGCGCAATTGCGCTTGAATGGCAAGGAAGGTTTTGGATGACGAGAGAAGATATGGTGAGCGGTTTTTCGCATATGGAGTATTGAGGTGCTGAAGATGCAGAGGGTGGAGGGCAATGCAGTGTTGAACAAGCGTGAGTGGACGGGAAAGCGAGCTGAGGAGAGCTGTCAACAAGGGATGGAGCGTGGACTGCAGGGTGCGGTCCAAGTCAGCCCACAACTCCAACAATCCTCGGACGATTTCGATAAATGTCGCCACCGCATCATCAGCGTACCCTTCTGGTCTCCCGGCACTGTAAATAAGGACAGCTGGATCTTCGAGAACACGCCCAAAGCGCACTGCCCAAGTTCCGAGTGTGCCGAACGAGTCGCGCACGCTACGGGACCACTCGACCACGAGAGAATTGAAGACTTCGCGTAGAACGGTTTCACATTGTTTCAGACGGGTTTCCCATGTCTGTAATCTATAAATGCAATCGTCAAGTCAGTGCCGAGAATGGAAATATGAAAGAAATCGCGACGCACTCCTGCGAGGCTACATGCGCCTCCATCGCAGCTTGTGGAGTCACAAAATTCGATCTAGCAAGTGCCGAAGAAGTGATGCTTTAGGGAAAGCTTGATGAATATGGCGGGTGACAGCACTCACGGCGTCAAACTTGTCTTCAACTTGGTCTTCAAATTTTGTATCCGACCGAGTGGGTTTGGGATGATATCGTCCTCGCTTGGCTGTCCAGACCCCGTCGGCCCGCCCGAAGACCTGCCCCACCCAAAAGGTGATGAGGTTGATGAGGTTTGTCCGGCTGTACTCGGTCGTTTCGACGTTCCACCCGTAGCAAAAACATTAACAGCTTTAGCAAACGTGGACAACTTTTCTCCTCCAGATCCATTACTTTGCGCGGTACTTGGCCTAGCAGATGGAGGGTGTGTCGTAGGATAACTTGGCTGTCCGCCAAACCCATAGCCGTCCAAGACGGCTTTGACAATTTCCCAGCGTCTGCGTGCCTCGTTCACGTCCCGGGCGATCGTCTCGAGGACATCTTTAGCCTTGATGAGATTAGGCAAATCTGGATGCGACGGATCGGAGTCTTGGGTAGACGAAATGAGTGTTTGTAGGAGGAGTGGGTATTTGAGTAGACGCTGAACTGGCTAATTGTGTGTAATGTGAGAGCGTTCAGCATCAGAGGATGTGGCGCGTAAAAAATGAAAAACAAACTTTTATCAATAAGCTGGGAAGATCCCAAGCATTCGTATGTCTCTCCGTGAGGGTCCTTGTGGTAGCGAGGTATTTCTTCATCGGATGAGCCATATCCGCAGCCTTGTAACTATTCACCGTTGAATAATGAGATACATTTCCATTTATGCTGACATTTTTATCAGTCGACGATGTTGAATTGTTTTGTGATGGGGTTAGATGTGGGAGGGAAGAGCCGGAAGGCGACGGGCGAACAGGTGAGGCGAGTGCAGCGAGGCGGGAAAGCGCAACTGGGTGTCGAGTGATGTACACCATGTAGAGTTGTTTCATGACTGGGGCCTGTAATAAACGCGGGGGTAAACGTTTTGTGACTATCGTTTCCCCGTGAGGGAGAATACGCTGTAAATACATACGGAGAAACGATACTTACCACTTCCAAAAACAGATCTCCGATACTATCCTTGCGGCCGTTTGAGCTCGATGACGACGATGAGGGTGCTAATGAAGAAGTGCCGTCGGACATGGAAAGCAACGCATCTCCCATATGGTTTTCAATACGCTCTGCGAAAGCATCGGCGAAGATGGCCATTTCTTCGATATTGGAAAAGATGACGCTGACATCCTCCGAGGTCATAGGCGGAGGGTCGCCCGACGAGACATCATCCTGAAATAACGATCCGTCGCTAGAGGAGGGGGGATGGAAGAGCGGTGGCTGACCAAGTGCCAAAGGAATGTGGACATGTCGCATGATGGCAAGATCGCTAGCATAAACCCGCTCTGATGTCAGTAACTCTGTCAAAGCATGCGTCCTTTTGGTAATATGAGCAGCCAGGGCAGGGGTAGACGACGAAGCAGATGCGCTTGACCGAATTGTGCTGGCGGTAGCGGAGATACGGCTAGTAAGAGACATCGGAGACGCGACTGTCGTGGTTGCCGGGCTGTTAGCGAGGGCGAGCCGAGAAACAGTATCAAGCGATGTGGGAGTGCTCTGTGATGCACCCGAATTGCTCGAAATATGCGAAGAAGCAAATGACGGACGACGTCCCGCCGATTGCGAACGAGACATCGAGTTTGATGCCGTCGGAGGGGAATTGTGTACGTCAAAGGAATCGCCTGTTGGAACCGAAAGGCGGGGCAGCGGTGGAACAGTGATAGGAGGAGGTCTGCGTCCCTGATGTGCTGAGGAGGGACCTGCACCTGGCGTGCTCGAGGAAGCAGCAAGCGAAGGTGCTGTAACAGCCAAGGCGTTGAGGCTTGCAGCGGGTCTAAGGCCTCGTAAGGGGGATTTTGGTGGTAAAGCAGGAGGGTCAGGCACGCCTTGAACGGTCGGCTCTGGAGGCAGCGGCTCCATTTGACGCAGCAATGGGAACGAGGCTTCCGCGCACCGGCCCGTCATATAAATACACCCAAATATCCGCCATAACTTGCCAGCTTGAGCTCCCGTTAACTTGCATTGCGTTCAGATCTCAGCGTACTTACTTAGCGGGTGCCTGTCCCGAGGGGCTCCCGTGTTCCTACGCGAGTCAGCGTTCGCACGCATCCACTGTTCTATCTCTCCGAGTGATCCACGATCAGGAACGGCTCTCGACTCGTAATCTCGTCGTTGCTCATGCTAATTATGCTTCCAGTCTCTCTATTTGGTGATTCCCCAATACCCAGCATCCACTAGCACTAGTACTGAGGTTATTGACTGAAACATTCACTCGTGCATAGCTGGCCCTAAAATTCGACACGGTGTGCCTGTTTGCTTTATGAAAACGTTCAGATACCTGTGAGCCTCAAACAGGGCCTAGCGTTCCTGCAAGATTTCGCGCCATCCAATCGAGGGAACGGCCTGGACACGTTCAGTCTTCGTCTCGACCATGATTTCATTAAAACGTATAACGAATACAATATGCTTCATGGGGGAGGTGTCTCATATACGTGAATATGATGTTATGGATCTCGCAGCTGGGCTCGTTGAGTCCTCAAACTCATAGACATCGGATTCACTGCGAGGCCACACCGTGAATTGGCACAAGTAAATTTCACAATGAAATGCGCGCAGCTCTGACGCCACCGGCTCAGTTCTCGATCACGAACTGTGCGGACTGCCATATATCGATGGGGTTAGAATGGTGCAGCGGTACGGAGGGGACTCGTTCGGCACGCTCTTGCGTCATCCCTTTGTCGGAGGACCGCCTTTAATGCAATTTAGCCGCGTGGCAATTGTGGCTCAATGTGGCCCCACAAATTTGTGAGAAACTTTGCTTTTCGCTGTTACCCTGCTCTAAGGTTCGTTGGGAAGGTGCATGCCTTGATTGATCGAAACCTTGGCGAAGAGACTAAGCATTTACACAAGCACCTCGCCACTTCAGTAACTTGCCGGGAACAACCATGTGGAAGGTCCGAACTTATTCCGTGCGTAGACTATTTCAACCTATCCAGACTCCGTGTATCCCTAGAGCTTATGGTGGTGGATTGCCTTAGACACGTAAGCGGTCACCCAGCGTCCAAACCCCATTTAGTCTTACAGTCTTGACAGTGGAAACCCTTGCTCTTGTTGGAGCCGTTCCAAACAAAGAAATGAAGGTCTTTTCGCGTCAGCAGGATTTCTGTGTGTTCTGGGCATCGTCCCATGGTTGCTGAACTTATATTCGCCACAGGCAGGTTAACGCCCCGTGGTTTCGTTCACTAGCTCCTGTCCGCAACAAACGCATGGGATCCTCAACCCCCCCAATTATACTTCAGATAGGTTGACTGCATCTGCGTTGGGAACATTGTGGAAGCAGAACGAGCTATCCTAGCCCAGAATTGTATGATAAGAAAACTCACATGTGGGATACAATTCCAAACATTCCGTACATATTGAATGTAACTATAGAGGTCGGCAACTGGGACAACAAAGAAATGCGGTTGGGAAACCCGCAAGTCTGAGTTACAATAACACACAACGCTAGTCGAACCACGGAGGATGACTTCTGGCCCCTTGTGTATTGGGAAGGACTCTGAATACTCCGACCAACTGCGCAATTTTCCCCTCATAATCTTTCTCCTTTTCCCCAGACCTAGGTTCCTTTCGTCCTTGTGTCACGGTGGGATGCTCCGACGGGAGTTGGGATGCTTGAAGATGGAGAGGTGGGAGATGTACAATGAGCGTATCAAGCGTGCAAGCATAACGCTTTTTGCGTGCCTTGAGGGCTCGCGCGAGATATTCTAGTGACACGCCTTCACATTCTAGTCGCGTCAGGCGTGGCAAGGGTGCTGCATCGATTCGTTCCGGAAGCTCGGATGCAGATGACAAATTGGTCGGGCTGAGAAGAATGGATGACACGTCAACATTGCACACGCTTTGTGCCCTTGGGTCGGTTCCATGAAGATGTAAGGGCATTGTCGGCTTGACGCCAAATCGTAGCACGAGATCTGTCACGCCTGGTAACGCATACATAGCACCTCCAAGGATTTCATGTCGCAGCCCCTGCGCTGACGCAGGAATGTCCGCAAGCACAAGGCGACGAACACCCGGGAAATAATCGTCTACGCACTTAATACCACCGATTTCTGTGTCGACGGCTGGCGGTTGCACTCTGATAAATCGATCGATCGTTTCCTGGTCACACGAGTGGAACTCCAACGATTGTAGCGAAGGCGCTCGCAAGACACCGGCGAGTAATCGCGGTAATTGTCCATCACCGTCAGTGTGTCTCGGGGTTGTGGCATCGGGACCGACAAGCACGAGCCTCACCAGCGCAGGTAAATCAATCACTGGGTGGGGGATGGGGGCCTCATGAAGCGCGCCCGAGAAGCCGAGTAGAAGGACCAGCTCCGTTAAATTTGACGCTGAGGTGACGATCATACAGCGCTGTAGGCTCGGTAGGCGGATATTCGCGATAGACAACGATGTAAGTCGGGGTGGAGCTATGAACGGAGGACTAGGCCATGTGATATTGCTGATGCAATTCCACATAGCTACGGAGCGTAGTTTTGGCGCCGAGCGCAAGAAACGTTCCAAAGAAGGATTATGTTGGACTTGCTCAATCCAGGCATCAGACCGAGGTGAATACGAAGGAAGCAAGTTCACCAACTGCAATCGTAAAAGCCGTGGTGCTGTAGCAAGATGTGCTATGCTCTGTACGATAGACATGAGCGCCGAACAACTGGCAACGTTGGCGCAAAACGATCGCCACCGCGACGCGTGCGGGAGCAACAGCCGCATAACTGAGAGCGCTGCATCTCCGTCATCACGAACTGCAGGGGAGGAATAAGGAGGGAAGCACACATTCGGTGGCGCCGTCCAACTAAATGATATGTCCAAGAGGCATGTGGAACCGCTTCGTTCAAGGCAAAGTTTCGTCCATGGGAAACGGCAGTCACTGTCGTTGGGTGAAATACGATGCCACACCATTGCGCATCGAAGGGAAATGGACCGCCATCGTCTACACACAGCACTAACAGCCAGGCTGGGTTTCGATCTAAACCGCCGGTCATATTGAGAGTCTTCTGACGTCTCGGTGGTCGGGGCGTTTGTGGCTGGTGGCAGCAAAACGAGCGTAACGAATATACTTTCAACGACCTCAGCAGGCAGGATGCCAAACACGCCGTCGTCAGCTGGCCGCTCCGAAGTGATGGTAGCTACCGGCAGGAGCCACGAACACAGCACTGAAGGCGGGGGCAGTTGGAGAGAGACGTCGGAGCGCCGTCGAACTTTCTTTGGCGACCGGTCGCCGCCCGTGAGCCGCAGGAGTCCTATGTTGGGCATGGGGGTGCAGAAGAGAACGCAACGTGAGACGATGGAGTATTTGATGTATTGTCGTGCGCGCTTAGTTGAACAAAGGCGCAATGAGGATATTGATAGAAAAATGCAAAAAAAGACATTTGAAATCGAGACTGCTCACTGTGTCAAGGGGCAACGATGGGTTCAGGAAAAAGGCGGGAATAGCTTTGACTGCAAATACGTTTAAGTCACCGCTAATCCACGAGGGGAAGGCGAGATGGATGGCTTCCCCGGAAACTCAAGCACTATAACAAAGTAAAGAGGAGTTGGTAAGCCTATTGAACGTAGTTGGATAACTCGATGACATGCACTCGGCCCAACGTGGTCATTGGCACATTCATGTCCCATTCACGTCATTTTGCACCATGAGTGACTTTCCACATCGGACACGAGACAACTGACGCCGAATAATAAAGTATCTGGGGCTCCCAACGGGCATCCTCGCGAGGTTCTAGCCTGTCGGTTCCCCAGGGCTCATCGATCGTGACGGAGCAACGTTGATTCAATGTTGATTCAGTGCCAAGTATGTAGCTCAGATGCAGCCGGAGAGAGGGAGTTGTGCGCATTATCCCGTATTAGGATATCTTCAGGGGCGTCAGAGGATCGGGGCCGGAGAGGTGTGGGATTTCATGTCGTTAACAACGGCACAGGTTAGCGCCGTGGTCAAACACTTGTAAATCACCCCCCAAAAACTAGCCTCGCTCTAGTGCTGTATCTGATGGTATGTTCTGTCATTTGGCGGCCTCTACGAACATCTAGGATTCTTGGGACTTTATCGGTCCAAGAATCTCGTTTGATGAACGTTCAACATCAATGGATGCACTGATCGCTTTGGGACGGACAGGCTTCTGTTGAACTAGCACCAACATACGCGGCTCTCATACTTGCTGACGACCAAATAGAGATCACCGTGGGTGCATTTGGCTTGTCTTGAGACCTACTCCTTGCTGATTTGTACTTTCGTGTTTTATTTCACAGGCTGACAAGATCCAAACCTTAGTCAATGCCGCCGGCGTTGAATGCGAAGCGATTTGGGCAACCCTCCTCGCTAAAGCTCTTGAGGGGAAAGACGTGAAGGAGCTCCTATCTAATGTTGGAGCTGGCGGTGGCGCACCTGCTGCCGCCGTTCCTGCCGGTGGCGCGCCAGCTGCTGCTGCTGCCGCAGAGGAGAAGAAAGAAGAGCCAAAAGCCGAGGAGAAGGAGGAGTCAGACGAGGATATGGTACGGATTGTCTTCACATCGTTATCTTGTGCATTTATTAATCACTCATACCATGTCCTCAGGGCTTCGGGTTATTCGATTAATCATTGGTCTTTGATGTGTCGTACCACTGCTATTGCATCTATTCCACTTTCCTGCGATCCCACGCACTGTGCTTGCCCCCTGCTCTACCTTAAACAATCCAACTTATCCTCGCATTGGTGATAACTTGGCGCCACCATGCTTTGTCTGCAGTCCATGATTTTGGTTCCCAATCAATGTGCCATCCAAACTCATATTTAGGCGTTCACGCCCTGACTCTGGGTTCTCGGCGAGGGGTGTGGGACGGTGTATTGAAGCTGGATTTCCTCTGTTCCAGTATAGTGACTACGCGGATCACCCGGGAGGCTGCGAACAAATGATTCTCGGGTATCTGGCTGCTTGCTCTCAGATCGGCGTAACTTGCGGCGCTATTTGCTATTTGCAAAGAAACCCCTGAAACCATAGCCTCCCATGTCTAATTCAGTCTGCGCTGAGGAGCAAAGGATTGGGGTTCAACTATTTTGACGCGGTGAACGGAGCCCAGAAACAATGTGGGGCACTGTTTTCTATGGTATTTCTCATGGGTTTCTATTAGGTTGTGGAGATCATTCGCAACGGTGGTTGATGAGCACCCAGCTCCCCCAACATCAGGTGACCCCTTTCTTGGGCCATGTGTGCAGCTGATGGACGTAGCGTACAGGAAAGCGGACGGCTTGCCCCGGCGCTATTCTTGCAAGCGTTTAAAAATGGCTACTCCTTCCTTGCCTAACGCTGTAGCACATGCAACAACGCTCGCACCCGCCCTAAACATTCGCTTGGCGGCCTTGGGTGACGTCACGCCTCCTACGCCAATGATCTTGATATCCGCAGTTTGTGGGTCGGCGGTGAGAAGAGTCGCGAATGAACGAACATTCCTGTGATTTGTGAATAGGAAGATGAGGCTCAACCCATATTCTCCAGGCGTTGCGATGCGCACCCAAGAGAAAGAGTGTGAATGGCATCCCCGGCCATCCCTCCGTACATGGTTGGTAAAGCAAACTCCGTTTCAATATTGTCGGAACATTCTGATTGTTCAGCGAACAGTAAGCTCGATCCAAGCGTATTGGTGCAGGTGATGAATGAAATAGTACTGGTGTCCGCACTGACTGTCTTGATTGCCGCTGCCACTTCCTCAAATTGTTTCGAATGCACATATGGGGGAAGCTTCACGCCCATGGTCATCAATTGCTTGCCATGCAGGACAAGCCTCTGGTTGAATGACTTCATCTCTAGCAGAAGCGGGAGAAGAGCTTCTATCGAATAAGATGGCGGTGGCTTCCCAGGTATGTTTGGACAGCTTGTATTCAATTCGATCCCAATAAGTTGATAGCTGATTGGTTCGGGTATAGGCCCCCTAGCATCCACAATAGCTTCCAGTCGGGATCGTAGCTCTGCTATCTCGTCGAGCATGGCTCTCAACTCTTCAGAGTCATTCGACGTGATACTGATGATGATTGGCTTGTTCCCGGGCTGATTCTTTGAGATTACTGATGCAACATCCGTAATATAGTCTCTCAGCGGACGAGGCGAGTAGCCATATGAGTTGATGGAGCTGTAGGAGTCTGCTGTGAAGGCCACCTACGACAAGAAGTACGATTATGGCTTGCGTGCGCAGTGCGAATAGAAACCAGTTCCATACCGTATGTACGCATAAATCTTCCGCGAAGCCGTTTAGCGTCGCAGTCCGTGTTGTGACAGCCCCGGTGTACCGGGACGCATACAATTCCTCGAGTTGCCTCAGATCAGACGACCTGGTCGCGCGTGGCCTGCATGTTAAGGAATGCGGCACGATTGAATCCTCATTAAAGTATTACGAACCATGGACAGGACGAATTGAGAAATGGAGGGTTCACCTTGAGGAATCCAACCGCGACCATGTCTGGTTGTTTGTGCCAAGGCTGTTGAACCGCCGACTACAAACCTTCTTCGTACTATACCAGACGTCTATCATTGGTGTTTCGTGTCCCACCGTTGTTA
>Ga0307508_10002396_pt1 | contig 19824 bp, 16 predicted proteins | sample 9_EM_MG_FD_203089 | JGI IMG/M metagenome (GOLD analysis project Ga0307508, IMG submission 203089) | Populus trichocarpa ectomycorrhiza microbial communities from riparian zone in the Pacific Northwest, United States - 9_EM | ecosystem: Host-associated > Plants > Roots > Unclassified | place...
CAGCGTCTTCTTCATGCCCACATCTTACCACGAACCCTAATTTGTGGCTATAGTTTTATTTGAAATGCTCTAGTGGTTAACCCATCTGAGTCCGGTTCCGTTCCCACAATGTATTCCTCAATTCCCCAAGTCCGCATCTCCGCGCCTTCGTGACTTTGTGATTCAAATTTTCCGTTCATTTTTTTGCATAACTGGCCAACCTCAATCGAACGTTGGACTTTGCTTCCCGATTCTTCGTCGCGGATTTGGCCCGATAGCGGATTTTGCGCTCCGGATTATCGTGGACGGATGGACTTGTCTTCCCAATCCGACATCACGTATAACGAAATTGCCGCGCGCGCGCGCCTTATTTGGGAGCAATCCGGGCGGCTTGAAGGCCATAACACCGAAAACTGGTTGCAGGCCGAACGCGAACTGCGCAGTGAACGCGGCCACGGACAGGAGATTTCCCGCGGCGTGGGTTCTTCAGAAAAACGGGCAACCGGGGGCGCCATCGCCGGCCGCGGCAGAAGAATATGAAAACAGCCACTTCCCGTCGAAAGTCCCGGCCAGGAAAAAAATGGTCCGGGCGGGTTACCCGCACCAGTGATGCGATGGATCTGAAAAAAAATGTTTTCAAAAGCAATGACCCCACAGCAATCGCCCGTTCGGTGAAAAATTCATCCGAGAAAAGTTCAAGGCGGAAAGCTGGCGCGTATCGCTCGGCTGTTTCCATGATTTCATTCTATGAAAACCGGGGTGGAAAAAATATTTCCGCCGGAAAAAAGCGCGTGCTTCAGCGCGCGAAGAAACAGTTGAAGCGGGAATTCCATCGCGACTAATACCAATCACCCTTCGCCATTACACTACGACGATGTCCGGACAGCTGCACCCGCCGTTCTGCTGGCGAGCAGAATCGTTACGACGCGCCCTATCCACGGGCCTGAATTTTTGTAGCCCCTGCGCTCCCGCGCAGGGCTGCAAAAAAACAAAATTTCCTTACAATCGACCAGCGATTTTATCCGTCCGCAGTTTTTCTGAAAACGCTCTAACGCTTGGAGCCAAGGTTCGCCAGTTTGGCGAGTAGGTTGTGCGGTTCGATTGGTTTCGTCGTACAATCTTGAAAGCCGCTTTCGAACGATTTCCGCCGGTTTTGCTCATCTGCATATGCGGTCAATGCCAGGGCGGGGGTTGGCGAAAGACCACTTTGGATTTCACGTTTACGGATTTCAGCAATCAACACATGACCACTATTGTTACCCAAACCTATATCGCTAAGAATCAGGTCAGGAGAAACCCGGTCAAATGCATCCAAGGCCTCGGAGACGGAAGCCACTGCAGTCACGTCCGCACCGGCGTGAGTCAGTACCTTCGCCAGTGCTTCCCGTGTCTCCAGTGAATCTTCCACCAACAGAAGCTTGCGGTTGTTGAGCGACACTGGCGGGGCTTCTTCGATTGAAGTTTTTTCAGAGCCATCGGCCTGGCGTTCCAGCGGCAGAACAATGGTGAATGTCGTACCTTTGCCATGTCCGGCGCTTTCCGCCCGAATTGTGCCATGGTGCAAATCGATCAGCTGCCGGGCAATCGCCAATCCGAGCCCCATCCCACTCGCGGTCGGTGTGGTGCCCTGATCAACCTGCACAAACCGGTCGAAAATCCTCGAAAGGAATTCGGCGCCGATGCCCTTGCCTGTGTCGCTCACCCGAATCTCCACCGCTTCCCCCTTGCGTGCCGATGCGACCGTGATTTTGCCGCCATCAGGCGTAAACTTGATGGCGTTGTTGACGAGGTTTGCGATGACCTGTTGCAACCGCCGTGGATCCGCTTCCACCACGCCAACTTCGTCCGACAAGACATCAATGATCACCAATTGTTTTTCTGCGGCGATCGTGCGCAGTGAAGGCAGGAGCGTTTTGATCAGCGTGTTCAGGTCGAAACGATCAACCTCGAGGCGCATTTTTCCCGCGACGATCTTTGCTGTGTCCATCAAATCCTCAATCAACGCCTGCTGCTCCTTGGCCGAACGGTTGATCGCGTCCAAGCCTTCCTTGAGCATGGCTGGATCGATTACCTTCCGCTCACTGAGCAGTTTCGACCATAGCAGAGTGGCCGACAACGGAGTGCGCAATTCGTGGGACACGTTCGCCAGAAAATGATCCTTCGAGGCATTGGCGGCTTCCGCATTGATCATGGCCTCACGCAAGGAATCCTCGGCCAGCTTGTGATCGGTATTATCGCGCACCACCTTCACAAACCCGTCACGCCGGCCCTGTTCATCATGCAGGAGCGAAAGAACCCCGGTGCCCCAGAAACGCGTGCCGTCCTTTCGTTGGTGCCACCGTTCAATTTGCACACTTCCCTCCAATTCAGCGCGCGCAAAATCCCGGCGGGCCCGGCCAGCCTCCTTGTCCTCCTGCGTGTGAATCAAATCCAGATAACGTCCGCGCACCTCAAATTCGTTGTATCCGAAAGTACGCTCCGCGCCAGCGGTCCACACCGTGAAGCAACCCCCGTTATCGAGCATGAAAATCCCGTATTCCTTGATACTGGCAAGAATCAGCTTGTGGCGCATGGCGCCGGCTCGCAGCTCCGTTTCCGCCGTTTTGAGCGCCGTGATGTCGATGAACGTGAGCACCACTCCCTCCACGTCACGTTCGGTCTTTCGGTAAGGCAAAACCCGGCGAATATAGGTTCTACCGGAATTACTCACCACCTCGACCTCCCTGGCGCGTCCATTTTCCAGCATCTCCCTGGCATCCTGCAAGAGATGGCGGTCGGAAAACTGCATGGCAAGATTTGTCAGTGGCCGCCCGATATCCGAAGGGATGACTTCGAAAAGATCCTTCACCGCCGGCGTGTAACGGCGAATGCGCAAATCCGGACTGAGAAACATGACGGCAATATCGGTACTCTTGAGCAGACTGCTCATGTCGTTCGAGCTTGCCTCCAGATCCTCCATCTTGACCTGCAACTGTGCATTGACCGTGGTCAGTTCCTCGTTGAGCGACTGCAGCTCCTCCTTGCTCGTCTCCAGCTCTTCATTCGTGCTCTGCAATTCCTCGTTGACGCTGATTGTTTCCTCGTGAGCGGCCTTCATCTCTTCGTTGCTCGCTTCCAGCTCATCGATGGTGCTTTGCAATTCCGTCCTGGCTTGGTGCAGCTCACGCACGAGACGCTGACGGCTCACGGCGCCCTTGCGGTCGACGGGAGCGGTGGTGGCCGGTGAAGACTGCTCGACAAAAGTAACGAGGTAGTGCGGATTTTTCTGATCATACGCGAGAGGCGTGACCGTGATTTCCAACTGCATGCTCGCCTTTGCCGTCATCGGAACACGTTCCCGGACTACGCGCGGCCGTTGCTGCGCCATGGCATGCAGAGTGGCACTGCGCACCACGGCGCGCAATGGACGCTTCACCACCGACATCAGCTCTTGGGTGGGCTCACCTTTCGGCTGCTCCAGATACCGCTCGGTGTTGCCGTGAAAATAAACGATATGCTGATTCTGATCGATCACGACGCCCGCCGGAGTAAAATCATCGAGCAACGTCTTGCGTGCGAGTTGCGCGACGCCGGGGCGGGGTAACACATTCGATGACCTGCCATCCGCCGCCGCCACGACCACATCCGCCGGCATGGGAAATGTCACGTTCCCGTGCCGCGTCGGTCCGACGCGGCGGAAAATCCGGTGTTTCCGGTCGATGACTTCGAACAATTCGTCTGGCCCGGAAATATTTTCGCTGTTGCCGAGCATCAGGACACCGCCTTCACGCAAACTGAAATGCAGTAATTCCAGAGCCCGTCGCTGCACGGCCGGCTCCAGATAAATAAAAAGATTGCGACACGTGCAGATATCCAGCCGGGAGAAAGGCGGATCCTGCAAAATATTCTGCGGGGCGAAGACCACCAGTTCGCGAAGTTCTTTTTTTATCCGATAGGAAGTTTCCTGCTGATCGAAGAAACGTTGCAGGCGCTCCGGCGAAACTTCGCTTTCGATGCCGCCCGGGAAAAGACTCGCACGCGCATGATTGAGCGCGCGCTCCGCGGTGTCCGTGGCAAAAATCTTAATGTCGAGGTGCTTGTCCGCCGCGCGGCACGCCTCGACCAGTATAATCGCCAGTGAGAATGCCTCCTCGCCGGTGGAACAGGCACTGACCCACGCGCGAATGCTTCCGCCCTCCGCCCGGTCCTCCACCATTGGCACAATCACTTTCTTTTTCAGCGTTTCCCACACTTCCGGATCGCGAAAAAATCCTGTGACATGAATCAGGAGATCGTCGGCCAGGACCTGTGTCTCCGGTGGCGTCTGCCGCAACAGCCGCACGTAGTCAGTCATGGTCGCAATCTGGTTGAGGCCCATCCGACGCTGAATCCGCCGAATCACCGTGGGCTTGCGATAAACGGTAAAATCGTGCCGCCCCCGGTGTTTGACGAGTGCCAATATTTCCTCGAAGGCTTTTCGTTCGCTACCAGCCTCTGCTTGCGCAAATTTTTCACCCCTTGCGTATGGATGAGTCACGTAGCGTTCGATGATCTCCGGAATTTCCTTCGGCGGCAGAACGAAATCAGCCAGGCCGGAGTCAACCAGCGCCCGCGGCATTGACGGAAATTTGGCGGACTCGGGAGTTTGTGCGACGCAAAGGCCGCCCACTGCCTTGATGGACTGGGCTCCGGCTGCGCCGTTGGAGCCCATGCCGCTCATGATTACGCAAATGGCACGTTCGCGTTGTTCGCCGGCCAGTGAACGAAAAAAATCATCCACCGGCCGTCGTCGCGCAGGCTGGTCGATTGGTTCGCCCATGCGCAACGTTCCCCGGTAAATCGAGAGGGTGCGGCCCGGGGCAATCACATACACGTGATTGGGCTTCGGCTTCAGGCCATTCGTTACCTGGATCACCGGCATGGTCGTTTGCCTGGCGAGAATTTCCGCCAGCAAACTCTCGCGGTGGGGAGCCAGATGCTGCACCACCACAAATGCCAGACCCGGGTTCGGCTTAACCGCCTTGAAAAACTCCGACAACGCTTCCAACCCGCCCGCAGAAGCACCGATGCCCACGACGGTAAACGGCAACCGTGGTGGTTGCTCATGATCCACGGGCTGCGCGGCACGGTCTGACTGGATCGCAGCAGCAATCGGCCCGGATTTTTTTTTGCGTTTGGTGGGACGGGACACAGAGAGCCCGCAGCGGCGAAAAGGGGCCAAACATCATTTAAAAGGCGATGTTGCCGAGTCCAGCACGAAGTCGGTCCACCCAGTGGGGATAGGAGATTTCCCGATGATTTTTCATTTCAAACGATGACTTCTCCGCCCGCGGATTCCGCCGCTATGATTCGTACGACTTTCCCGTGAGCCTGATTTTTCTGATGTCTGAGCAATAATCCGTGACCATACCGTTATTTCCCCGATAGACGGAAATATCCGATCCTGCTAAAATTCGCGAAACCCGTTCTTAAACCCGCATGGATAAAAAAGGGCACCAATGACAGTACTTCTGGTTGAGGATCACCCCGGTTTGGCGAAAATTTCCTGCGATTTGTTGCGCGATTTTTTTGGCCACCAAGTTGAACACGTGGCCACCGGTGCGGCAGCCTTTGCCACGGCGATGAGAAGTCTTCCTGATCTCATCCTGCTCGACCTTAATTTGCCCGACATGCACGGGTATCGTCTGGCGGAAAAACTTCGCGCACAGCGCTGCCTGGACCGCACCATAATCGTGGCGCTTACCGGTCACGGGATCACCGGCAATCCGCAGCTTTCGAGGGCGGCAGGCATCGATGCCCACTATCGAAAGCCAATGGATTTTGGCGAACTTGTCCGGATCCGCCGTCAGCGTTCCCAGCCTGAAACGAGCGAGCCGTCAGAACGGCTGGCCGGCAACAAAGCCCGGCGCGTAAAGCCTGGAACTGGGTCAGCCTTGCCCTTCGTATCGATCCCGGGCGTTTGCGGTCAATCGGGCAATCCCGGCTGAACATTATCTCAATCATTTTCCCGGACCACGCTGATCGTACCGTTCCGTTCCAATCGAGCTTCCTTGACCTTCGTCACTTCGCTGACGTTGCCATTGAGCCGGAGATTTTCTTCCAGATCGTCCGTGCTGATCCGGCAACGGTCCAGCTCCTGTTTCTGGATCGTCCCGTTTTTGACGACGACGCTGGCTTGTCCTTTGACCAAGCTGGAGATTTTGGACGAATGGCACGCGAGCACCGCCAGCAAATGGTGAAATAAAATCAACAAAGCGCTCGCCCCTAATGTCGGAAAAAACGAAGCCTGACCATTAATGGCACGGCTCAGCACCGAGCCGAGCACCACCACCAAAAGCATGTCAAAGCCGGCATTTTTTCCAATCAACCGCCGGTCCCCCAAGCGCACGATTAACACGCCGAATAGAAATACCACCAGGCTTCGCGCCGCCATCTGCACAAACGTAAGTTCGCTCGCCTGGACATTAAGCCCCAAAAAACGGCTGATGCCATCGAATGCCTGAATAATCAACGGAGGCATACCGACTCAGACAGCCGTTTCAGCGAGGTGGTTCGGTCGCTTTGTCTTGGAATTTTTGTAGGGCTGCCGCTTGCCGGCATGCCGTCTTCCGCCGACAGAACGCCTCGAAGGCCGGTGCCCTCAACGGAGTTTCCGGACGGGCGATTGAGGGCAATCGCCCTACCCCTGCCGCTCGGGAATGTAGTCCTGCGCGGGAGCGCAGGGTTCCGCGCATCCCGGCGCGGGCTACAATGAAATGGCGGCACGCGACTCGCCGTCGTATCTGCAGTTAAACTACACGCTCAGCCACTCGCCCGCACCGCGAAGATTCCGGCGAACGCCCGGCGTACGCTCCAAAACACCGTGAGCCAGAGCGCGGTCACGACCACTGCCAGGGCCAGACCGGACGGAGCCATCAGCGCGTGAAACAACAGAATGTTCACCACCACGGGACCGAGCAACACGAGGGCGATCGGGACGAATCGATTCGCCAGCAGCAGCCCCCCGCCAGCCAGCTGCAAAATAAATACCGCGACGAGAAAATGGGAGACAAACAGCGCGCCCATGTATTGCCCTGCGACGCCGGTCGGCGGTGGCATCGGGATGAAGTTGAGAAATCCATTCAATCCGAAGACGAGGAAAATGAGTCCGAGCAAAAGACGGGCGAGAAGTGAAACAGTTTTCATGTGAATTATTAAGAATTGAGTTGTTGTGTTGAAATTAAGCCGCGACCGCGCGAACCTGCTCCAGCGTGGGTTTGAGAAACGCGGCGCGATCCACCGCGCCAGACATCACGCGTGACACGCCGCCTGCCGTAATAAATTTCGTGTCCGTCACTCCGAGGAAACCGAGGACCGCCTTCAAATACGGATCGACGAAATTCATCGCTGCCGCCGGACCGGCATCATACGCACCGCCAGTAGCCGCCAGCACGGTGGCCTTTTTGCCTTTTAACAAACCTTCCGGGCCATTTTTTCCGTAGGCAAATGTCCGCCCCCGACGGGCAATCTGGTCGATCCACAGTTTCAATCCGCCCGGGACCGAGAAATTATGCATCGCGACACCGATGACATATTCATCGGCGCGCTCCAATTCGCCGATTAATTCCTCGGAAAGCGCGAGCGCTGCGAGTTGTTCCGGCGTGCGGATCGCCGCTTCGGTGTACGCCGAATGGATCCACGAGGCGTCCAGCGGCGCGAGCAAGGTCGTCGCAAGATCACGGTAAATGACCATGTCCGAGGGATGAGCGGATTTCCATGAATTGACGAACTCACGGGTCATTTCCCGGGAGATCGAAGTGCTGAGCGGACTTGAATCGATGTGAAGTAGTGTTGACACGGGATAAATCGGTTAAACGACAGTTGAGCCTTAACCGACAAGTGTTGTTTAAATGATAAACGTCAAGTGTCGTTTTTCTTTGCAAATCAGGAACCAATGGCTATCACATACTTATGCCTATTTCAGACTGCGAAGTGCGCGATCCACGGATTCGGAGGACCCGACAATTGCTGCAAGGAGCGCTGCGGACGCTCATGCAGACAAAGAGTTTTGATGAGATTTCGGTGCAGGATCTCGCTGACGCGGCTACCGTAAATCGCGCGACTTTCTACGATCATTACACAGACAAGTTCGCGTTGCTTGAAGCAATGGTCGCGGGCGGGTTTCACCAGATGTTGCACGAACGAAGTGTCAGCTACGACGGCACCTGTGCTTCGGCGGCGCGCCCGATCATTTTGGCGGTGTGTGATTACCTGGCGATGCACCAAAGCAGTTGCCCGGAGGGTGTGCAGAAAAGCGCATTCGAGCCGCTCATCGAAGCCGCCATCACCAATGCCATCCGGCGCGTCCTGCTCTCCGGCATTTCAAAAAAGACCTCCGCTTCCGGACCGACCGCCGGGATGGTCGCCACGACCGCGAGTTGGGCAATCTATGGTGCCGTTAAGGAATGGCTGAAGACCCCGGCGCGTCCTTCCGCCGAAGAAATCGCGACCGTAATTCTGCCGCTTATCATGCCGATTCTGCAAGCGGTGCCGCCGGCAGAATCAGACGAGAAGGCCCAGGCTCATGGCGTCGTGTGAACGGCCTTGGGCCTCCTCCAGGCAAGGCCCGCGGAAATCGAAAATCACCAGGCTTGAAAAGCGACTCTCGGGCAAGTCTGCGGACCCAAACAAGAGCTATGCTATTTCAATTGTCGGCACCGCTGCTCGTTCCACGGTGAAGTAAAATACCGCCCCCTTCCCCGTCGCGCCCTCGGCCCACGCCCGTCCACCGTGGCGGACCACGATCCGTTCGACGATCGCGAGTCCCACGCCGGTACCTTCGAACTCTTCCACCCGGTGCAACCGCTGAAAAACGCCAAAAAGTTTAGTAACGTATTTCATGTCAAATCCACAGCCATTATCCCTCACGAAAAATATCTTTTCCCCAGCACGCTCAAAAAAACCAATCTCGATCACCGGCGCCGATTTCTTCGAACTGTATTTAACCGCGTTAGCGAGCAAGTTGACCCATACTTGTCTGAGCAGTCCGGGATCTCCACTGGCCTTCGGAAGGGGATGAATATTAAATTCAATACTCCGGTTGTCGCGCTGCGGCTGCAAGTCGGCCAATACGGAGCGAACGAGTGATTCGTTATCGACCGACTGACGCTTGATGACTTGCCGGTTTAATTGTGCAAAAGCGAGGAGATCATCGATCAGCTCCCCCATCCGTTGGGCGTTTTTGCGGACCACATTCAACATGCGTTGAGCTTCTGATGGCATTGAGGACGCGAATTCGCTCATCACCGCTCCGGAAAATCCGTCGATCGCTCGCAACGGAGCCCTCAAATCGTGGGAAACGGTGTATGAAAACGCCTCCAATTCCTTGTTCGCCGATTCCAACTGAGCCGTTCGTGCCACCACCCGCTGTTCGAGGTCCGAGTTAAGCTGCGCGACCCTTTCCTCCGCCAGCTTTCGCTCCGTGATGTCAGCGCGGATCGCGACATACTGGCGGGGTTTCCCACCTTCGTTGAGAAACGGCACAATCGTCGTGTCCACCCAGTAAAATGAGCCGTCCTTCGCCCGGTTTCTGATTTCGCCATGCCAGACCCGGCCATGCGAAATGGTGATCCAAAGGTCGCGGATAAATTCGCCCGGATGATGACCCGAGTTGATCAACCGGTGATCCTGGCCGACGAGTTCATCGCGCGCGAATTTTGAAATGGCGCAAAATTTCTCGTTCACAAAAGTAATCCGGCCCTGCGCATTCGTGATGGCTACAATGGCGTGCTCATCCAGGGCGGACTTCAGATCGATCACTTCTTTGATCGACGCCCTCAGATTTTCCTCCGCGATCTTCCGCTTGGTGATGTCGGCGCGGATCGCGACGTACTGACGGGGTTTCCCCTCCTCATCGAGAAACGGCACAATCGTCGTATCCACCCAGTAAAGCGATCCGTCCTTGGCGCGGTTCTTGATTTCACCATGCCATACTTCTCCGCGGGAAATCACCATCCAAAGTTGCCGGATAAACTCCCGGGGATGGTAGCCCGAGTTGATAATGCGGTGATCCTGCCCGATCAGTTCCTCCCGGGAATACTGGGATATCGCGCAGAATTTATCGTTCACATAGACGATCTTCCCCCGGGAATCGGTGATCGCCACAATCGCATGCTCATCGAGTGCCGCTTTCAGATCGAAGAGCTCCTTGGTTGAATGGTTCAACCTTTCCTCCGCCAGTTTTCGTTCCGTGATATCGGCGCGAATGGCCACATACTGCCGGGGTTTCCCCGCCTCGTTGAGAAATGGCACCAGCGTTGTATCCACCCAGTAAAATGATCCATCCCTCGCCCGGTTCTTAATTTCGCCGTGCCAGACGCGCCCGCGCGCGATTGTCGTCCAGAGATCACGAATGAATTCGGCCGGGTGATGCCCTGAATTGATAATGCGATGATCGTGACCGATCAGTTCCTGGCGGGAGTATTTTGAAATCTCGCAGAATTTGTCGTTTACGTGCGTGATTTTTCCCTGCGGATCGGTGATCGCCACGATCGCATGCTCGTTAAGCGCAGTCCGAAGATCACCGTTTTCCCTGAGTGCGCTCTGCAATTTTTCCTTTTCTTTTGCCGTGGTGTTGCGACTCAGCTCGACCAGACGGAGCGATCTCCGCAGGCGTTCGCAAATGGAACTGATCACTGAACCGGTTACGAAAAGGGTTCCGAGAACCCAGCACTCGGCCGAGGTTGCGATCGCCCAGCTATGAAGGGGTGGCACCAGGTAAAAATTTGAACATGTCACTGAAAGAATCGTGGCCAGAAGTCCCGGCCCCAATCCGCCCCAATAGGCAGCAAGGATGATCGGTATGACAAACAGCACCAGCCCATCCCGGCCCACCAGCGCGTCGAGAGATAAATGCAGTCGCAGGGTGAGTAACACCAGACAAGCCGATCCCAAATAAGGAATCAAAATTGTCCGCCATCGGATCATTCCGGACAAGTGCACCAGAGCAGTGGTATCTTCCGGCGCGATTGCAGCGTCACTTCCGTCGACCAACAGTGACATACCCAGGTCGCGATCATTCCCCAAAGTGTGCGTGGATTTTTTCACCGTCTTTGCTCAATAGGTCAGGTTACGGGCGAGTGATCCCAATTCCAATGGGAGCAGCACCCGCTGCGGCCTGATTCGATTATTTTTTCCCGGAAAAACTTTCTACCGGAGAAAGTGACCACTGCAGGTCGATCTTCTGGGTAATTTTGCACAGCCCATCAAAACTCAATGGTTTGGTAATGTAGTCCTCGGCCCCCAACTGCTTACATTGGGCAAAGGCCCGTTCTGAACGGGAGGATGTGAGTACTACGACCGGGATATGCCTGAGTCGCACATCCGATTTGATGGCGCGCAATATTTCCTGCCCGGGAATATCCGGCAGCACCAAGTCGAGCAGAACCAGTTGAGGCAGTTCCGGCTGCCGCTTCGCATAGCGTCCCGTACAGTTCAAATAACTAAGCGCCTCAGTTCCATCCCATACGTGCTTGAGCGGATTGGCCAGCCTGGCCCGCCTCAGGCCTTTTATCGCAAGTTCGGCATCTTCCTCACTGTCCTCGATCATCAAAATCGTGTTGGACTCCTGGATACCACTGGAATTGGCCGGCAAATCACCGCCCGCGTTGAGGAGAAATCCCGGTGTTACCCGAAGAGCGAACGCGAGATTCGCAATGCTATTCAACGTCAGGTTCCGGCCTCCTCGTTCGATGTTTGCGAGATGAGTGCGATGAAGGCCAGCCCGCCAAGCCATTTCCTCCTGGCTGAGGCCCATACTCTGCCGCTGGAGTTTAACTCGGGCACCAAATCTCTCGGCAGTCTTTTGCGACAATGCCGGATCGCCCGGAAACCCGTTCGACGCTTTCACGACGTCAAGATACCAGCACTAGCAATAGCCTATAAGTAACAATCTGCGGGTAACTAACGAAATCGTGCTTTCGTATTTTCAGCCCGACACCCCGTTTTTTGCCCAATTCCCGCTGGTTGAGCCCTGACTGCGCAACCATTGACGACGCCGGCACCAAATGTGCGTCGATTGGAAATCGCGCAGTGATTCAAACCGAGAGGACAACGCAAGTCAGGTTTCTCCCCGCCCACTCTCCCCTGGAGTTTGCACGGCAAGGTTGCCAACGAACGCGGCCGACCAATTTTAATTGGTGCTATTGGGTATCACCAGTAACTGCAGCGAGAATGCGCTTTGGCGCATGCCCCCTGTTTTCGGGGTGCCTCTCCGGACCGGTTAATGAATCAGAAAGGATGATACGGTGCGCATTCATCCCACCATCATCACTCGAAATCGGCGGAGCCAAAAACCACGCACCCTCTGGCACCGGCTCTCTTGTTCTTGGAACCCGCGTTATTTGAGCAAGATCCCGATAGGTGGAGCAACATCACGGGCGACGACCGCATCAAAGCGGAGTAAGCTGTCCTTGGTTGTTCACTTCTCATAATAAGTTCAAAGCTGAAGCGCAGCCTTCGAGGGGATCACGCGCTTCGGCTAAAACCCTGCACATGATCAACGTCCTCATCCTGGGCGCCGCCGGCGAGATCGCACGCGTAGCCACCCGCTTGTTTCTGGAACAGACCGATATACGACTGACGCTTTATCTGCGTAAGGCTCGCCGGCTAAAATCAGCCGACGCCTCCGATCGAATCCGCGTCATCGAAGGCGACGTTCTGGACGCGAAAACGCTCTGCGACGCCATGCAAAATCAAGACGTCGTTTACGCAAACCTCTCTGGTAATTTGGAATCGCAGGCACGGTCCGTGATCGCCGCCATGCAGAAGGCCGGCGTGAAGCGGCTGATCTGGATCAGCTCGATGGGAATTTACGGTGAGGTATCAGGTGAGCATTTCGGCACCGTCCTCGATCCGTATCGCGCGTCGGCTCAGATCATCGAGAGGTCCGACCTCGATTACACTCTCATCCGCCCTGCATGGCTGAACAATCAGGACGAGATCGATTACGGTACGACCAGAAAGGGCGAGATGTTCAAAAATCCGTCTGCCGTCGTGTCGCGAAAAAGCGTCGCCGATCTCGTGGTCAAGCTCACCACCACTCCCGATCTCGAAGTCCGCGGCAGTCTTGGAGTCCACAAAGCCTCGTAACCTTCCTCACCAGGACTTATGGCCAACCCCAAAATTTATTCCGTCAAACCCCGCGCGATCTCCGATAGTAAATTTCTTTTCGTGCAGACCGATCACGAACCTGCGGGTCTTCATCAAAGCCGGGGTTGCTTCTGTATTCGTCGCGCCCGGTCTGCTTCAGATACAATCTAACAACAATAAAAAGGAGTCTCCATGCAAATTCAACGAGCCGGCTCGCAGCCGTCAACCAAAGGTCCCACCGGGTATTTCACCGGCGCCGTCCGGATTGATCCGTTATTTGAAAGCCCTGCTCCCGCACGTGGCTTCGGTGCAAGCGTCACCTTTGAACCCAGTGCTCGAACTGCCTGGCACACTCATCCGCTGGGGCAGACGCTCATCGTCACCGTCGGCGTCGGTCGCGTTCAGTGCTGGGGCGAACCCATTCAGGAAATCCGTCCCGGCGACGTCGTGTGGTTTCCGCCCGGCGTGAAACACTGGCACGGCGCGGCACCGAATAACGGCATGACGCACCTCGCCATCGTGGAAAAACTCGAGGGCAAGAGTGCAGACTGGATGGAGCAAGTGACGGACGAACAGTATCAGGCACCGGTCACCGGCCAGCCAAAGCGATAAACAAAACGGCCACTCAGTCCGAGCCCGCCGTGCGAATCATTGGAAAATCACTGCGAAAGAAAACTGCCATGAAAAATGTAATTGTTGTCATCGGAGCCGGATCGATCGGCCAGGCGATCGCGCGTCGCGTTAGCGCAGGCAAGCATGTCCTGCTCGCTGATCTGCGCCAGGACGCCGCCGACGCGGCCGCCAAAATCATGAGCGATGCCGGATTTGAAGTAAGTACCTCAACGGTCGACGTATCCACTCGCGCGTCAGTTCACGCGCTGGTGGAAAAAGCCGCGTCGTTCGGGGATGTGACCGGCCTCATTCATGCCGCCGGTGTATCGCCAACCCAGGCATCGCCAGAGACGATTCTCAAGGTCGACCTTTATGGCACCGCCCTCGTTCTGGAGGAATTTGGCAACGTCGTTGCGCGCGGAGGCGCCGGGGTGGTCATCGCGTCGCAATCCGGACACCGCCTGCCCGCCCTCACCCCCGATCAAAACTCGGCGCTCGCGACCACTCCGGCGGATAAGTTGCTCGCGCTTCCCATGCTCCAGCCGGATCAGGTGAAAGATCCGCTTCATGCCTATCAGGTCTCCAAACGCGCGAACTCGCTCCGGGTAATGGCCGAGGCGGTGCGCTGGGGCAAACGCGGTGCGCGAATCAATACCATCAGCCCAGGCATCATTTTCACTCCGCTCGCGCGCGACGAGTTGAGCGGCCCTCGCGGCGACGGTTATCGGCGCATGATCGAACTGTCATCGGCGGGCCGCGGCGGAACTCCCGACGAAGTGGGCACCGTGGGAGCGCTTCTCATGGGATCGGACGGAGCATTCATCACCGGCAGCGACTTCCTCATGGATGGCGGAGTCACCGCCGCCTACTGGTTCGGCGAACTCGCCCCGAAAAAATAATCTCCATCGCATGGCGGTGATAAATCCAGGAAAATTTATGCAAACAGTCACTCTAAACAACGGCGTCGGGATGCCCATTTTAGGCTTCGGTGTTTTTCAAGTTCCGGACGCGGCGGAATGTGAACGCAGCATCGTGGATGCCATTCAGGTGGGCTATCGCCTCATCGACACCGCGGCCTCCTATGGCAACGAGGAAGCGGTCGGCACAGCGCTTCGACGGAGCGGCGTCGCTCGAGAAGAACTCTTCATCACCACGAAGCTGTGGATCTCGGACGCCGGCTATGATCGGACCAGGAAGGCCTTCGAGCGCTCCCTGAAAAAACTGCAGTTGGACTACCTTGATCTCTACCTCATTCACCAGCCCTACGGTGACGTCTACGGCTCGTGGCGCGCGATGGAAGAATTATATCGGGAGCGCCGGATCAGGGCGATCGGCGTCAGTAACTTTCATCCCGACCGTGTGATGGACCTCATGCTTCACAACGAGGTTAAACCGGCGATCGATCAGATCGAAACGCACCCCTTCCATCAACAAGTGGAGACCCAGCAATTTCTCCAGGGCAACAATGTCCAAATCGAATCGTGGGGCCCGTTCGCCGAAGGCAAAAACAATCTCTTCCAGAACGAACTCCTGCACTCCCTCGCCGGAAAATACCACAAGACCGTTGCCCAGGTGGTTCTCCGCTGGCTCACCCAGCGCGGAGTGATCGCCATCCCCAAGTCCGTGCGCAAAGAGCGAATGGCCGAAAATTTCTCGATCTTTGATTTCGAACTGAAACCTGAGGACATGACAGCCATCGCCTCATTGAACCAGAAGCAGAGCGTATTCTTCGACCACCGCGATCCAGAGATGGTGAAAAGACTCAGCACGGCGATTCGTAACACATGAGCCACCTCCCTGTCATTACCCATCGAACCATGAAACATCCGAAACTGCTCCGCGCTTTGACATTGATTGCAATCATAACGACCGCCCCGGCGTTCGCGCTTGCCGCGGAAACCAGCGCGTCTGATCCACTCGTTATCCAGAAACAAGGCAGCTTCGCCGTCGGTGGTACCGTCGTCACGGCACCAGGAAATTTCGACCCGATCAGGCAGGGTGCCTATAGCGCGACTTCTCTCGATTCCGCAGGGCAAACGCTGCACGGCGACCACGCCTATGTGTTCTACCAGATTCCGGCAAACGCGCGCCAGCTTCCGCTGGTGATGTGGCACGGCCATGGGCAATCGGCGAAAACCTGGGAAACCACTCCGGACGGACGAGAGGGATTTCAGACGATCTTTCTGCGTCGCAAATTTCCCGTCTATCTCATCGACCAACCACGGCGCGGCCGGGCGGCCAGAAGCACGCAGCCGCTCACTCTTTCGGCCGCGCCTGACGAGCAATTGTGGTTTGGTATTTTTCGTCTTGGAGTGTGGCCCGATCTGTATCCGGGTGTCCAATTCGCGCACGACAGCGAGTCGCTGAATCAATTCTTCCGACAGATGGTGCCGAACACCGGTCCCTTCGGCATGGAGGCGAGCACGACTGCAGTTTCCGCGCTCTTTAGCCGGATCGGCCCCGGCATTCTTGTCACGCATTCGCATAGCGGCGGAATGGGCTGGCGCACCGCCATCAAAAACCCAGCCATTCGCGCCATCGTTTCCTTCGAGCCGGGCAGCAATTTTCCCTTCCCTGAAGGCGAACTCCCTGTGCCGGTGAAGCACGTGGGCGGCCTTGCTGGCGGCGTCAGCACCCCACTGCCGGAATTCATGGCACTCACTCGCATCCCGATTCTCATCTACTACGGGGACAATATTCCCGACAAACCGACCGCGAATCCGGGACAAGACCAGTGGCGGGCCATGCTCGCCGTCGCACGTCAGTGGCGGGATGTCGTCAATCGCCACGGAGGAGATGTCACCGTCGTCCACCTGCCCGAAACAGGCATTCACGGAAATACTCACTTTCTCATGTCGGACTTAAACAACGTCGAGATCGCCGATCACATGACGGCATTTCTCGAAAAGAAAGGACTGACGAAATGAAAACACTCACGAACTTCATCGCACTACTCACCCTGGTGAGCGTAACGACGGCACAGGAAATCACGATCGCCCGGGCTGGCTCGCAGGTTGCTCAACCGGGACCCGCGGAACACTTCACCGGCACCGTGCGGGTCGAGCGCCTTTTCGACGCTGCGGGTGCCGCCCGCGCCACGGGTGGTCTGGTCACGTTCGAGGCCGGAGCGCGCACCGACTGGCACACGCACCCCTTGGGGCAGACGTTGATCGTGACGGCCGGGATCGGCCGCGTGCAGCAGTGGGGCGGCCCCGTTCAGGAAATCAAGCAGGGCGATACGGTGCGTATCCCGCCGAATGTGAAACACTGGCACGGAGCGTCGCCCAAATCTGCGATGTCGCACATCGCGATCACCGAGCAGCAGGACAGCCAGGCGGTCGTTTGGATGGAAAAGGTCGGCGACGCCGATTTCAACGCGTCGCTACCAGGCCAGCCAACTCCGGCGGCGACTTCGGGCCCCACGCGCGCCCAGCAGCTCGTCGGCGACGTGGCGCCGAAACTGGCCGAGCTCACCGACAACGTGTTGTTCGGCGACGTGTGGGCGCGGCCGCAACTTTCACCGCGCGATCGCAGTCTCGTCACGGTAAGCGCGCTCGTCGCAATGAACCGTCCTGACCAGCTTCGGTCCCACCTCGCCCTCGCGAGACAGAATGGAGTCACCGAGGAAGAATTAGTGGAAGCGATCACTCACCTCGCTTTTTATGCCGGATGGCCCAGTGCGATGAGCGCGGCGGGCGTGGCGAAGGAAGTGTTCCGAAAACAGTAAACGAGCGCGGACGCCCAATCAGGCCCGCGTTGAGATTCGCCCGCAGATGAATCCGTTGAACAATCTTTCGCGACGAGAAATGTTGGCCGCCTTGGGACTGTTGCCTTTGCTTTCAATGTCAGCCGCCCCGATCCACTCCAACGGACGACTCGAACAGAAAATCCTGGTCGCCTATTTCTCGCGCAGCGGAAACACGCGGGTGATCGCCGGTCAGATTCACCGTGCCCTCGGCACCGATCTTTTTGAAATCCAGCCGGCCAGGGCGTATCCCGAAGACTACGAACAGACAGTTGATCAGGCGCGTCAGGAACGCGATCGCGGTTACGAACCGCCGCTTAAATCGACAGTTCCGGAAATTGCCTCCTACGAGACCTTGTTTCCAGGCTTTCCAATCTGGGGTGAAACAGCGCCTCCAGTGATTCGCTCGTTCCTTGCCCAACACGACCTGACGGGAAAAACACTGATTCCCTTCATCACCCATGGCGGGTACAGGCTGGGTGGCAGTCTGTCCGTGCTTGCCCAACGCGCCCCGCGAGCGCGGATATTGGAAGGTTTAACCATGGAGGCCGATCAAGAGCGCCGCACCCTCACGACGGTGATTCAGTGGCTCGGCACGGTTTCCCTGGCAAAATAAGAACTGCAGTTGAAACCCGGAGGTCGCAGAGCGCGCAGAGGAAAAAGCAAAGAATTGGATCCGTCAGTCCAATCATCCGTGATGCGAGCTCAAGTAGCAACCGTCGTCAGACGGCTGGCCAGCGGTGTTACCCCGCTGCTACATCGCAGCCGCAGAAAGGTAGGGCGCGACCGCTGGGCGCGCCGTTCTGCTGGTCAATAGAATGTCACGGCGCGGGCCCAACGGTCCCGCCCTACCCACGTGATCAGCTTTGAAATCGGAAGGGAAAAAGCATCCTTGCGTGGTGAAGTTTTTCGCTCGGCATTAAACGGCAATTCCGGCACCAAAAGCTTCGCGCGGTTCCCTGCCGCGCTTGAGCTTTCGATCCGCGTTTCTTCATGCCATCACACCCCTATCCCAACTCCTCTTCTATTCGTAAAACGAGTCATCTGTCGCCTGTAGGGCTGGACCTTGTGTCCATGTTTCTCCGGCGCGAGGGGACGGCATGGCCACAAGGGCCAGCCCTACAGGGGAAACCAGATGGGTTCGGCCTGCGCGTCAATCGGCCATCCGTCGCGGCTGCATTCCAAATAATTGTTCTCACGCTTATCGCGTGTGTCGCGTCTGTCACCGCGCGGGGATTTTCGGCCGAACAGATGACCACCAACGGGCGCGCAAATCCACTCGGTATCGGCGCCGACGACATTTCCTTCTCTTGGGCCATCGCGGCGGAAGCACGCGGCACGGTGCAGAGTGCCTATCAAATCCGCGTAGGCACAGCTGAGGATCGAAGCGACACGTGGGATTCCAGTCGCGTAGAGTCGGACCGGCAAATCGATCTCACGCTGCCGGTTGATCGGCGTTTGGCGCCGGCGACACGATATTTCTGGCAGGTAAAAATTTGGGACGGCAAAGGAGTTGCGAGCGATTGGAGTATGCCGGCATGGTTCGAGACTGGTTTGCTCTCCGCGACCGATTGGTCCGGCGCAAAATGGATCGCGCACGCGGCGCCAACCAACGGCACGACGAAGTCTCTCCCGCTACTGCGCCGCGCGATCAAGGTCGCCAAAAAAGTGAAAAGCGCCCGCGTTTACGCGTCTGCACATGGCTTCTATCAACTCACGATCAACGGCAAAAATGTTGGTGATCAATTTCTCGCACCGGGTTGGACCGATTATGCTCAACGCATCCAGACGCAGACCTACGACGTCACGTCACTACTGCAAAACGGCACCAACGTGATCGGCGCGGCACTCGGCGACGGTTGGTATCGGGGAAAGGTCGGGCTCAACTGGCACGGGGTTTACGGCGAAACGCTCGCGTTGGTCGCGAAGCTCCACGTAACCTATACCGACGGCTCCGACGAGAGCTTCGTCACCGATGGCAGCTGGCATTCCACCGAAGGTCCGTTTGTTCAGGCCGATTTGCAAGACGGCGAAAATTACGACGCACGGCTCAAGCAAACAAATTGGGACCACGCTGATTTCGACGCCTCGACGTGGACGCCAGTGGTCATCGCGTCCGACGATCTCACCAAGCTTGTTCCGCAACCCGATGAGCCCGTGCGCACCACCGACGTGTTGACCGCCCGCGAGCGCACCGAGCCCGCACCGGGGGAATACATTTATGACCTCGGACAAAACATGGTCGGTGCAGCTCGCCTCCGCTTGACGGGAAAAAAAGGTCAGACCATCCGCATCCGCTACGCTGAGGAACTCTATCGCCTCGGCGATCGTCGCGGCCGGCTTTACACGGAAAATTTCCGCACGGCGAAAGTGACCGACGC
>Ga0307508_10002397_pt1 | contig 19820 bp, 30 predicted proteins | sample 9_EM_MG_FD_203089 | JGI IMG/M metagenome (GOLD analysis project Ga0307508, IMG submission 203089) | Populus trichocarpa ectomycorrhiza microbial communities from riparian zone in the Pacific Northwest, United States - 9_EM | ecosystem: Host-associated > Plants > Roots > Unclassified | place...
CCCCCCCAAAGTTCGCTAAAGGCGGAGGGGCGGCGCGCTAGGGATCCTTTTGCAGGCGGATGATCTGGAGTGCAGTGTGTCAATCTTTGGCCGGAGCCGTCGGCCTCACCGGCCGTCACTCTTCAGGCGGGGGCAGCGAGGCACGGATCTCGTCTGGTGTTTGGCGGCGGGAACGGACGAAGAGGACAGAGCACAACTCTCTGCCTGAGGGGGATAGGAATGGGATATGCAACTGGCAGGTTCACCTCCCTGCTTCCTGTTTTCTCTCATGATCATCAGCATCGTCGGCTTTCGGCAGGACACTCCCCAAGACCACGTTGCTTTGCACCTCCCTTGGTTCACCATGAAGTCGACTGCCCGCCGCCCTCCTGGCTCTCGCCACCGCCGCCATGCTGCACGACATCAATGACAACGCAGTCGTTCGTCCTCCTCCAACCGCCCCGTCACCGATGATAGCCCCCCTCCCCCCCTTTGTTCGCTGCAGCAAGCCCGCGCTGGCACCTGGAAAGTCACATTCGCTATGGCTTGTATGTCAACGGCGGCCTCGCCCGTCCAACCAAGCTCGTCATCGCTGCCGGCTCCACCGTCAAGTTGGACTGGCGCCGCGGAGGCGGTCTGCCCGTCGCATAAGAGACCTGTCCTGACCCACCTCGCCAAGGCACATTCCACTCCCCGCTCGCACCTCTTCACCGTTTGCCTCCGCTAACAATCTCAGGTGCCCGGCGCGGTCTCAGCGACGCCGACCAAGTCCCGGGTTGGCTCGAGACCCAGCATGACGGCACGACGGTCGACAGCGACGGCAGCCTGTATTGGGCCATCGACAAGCTGGTGGCGGCCCAAGGGCATCTACAGCGTCAAGCTCCCGTCAAGCTGCCTGGCGCGTACAAGGCCACGGACATCGGCGTGCTGATCACCACCTACTGGCTCGCCGACAAGCTGTGCGATCCCGGACCGGCTGTGTTCTCGGGTTAGCTGGAGACTCGCGTACATATGTGGATTATTGGGGAAAGCGACAGGGTGTGGGGAAGAGTTCTTACGCCGATACTGCTCCGAACAAGTGCAGATATCGAGTGACATTTAGTGATGGCCGCAGTCGAAGCAATGCTTAAGCTAAACCCGTGGCACGGCAGTATTTAGGCTAGAGGGCTTGGGGTGTGTATGAAAAAAAATTACACCGTGCGGGAGTCGAACCCACGGCACTACCTAACGTCCTATTCGGGTGAATGGGAAGGTAGTATGTTACCCCTACACCAACGGTGTCTTTCCATGCTCATCTATGATGCGGTGCAACAAGAGCAGATTGATTAGTCAGCTGGATGGATAGCTGCGCCAAGAAAAACAAAAGGGAAACGCCGACATGCGGTACAGGATAACCTAGCGATAGACCGGGCGAGTCCGTGACCGTAGATAGCTGTCGACACATCTTGAGCCCATGTTCACGAAGCCAGCCAGCCAGCGCGCCCCCCGTCGGAGCCGAAACGAAACGAAACAAAGCAAAAACGGGACACCCGCCGACCCGCCGGGACGGAGCGGAACAAAGGGAAGCGAGGTGATGTTGGAGCCGTCGATCCCACGCGTTCCACCTGCGTATGTACGTCATCCCGACGGACAGGGCGCTCGCTCGTGAGGCCAAGACACGCCTTGTGCTGTGCCAAGCGTCGAGGCGTGCAGGGGCGCGTGGCGTCATTGCGGTGACGTCGCCGGCGAAGTGTACGCGGGGCGAGAGGTGGTGGTACCGCGCCACGGAGAGCCACGCGATGTGCAGAGCACTCTAGAGTGGGTGCGGACTCAGCTATGATGCCATACGGACGGGTGGAAGCATGCATGCAGGGCGCCGGATGTCAACGCAAGGGCGCAAAAGAGCATAGTGAGTGCTGACGGCAGATGCTGGATAGATGACAGACTTTCCGGACATTCTCTTAGGCTCCACGGTGTGTGCCACATGGAGCGGAGTGGCGATCGCGATGTGCGCTCTGCAAGCGCGGAATCCTGCGGAGAGGCGGGCAGCTGCCGGCTTGCGGACGGGAGGCAGGAGAGACGTGCGGGACTGCACGATGCGGTGTCTATGCTCCCTGACAGAGCCACCCGATCCGGAAGTGCGTTGGGCGGGGAGGAGCGGGGGAAGACGAGTGACTGGCGGTGGCTGGCGGCACACCGGAATTGGAGGAACCGAGGGACGGTATTGTACGTCCGGCCGACGAGCTTTTTTACCGCGACCACTCTGGCACGCGCCACGGCGGGCTGGGGAGTTCTTCGCCGCCGCGTACGACGGGTGTTCGGTGGCCCTCTTCAACAACTCGCTGCCGCAGATTGTCGCGTACGTGCCCATATCCTCGCGGCTCGCGCGGTTCGCGGGCAGGCTCGCCGATGAGAGCTTTGTCGCCGCGGCGGGGCGGAATTCCCCCATCTTCGTGCTGCAGTCCGACGACAACGGATGACGGGCGCGCAACGGACGATAGCTAGAAGCCGCCATGGTACCGCCTGGCCCCGAGGCGCGGGGGCCAGTGCATTGAATGTCGTCCCAGCGGTACATGGCCCTCAAGTTCTACGGCGAGAACGAATTCCAGCACGCATCCGCCACGACGGGCATGGCGAAGCAATATCGATTCCCCCGCGCTCGTTCCAGCCTTGCCCTCCGGGGGCTCGTCGATCGTCGGAGCGTCCGGCTTCGCGTTCGCCACCACGGTGGGCGGCAGGCCGTCGGGATCGTGGCTCCGCACGACGACCCGGCGATGTCGCGGGCGTTTGTGATCGCCACGGACCGGCTGCGGATCCCGGCGCCGACGTTCTCGGTCGGCAGCCCGTACAGATACTGCGCGTCGCGGCGTCCTTTCGGGGCGGCACTGGATGGACAGACACCGCGGGCGTTCCCGCGACGCACGCGCGACGGCGCCCCGGCGTACAGCGTGCCGGCGGTGCTGGCCGCCGCCGAGCTGTCGTTCCTGCTCTCGTGTACGATGGTGGCCGCGTCCTTGCTTCTCTGGCTGGCGTTGGAGACGCTCGGGCGGACGAGGGGCGCGAGGTCGTCGGTGCGCACCAGCCAACCTCAGGCGCGGTGAGTGCGTTCTGTCCGTTTCGGGCGTAAGGGCCCGTGTGTGTGTGTGGGCAAGATGACGGGGGCTGATGGGGAACTGGCGGGGTCGGGAGCACGCTCTCGATGAGGTTCAACCGGAGGTCCGGAGGTCCGGAGGAGCGCACATGGAGGTGGGGTCTAGATCTGCATTGGGTTGGGTGGAGGGGGCGTTATTTCTTGCGAATTCGGGCTGCTCTACCTGCATAGTAGATATTTGAGTAGATATGGGGGGGGGGCACGACGAGAAGCTGATGGTGGGCGGGTGGTGGCAGCGGTATGCACCGTGGGGTAGTTCAGGAAGCATCGACGTTCCCATGCTCGTCGCGTGGCGAAAAGCGAGATGACAGAGGAAAGAAAGAAAGAAAGAGAAAAAAGAAAAAAGAAAAAGAAAGGAAAGGAAAAATAAAGCTCCAATCGCAATCCGCATCCTCGACGCGCTGGATGCCGGATAGATGGTGCGATATGAGCGGGGCTCGGAAGGAAAGCCGAAAGCGACGGACTCTCGGCATTCCGCTCGCGACGACAGGGAGAGGCGAAAAGGAAGGCACGTCGAATCACTCGCGCAGGATCTGCGGACGAGTGCGACCCGGTGACGCGATAACGCATCGTGCTGGCCGAGAACGGAGGGAGCTGGCGAGCCACCACCGCCGCAACCCTGGATTTCTGCGCAGCCACAGCCCAGGCCGCCCCAGTCCGCCGCACTGGCCGCACCGTGTCCGGACCGTTGGATCGGGCAGCGGGCAGCGGGCAGCGGGCCCCGCCGTCCCCCGTCCGCGTCGGTGGTGGGGACTCTCCGTACGTGCAGAGTAGCGCCGACACAATTCCCATCACCACGATCCGGCAATCCTGCAATCCCGCAATCCCGCAATCCGCGCACTGTCCACCTCCCCCCCCATCTCTCCCCCCGCAGGAAAAGAAACCCGCACGCAAGCTGACTGTGGTTAGAGTCAGTCCTCAGTTCGGAGCCCGGAAGCCAAATGCCATCCGAGCCCGCGCGCCGATTCGTCGGTCAGCCAGAGTGGAGACCGGACCGGACTGACAGGGCCTCCGAGTGCGTACGTACGGTCCTGTTTTTTCTTTTCTTTCGTTCTTTCTTTCGCTAAGGCACATTTCCAGCGAACCACAACTGGCCGGATGGCATCGCGCGATGTTGATGTCGTGTTACGCGATGCATATCTGCCACAAATAGCGAGCGGACCCAGCTGGAGCCAGTCGCAGCGGGCCATGCGAGATTCGGCGGGGTCTCGGCCACATGCAGACATGGCTGGGCCTGCGTTATTCCTCCGAGTATTCCTCCGGGACGCGCGCTGGCGAGCAGTCGAGTGCGGACAGGTCGGCTTTGCTGCCGGGCTCGCCTCGTTTCGCCCACAGCTGTCCATCCCCCCGGTGTCGCTCGCTGATGACGGCGCGCTGCAGGGCGTCGGTCGTTGCGGAGGGGGGCGGAGCGGCTGCGGTGAGCTGGCGATCGATACGGCGGCGCACGGAGGCGGGCGGGCGGGCTCGGAAGCAGGCGGTGTCGGACGGAAGATGGCGAGTACCGACTGCACTCTGTGCTGACATAATGCGTGTGTGTGCTCCACTGCGAGGAACAGGCGGGGGAGTAATACACAACCCACCCACCCGTCCGTCTGCAGCAGCTAAGAAGGAAAAGAAAAACGAAAAGTGAAACAGACGGACCTCGGCCATCACGAACACGAACACGAACGCGAACACGACCGGCCACGGAACAGCAATGCCGTCCGGTGTCCGAGACTGGCTGACCGTGACCGGCTGATCGTGACCGGCTGATCGTGACCGGCTGGCCGACTGGAATCTTGCAATGTGGCATGTACGCCGCGCGAACTGCTGGTGCATGGCTGCACCACCGGCAAAGCCATCCGAATCGAGCTGAATCTGGCTGGCTGGCCGGCGGGCTCTCACGACGCGCACCACTGCGCACGCTACCGTTCGAGTGGCTTCAGCGTTAATAGATATCTATCTACGAGCTCGCTCCAGCGATTTCGCCACAGCGGGGAGTATCATAGACGGGGCGGAAACACGTCAGGAAACGGAAAAAGGCAAAAGCAGGACACAAAGACACCGTCCGCGAGCCGGTATGCCAAGCGCCACTTTGACATGATGGGGATGGTTCCGCTAGCTGGCAGGCGCCGCTTCCCTCCTTCTAGGTCGGTTCTGGAAGGTGTGAGCGAACAGATGAGAAGCAGAACAGAAAAAGGAAAGGGGAAAAAGGAAAGGAAAAGTGGAGCCTTAGCAACGGCTGGAAGCTTAAATCGGCCTAGCTAGCACCGACACCGAGACACAGGGAGGGATGTTTTTCCCTCGGAAGAACCGTGGCGGAGAGGAAACACACACACAACGCCAAGCGGGTGGGGCGAAATCGTCTTGCGATACGTGCTGCGGGGCTTCCGCCTGATGCGCCGCCCCCCTCCCCCAGCGGCCACCGCGAGTCCGAACACGCATCGCAAGGTGGGTGAAGCAGCCGCTGCGGCGGCGGTGGCGGGCCAGACTTCGCTGCGGATTGTCTTGGCCGAACCGAGAGCAACCAGCCCATGTCGTGCCGGCCGTCGCGGACACATGGCACTATCACTCCTCCGAACGGACCGTCCGGATCGCCAGGGAGATTTGTCATCCGTTCGGCGGCCAGCCCGGCGCTCGCTTCCCTTTCCTCTGGACGGTCCCGCAACGATGAGGATGGCTTCTCGCCGGAACGAACCCCTGGTTCCGGCGGTGCGGATCCCCCTCAGTCCATCCGCACGTCGCGACAAGAAACGCCGATGTACGTCATCCGCGAGGAGAGCGGTAGGTGCCGCACTGTGCCACACGGGCGCGCAGGGGACCACCTCCGCCGGCGAGGGTCGCGCCTCACGTGCGGCCGCTCTAGGCGGCTGCCTGCCGGGGGCACGTGTGCGAGGGGGGCCTCGGAGGGGTGGGCGGGGGAAGCGTGTTGCGCTGAGGGTCTGGCGATGCACATCCACACTGCAGTGACGGTGATGCTGCAGTGCAGCACACCCCAGCGGCGTATCATATGACGCCCCACCCACACTTCCATATGGACATCGATCCACACACGCATCCGCAGCACTCTCTAGTCCCGCCGCCCGCAGGAACCAGCAGCCACGGCGGACGAGACCGCCCAGCGTCTGCGTCGTCGTGCACGTCTACATAGTGCGCCGACTGCGCGCATGCCTGCTGGACGTGTGCCATATCTGCATACATAGGTGCTTGCGCGGATCGCCAGTCGTGCTGGACAGCTCGCCGGTGCTAGATGTGCACCGCGACCGAAGAGCGGATGGCGGGCGGCGGAGGGAGGCCGCGGAGGCATCCGAGCCTCGCTGTCCGGCACGGCGGCGATGCGGTGCGGTGCGATGTGACGGAGGCGGCTTCCTCAGTTGCACGGCGGTCTCTGCACGGAGGGCTGGCGGATGGCTCGACGGCCCAAGATGGCAGCCACAGCCGTGGCGCTGGCGACGGCCTCGCAGCGCCCCCAGCAGGCAAGCGTGTGGTCGTACGGACGGCCCACCGGTTGGCCGGCCGGCAGCCAGCAGATTCCTCAGCCCTCCTCTCTCCGGGACCCCGCTCCACGGAGGGCTGTCTGCCCCCCGGGCGAGCGAGCCAGCCGCCACAGCCACCGCCGAGAGCGCGACAAGACCTCGCCGCTCCCCCGCTCGTCCCCACTCGCCCTCTCCTCTCCACTCCTCGCCAGGCACTCCCCACACGCGCCCAGCGATCCGTCCGCCGACACATGTGCCGCACTGTACATGGACGGCTGATGCCGGACGCAGCTCCCTGGCGCTCGCCGTGTGCGCACCGTGTATCCGCCGGGCTGGCTGTGTCTCCAGGACCGCGCTCCGCGTCTCATCAGCCCCTCTTCCTTCGTCTTCCTGCCCGCCATCCTCACGCACGGGGATCTTCCCTGCACCAGCCTCTACCTCCGAGGAACCGGCGCAGGGAGGAAACGCCGCCGTGGCTGGCGGGGGTCCCGCGAGTATATGTAGACTTCCGAAGTCTTTCGGGCCCGTCCGTCCGTCCGTCCGCGCGACCGCATCTTCCGATTCTCCAGCGTCGCCCGGGAAAAGAAAGCCGCCGCCAGTCCGCCCAGCAGCGTCCAGCCTCGGAATCCACCTTCCCGCGCACCTCCGGTTGCAGCTATCCCCCCCCAGCGCCCTACGTGCGACTCTTCAGCTCCCCTCCCCCGTCAGACGCAGCCCACCCCCGCCGCCGCCGCCGCCGCCGACGGAGTTACATATACACGAGCGCAACGCACGTACGCACACACGCACGCACGCCACCCAACACTGCAGCCGGCCAGGGAGGGACGGCTTCGAGTGGCACGCCAGACGGCCCTCAATCCCAGCGGGATCGCTGTCCCCACTCGCGCTGGCCCCGACTGCGCTGCATATCGCCATCCGGCCAATGCGGACTTCACCTCGCATGCAGCGGGAGAGACAGACCGCGACGGAGAGCGAGCAACCGGGAGCGAGGGGGCCTGTCCGCCCGGCACCATCCGCCGGGCCAGCCCGAAAAAAGGGTGGGGCATCTAGCTGGTCTTTTCTGGAAGCTGTCACAACGAACGACGCGCAGTCCATATGTAGATAGCATCCCCGTCGCCGCGCAAAACACAACCGCAACCACACGAAAACGACAACAGAGGAAGAAGAAGAAAAGAAAAGAAGAAAAAAAAGTCAGAAAGAAAGAAAGAAAGTCGCACCTTCCCGAGTGGCAAATCTCTCTCCCTCGGTTTCACTTCTCACCCTGCCCTTCCCAGAAGAGGTTCGGCGGGCAACGAGGGAGCAATCATTTAAAGAGTCGCTCGAGGGTGTCCGGAAGCCGCAGTCCAGCTCCCATCCTCAGCACCGCCGGAGATCCAAGTCGATACGTATATATAGCCGTCGGCGCCGTAGAAATAAATAAAGAGGTATGTACGTGTGTAGGTTCGGAACATGCGTATGATACATACGTGCGTTAGGAGAAGAAAAGAAGAAAGAAAAAAAAGACTCCGAGCCCAGCGCCCCCCCCCTTCCCTTCATGCAGAGCTAACTGGGAAAATTAGTTCCGGTCTTTAGAGCCAACCCCAACCGAACTCCGATATCGATATCCTCCACGGACAGGCACGAGACCAAAACATAAATAATCCGTCGCCGACCCGGCCACACCGCTCGACGGCACCACCAACCTCAGGGCGCAAACCCACAGTTCGAAACCCAACGCCCGACAGCCGCTCACGCAATGATCTGGACGTGCTGCCGTTGCGGCCAGAAGAGCCACTGCACGACCTGCGACTGCGGCCACAACTTCTGTCTCAGCTGCGTCTACTGCCGGAAACCCCGGTCGGCCGTCTTCCGCTCGCTGCGGGGGAGGTGGTCGGCGCTGCACAGCAGCTGAGTCAAACAGCCGCAAAGCATCACGCTCGTTCGTTCGGCGTCCTTGCGCCGTCCTTCGCCCACGCCTCATTCTTCGTCGCCACCACGATGGCATCCACCTCCTCCTCCGTCCCGACCGCTTGCTCCGTCCTTCCCAGCGCTACGAAATTCTCACGGTTCGATTCGCGCGTCCACGGCACTCGATTCTCTCGCAACGTGCAGCGCGCAATGGGTGGTAGTGGCCCCGGCGGAGGTGGGGGGTTGGCTGTTCTTTCCGCTCTTTTTTTCCTTTTCCATTTTCTTTTGCGTGCGAGTATACACGGCGATGCTTTTGTTGTGGGGTTTATTTTATATATGTACCTTATGTACCAGCCTTAATAGCCGGTGGGGACGGCGAGGATGAATCGACTTGTAGGAGTTTTATTTTGTTTTTTGTTTTTTTAGGTGGGGCTGATTCCCGGTATCATATCCAGATACATATATCTTTTTTTTTTCTTCCGCAACGCCCAACAACAATGCGCGCAGTCCGACCTGGCTTTTTTACTGTTTCCATTCTCTTACGTCTGAGACAATGCAAAAAAACGGGTTCCCAGCTCCATCGTCGTCGGTTAGCAGCCCGAACTCTTTCCTCCAACCCGCCACGAGCTAGACTCGCTCACCATCCAACAAGGAAGTGGCTAGCTGAACGCCACAGCCACCCACCATCATCCTAGCCACTTGGTCGGCACCACCCCCTCCCCCAACAATCACCTGCTCCAACAATCACCTGCTCCAGACTCTCACATACCCTAGGAGATTACGACCTCGATCTCCTATTTCTTTTCTGGATATTCGCTTTTGTTTGTGTTACGTTTTTTTTTTTGCTGTGCCACAAATTGCTGGCTGAGGTGAGGTTTGTGGCTGGTGATCTTAGCCAGCGTTTGCCACATACATATATATATGATATGTACGGCCGCATGGATAGATACCCAGTCGGCCAGCACTCCAGTGCGTGCAGCCGGCCGTATCCGACCGAGTCCCCCTAGCGCAGAAAAGCCAAGGGAAAAAAACGAAAGAAATAAAAAAGAAAAAAAAAGGAAAAAACGAAACGGCAATTCGAAAAGTAAGCAAGAACTCCATGTGCGTGAGGAAAGGAGGAGGGAGGAGGATAAGTGTCCCGCGAACCGGAGGAAGACCGAGTCCATCCATCCGGGGGGAGGGCAGGCTGCAGGGCGTGTGGACGCGTGGCGTGTGGGTGTGCGGGTTGGATCCGGGTTGGCGGGTTGGGGTGGGGTCCGTTTCTTGTCGCGTCGGGTCGGCGCGTCGGGGAATGGGAGGGGACTGCTGAGGAGGACGAGGAGGTGGTGGCGGTGGGCGTTGGGCGCTGCTCCACGGACGGATTGGTGCGCACCCATCCGATCCGCTGACAGCCTCGCATGTGGGGCGCTGACAGCCTCGCATCTCGCATGTGGGGCACCGAGGGGGGCGGGGGGCGGGGGGCGGCGGGAAGTGCGGTTGGGGGGGGGGGGGTCTCCAGGCTGCTCGGCGTGCGGCGCGGCAGTTGCGGCGGCCCCACGGAGGCGGAACGGGCATCCGGCCGGTATCCAGTCCGCGAATGGCGCTCCGGCTCGGCACCGTGAGCGCGAGTGAGAGCCTGTGATCGTGCGCAGCTGCGTCACCGTGCGTCGACGGTCCGTCTATTCGGCCATGTCGACCCGCCGCCAGCTTGCGTTTCCATCTATTCCCTCCCTCCCCCCTTCCCTCTGGTCGAGGAGCGGACGCTCCGCCAACTTGGTCGTGCCCCGCGCGCGGATCCACGGAATCGGCGGCAGCGAGGCGGTCCGCCCGCCGGGTCGGTACTGCGGTGGATGGCCGTGCGGGAATCGTATATGGCTTGTCTGTCTTCCTGAGGGCAGGAGGCGTCAAACACTCGCTCGACGGGTGCACGGGCGCGGTACGGCACGGAAGAGAAAACAAACACGGAGAAACCGGCAGGCGGACGGCGAGTGCGTTACCGTGACGCGGTCCATGCAAACGTCTACAGACCCTGCGTACGGACCCGGACGGACACAAGAGCACTCCCCGCCCTACTGCACACGCAGGGCTAGATACCGTGTCCGGCCAGCCGCCGGTAATCGCGGGCCAGAAACAGACAGGGTGTTGGAGATGTGCCAAGGTGCCGGGTGAGAATGTCGGCCGGCGAGGAGGCAAGTGGGAATGAAGGGGTAGTTTGGCTTCGGGTTGTTTTTTTGGGAATCGTGACGATTCCGGGGATCGGCCATTTGCCTCCTGTACTTGCTCTAGCACGAGTTGAAGGTCACCAAAGCTGTAGATAGGTGCCAACTCCCACGTCCCCCCGACGACCCGTTCCGCAACCCAGATATCCAACAGCACGCCACACTTTTGTATCATGAAGGTTAGCTAGTCTCTGAGAAACCTTTTTCGGAAACCCATAGTTAGCTTTTTGTACAGTGGTGGCCCTTCCTGTGTATCCACAGACTCAGCGGACGGCTCCTCTTCTCCGCAGTAGGCCGTGATGGCGTGGATGACTTTGGGGGCCACGCCGGCATGCACCGGCCGCCGCAGCTAGCATATTTTATTTTGGTATTGTGGCTCAGCCGGCGGTATCCACTTTTCTCAAACCATGAACTCCGGGGGGCGGGGCGGCGGGGGGCCGGTCGAAGCGGGGCGACGAGACAGTAACAGCAGGGTTTGGGCGTGCCGAATGCTCACCCGTTCAGAAACCCAGGGTTTCAAGCTGCAGCTAAATTTTGTGCGGTACGATATGTACATATGATAGATTGAAAAATGCAGCTTGCAACCGAACAGGTCCTTAGCGATTACCCCTATACATCATAATCCACCGACAGGCTATGAGCCCGGCTTTGTGACGGCTTCGTCAAAATCTCCACCCCAATCCTCCAAAACCACATTTTCTCGATTTTTTCAAAACTTTCGCTTGAAAATCCCTTGATTGAACTCCTACACAGGTGCCGTTCTATCCGTTTACTGACGAAAGTAGGAGGATTGTTAGCTTCGCAGCTCATAGCCTGAACAACCTATACGTGTGAGAACTGGCCAAGCGACGCACTTGTCGGGCAAACGGAGCGTCTCAACCTGATAGTCAAGGCATATCCCCGATCGTTCGTCTCCAACATCGCGTCTTTGCTTCTCTCCGCCTACTCCATCTCCACCACCAACGCCCTCGCTCTGCATGCGGGGCTACTCTACTACAGCTGCCTGTTCGCCCTCACTCCGTTACTACAGCTCTGCCCCGTCCCAGGGGTCTCAACAGTCCGGCCGGGCAAACGAGGGAGATCTCATGATCCGCTAGCGTTCTACCGTATCTTGGGCGGGTTCCAGGTATGTACATACCTAGGCCATTAGTGGGAGCTTTCGGCCACCACCACAACAGACAGAAGATTGCACATGCCCGGAAGAGCACCGGAGAGATGAGGCGAACAAGATTATCTAAAAACTCTGTTAACCGGAGAAGAGATGGTGGGACTGTAAGCGAAATCCGGTGAGCATTTCTTCGGTTGTGAGTGGACAAGCGGACGTGAGCTGGTCGCAGATCCACATTCTGGCTGACGAAGTGCGAGAGAAGGAGATGCCTGATTGCGTTTTTCGTTCAGCCGACTCCGGAGGTTATTACTGCACGGATATTCGGACCTGCGTCACAGTCCATCGACACCAGTTACAAAAGACTTACATCTCTTACCTCGCCTCGCCACTTCGTTCTTCCATCCCCCGTGTATGCCTCTCCCCCATAAATCCGATGCCATACAAAGCTCCTCCCCTATTGCGGCTTGAAGCGGAAGCTGCCAAATCCCCAAACGAAAGTTCCGCCATGGATGTAATATCAGTCAGTTGGCCGCTTTCACCCAAAACATTCATCTCTAGCCCGGGGGAGGGAGGCGGAATCATCTGAGAAAAGTGTAATGTAGTCAGGGGAGCTGAGGCGCTCGGGTGGTGCGTAGGGATCATAGCTGGCACCGCCGCCCGGCGTCGTGGATTATGATACGTAGTGACTGCTGGTTGTGGATGGCGGATCCGCTGGTGGGTGGTTGCCTTGCAGCTGATGGCTGAGTTTCTGCGCGGGCGATTGAATTGCGGTTCTCCGTGGAGTCGCTTGATAAGATTTTGTTCGTGAGTACTAGTACTAGCCCCCCGGGCGCCCGCGGGCCGGCCGGGCTATCGAGGCCCCTGCCCCGTCTTCGTTCGGCTGCTGCGGCTGCCCGTCCCCACAGCTGCATCGACTCCGCCCCCGACCGCTGTGCACTGATGATGGCACTGTCAGCTGGAGGCGGGGGGAAGCCCACCTCTTGTTTCCTCACGATACGTGTGCCATGGCTTCCTTGTTTCTAAGCAGTGAAACAATCGCAGGGTTCTTGGTTCTGGCAGTGGCGGACAAAAGGCGATATAAAATTTATAATGCTACAAACATTTTACATATATTCCCGGGTATAATCTATTCCGCACAAACTCTTGACAAATACCGTTGCATCGTGCCTCTCCCTTCATTTTCTCTTTCGGATTGCTCCTGTTGTGGATGTTCGCCCCGCCAGGATCAACTTCGCGCCTCATTGCCCACGCCTGTGAGCTGTCCCACCACCAGAGCGTGTTTCGATACCACTCTCTATTTCCAGGTGCACATGATCCTCCACCACTAGTCCTGCTCGATCTTTCATCCCTGGCCAGTCGCCTTTCCCAGTGGCGGCACTCATTATGCGTTTCAGTGCAATCCGGTGTCAGTGTCTGCTCCATTATTTGCGCCTCATCGCTGTCTGTTGCTGCTCCATATACCTTACTCAGTGCTGTTCGCTGCCAGTGTCTGCTCCGTTCTTCGTGCTTCGGTGGTGTCCTCCGTCAGCATCCGCTCTGTTATGTACATCTCGGTGATGTCTACTGTTAGCATCTGCGCCTCTGGCTCTTCGTATCTCACTGCCGTCTACCATCTGCATTATCTCCATTCTCTGCGTCTCACCGCTATCCACTGTCAGTGTCTGCTCTATATGCTTTTCGCTGTCAGCGCCACACGCGATTGAAGACTCATCATCATCTGCCGTCAGTGTCTGCACCGTTATATATGCGCTCGTCAGTGCTGTACACCGTCAGTGCTGCCCCACCATACGTGTCTCGGCGCTATCCACCGTCAACGCTGCTCCATAAGCTCGCCTCGGCGCTATCCACCGTCAGAGACTGCGCCGTTCTCCGCGCCTCACTTCCGTGAGAACATCGCTCCGTTCTTCGTATCTAACGACTATCCATCGTCAGTTGGAAGCGGGAAAAGCCCACCTCTTATAATTTATTACCTCATAATGCGGCGCGCGATGGTTTCCTTGTTTCTGAGCAGTGAAATAATCGCGGTACTCTTTGGTTCTGGTGGTGGGCAAGGAGGCGCTGCACCCTGAACGGTTTGACGCTGTTGGAATACTTCTCGCCGCTCCGGCACGGCGTGCCGACGGGAGCAATGCTGGGCTGCAAGGACACCAGACTGGAATCTGTAACAGCTTGGCATTCTGTACTTTATTCTCCCTTCTTTCTTTCGTTCTTACTTACTCTTATATACTTACTAGACATTGAGATAGAATACAAGCGCCGCTTTCAACTCGTACTGTTTTATCTCCTCCATCATCTCTCTTTCATTCTTTGTGTCTCTATCCTCTTCTCTCCACGACGGTACTCTCTCACCCCGTTGGGAACTCCCTGTCTCGGCGGCGATCCGGTGATTTCTCACAGACGCTCGATTGCAATTATTCGTGGAATCGAATTTGAAGCTAGTTACAGGCGTCATCGACAACCACCACCATGGGTTTATTGAATCCACGGCTTTTGTCCACTTTTTAACCAATTTTTTTTTATCGACAATTGACTCCCATACCACCCGGTTTTGTGGAATTGACTCCGATACCGCCCACCACCCTTTTTGGCGAGTGATAGAATTTCGGAATTAGCAACAGCTCAATAATGATAGTCGCAACGGCACGAATGAGAAACACAGTAGTAATTGAAAAACAGAGTAGGAGGCAAGACAGATTGGTAATGCTATCGATTCTACTCTAAGTGTGCCCCTGAGTGCACTTGGGAGCGTAGTGGCCGGACTTTCTACATACATGTCGAGCAACACGCCTTCGCTCTACCCTCAGGGCTGGAACCGTGCATTCCGCTGCGAAGCTCTCCCCTCCGCTTGCGCTTTTTCGTAGAACGGCCCTGTGGGACAACGGTATTCGGAGGTTCAACGCGCGCGACTTCCATTTCTGGAACCACTGGGTGGGGCTGCACCTCGGGAGCTTCCGCAAAGGGAACCAACGACGTTCTGGGAAGGGCAACCCGTTGCTGTTCAAGCTCTGCCACCGCTTTATCATAGTCTCGCTTCAACCTGAAGGCTAATGGTGCCCTCCGTATCCAAGGGTTTGAGATTGACTGAATAGGATAGGTGTGCTGATGCCTCTTCTCTTCACGTTCCCGTTGCCCGAACAACCCAAGTGCTCTGGATTCATTCGTGTGATCTCAGTGCGCTTGGGCTTGGCTTTGTTCTGGGCTCGGACCCGAAAAGAACAGGCAGGCGTCCGGCAGACCTAAGATCATCATCCACCTAACTTGTCAGTCTATTGATTATAGTGGATGGGTGATATGTACTACGCCTGACGAACATACCACAACGTTCGTATTGCGGTCAGATATCTGATACCGGACACCAAATTGGGCAGTGGCACACCAGCACAATATGGCAGCTTTGAGAGCAGCAAAATCTGTAAATTGCTGTCCTAAATGGAGTGTGCTTTGATCCTCTTCCGCCTTATCTGCTTGCTCGCTGATGAGATCACTCGGGCCTATGGTTGCTGAAGGGTAGGTATGAAGGTGATGATACGGGAGAGAGTAGTTGTTGTTGGTAGTATGGAGGTGGCGATACTGGAGGGAGGAAGGGGAGCTGGTGGTGTGGTGGTGTGGTGGTGTGGTGTAGAGATGCAGAACTCGACGCCGTGCACGACGATTAGGTTTTCTATCACTCGTCAAAAGGGTGGTACGCCTCAGCACTTGCACACACTTGGCTCTTCCAACCAATCGGAATCCCCTGTTCATGCATGTTATCACACGCCCACGTGTTCGGCCGGGAGCGGTCGAAGCAGGGCGACCAGCCTGCGGTTAGAGAGTCAACGGACGGATCGGACGACGAATGACGGTGGTGTGGATTTCAGCGAGCGAGTGCGACCAGATGTCGCCGACGCGCCCGGAGCACGAGATGGATCGCCACAGCGACGGCGGCTCGCACGCCGGTCTGGACTCGGCTGCGTCCGCGCCCGGAGACGACCCGGCAGCGGCTGATGCCTTTACTCAGGTCTCTCGCACCCCTCAAGCGGGAGATTTCGAAGAAGGAGGCCGAAACGTGGTGCTGGGCTGCGGGCCGGGCGACCGGCAGGAAGCACAAGCCGCCGACCAAGCAGCGACCGGACGGAACGGTGACCGGTAGTTCCAAGAGACTGGCCTCGAGGTTCTCTTCAAACACTGCCCCCACTGGGGGGCCCAGTGGAGGATTCTGTGGGCGAGGGGGCAGGGGGAGACCGGGGGAGGTCCGGTTCAGAGTCCGGGACCTCCTTGCCGATACGGGGTCGACGGGCGGGCGCCGCTGCACGGAGCGGCCGAGAGCGGGCACGAGCCACTAGCCCGGCTACTCGTGGATCGGGGCGGCGGCCGACGGCGACGGGAGGACGCCGGCGCACGGAGAGGCGCTGAGCGGCACGAGGCCGGTCCGGCTGCTCGTTGCCGCCACCGCCCTCCCAGTAACTTCGCTTCCTTATAATTTAGTATTAGTCATAATGACGGCGGTTGTTGGTTACAAAAGTCCAAATAGAAAATTTGGTCACCGCCACCACTACCATCACCACTATTCCGTGAACCAACACTCCATCTGACAACAGGAGAAAAACTTAATGGTTTTGTGTTGCTGGCTGTGGATTGCGATCGGGGTCACGAAATTAGTGTGGTACCAACCTCAATTCGGACCCCTGCAACTAACAATCGCCGTTGACCGCTACTGGGAGTCTGCGGCTATGTAGCGCGGTCTGGGCGCCAAGCATGGCAGTAATAGAGGCGCGCGCAGCTCGAGACTCCATCGACAATACAACTCACTACTCTCTGATCAGATTTGGTACCATCACTACCTCAAATCGATAGACATCCAGTTGCTCCCTCCTCTTCTCCCTCTCCTCGGTCCGCCACTAACCCCACCACGCCTTCCACCATCCTCCCTTCCAGCGCAGCGAGCTTCCCCTCCATCTTCCGCTCCATCCCAGCTATGGCCACCAGTATCTGCTCCAGCGCCGAGGCCGCTGCGAAGCCAACCGGCGCCGGGCGCGCCACGGGTCTGTGGAGTCTGGTGGCTCTCGGGGTGCCGACCGCCATCCGCTTGTTTCCTTTGGTCGGCGTGACCGGGACCGGGGTCGCGCTCGCCCACCTGGCTGGTGTGGGGGTCGCTGGCCTCTCAAGGCGTCACGCCCTCCATCTCTTCCTCGCTCTGATTGTCCACCTCCTCCGCCCAACCGATCGCTGTCACATCCATTCCCTCCTCCATTCCCTTCACCCCTTTGCTTCCCGCCCCCTCCTCCTCCAAATTCTTGGCGAGGTTCAGGGTCTCCACCTCTCCCATCTGCTGTGGGTTGCTGTAGCCGCCGTCGAGAGCGAGCGCGCGAGAGCTCCTCTCATGGGGGACTTTCCTGGCGTGTCGAAGATATCGTTGTCGCTGAGGCCGTTGTGGTTTCCGCGCCGGAAGAAGTCCTGCGTGCTCTGTAGCTACCCCGCGCCGTGGGCGGCGCGCCTGAACTTGGGTCGTCCCGTCTCCTCCTCCACCTCTATCCCTCCCACCACGCTGCTCTCGAGCTCGCTGAGCTCGCTTCCGGAATCCTCCCCCATTTCCTCCTCCCTATAGGTTCCCTGGTCTCCCACCAGCTCTCTGAGAAGAGAGGTATTGATGCCTGCGGCCACCACCGGGGCCGGGTCGGTCGATTCGGCCACTCCGGCGGACATCGTGATGTCCGTGAAGTCTGAGTTTGCGCAAAGTTTGGTGTGTCGGGCGGAAGTCTTGGCGATTTTAGGTGTTGAGTTTCGTCCGGGGTGTGTGATTCTCTCACTTCGGTATGGCCGTAGTACAAGCCGTTGGTTTCGCGATCGCCCCTCGATTGTTGATTGTGCGGCGTGGTGTAATGGGGAGTGGCTGGGTGTCTTGATAGTTTCGGAGCAGTGTGATTCGAGGAGTGGGAGAGGAGGAGGGAGCAACTGGATGTCTATCGATTTGAGGTAGTGATGGTACCAAATCTGATCAGAGAGTAGTGAGTTGTATTGTCGATGGAGTTTCGAGCTGCTCGCTCGCCTCTATTACTGCCATGCTTGGCGCCCAGACTGCGCTAGTCGCTGGTCGACAGCGGTTGTTAGTCACAAAAGTTCCGTTTCCTGTCTGCTGTCCGCGCGGCGGCACATTGCAAGCTCCCCCCCCCAGGCTGTCCCAAGAAGATGCCGAGCGAACCAAGGAAATTACAAAGGAGAGGACATCGAACGAACGTGAAAGACAAAAGAAAGAAACAAAGGGAAAACTTCTCCCCTCTGAGGCCGCCATGTAGTCAGGCTTGGGGGGGGGGGGGGGGGGAATAATGGTAGCCCCCCCCCAGCACCCATCTCCTCAGCCGCCGCTCCCTGTTCCTCCTCCCACTCCCGCAGCTCCGCTTCCGACACCTCGCTCACCATGTCTTCCTTGGCTGGCACCCGCCTCCCCACATCCGTAGAGGAGAGGAAGTCCCGCACCGCCCGGCTGCACCTTTCGACCGCCAGGAGGTCCCGGATTCTCCATTGGCTCTTCCACTTCCCGGTCTCCTTCCGCACCTTCGCCCACAGAATCTTCTGTTGGGCCTTCCACTCCGGGCACTCCTTGCAGAGGTGCTCCCGAGTCCGAGTCTGGTACCGGCACCACCAGCACTGCGGGGTGGGCCGGTTCTTCGTCCAGTGGAGGTACTGCCCGGTTAGGCAGTGCCCCGTCTTGACCTGGTAGAACCGCGAGACGAGCGTCTTGGTGCTCCCAGCCACCGCGCCGTCCGGCCTCCGGCTTTTCGGCATCCTGTATTTTGTCCTGGAGGTCCGGCCCCCAGCCCATTGCCGGGCTTCCTCCCACTTCTTCTCAGAGGTCTCCCGTTTGAGATTCGACACCCGCAGCTACTCGGACTGGGCGGAGACGCGCGCAAATGCCTCTTCCAAGGTCTGTCGCTGGCTCCTCGCGCCGCAACCTTCGCCCCATTCGTCGGCCTTCTCGTTGCCGGCGATTCCTTTGTGCGCCGAGGTTAGCGGAAATAGTGGGTCATTAGTTACAAAAGTCCAAATGGAAAAATTAGGTGTTTGGAGAAAACTGCTCCGCGACCATATCCATCCACTCACCCATACAACCCCCAGCGTCACGTAACATGCATATACCCAATGTGGCAAGCAACGCATCTCCACACCCTTCCACGTTCTCATCAACATCTGCTCCTTCACCATCGCCTATGATCGGCGCGTGTTCGCGTTGTGTTGTGGGGGTCTTTGTTGGGGCTTCGGTACTAGCAAACAGCTGTTAGTGTTTGCCAAGCATGTAGTCAGCACTTTGGAGAGCAATGGTATCGCTGGAATTTTATCAATCTGATCAGGGTTTATTATTGGCCAATGCGCAACCACAGTCTATTGATCGCTGCTCGCGATATGGTACATCAAAGTCGAGTGAGACCTCGCGATGGTATCGTGTTGCCTTTGCAGGGAGCGATCGGCCACCATCACAATAAGACATAGAGAATTGTACTCACGTGTGACGTGTGTGAGCATTGGAAACAACATCATCTGGGGATTCTGTTGATCGGAGCAGATATGGTGTAGCTATCTATAAGCGAATTATGCGGGTTCGTTGGTGGGTTTCCAGGCTTTGGGCCAACATATTAAAGGGAGCTTTCGGCCATCCCGACAACAAAAGACAGCAAATCGTACACACAGAGAAGAGAAGAGGAACAAGGTTAGCTGCAAATTATATTCATCGAGGAGAGACAGTGAAGCTGTAAGCGAAATCCAGTGGGCATTTCTTGGGCTTGTGAGTGGATATCGGGGTTTTGGGTGGTGGCCCACTATTTCCACTACCGCCACAATCAACGCTCCAATCGATAATCTGACAACAGTAGGTGATCGATCTGCTACTAGGTTACCTATCATCTGTGAGCAGTATTGGAAGGACTTAATTGGTTTTGTGTCGCAGGCTGTGGATTGCGATAACAACTGTTGCAATATCTCACTCGTTGCTTAGTCACGGCAGGCATGGGCCTACCCCTATATTCTCCTTTCTCTCGAGGCTTCAGCCTTACTTAGACAATACACACGTTCATCACTTTCAACAGGTTATG
>Ga0307508_10002398_pt1 | contig 19814 bp, 26 predicted proteins | sample 9_EM_MG_FD_203089 | JGI IMG/M metagenome (GOLD analysis project Ga0307508, IMG submission 203089) | Populus trichocarpa ectomycorrhiza microbial communities from riparian zone in the Pacific Northwest, United States - 9_EM | ecosystem: Host-associated > Plants > Roots > Unclassified | place...
CCCCCGCACCCCCCAAAAAAACAACAAACCACAAAAAAAAAAACCAAACAATTCACCCCCCCCCCCCCAAAAAAAAAAAAAAAAAAAAAAAAAAAAAAAAGAATCTCGGCAAAAACTTTTGGTGATCGAAATGCAATATATATGTGAAGAGACGATGAAGAAAACTTTTTTTTACCCTTTCCCCTTTCCAGTCCAACCCAGACAAAAGAAAAGAAAAAAAAAGGAGCTCAGTACGCAAATACCGAGCAAGACGGAACGGAAGCCAAAAGGGTATCGCTCTTCAAGAACCGTGTGCAGATGACTAGAAATGAAAGAGAAACCAAAAAAAAAAACGCCCTCTCTCCCCACAGCCGCCCCTCCACGCACACACAAAAAAAAGCAGAGATAGAAGTAGTAAAGAAATGAAGACAAAAAAAAAAAAAAGGCAGAACCCTTTTCTGTCGATAATAGTACAGTGAAGCTTCTGTCCACGTGGTCCTACGGAGCCCCATCTGACCCGCAGCGACGGCGACGGGGAGACTCCCAATTAACCGAATAGAAAAGAAATAACGCGGCGGGCTATGGGGGGGATTATGTCTTGCTCGGCTCCCATAGGCTTGCGTCGAATCCGAGGCGCGCTCCCGTAAATCCAATCCAGATGAAGCAACCAGTCAACCCGAAACTCCATACACCGAATGCATCACCCCCCCACGCCACTCCACACCCACCGGATGCCGCTCGGAAACTCGATAATCGTTCGCAACACGTCTTTTCTCTCCCACTCACGCTGCGAGGACGTTGATCTTCAACGGCCGCCAGCGGGCGCCGATGACGCGGCACTCGCTGCAGACGCCACGCTTCGCGTTGTCGATGGCGCACGGCTCGCAGAAGCCGGACACGCACTCGGTGCACACGAACGCTCGGTTGAGACCGACGAGCGAGCGGCACTCGGTGCACTCGACCTTGGGGCCGCACTGGTTGCCCTCGGAGCTCGCTTCCGACATGCCCGACGGCGTGTTCGGGCAGATGCTCGGCAGCGTCTGCACCGTCTGCGGCGGCGAGAGCGGCATCTCGACGACGGCGCGGGTGGTGGCCGCCTCGATCAGCTCGTCCCAGCGGCTGGGGAAGGACGACGTCGACGCGGTCGAGTCGAGAGTGCTCTGGCGCTTGCGCTTCTGCGACTTTGGCTTCTGGCCGCGCGGCCGCGACGTGGGCAGGGCGTGGTGGTGGTGGTGGTGCATGTGCGCGTAGGGCGGGAAGTGCGGGTACGGGTTGGAGTACTCCTCGTCTTCGGTCTCGGTCTCGGTGTGGCCGCGGAGCACGTCGTCGTCGAGCTCGTGCTCGCGGTCCATGTCGTCGTCCTCGGTGTGCGACGGATAGTCGTAGGCGGGGAACCGCGCGGCAAAGGCGGCCGCGACCGACAGCGACGGAAGGTTGGGGGCCTCCGAGTCGGTGGCCGAGGACGGCGGAGAGAAGTCGTGGTAGTGGTCATCGTCCATCGACTTGGACACTGAGCGCGGGGGGGAGGGAGGAGGAGCCGTTAGTCCGGACTCGGCCGTGGGAAGGACACTAGCGAGGGTTGGGCAGCCGATTGGAGGAGCGGGCTTGGGATGATGGAGAGTTTGGGGACAGGCACCAGGCACAAGACCACACACCGTACACCGTACAGGACACCAGACACGGCGGCTCTCCCCTACAGTCTAGTCTGTTCTCCAACGATGCTGGGTACGGGACACATGCACGCAGCAGCTGAAGGATCGACCGAGTTCGGAGACCATTCATTCCTTCCGGTCGACTCGACCTCGGAGCCATTGTGCGCCGTCGGGAATAAGGGGCAGACGGGGCAAGATTGGGGATGCGGGGCAAGTGGAGGAGGGGATGTTGCGCGCGTTGCGGCATAGCATGGCGAACTTACGATTTGAAGGTTTCCGCGAAACGGTGGGTTTCCGCATCTGCTGGACGGGAAGGTGGTGCATGATGGCATTGGCGACGTGCATCCCGGTGGTGGTCTGCCTGGGCACGAGGCCGACCATCTTCGCGAACGTTTCCGGGCTCGCCGGGAGCTTCGGGATCCAGTTGTCGGGGTGGGCGCGGCGGATGTGTTCGCAGATGGAGCGGTAGGCAAAGTTCTGGACGAACGGGGCACGTCAGTCGCTGGCCGCTACCTGTTCCGATCGGCAAGCCGGGGGGGGGGGCACTCACACCGACGCACTTCTTGCGACAGGGCGACCCGTCGATGTTGAAGAGCGGACACACGACCTCGCCGACGATGCCGCCCTGCGGGTGCGGACTGGCGGACGAGAAGCTCTTTGCCAGCGTGGCCGGGTTCTTTGAGGCGAAGGGCGATTTCGTCATTGGCGGCATGGTTCGAGGATGATGCTGTGTTGTTGTCGATGCGGAGACGGTGGCAGCGGCGACGGATGCCGGGGAGAGGCGACGATCCAGCAACAACACAGGCTGGGGGAGCGAGAGTCGGCAGACAGTTTGTCGACTTTGGGCGGGGGAGCGATTATTTATTTTCTATTTTTTTATTTTTCTTTCTCTCTTTCCTCGGAGTCGGGGGATGGGATTGAGGTGAGTGGGAGAGAGATGGAGAGAGGTGGAGAGATGGAGAGAGGTGGAGAGATGGAGAGAGGTGGAGAGATGGAGAGAGGTGGAGAGATGGAGAGAGGTGGAGAGATGGAGAGAGATGGAGCGAGAGAGATGGAGAGATGGCGGGAGCGAGTGATTAAGGTATAAGGTATTTCTAGATATGCGGGAGACGGGTGATGCAGATATGGGGGGGGGCGAGAGGCTTTTCCGATTAGGTAGGCAGGAAGGGAGGGATTTGTATGTAGGCGGAAGAAGAGTCTGTCGAAGGACCTCGGGCAGGGTAGGTGAGTTAAGTTAAGTATACAGACTCTAACCTGGGGTGGGCCAGATCAAACGCAGCACGGAGAATGAGGGGAAAGGAGAGACAGCCGACAGAGAGCTCTGGCGGCCGGGGGAGAGGAGCGCAGGGCGGCGAGCAGTAGACAGTCCAGTCCAGTCAGTCCATCATAAACGGCAGAGCTATGAAGGATGCAAGTACTGTACCAGCAGCAAAAAGCAGAAGAAAAAAGAAAAAGGAAAAAAGAAAGGAAAAGGGAAGGCAAAAAAGATGTTACCCGTCGGAGAAGACGACAGTGTGACGGCGGTCGTATGTATGTATGTATCTAGGGGATAGGAAGGAGGACAAGCAGCAGAAGGATATGTAAGAAGAAGAAGAAAAAAAAAGAAAGCCAGATATGTAATAAAAGCCATCGGTGATGTCTATCGGCAGACGGAGGCATCCGTTAGCACGACTCTAATGCAGTTGCGTCTTGCGATACGACATGATGGGGCGATAGCATAGAACAGATACCTAGCTAGTAGCATAGATATCTGCACACATAGACAGACAGACGGAGCTCGCGCAAGCTGTCGACCTCCAGGGTCCGCAGCAACAGCTCGGGGCAGGGAAGGAAAAGGCGAGCTTCCGCCAATCACGTCCAGGCGTCAGCACGTTACGGAGAAGAAGAAAAAAGAGAAGAAAAAAAGAAAAGAAAAAAATAACATACAGATGATCTATTATTCTGCTGCTCGCTGCCCGCCATCTCGATCGCTGCTGCTGCCACTCCGCCATCCGTGGGTGCGTGCAGACCGCCTTGAGGCGCCGGTGGATGCTGGACGGAGAGGAGAAACCGCTCCGGCTTGGCTGGCGTGCGGAGCAGGAGCGCCCACTGGCGCATGAAGAGCAAGCAATCGGCAGTTGCGTGCGCTGCCGACAGCCATCTCGCCCCTCCGCATCCGCACGGGGGGGGGGATCGTTTGCATGTACTCCACCTACACACAGAGACTACACGATATCAGCGACGGATAGTTCTGCATGCTGGGGAAACTGAAAACCGAGGAGGAGAGGGCGCGTCCGTCATCCCAGCGGGCGGGGTGCGACTTACAGCGCGCGACAGAGATTGTCGGGACGATCATCAATGGCGATGGCGATTATGATGGTGGTGGTGGTGATGATGATGACGGTGGTGATGGTGGTGATGGTGGTGACGACGGCGGCGACGGTGATGGCAGCCACAGCGCGCTGCACCGCACTTCCGTCGACAAGGCCCTGGCCGCGGTGGCGACTGACGACGCGCCGTCGAGGCGGCCTTTTCGTTCGGACGTCGACGGACGGAGGAGACGCGGCGATCACGATCGCGGGCTGCGTTCTCAATCATCGCACGAGCAGCAGCATCGTCGCCGCGGACACAGCCGCACAGCCATCGCTCCTGCCGCGTCGGTCAAAGTCGTGCTCGTCTTTCTTTTTTTCTTTTTCTTTTTCTTTTTCTTTTTCTTTTTCTTTTTCTTTTTCTTTTTCTTTCTTTCTTTTCGTCATCCCTGGTTCCGTCTCGTGAGTGTGTGTGCGTGTGTGTGTGTGTGTGTGTTTGTTCGCTGCTAGCCGAGCAGGGATTTGCTGCTCCTCGTTTGGCGTGTCCGGAGCAAAAATTCTCTTTGAGCGAACCCCCCTCCCCCCGAAAAGGAGGAAGGAGAAGAAGAAAAGAAGAAAAGAAGAAAAAAAGAAAAAAAGAAAAAAAAAGAAAAAAAAAAGAAAAAGAAGTCAATCTCCCAACCCGCAGCAATTTGGTCTCGCCTCCACTTCTCAGTGCTGCTCTTCTTGGCGAGAGAAGAGAGCTTCCCCGTCGCAAGAGCTCTCTCTCTCTCTCTCTCCTCTGCAAGTTTTTGCTTCACGAGCACGGAACACGGATGAAGGGAAGAAACAAAAAAAAAAAAAAAAACCATCGGGGCTCCATGCCTTTCCCCTCTCTCCTCCTGCTGGTGCGGAAGATCCACGACGACGCTGATGAAGAGAAAAAAGAGAAGGAAAAAAAGAAAAAAGAAAAAAGCTGAGCTGAGCTGAGCTGCATCCAGAAGAAAGAGCTCCATGTCGGACGGGGAGGGGGGGGGGGAGATTATCGACCTGCATGCATAGATAGATAGCGACAGCCCTTCTATGTAGAGTAACTAACCGCCCGACCTTGTCACACTCGACTCTGCATCTCTACATATGTAATGTGTCTCTACATATGTATGTAATGTGTGTATGTAGAGTACGCTGTCGAACACGACCGACTCCCTTTTTTTTTTTTCTTTTTTTCTTTTTTCTTCTTTTCCTTTTTTTCTTTGCTTCTGATTCCGATTGTGAGCATTAGATATGTATCAAAGTCCCAGTCCTCTGGAATATCGCAGAGTCCCACGACAGGGTCGTCTTTCACGAACGATGCGATCCGTCGGTCTTCCGCGTGCAGCTGCCGCATCGGGTCTAGTCGCGGTGTCGCGCGAAGCCTTTTTTTTTTTTCTTTTCTTCTTCTTCTTCTTCTTCTTCTTTTCTTCTTTTCGCTCCCTGTGTAGATATTCTTCGTTGTGTATGATGTGTATGCACGCATTCTCTTCGGAGCTGGCATGAGCTTTCTCTGCCGGCTCGAAGCGTCGCAAATGGCCTTCCTGCGATTGGCGCGGCGGGACGCGACTCGGACTCGACTGGGCTGGGCCCCACCGCGCACGACCGCTGCAAGACATCCAGACGAACAGAGAGAGAGACATTTCATCGGCCGGGAATCCCTGCGCTCGCCATCTGCTAGCTATCTACACATCTATCTATCTGTGTATCATACGACATCGGTGGAGGCCGGCCGTGCTCGCGCTCGCGCAGCAAGGCGTCAGGACGCGGCGCGGGTGCGAGCGGAGCAGCGGCGGCGGCAGCGGACGGCGTTCGCTCCTCCCCTCCCCTCCAGCTCGCGCAAAGACGGCGACGGCGAGCTGTAGGACATATCTAGCTACGGCAGGAGCGGGATCTCGGGCGCCGCGTCGGGCTTCCCGATGCAGCACATCCAACGAGCTAGGTAGGCATGTAGAGTATCTAGCCACCACTCTAAGCAGATACATACTCTACATACACACAAGATATATATACGACATATCTATCTATCTACTCTATACTGCCGTCGATGCGGGGGGGGGGGGGTTTGGCTTTGTTTTTCTGTACTTCCCGCTCCGCTCACTCGACTTTCGCGACGCCCTCGCCCGCCCGCGCGTGACCGCTCTCCTTTTTCCCGCGGGAACCCCCCCCTCCTCCTCCCTTCATCTCGCTTACCCAGCGACCTGCCGTTCGCCAGCTGATCGTCGGCCCAGCGCGCATCGCTCGGACATCCGTAGTCTATTTGGGGGGTGGGGGGGGGGGGCGTGGGTTGCATTTTATGGGGGGGGGGGGGGGCGCGCGCCGGCGGGGGGGGGGGGGGGGGGGGGGGGGAGCTTGGATTCAATTTAATCTCCGCCCCCCCCCCCCACCCGGTGTGTCTTTTGCCGCCGACGCCCATGCAATAGCGCCCCGTCCTTTCTCGTCGGGCTTGCTTACTATATACACACACTAACTATACTCGCCGTGCGGAGTAGAGTGCATACATGCATTCATACGTACATACATACATACACACTCGTTTCTATCTATCCATCGAAGACGGAAAGAAAGAACGAAAGAAAGAAGAAAGGAGAACCCCGAACCCGCGTCAGGAAGAAGAAAAAGAAGAAGAAAAAGAAGAAAAAAAAGGAAGGAAAGAAAGAAAGAAAAGCGGCGTGGCGGCAGGCCCGGAGAATCGATGTCGCGGGTGTGCGGGCGAAAAAGAAAAAAAATAAAAATACACAACTAGCCGGCAACCCGAAGCGACGCTGCAGCACGGGCCATCACTCGCGCTCCGGCCATCTGCGCCATCCAGGATCGTCCACGCGCGAGAGTGAGAATCCGTGATGCCGCTCCCCGGGCGAACGGAATGCTGCGCTTTTGGAACTCGTTTCGGCCCGCACACACACCCATACACTGGGGTGCTCAAAGCAGCACCCCACACTGCACGCCTCCGGCTCTGGATGGGTGGATGGATGGATGGATGGATGGCTCGACAATGACACCCCCACTCTTGGACATGCACGATCGTGTATCTCAATTCATTTCGACTCAGTTCGGTTCCTCATTTCAGTTCCGTCCCGTCGTCACCGTCCTCAGCCGACAATCCACCTCAGCAGCTTCCCCACGTCCCATGTCATGTCCCACACATCTAGTAATCGCATCTTGCATCCCGCATCCCGCCCCCCCCCCCCTACCCGCTCTATGTATAGTACTCTACCTCCCACACACCGTACACCATTACCTCCCCCCCCGGGACAGAAAAACGGCCTGCACGGGGATAGCAGGATTAAAAAAACTCCAGCCCCATCAGAAAGAGAAAGAAAGAAAAAATCCATCCGTGCGTGTGCTTTCAAGTCGTAAAGAGGGAACAAAAGAAAAACCGAAAGGGAATGGCAGAAAAGAGAATAGGAAAGAAAAAGAAAAGATTCCGTGAATCAAAGTGCTCGTCCAATATCGTAAACCCATTCCAAACCGGCGCTGAAAGCAGGACATCGACAAATGAAGAAGAAAAGAAAGAAAGAAAGAAAGAAAGAAAGAACGAAAGAAAGAAGAAAGAAAGAAAGAAAGAAAGAAAGAAAGAAAGAAAGAAAGAAAGAAAGAAAGAAAGAAAAAAGAAAGATGGCCTCGATTCCTCCTCCTCCTCCTCCTTCCTTCAGTTCGTCCAGGCGGTGCATCCGCGCCCATCAAGTCACAGTGTTGGCACTCGAGACACTCCGCAGCAACCGCGAACCATTACTCGAATGCAGACAGCCCCTCCGTTCCCTCAATACGGCCCTCCCCCCAGCAACGCCCTCCGCTGCTCGGCCGCGGTGCCGCCGGTGAGTCCGGGCGAGCACCGTCCCGAGGTCCTATTGCCGTTCATGATCCTGCCGATCACCTTCCGCTTTCCCTCCCTGTCGAAGACGGCCGGCGCCTCTTCGAGCGACGAGCCGGGGGAGACGGCGCCACCCCGGTACCGATGGCTACTACTACTTCTCGACGACGACTTGACGCGCTCCGCCGAGTACGCCGGGCTCGGCGGCCGGTTGCTGGTCGGCCGCACGCGCTGCTCCGGCGACGACTTGCCGCTGCGGTGGGCCGTGGAGCGCTCTCCGCCGCTATTGTGAACCGGGGAATGTCTTCTCATCGGAGGCGGTGGTCGTCGACCTGGCGGAGGCGGCCGCACTCCGTGTCCGCCCATTCGGCCGCCGGCTTCCAGAATGCATGCTATATCCCACGGGATGTTCCCCTTCGGGGAAGCGGCCGTGGTGGCCGGGCGCGATTGCCACTTCTCAGCCGCCGCCTTCTCCAACACTTGCTCAAAGGTGGCTCCGGCCGCGAATTCCGATCTGCACATCGAGCAGAATCGGAGCGCACAGTACGAACAGGACCATCGCTCGCTGGGCGCATCGGTCTGGCAGACCATGCAGACGATACGATGGTGCAGGTTCGGCGAAACGACGGTCTGGCGGTGGGAGATTTCGCAACTCAGCTGGAGCCGGCTCAGCGTGCTCATGTAGTTGGTTGGAGGCAACATCACCGGGGTTGGAAGGGACCGCCGGGGGCTATCGTCAGCGCTGGTGTCCGACTGGCGTCTCTCCTCGTCGCTCATTGCAGGGGTCTGGGCCTCGGACTCGGCGTTCGTCGGCGGTCGGTTTTCTGGCCTGCTGCGACGAGGCGCGTGCGGCTGGTCTGGGCTCGGGCCCGAAGTCGGGCGTCTCATCTGCTCCGGTGGGGGGCGGCGCCTCGACTGTCTCCGCTCGCCATGACTGCCGGACTTCCGGCTCCTTGATCTCTGTGGGTCCATATCGTGCATCCGCGGGTCCAGGTCGTGCATCGACGCCTCCTGCGTGAGACGAGCCATTGCCGGTGATTCCGCCGCCATGTTCCGGGTTGCAGCACCAGCCGGCGGTTCGACAGGGTATTCTGGTGACGACCTTCGGCTCGGACCAGCACTCTCCTGGGCTGTAGCACCATTCGAGTGAGCAACCGGGTATACCGGCGACGACCTCTGACTCGGACCAGCGCTCCTGTGGCTGTCCACGTCCTTCCCGCTGTCCTTGTTGCTCTGGTCAGAGGACTTTCTGACGATCTTCCTGTCCATGATGCTCCCTTCCGTAGGGTGCTGCCGTGGTACCGGTGGTCGTGACTGCGGCGGTCCCGCCTCTGCCATCCTCGATGCGGTCGTCCGCAAGCCCGACGTGCGGCCAGCACCGGATATGCTTGGGCCCGGAGCCGCAGCAACAGACGACATCGAAGTCGGTGCAGTGCCTACGGGAGGAAAAGCGCTGTCCACCCTTGTAGGGAAGAAGTTCTCGGTCCTCGCCGCAGCAGCCGCATTCGGCCGCGGTGCCGCCAGCCCGACGGAGGCCTTCGCCACCTGCGTTGGTGCCGCCCGAGGGGGAGCAGCGGCCTGCAGGGAGGGGAACATGTTGCTTACTGCGGGGTGTGCGGTCTCCGTGCTCTTCTTCTCCATCAGCTCGACGGCATCCCTCAACAGGGTCCCATGACTCCGACTACACTCGGCCGGATCGACCACGCCCTTCGCTCTGCCGGCGGCAGGCTCTGCCGGAGACTCGCCGGAATGAGCGGCCGCCTTGGCCGGGTCTGTGAACGCAAGAAAGGCATATCCTTCTCGTTGCAAGTGCCTTCTGAGCTCATCATCGATATCAGTGGAGGGCTTCTTGGTCACCCTTCTCGGCTTCGGGGTCGCGGCACGTCTGGGTGCTTCCTCGACCGGCGGCGGAGTCGGGGGAGCCAGTCCCTGCAAGGGAGGGAGCGTGGGCGGGCCCTGCTGCTGCGGGGCGGGCCCGGTGGTCTTGCTCTTCTTCCTGAAGAGGCTGAAGCGGCCCTTGCTGGCGGAGGCATTCTCGTTGGCACCGACAGGAGCGGTCATGGTGATGTCGGCGTTGCTGTTTTCTCCGTCACCGGCGAAGAAGGTCGGCATGGCGGTTGATACTGCTCCTTTTGCGGTAGCTTTCTCGGCCCAACGAAGCCGGATAGCCTGACTGCAACGGAGCTTGAGCTTCCTGAGGAACCGAATAGCTGGTGATTTTTATTTTTTATTTTTTTGGGGGGGGGGGGGGCGTGTGTGTGCGTGATCTTCCCTTCTTATGATCGACCGGGAGGGGGAGGGGGGACTTTTCTAGTCGATGTCAACGGGGGGTGTTTTGCATTAATTGACAAGAAGTAAGATTTAGGTTTATTCTGGAGGAACGAGCGAGTGAGACCGGCGGGGAAGAGATAGAGGGAGTGCTTGCAGCGAGTGTTTCGGAGTATACGAAGCGAGGGCGGCGGTCGAATCGACGGAAACGAGGGTGTGGCTCACGGCGGAGATGGTGGTGGTGATGAATGCAGCGGGGAGTAGTTGATTGGGGGTTATCAGATGTGGGCGCGGAAGAAGGTAGTGTCAGCAGCAGCTGGGATTCCGGTAGTCGAGCAGCTTCGAGCGCGGGCGTACGTATAGCTAGAGGTTTGTGTAACAGCCGTAGACCGTCGAGCCAGAAGGGATGACGGCGGACAGCAGCGGGCGTGTAGCGTGGTTGCAGCGGGCTGTTTGCGGAGCGACAACGAAGAGGCAGCAGCAGAAGAACCGAATCGAAAGGAAGCGGACGGGGGGAGTCGTTTCTTCTTCTATCGCCAGGGAGCGGAAGGTGGAATTGAGCAGGATATAGATAGCTAGCTGTGTAGGATAAGTGGGGAGGGACGTGCGAGAGAGGGCGAGATAAAGACGAGAGACAACAACAAAAACACAACACGGGTGAGACGCTGCGGGTGGAGATTACTCCAGTTCGCGATGGACAGGGAGGGATGGGCGGTGGGCGAGAGACACGGCACGGGAGTCGATTGGGGGGGAGGCAGCCGGAGAATGGCGAGCAAGCGGCCCTCTCGCTTTCTCGCCCTCGCCGCCCGCATATCTACAGAGCCATATGCCCTCACCGCCGTCAACGCACCCCACGAACCGAGTCCCAGCACGGGGGGCCAACAGCCCCCAATTGCACGCTTGCAGACGGCGCTGCGTCGCGATCGGCCTCCCAGCAAGTCATCGCGCGGCTTCCTTTTCCTTTTCCTTTTCCGTTTCCACTTTCTCCTCTTCTTCCGCTTCCACTTGCGCTTCCAACCCGAACAGCGTGCCAGACATCGCTGTCTCAGGCGTGGGCTAAACCGTGCAGGTCTGGTACGTATCTATCTGCACTACCTAGTTATCTTGCCTACCTACCTCATACACTGCTCGACTAACCGGGCCCTGCACAACGTCAGTCGGTTCTTCTCGAGCGAGTCCGGCCGGAGACTACTTCCATCCATGCTATAGCGACGTGAACCACGATCTCGTTCCCTGCAGAATACCTACCATCGCCACCACCATCACCGCCGCCAGAAACACGTTCCCCGCGGCGGGCGAACATGAATGCTGAACACAATGGTACCAATCGCACAACTTGACACTTCAGCGGTGTGTTTTCGTTGCGTTGCTAACACGTCCAGCAGATGTCCAACCCCACTCCCTCCACCGCATCCGCGACGGTTCGAAACACCGGCCGGGACGGTGAAGACGCATTTGCAAGAACAGCCACGTCAACGCACCAGATCAGTGGCTCGGCAATGTCCTGGTGGTCCGTCGAGATCTCGGTGTCTATGTCCGCAAGTGGGATGCTGGCTGGATGGTTGGCTCACCAGCGCAGTGTCGCCAGCCGCAGCGTACATACACCTGAGCGCGACTCCGCGCAGTCCGCCTCTTTGCCAATCGCGCTCCCTTCCCATCACCCAGTGTGCGTCCCGAGGGGGGCTCCATGTCCGGTGGAAGATGCCGAGGTGGCGACCCAGTGAGGCGGTGCAGTGTCAATCCCGAGATCGCATCTCGTTCGCCATCCTCCCAACGCGGATGTGGATGTTTTTCCACACCCCTCCGCCAGGATTCCCCGCAGTCTATCCGCTTCCCAATTCGCTACATATATATACACTTTCTGTCTGCTTCCGCCGTCTCTCGCGCGCGATGACGGCAAGTCTGCACTCTCGTTCCGTGTTTGTGGATCAGCCACCGGGATATGGCCCCCACCCACCGCCGCCCCCAACTATGTAATCTCCCAGCTGCAACCGACTGGGGTGGATGTCACACGTCGGCGCACCAGAGACGAGAGATGGCGAAAGACCTCTCAATTCGAAAATCTCGCCTTCGTATGTATCGAAACACAGATGCTCCAGGGAATGCGTCGTTAGCCGGCATCGCACAGCAGATTCACTCTCACGCTCTTGGCGCTGGCTCAGGGGGGGGAGCACAGCAAGGACGCTACCTGCCGTTCCGCTGATGATAAATAGTATGGTGATGGTGATGGGCATTTCGCGGCGCACGTTGCTTGTGAGTGGAGGTGGTTCGAGCCGCATGTACCTCAGTACTTGTACAAGTGGGGGGCGAGCACCAACCCACGATCGCGGTGACTTCCGACTGGCGAATAGCAGGTAGGTACTCTACTTGCGAGATCGGTCCGAGTCGGCAGCTAACGGTGACGATAGATACCTCCAGAGGAAAGGAAGGGAAAGAGAAAGAGAAAAGGAATGCTGTATGCAGTGGAGTGGAGTGACTCGGGCTACATACATACATGGGCGCAACCGCATAAGTACATACCGACTCGTGTCCAATGAAGTTCCGACGATTTGCCCCCGCCACTCGATGCGGAGGTGCGAGCGCGATCTGCGGAGAGTAGTATCATCGCAGCTCCATCCAACGCGGTTGGGTTCTCTTTCTTTCTCCGTGAAGAGTATCCCCATCCAACGCTGTTTTTTTCATTCTTCCGCTCGTTCCGTCAACACAGTTGCTTACTCGCCACATCGCACACGTCCGCCAAGAATAGGCCGACGAAAGAAACCACGTCGCGTCGCAACTCGAGCTGCGATTCGCCCCAGGAGTCGAGAGAGTTGCCGTTCCGCACAACCGGCGAGAAAAATGAAAGAAAACAAACCACGTCGCAGTCAGTTGCATGAATCGACATGAATTGACTTCGCTCCGAACCGGACATCCCCGCTGCCCTCGGTCCCCCCTCCCCCCACACAGTGCCGCAACTACTCGCCCTATCAGCGACGGGAAAAGAGAACAGATGGGCGGCTCGAAATCTATTTATTTTTTCTCCCGCGATCGTCAAGCCACCCCATTGATGGTTGCAGTCCAATCGCACGAGTCCTGCTGCAAGAGAAACGAAGAGCGCACAACATCTGCAGGAAGGGCAGGGGCACAGCCACAACGCCACACCGTGCCGAGGAGTTTATGCCGTTGCCCCCGACCTGGAACCCAGTTTGACGTAGGACAGCGCCCGCCCCCGATGCCCGTAAGATCTGCGCGACCGCGTGGCCGGAGATCACAGCACTGCACATACATACATATGTGGCCACAAATAGCCGTGGCGGCGGTGGCGGCGGCAGTTCGGTACGGCACTCGGGTGCCGAGTCGTCGTGCCGAGTCGCGGTGCCACAACGGGCGGTGGGGCTATCTATCTATTCTTGTCCTGTTGGCTGGCTGTTTTTTCCCATACATCCATATGTATGGTCGGCGTCGTGACCTTCTGCGAAACAGCCACAGAGACGTTGCTTTAGGCGTTACGCTGCCACTGCGTCTTCCGCACACAGCCAACCAGGACGTGGTTTCGTTTGGCGGAACAACGCAAGCTTGCACGCTTCGCAGCGAGTCGAGTGAGACATCATGCATGCATGGTGCCACGCGTGTTACTGCCACATATAGTTACGTGCGCAAACAACAGGGTATGTACATACATAGCAAAAGAGTGAGCCGACTCCATCAATGCAGTCCGATGGAGCGTTAGGACCTCCAATGCCCGCCCGCCCGCCCGCCCGCCCGCACTAGATACTGCACCGCGGGCAGCAGGAGAGGGTGGTTTTTTCTTCTCTTTTTTTTTAAAAAAAAATAAAATCAAAAATGATGCGGGCACTGTTATCTCCAGCGGAGCGCGTGTAGGAAGCACGGGCAGGCTTGTCTAAGCTACTTACATGCATGCATACATACCTATCTACTTCTTTCCGACTTTATCTATGGAACACACCGTACATCATTGCACTAGGCGGTACGTATATACTGTACATACCTACCGCCCACGGCCGGCTGAGGGGAAGCACGGGAGAAAGAAAGACCCGAGACTGGCTGGCTGCTGTGTCACCTCGGAAGCTTAGAGTAACTATTGGGTGCGGGGATCTCGGAGAAAAAATAATCTCAGATAATACTAATAATAATCGATCGTTGAGCTGAAAAGAAGGGAAAAAAAAGAAAAAAAAGAAGAAAAACCAAAAACGATCAAAAAAGGGATCCATCAGAGTAGGGAAGAGATAGCTACTTACCTATGTATGTACTCTAGACAGCTGCCGGCCAACCAGCGCACCCTGTGACGTGAGGGCTGGCTCGGTTTCACCTGCTGGCTGGCTGGCTGGCTGGCTGGCCGGCCGGCCGGCCTTACTCTCTCCCTTGCACGCGGAGCAGGAATATGGCCAGCCCGCCGAGAACGGAACGGAAGAGACGAGAAATCGGCCGAGGCAGGCGTGGGGGCGGCTGTCGATTATGCGGCGGATCCCCATCGGGAGGAGCGAAGTCGTAGTCCAAGCACGGATAGCGGTGGAGAGTCGTGGCTCACGCAGGCGGGTTAGTACGCACTTCCCCCGCTGCGGCGGGGAGAGAGGACGGGACGGAACTGGTAGGGGGGGCGGTGGATGGGACACGGATGGGAGTGCGGAGGGAGTGATGGGCGGTGCGTGGGCCCAGCGCGGGGACAGGCGCTTGCAATTCGGACGTGCTCGTCGGCGCCTGTAGCTCCGTTGCGGTGCGGCCGACAGTGCCAGATACGCACCACAACAGGAGCCCCCCTCACCAAAAGGAGGAGTCTATGCGGGAGGGCGAGTATTGCCGCCGCGAGCTGGTACTTCCTGCGCGCCCGCGTTCGTACGCCTGACGCCGTGCATGGACGAGCCCGATCCGCACCAGTGCCGGTGGGAGGGCTCGAGTCGACGCCTCAATGAGGTGGTCATCTTCTCCCGCCGTCGAACCGCTCGGCGAGGATTGCGTGCCCGCATAGGCGGGGGGAAGGGACTACGACTGCGCCCCCCTCCCCCCCCTCCCCCGGAGTCAGCCCTGTTCTTGGATCATCCGGTCTTATGCGTGCGGAGTGATGTCGTGTTTGCGCTGCTTAGGGCCCGTTGGGATAGGCGCAATTCTCAGTTCCAGTTTTTAGAGGCAAATTCAGTTCCTCGCCGGGGACACCGAATACTGCTCAGTTTCGGTTTCCAGAAACCCCTGAGGTGAACAGAGTGTTTGGCAGTTCTCAGTACACTCAGCCACAATCCGAATAAATGGTAGGCTTCACCAGAACTCGTAATAATAGACACTTGGTAGCCCTCGCTTTTTCCTCTTCCGCATTTCTCAGCCCAGAGCCCAGTACCAACACCACTAGCAACTGCACTGTACAGAACACCAGCTCGCGGGGGGAATATATCGTCATGGTTGGTGGCATTTTCATCGCCGGAAAGGGAGTCCATGAAGTTGAAATGCGGTACTGACCTCCAGAGGTCAGCTCCCGTTTCATCGCCGGAGCAGTACCGTTTCGAGAGAAAAAACCGACAGTTTTCGCTATAGCTGAGCGTTCCCAAACGGGCCCTTAGAGTTCTTCGGGTTTCTCGGTCAAGTTCTGAGCGGCGTGATATCGATATCTATCGCCTGATCGTGTGGAGGAATAACGAGTCTTACTAAGCACAACAGACGGGGTTTTTTAGGTTCGCAGGCGGAGTGATACCTTGTGAACGTTCGAAGGAACAGCTACTTAGATACAGCAGCGAAAAAACAACAACCGGGAGATTGAAGCGATCCTCTCAACCGGATCGATATGCTGTTCTCTGGCGTTGATAACCCAACTCCTGCCGTGGAGATACGGAATGCACATGTCCGTCGGATTGATACGGGTGTCAATTTTACCTCCGTTTTGTTCCTGTCATCTGCAGCACATAAATTGGCTCTCTGCATGCTCTATTGCTTCGCAGCTGCATCTACTCTCCTGGCTTCTGACTGGTGGGCGGCAACAGCTGCGACGAGTACGCGCGGGCAGGCGCTGGCATCCGTCGCGGTTCTCGCTTCCTGCGGCTTCGACAGTTCTCCGTCTGCACTTCGCGGTTGGCAACTCGAAACGGACGCAAGGTTACATCAGGGACCATCACTCGCCGACACGACCGGGCGCGGGTCAACTTGAATAGCCCAGCTGGCGAAGCGATGCGGCCCGAAGCTTTTCTCTTCCGAAACGGGCTCATTCAAGAGGGTAGGGCTCGAGCTTTTTGTATGTCGCTTGACTAGCCAGCCTACATAGATGTTATGTACTCTATATTGCGACGCCTCAACAGTGGTGCGCTAGTTGAGCCGCAAAAATTCCCAACCCTCTCCCCCTTCCGTTGCACCGACTTACATCACCTTCCTTCATCACACTTCCTTGCCCCCACAACCACACCACCACATCCACAACCCCACAACTAACACTGCATCCTCAACCACAACCACAACCACAACCACACAACCACCACTACATCCACTGCATCCACAACCACACAACCGCCACTACATCTACATCACCTACATCTCGTCTCTCGTCGGCGATACTCTGTTCCGTCTCCTCTACTCCTCCTCCTCGCATCTCGAAAGAAGAATTTCCGCCACCGAAATAACTACCACTACTACTTCCCGAGATTCATAACTCCGCTTTGCTGTTCTCGTACCACATCACACATCACACCCCCCCCCGGCCGTGAGCGACGTCATACATCCCTCTGCCGAGGTTGATACTTCTTCGGGTGACGCGCTCATCAGTGTTGGTACGTTGCGACTTCCTCCGTCTGTCTGCTCTTCTCGTTCGTGGGCACATGTCGCGTGAGCGATGGGCGATGGACGACGTGGTGTATCCGGTGCGGATAATCCGTCGCTGTGAATTACCACTTCGACCCACCATCCGCCCTCACCAACAACCCTTCAACCACAACTCTTCCACTTATCCACTTATCCACTTTTCCACTTCTCCCCACTACTACTCTTGCGCTGCTCTCCCTCAACAACCCCTCGACGACAGCACAACGCGAGCTGACTTCGCTCTCGTACAGCGTAACAAAAAAAAAAACCCCAAATAACACGAACAAAAACCGCACACGCATCGCCGGTCGGTAACGATACTATCATTCTCAATATGTCGACCTCTCTTTCCTCAAGGATCAGCAGCGGCGGCATTAAGAAGCGGAGCAGTGGTGGTGGCCGCGCTCGCGTCGACAGAGACGGCGATTTAGACATGGATGCCTCTGGAGGAGCTCGAGGAGTTGGGGGTGGCAGGGGTGGTCGTGGCGGCAGACGCGGAGGGCGTAATGTCAACATCAACGGTGCTCCCAGAGGCCAAGCCGCCGACCGTACGGGGAGCGGAAGTGGTGCGGGCAGGGGCGGTCGGATCTCGTCGAGGAATCCTGTCGGAACCAGACCCAGAGGCGGGGCTACGAGCGGTTCGTCGAGGAGAGGTGGTCAACCGGCTCGTTCTGGAACCCTGCTGGGTGTCCGTGTGGAAGGATGGAAACAGAGCAAAGGAAGCGCCGAAGAGTGTGTCCGCTTCCTCGAGAGAAAGACGAGTCTGAGGTTCCGGAAGGTAAGACCCCACCCTACCATTGCCTTTTGCTTTACTTGATAGGCTGTGGGACCCCCCTCCTTCATCCGTGTATCCCTCGTGGATACGGTTGCATGCGGGAGAGAGGGCTACGATCGAGAGACGGAAGAGAGAGGCGCCTCCCACCGTATGCTCCACCTTCGGGATTTCGATTAATCCTTGCGATCCTTTTGATGCATGGGGACATATCGGACAATTACGTATCGCGAGCTGCAACTCGACAGCTTCCATCGTCGGAGTCGGGGGGGCGCGTTGCCCTCTGGAGTGGGGAAACGAGTTGGACAGCTGGTGTCCCGATGGGGGTGATGGTGAGGTGAGGGTTTCGGTCAATGCTAAGCAGAATTGTTTTCGATAGACCCAGAAGCAGGGAGAGTTCCTGATCGTATATGTACCGGCATCGGACTTGCAGTCCGTACTCGACTGGGACAAGGCCAGGTTCGCAGGGGTGAACCTCAAGATCACGGCCGACCTCATGAGCGACATGTTCAATACTGCCATGGAGGATGCTACGCCAACGAGCAGCAGCACGGCCGAAACCATCAAGATCCTCGAAGAAGTCCTTCGCAACCGCTACAATCCGGAGACGAAGTTGCTCGATCTCTCGAAGCTCGGCGAGGATCCCCTCCTGCAGCGGAACGGATTCTTCCAGCTCAACAGCACGACGAGCAAGATGTTCCCGGCGCTCATGGCTGTGGCCGAGAAGAAGTTCGACTCGCCACAGCAGAAGCGCGAATTTGTCCACTCGGTCTCTTTGGCGTACAACTCACTCAAGCTCATCACTCCAGTCACCACCCTCAGCATCACGTTCCCAGATTTGAAGAACCTGAGCATGGAGGGCAACGAGATCGAGGACCTGAAGTCCTTGGATGGATGGAAATCGAGATTCAGACACTTGGAACAGCTGATTTTCACGGGAAATCCTGTTGCCAGTCTGGCGACCTACAGGGAGGAGATGATCCGTCGTTACCCTAGGCTGGTCATGCTCGACAATATCGCTGTCGAACGGCCTGCCGAGAATTCCGACGAGTGCCTGCTACTCCCAGTACGGCCGAACCTCATGTTCGACGAACGTGGGATCGTGATGCCCTTCCTTTTCGAGTAAGTTTTTCCCTCACCCTGCATCAGAGCCTTTGGGCATCGGTGTGCTGATTTGGTGTCAGTTTCTTTACGCAAATCGACAATAACAAGGACGGTGTCCTCGCGAAATTCTATACCGCCGAGTCACAGTTCTCATATTCGGTCAACACTTCCTCTCCCAGGATCAAAGAGATCTCGGACAGCGCCCAGTACTGGCCTGCCTACCTCCCCAAGTCACGCAACTTGAAGCGCATTTTCAAGGAGTCCGACGCCGAGGACCGCCTCTACATAGGTCCCGACAAGATCCGGAAGTCTTGGAACAGCCTGCCAGCGACCCAGCACATGCTCAATAACCAAGAAGCGTGGAGCTTTGATTCCTTCCCCGTGGAGATCTCCGAGGGCGTTCCCGGAATGCTCGTGATGGCGCACGGCGAGTTCGACGAGTTGAACCCCGTAGTTGGAGATGCTGTTAAGCGCAGCTTCGACAGAGTTTTCACGCTCTGGATTGACGGAGCGGGTGCCATCAAGATCGTCAACGACCTGTTGGTGGTCAGGGCGTATGGAGGCGTCTCGGCTTGGAAGGTCGCCCCAGATCCTCCGCCTGCTGCTGCTGCTGCTGCTGCTCCGGCAGCGGCAGCGTCGGTGGTGGGCATCCAGCCACCTGTGCAGCTCGCCCCTAGCGCCCTGACTGAGGACGAGAAGCGGCAGAAATGCCAAATGCTGGCTGAGAAGACCGGACTCACCCTGGCCTTTGCCGAGATGTGTCTTGCCGACACCAACTGGGAATTGGCCGCCGCGTGGAACGCCTACATGTGGGCGAAGGTAACCTCGCACCCACACTTTTATTCACTGGAGAGATGCTAACGGTTGATGTAGGAGAACGGCAAACTCGGCCCAGAAGCCTTTGCCGCCACCGCCTAAGGCCCGAACGACCGATATAAAATGAGGCCATTTGGCGCTCGTTTTCTGCTTTTGTTACTTTTTTTCCCCCTATGCTGGTATCAGATGCTGGGTATGAAAGGGGAAAGGGGGGGGGGGGGGGGGGGGGGGGGTTTATTTGGGGGGGGGGGGGGGGGGGGCCAGGCCGCGGGGGCCAGATGGGCGGTACCGGGGGCCGTCGCGTACACGCCGTGGTCGGTGCGGGAGCCGGGGCCGAC
>Ga0307508_10002399_pt1 | contig 19808 bp, 18 predicted proteins | sample 9_EM_MG_FD_203089 | JGI IMG/M metagenome (GOLD analysis project Ga0307508, IMG submission 203089) | Populus trichocarpa ectomycorrhiza microbial communities from riparian zone in the Pacific Northwest, United States - 9_EM | ecosystem: Host-associated > Plants > Roots > Unclassified | place...
TCGAGTTATCTTTAGACCTACCAAGTCAACTGGATCACGTTAAAATAACTCTCACACGGTTTAATTTTAAACATGGATTAAACAAAGAGTCGGGTCAAGATTATTTTTCCTTTCAGTTTCATCGTTGCTTTCTAAAAATTTTCCTTATACTTTGTAATATATTGAGCGGGTTATCTTTGGAATAACTAGGTCGATTGGGTCAAGTCGAAATAACTCTTGAACAATTTAATTTTAAATTCGAGCTAGATAAGAAGTTGAATTGAGAAGTTTCAAAATTGACTCGCTGGAATGGGTTTAATAACAATGTTAAATAATTCTTTATAACCTAGATATATTTTGTTATGTTTTAAAATAAAATTAACCCAATTCACAACGTAGTTGTGACCCGTAAACTAACTAGTTACAACCAATTAAATTTATCAAATCAGGTGAATCTTTTCATGTTTGATAGCAAAGTCATAATTATTAAAATATAAATATTTTCATGTTATTTAATAATAGATTCTTAATTGCGGAATAAAGTAATCGCTAATAAATCTACTATAAAATGAAGTAAAAAACATTAATGATTTAATTCATAGTTTTAGGTTTCGTATAATAATTTATGTGAGGAAGAGTGTATATAAAAATCATTGGGCTGCCCCTCCGTGTTTAAAAGGGAATTAAGTTTAATTGTGAAGTCGGCAATGAGGCAAATGGAGCGGCCTCCGAAGTTAGGAAGGAGACAATAAGTCTTTAACAGGCGCCGAATGATGTGCTGGAAATCAACGGCATATAGTAGAAAAAGCATGCACTACAACCTCTAATTCAAGTCACAGACAGTGAAGCCGAAAAGGAAAGGATTATAATTTATGAAGAGGAAGAGGAAAAGAGAGGCTCGACACTGACATTTTTTGTAATCATTCAATGGGGAGGAACGCAGAGTAGGCTCATTGCTTTTCCACCGCAACCCCTCCAAAAAACAAAAAACCAAAACCCAAGTTAAAAGAGCTATTCATATGATTTTATCTACATTTTTCTTTCCCTCTCTAAATTAACCCAAGATATTAGTGTTTAAGGCTAGAAAGAAAAATAAAATAAAATAATTCTTTTGTAGACAAGGGACGACAAAATTCCAAGCCCTGACGAGGCTGGTCCAGCAATGCCTTGCCGTTCCAAACGAATTTTTGCGGGTAAGGGAAGAGGATATGTTTCAATTTTAGGACAAGAAACATTATCTCCATGATGACGTGGACTCGTCGAGTGCGTATTATAATTTATCAAGAAGTATTGCTTATTGTATCCCTTTGGGATCATCCCAAGAAAAAGTAACGCTCATTTTCTTTTTTATAAATTAATTGATTTCTCTGCATGTACCCCTCAATTATTTCCGCGTAGTTATCAGACTTTTTTATTATTTTTTTGAGAATTCGTAATTATTACATTGAAATTTGAATTTTTACTTAAAATAACACCTTATTAGTTTTGCCAAAAATAAAATAATATATATATACACACACACACAAAGAAAGATTTTAGATACATGAAATTATATTATGGTAAAAATTTAGGTGGATCAAAATTTAAAAATATATTATTTTAAAAAACTGTATTATACTCCATATAACTAGTTAAAAAAATTTTATCTTTAAAATAAATTTGTTATTTCACTGTTTCAAATAACTAACATTGATTCTTTTATTATTATTTTTTAATTTATTCGAGCCAGAAAGAGCCTTCTCTTTTCTTAGCTGTAATCCCCCGTTGACTGGACTGACTCTACAGCCGCGAAAACTTGTCTTCTCTTTTCACTGTTTTTTTTTTAATTCCTCTCTGTACTTGCAAAGAAGTAGCCCCCGTTTAAATTTCTCTCACCATTAATTTAGTCCACAACGAAACTGCACTGTAAGTAACACTTGAAGCTCCCAAGAACTCTCTCTTTTTATTAGGTCTCGCATCACACTCCCAACACACACACACATGCATGTTCCCTTTCCATATCGCATTTCTCTCTTAACACCAAAACACGATGGAGATCACAGTCATATCAGCCCAAGGACTCAAGAAAACATCATCAGGCCCTTTCTCTCACCGTCTAAGACCCTTCATCACCATCACCGCATACCCACCAAACCCACACAACAGTAATGAGAAGTGTCAAATGTACAGAACAAGAGTCGATGATCAAGGAGGAGAAAATCCTACATGGGGTGATAAGTTTCATGTCCCTATAGACACTGCCTTCTTTCAGAATCGGTATTCTTGTATTTATGTCCATCTCTACACAAAAAGGCCCATCACGGGCCAAGTCCAACTGGGTTGGTGCCAGGTTCCAGTTACTGATATTGGGTTTCTGTCTGAGGGTTCACTAAAGTACCTGAGTTACCGGATACTGGCTAGAGATGGTACAAGGACTCCTGGAGTTGTCAATCTTGCTATAAGGTTAACAAGTTTTCAACAGGTTGCCGTTCTTCCAGATTCAAGAGCTTCCGCCGAGTGCAAAACCGTGATCGGTATACCGGTGACAATGTTTTCGCACACCAGCATTTGTCAATGAAAGTTAGGTGTTCCTTGATTATATGATAATTGGGTACGTTTTTCTGGTTCAAGAGAGATCTAAGGGATACACGATCGAAGCTTAGTTCGGTAACCTTCTTCAATGAAGTAAATTGAAGTCAAGTATCTAGATCCGGTTTTTTCAGCTATTAAGTGAGGAGAGGGAGTTACCCTATATATTATGTAGCTCAAGATTCTTTAAGCCTTTCGATGAAGAAAAAGAAAAGCAAAACCAACAAACAAACAGCGTTTAAAAGTCTGGAGCTACGCTCTAGGAAGTTGTTCTCTCTTCCATAAAACCCATCCCTCTCTTCGTAGAGTTTGGGTTTTCGCTTGTTTGTTCGTATCGTTGTAAATTGGATTAGCTTTTACTTTTCGAATCCCATGTCCAAATATGGACAAGAACTTATCCTTTTTTTGTGAGGATCACAATAGACAAATGGACAATCATTGTGGTGTTTGTTGCATCTTTCATTTTGTGTGATTGTCGTTATAAACGAGTGATTTTTCCTGGAATTTGTCCACTTGACTTGGTTTTCTAGTCTTGCTGATTCATTTTTACACTACCGTCCATTTCAATTTCCTTCTTTCACAGCGTTTTTGGTGATATACATATGTTAAAAATAAATTTTTAAAAATAAAAATACTTTTAAAAAAAACAAACCAGTGTAAGAAAGTCATGGAATCGGTGCCAATGCGGCGGCCGCGATGCCCTATTCACTTGCACCATTAATCTATTAATGCTAAAAAACCAACGATTAGAAAAAGTCAAGACAGATCATGATATTTAAATTTCAAACCCAAGAGATCTCTTATAAAATACTTGTGCTCTCACACTATAATGACAGCTTTTTAATACACACTGGACCAGCTTGAATCACTTCATCTCTTGCACACGAAAATGGAAGCTGCGAAGTTGGTGGGACCAATCTCTGAGTCATCATCCACTCAGGAACCGCTTGCCAATCAATTATCAATCAATCAGCTGGTCTCCCCTTTTTACAATAATTGCACTTCAATGTTTCGTTCAGTTCAATCCAGACCAAGCTTTAAATCTAGTTTCTTCAAGTAAAATCGCCGAGACGGCCGGCTTTAAAAACTATAGATAGAAGTGCCAGTGGGTTCCAATGTGCTTTCCCGTGCTCCGATTGTGACAGGCTTAACTAGGGAGTATGATTTGCGTAAACAGATAGACAAATCCAACTGTTCTCATTGTAGCAAAAGCTTTCATTGTGATAGAGAGAGACTAATCAGCAGTTGCGGACATTGACATTTCCACGAAGGCCCTTCTAAGACCTCACTCGCCTACCTAGAAGTGACTTCGCTGAAGTTACAGAGACGAGCGTTGAATCATAAACTGCTAGCTCTAGCTGTACGAACCATTACCGGCTCGAAAAGGCTCAGAAGAAAAAAAAATACAAAGACCCTGAAGAGGGGGGGAGAGGCTGGGATTGCGCTGTACTACAAAATGAGCAATACAGAAACAAATTCCCATAACTATGGGGACAGCAGCAAGTCGTTTCTATAACTAAACATATCCGTCTTGCCTAGGAAGTAGCTGGTTGTATGACACCAGGATCATAGTTGATTTACACACAAATATATATGGTGCAGAATTTTCCAATGACTTGCAAAATAAACTCCAACTAGTTCTGTTGAAGTCGACACCAGAAATAAAGATGACAAAATACCAAGAGGCAGCACTGTTACCGGGCCACATCCCTGATTTCAGATGTTGCTGCTTGAAGTTTCTTCCTTATCGATTTGAAACTGCTTTGGCCATTTTTCGGCCAATGAAATGAGGTACTTCGCTTAAGAAGATCTGGTATAAGAGGTGATCCAAAATTTGAATCCCTTGATGAAGTGTCATCATACTCTGCCAAAACACAAACCAAATTTCTAAAACACCTTAATCGCATGTAACGGCAATACTACATATAACCATGCTCTCAGCTTATTATGATTTGCGCTTAATTAAAATTTCTAGCGGAATGCCATGAGTTACAAGATAAAGAATTTGTCCTAGCATGATCATAATGCTGAGAAACAGCCAAATGGGCAACACAGATCTTTACTCCAATTCCCCCCATCAAATACAGAGAAAGGTAATGGAAAGCAATGAGAAAAATTGATGAGTTGTTCTGGTTAATGACATTTAGAAAGCTACTTTTCTCAGTTCCAGCAAGTGAAGGGTAACACATAATTCATTCTTGCTGCCCACCCATTAAATAGCCAAGAAAAGAAGATTCCATCCAACTATGAACTATCATGAAATAACATCTCATGTTAGAAGCAGATGCACCAACTGCGCTGTATGATTTCCCTAGATACAAGGAATGAACATAACAAAGTTCCAGAGTTGACAGGGAAACCTAACACCATTATAATTTATTTTGTGGGAAGACAGTACTGCTTATCCACAGGCTGAATTTTTTCTAAACCTATCAGAGGGCAAGTAGTAGGAAGCAAAACTCATTCAGTGTAGGGAGTCATTTTTCCTGCCCCACAATTAGACCCCCAGGTTCCCCAGGTACATTACAGCCTTCAGGAAGTAGACAAGACATAATATCGCCAAAAGCAGGGGCCATCAAGATTGCCTCTGTATACGAGTGTATATACAAGCATGCAAGTGCATGTTTGTTTCTACTGTTTTTTTATTTGGATGGCAAACACAGGAAGACATGACATAACCTGATGAGAACCTGTCAAGGATTTTAGATATTTTTATATTCAAAAGGAAATGCATGGGTATTGGCCATTTATTTATTTTTGTTATTTCTACTCATTTCTTTGGTGCCATATATGAAGCAGCAGCGTATTTTATGTTTTGAATCGGCTTTGAATGAAACTACACTTTCTCAGCTCTCTCTCCCTATCACTGGTGTTTCTCCCTCCTCTCTTCTCATTTTGCGGCTGTTTCCAAAGAAACATTAAGGAAATACCAAATATCATACTGCAGTCACATTGAAAGGAAATATACCTGAAGACATGGGAAGCTCATATTGCTGTTTTAAGAATTTAGACGCTTCTCTGTCTTTCTTGTGGCATAGCACTCGTACTAAAGTATGGGCATCTTCCAAGCCCATGTGACCATGTTGAGAATCCACTCTCATTGATATGTGTTCACTTGCATTCATCAGCATGCGAATAACAGTTTCAGTCTGCCAAAAGAGAAATTGTGAAACTTCCACTTCCAACATTTGGTTATGAAATATCAACCACTTAAGAGCTTCAAACCTTGAGGGAAAATAAGCCAAGTATTTGTTGGGCAAATTTCGCTTCTTGCTCAACTAAGGAACGAGGAAGGCCTTCTCCTTCAGCAACAAAGAATTCCTAGAGAGTAGTGATTGATATATCAGCAAGCAACCCGGGTAGAAATAGCTAGGGGCTAAATTTCAAGCACCAGGGCAACCGCAAAGGTCATAATATCAAGCAGGCCAAAATGAATTCACTATCATAGTTGCATCAAATGTTTAATTATTTGGGAAAACTTCCTCCAAACTATCAATATGTGAATCAAGAACAATTTTCAATACAAAATTGGTGATAAGCGACTTTCTCTAACTTCAATTTTTTGTTTGTTGCTTTGGAAGTATCAAGTAAAAAGGAAGTGATTTTTTAAACACCCAAAGTTCTGCCATAGATAAAATTCATAATGTATGAACATGTCAGAAAATGGAGAGAGAGACCTTCAATACATTAAGGTCATCTTCCATCATTGTGATATCTGAATCAGAAAATGCACGAGAAGGACCTCCATCCAGCAATACCCACACATAACCCTCCTGAAAAATGCACACGCATTTAAGCTACTAAGAAAGGTAAATCAACGAGTTACACGTAAGATAGGAGCTTACCAAAGATGCACGACAGATGCTTAAAACCACAAGGTCTCTGAGAGTATCATCAATCAAACCACATATATGATCAAGAACCTACATCAGAGTCACTTCAGTTGAGAGAATGACTTTCACTGAGAAACAAAGCTCTATGATAAAGTTTCATAAAATACTAACAGAAGGTACATGCACAAACATGGACACGACTCACGCAATCAATATGTGGGAAAGAGTGAGAATGTGCATAAATATCTTACAGTATCAACATGAGGAAGAAAACTTTCCAAGCGAGAACTTCCAACATCGCCACGATATAAATGAAAGAGGAATTGATCTCTCAGATCCCAAAACACAACTCTTGCTCCTAGAGGTTGCCAAGTGACATTTAGAAATTAAGGCTACTTCTCATACAACTTGAAATGCCAAGTAAATAGAAGGAAATAGATGCAACAAGATAAAAGATAAAGGTCCAGAGATCTCTTGTCACAACACAAAAATGAGGCAGATAATAATAGAGAAGATGAGTCGAATAATGTTACCCTAGCATCTAATATCATACATGGACAAATATTGCCTTCCATTTAACAATAAAGTCAGCAACACAGCATTACTCAGAAAGCTTCAACTGAAGTTTTTGAACATGCAGATAAAGTTCCATTGCATACTTTGTCCAGTCATTGGATTTTCAGCCTGCCAGTTTCCCCGGTTATATATATGGTCTCAAATCACATATAGATAATAGGAAGTTGGGAATACACGATGGCCTGACCTTGGAAGGATGAGTATAGCCTCATCCTGACCTACTATTAATTTTAGCATGTACATGCAGTTTACCCGTACACGTTCAAAATGCTTTTTGGCTTGTGTTTAAAATAAGCAAGGTAAAAATAACACAAGTCAGACATCGCATCACAGTTAGAATTAGCATGCTGTGTTAATATATTTCAAACAAATACAATCATTCTAGCTATCACCTTGCTTGCTTGCACTCTGGCAGTCATATAGCAGCTGGAGGCAGAAAAACTCTAATCCACAAATAGATGTGACAAATTCATAAAAGATCCTAGCTCACCAGTAAAGTCGCAAAATTTTCTGATAGCATCTGTTGTGGTGTCCCTGATTATGTGACATGTGGTGGCGAACAGCGCATCAACTGCTTCACTGCTTGTTAGCAAACTCCTCTCTTCCAGGACCTCTTCTTTCGCTGCATTAAAATAAGTCATCCATAAGAGAGCACAATTTATACACATGCATGCATCTCCTACTTCTATCTATGGTTTCTTCAAGGTTAAAGCTATAATCACCACCATCACACCCATTTTAATTACTGTAGATCCTACAGCTACCGCTGCTGCTCTGCTGCTATAGTTACACTGCTATGGTTATTATTCCAGCTAGTACCACTGTAGTTACAGCTGTTGCTGCTATACTCACCACTACCATACTACTACTATTACTATGAAACTTAACTTACTTTGTCTTTGGTCAAGAGATGGTCTAATCAGTCCCCATGACTTTCTAATTCCATCTTCTAGAATGGCAACTTGTTTCTGAATATACTGCATGATGAAACAAAATAGTGCAAAGAAGTCAGTTTATTAACCAATGTAACAAGCGTTTCTAGACCATGAGTAGAGATGTTTATGTTTCAACATAAAAAAATAGGTAACAGATTATGGACAAGAAAAACAGATAACATGTCTCTTATATCAAGACAAATTTGTATATCACAGGAGGGGTGTAGCTCAACTGGCAACATAAAAAAAATAGGTAACAGGTTATGGACAAGAAAAACAGATAACGTCTCTTATATCAAGACAAATTTGTATATCACAGGAGGGGTGTAGCTCAACTGGTCAGGCCCTAAGTTTGCTCCTAGAGGTCACCAGTTCGAGTCTCACAAACATCAAAACCACTGAAGGCTTACATGGTCGTTAACTTCAGGGCCCATAGGATTAATCGAGGTACACGCAAGCTGGCTCGGACACCCACGTTAATCAAGTGTATGTGGGGGGGGGGGGTTAGTCGAGGTGCGCACAAGTTGGCCCGGACATCCACGTTAATCAAGTGTGTGAACCCAACAGATATGTTGCATGTAAATTTCATTTTAGTTTTGAGTGTACAAAAAATGCCCCTCATTGATTAACCATAGTAAGAGTGAAAAAAAGACAATTCCTTATCGTGATACTGTTTTCAGTTTTGGAACTTATAGTCCCCCTGGGACACGAACTATCTATGGAGGAATCTGTACTGCTTTGAGTCAAACAAGAAAAATATAATTGAGTTGGTCATTTTCAGTCTCTTGATCTTGATCCAATCAAACCTCGCCTTAAATAACCAAACGCAGCTTGAAATAATTAATGTCAAGTTGATCCTATAGCCCGAATGAAAAAGAATATGTTAAAACACCCCAGGCTGAATCTTGTTTGACCCCAAGCAAGCCTAGCCTTATTAATAATCCTAATATTAGAGCAGTAATTCATGAGGTGTTCTTTAATTATATGCTACACTTGCCAGCATGTGTTTGAAAACAGGAAAAAAATGAGCATTATGAAAATTTATAATATAACTATGTAAGACAGTAAATAGGAAAGCATATTTATTAAACTAAAGAGAGTGGATGGATAACAGAACAAACTGAATGATGGTACAAAATTATTGGACAAAAAAACACTGAAATTTTTCATAATTATTGCACAAGAAAATGCATACAACACCACATGTAAATCACTCACAAGCTTCACATTAGTGTTGCCATGTGAATGTGAGGTTAGATTCCTTGTTCCAACACTCTCAAAATAAAATGCTAGGAAGTATTCATTACAGTTGATCTTATTGGGGGTTCCAAACTTGTTCTAAAGTTTCATATCATGCATGTATACCATAAGGTTTTAAAACATCAGTTTCTTGAATATCTATTCTCAACCTCCAAAATGTCTCTTTTGTTTCTATGTCAAAAGAAAAAAGAGAAGAAATTGTCATATGTACCACTTCAACCAGGCATGCAAAGCAATAAAAAAAGAGTATGTTTGACCATAATAAATTGAAAAAGATGCTTACTTGAAGAGTGTTCAACCTGATGCAGAGTTTTGGTATAGTCAATTCATTCAACTTACGAGCAACATTCTCATCCAAAAGTGTACCAACCACCAAACTTCTCTTTATCATTGGAATAACAGTCTCTGCATAGCGAGTTATAGGAGGCGCTGATGGGTAGAGATGGTTTTTCTCAACTGCACATTAGAGATATTATGATCAATGCCTTGGCTTAAACCGGGATTCCAGGTTCAATTCACATTAATAGCAATCAGTAATGACTTCGTTAATTAGTGAGAAAATACCAGCCAAAGAACCCATTCAAAAAAATATATATATGCTTCATGCTGGAATAGACACGCTGTAGATCCAAAAATACCTCCTCACACCCCCAATAGAATAACACATTTTTGGCCAAAAGTAAATAAAGTGATTATAATACCTAACTGATTGAGCATTTTCATCAAATAGGCATCCAAGCTGTGAAAAATCACAGATAGCAGGGCTTGTAAATGTGTAATATCCATAGGAAGATTGAAGCCAAATAATTGATCCACAGTCTGCACGTTAAATTAGATGCATGAAGAAAAACAAGACTCCAACCTATAGTGGAAATACACATATTTAATAAACGAAAAAGAAAAGTAACAAGAATGGATGCTGTTGTACAAGGGCAAGAAGTGTATCAAGGTCCTTTCTGGCAGGCTGTTAGCTTCAATAAATAGAAAGGAACGACCACTAGAATATTACAAGAAACAGTCTCAGTGCAAGGGTAGCCATGCCAGCAAACTTCAACTTCCTCATAGAGCACCCTCCATTTAACTTATATAAGATGCTATATGGAAGAAACACTGCTGGATAGCTTTTTGCAACCACAAAACTGTTTACAATCAAACTGTCTCAAAAGCACGCATACCTCCTCTATAATCCTAAAAACTTCAACTATTGATGCCGCATGTCTCTGATGATATGATAAAGGCTCCCAATCCTGCATAAGCCCATCAAAAAACATGGTTCAATAATTCTCCTTGACCATTTATTTACATACCAATTCAAAATGTCCCTGAAAAAGAGAATTCACATATGTAACATTGACATGGGATGCTAAAATCATTCCATGGAATAAGTTTTCATTGTTAAAACTAGTTAAAAATGAAATAGATCTTCTGTCTTTCCTGAACTCACTATCAGCAGTGGCAGTATGTCAATCAATCACCAATTCTCAAACCAGAACCCAAACCAATATGTACCGAACAAAGAAAATAATAAAAGGATAAATGTACTTAAGACTCTAATTTAAAATCACAGAGACCCCAACAAAAACGTTCTTCCCATACTTTTAACACCAGTCTAGTTGAGCCTCATGTTTTCCTTCTCATTCTTTTCTCTGAAAATCAGTACGGATTTTCTGGGGAAAAACTCTCTATGGAACGTCAAACATGGAAAATCTTCAATCCAATCCAGTTTTCAAATCCATGTTCGAGTTATTCACTGAATGTCACAAATACACTCCTCACAGTTATCCCATGCAGATCTTATCAAATTCTACCAAGCAACGCATTGCATGTTGTTTTGTATCTCCACCAACCACCATTGCAATTATTTCAATTCATTCATCAAGATGTTGTGCATAAAATAACAGGCGGAATCACACATTATTTACTCCTTAATGTTCTCTTCCTACCTCCTCTTCTTCCTCCTAGTTTTAAATTGATGTTGACAAGATGGATACATCAGCCAAATTACACTCCCATTTTCATATAACATCTTTGTAAAGCAGTATCAAACTAACCTCAATATCAAAAGCACGTCCAGTCCATTCCAAGATATGAGAATGCTGAGAAATCACCCAATCAAGAATGAATGGTTTCGAAATTTCTCCAATCTGAAATGAAAGGACAATAAAAATGTGACATGGTATCGAATTAGACTAAAATGCACGAAGTAACACATAAAAAAGTTCTGTAACAATGCAAACCATACTAAGAACATGCTATCAAAATTTCTGAACCATCAATCCATGTCACGCCATCATTGATCCACAGTGAACCAAATGAGGTCCAGTTTGGATGAATGATGGGACATGATTTCAGCATCAACATCTTCTGATGCCTACATCATTTCCTAAACAGGACATGTACCACGTCAAATATCTTCCTCCAATCCATTACACAAATAGGTTGGAGATATACAAATAACTATACCTTGTGCATGAGGCTTATCCACAGTGCACAATCACTGTAATTAAGAAATGCAATATAGAGTCCCTAAAAGTTAGAAGTTAAACATATAGTAACCTGATAGTGTTTGAAATCTTGATTGAAAGAATTCGGCAACTTATTGGCTTCCAAAGCAGAAGTATATAGCTTAGTCAGGTACTGATCCAACATATAAGCAGCTGGAAGCACTGATCTAGCATCTCCAGAAACAGATGACACTCCCTTGAGGAAAGGTTTCTGCATAATGAAAACAGAAGGTAGAATTTGAAAAGGTATACCAGCTGCAACTATATTGAAATGACTTCAAAATCTAAAACAAAAACGAACCAGTCTTTCCCCATAAAATTGGTGCAATAGCACAACTGATATAGTCACAGACTCAGGACACCAGCAACGTAACACCGGGTGAAACACATTGAACTCTGTCTCAGCAATCAACTTCAGTTCTTTAGCAAGCTGAGCCAGGGGATGTATCCTTTCTATTTTAGACTCAAAATCCACCTTACTTGCTACCTGGCAACATTAACACGGTAACTTTGTCCAAATCTATGAAGTAATAACTAAAAAAATTTAAGATTGATATATAACTTCAAGTAGTATTGTCTGCCCAAATGAGTGTGGAATGAAAGCAGGTATAATAAATGAAATCATAAACATGACTCACCTTCCTGAATGCAGCTTCAGTGGACTTTTTGACATAGGATTTAAGTTTTCTAGAAGCTTTAGCATCCGAAGCGTTTAATTTCATCAACTGTAGACGTTAAAGCTTTTCATATGAGTATAGTCAAGGTTAGCCCAACTGTCCTCTCTATAATATCAGAAAAACTAGATTCAACCATGATTTTCCATAGAATGTAACATCCCACAAGAATCTGATGATGGCAACAAAAAATTTCTGTTCTTTTTTCATTCACAAATCTTTTCTTCAAGAACAATTAGTAAGGGTCAGGAAGGAAAAGAGAACCCATTTACATCTATTTCATGGGTTAGCAAATAGATTGGCAAATACTTAATCTTTGAGCCAAGAGTACAAACTGGCAAAGTCACAAGAAGCAGTTTCTTAGTCCAGCCAAATATCAACTCAGGATAGGTCATGGGTCCAATAAGATTAGGGGCTACTCTGAAATTAAGGAAAGACACCATCCCCGGGAGCTCTCAGGGTAAAAATCCAGTAAACACAGAAAGTAGGAAAAGAGTCAAAGGTCAGTAAAAAAATCTTGGTAATTCAGAAAGAACTTTAAATGATCACTTGAATACTTTGGGGAGACAAGAAAAGGTTTCCAACAATTTATAGAGAACCAACTACTCGAATCAGTAAACAACAAAAGCAACAAAAGCGTGGTACTCGTGCAATTGTAACAGGAGAAAAGCGGTCAAAAAGGGAATGCTAAGTAAGAATACTCATACGTCACCATACTTCTCCTGTTACAATTGCACATGTAACAAGGTAGAATTACTAATGTGGATGCAACATAGAAAGCATCAAATTTAGAAGGTCTTAATAACATCTAAGGCAATAAAGTTAAATCATCCAATAACCAAATGCCCATCCATATAGTTCCCACTGCAGTAATTTCTCACCTTCAGATCACCAGATTCATCAGAAGCAAGAACCCCTACTGCTGACACCAAGGATATTATCATTCGAAAGTTATAAGGTTTCTGAAATAAAACAACAATCTCCTTCAGCAAGAAAATCCAGCATTGGGGGCAGATTCACAAGTTATAGCAGGAAGTTCCCATGGATACAACAACTTTAAGAAGGTTAACAGAGGTGAGTATGAGACCAAGTGATCACATTAGTCCAAAAAATTTATTATAAAAATAAAACAGAAGGGCTCAATTGCACTTTATTCCTTCGCAGATCATATCTATCACAAAAATAATAAAGGACTTAACTGCAACTGTTCCATCATGGAGCCAATCCAAATTTCTTTGAAACCACTTTTTAACTCTTACAATTTAATTCCATTGTAATCAGCAAAAAATTATTTACACATTCTGTGATTTTGACTTTTCTAGCCTTCCCAGCCAAATCTAGACAAGTCAGCATATTCAAACTTATATCCACCCCATCCTCGCCCCCCCCCCCCCCTCCAGCCCACACCCCAGAGAGAAGATGGAGCCTTTCCCAAGAAATATACCAGCCTTGCAAAAGCGCATACATGTTGCATACTAATCACATCAGCGGAAGAAATGAATAAAGATCTAGATATCTTTTCTTCCATGTCTCATAGCAAATCATCTCATTACACCTAACTTGTAGCCATGCGCTATCAAGATGACAAAAGTCTATATGAACTTCCAAAATCCTTAAAGGCCTTAATCATTCATGATTGAGCACCAAAATCCCATGATAGTGCTTCTATCATAGATGATGATATTCATTCATGTAATACTTCTATTAAAATCTCTTGATAATTTTTCTTATTCATAGATTATGATTTTTGGACTTGTACAAGTTGGAAAAAGTTTGACATATTTTATGATGATACTTTTGGCATTTTGTGATCACAATAGACAGGATTTTGAAAATTTGAGTTCAGTGAGAGTTGATGAATTTAAGGTGAGAAAAATTGATATATCTGTTGAGTGCTGCCATTATTTCAAGAAAAAACAATTAAGGCATAATGTTATGTGAGACTGAATTAAAAATTTCAAGTGGCAAAAATGGGAAGGGACCAATTTTTAACATAACAATTTGGGCAGCACTAAAGCACTTAAAAAAGTACATGTTTCAATTCAAATTTGCGGGGAATACTTACGAGCTTTGGAACTGTGAGGGTGTAAATATTTGCAGAGCCAGAAAAAAAATAGATTCAAGACCAGCAATCCAACGGCCAAAATGATACAGCAAAGTTACTGAAGGCTTGCAACTAACCTGGCTGAAATGTGAATGATAATCTTGCAGTTTATAGTCACACCACATGCTTATTGAGACGAAAATAGACTGCAACAGATGCAACTTCAAGTGACTGCCATTGCATTGCTTTGTACATACTAGGCTATTCATATACTGCTCCTTCCTGTCATCTTCTTCAGTAGATAGGACCTTCTGCAAGTGAAGAACTGCATTTTCTAATAGCACACTCCCACCTGTTCTAACAAACTTCAATATGAAATTTGTATTACAATGAATCCCAAGGGAAATTATGTCTAAAATAAAGCATGGCTTTACCATCACAGCAAGCTACAGTTAAGGAAACTTCATAGTGAAAGATTAGATAAGAACCTATGTAATAGTAATTACTACTGAGGGAAAATAAAAGCAGAATATGTTACTATACTGAATATGAAATTCAGTAAGGGGTGAATGCTGTGGAACAATCGAAGACTCAGATTGATTACACATAAAGAGAAGCAGCTGATGTGACACAAAACCAAAGAGAAAGGTCCACTAGAAATATCAGGTATCAAATGTTTTATACATCAAGTAAAAATAGTTCTGAAGCAGTGTTTTCACATTTCAATTACCCAAGACCATAAGACCAGAAAATATTGTGTTCATTCACATAAAAATTGAAGAATACAGCCGCATGATTAAAATTAATAAACTTTATATTATACTTTCAGTGTGCAATATACCTGTTGAAAAAGGACCCACCCATATAATGCATCATGCATTGTTTCAGTAATGCCTAAAGTAGACCAGGTTAATTTTATAAGCAGCAGCATTTCATCAGCTTCCTGATAAAATAAAGAGCAGCAACAGTTAGCATTGGCCAAAATAAGACAAAATGACATCACAAAAGCTGTTTTACTAAACTCAGGCAATAAAGAAACTACCTCTATGAGCTGATCTTCATCAAGAACATCAAATAACCCAAACAGTAATTTCTGATAAAGTCTAATGTTCACGTGATAGATGGCAGTCCAATAGAAGGTTTCACCTTGAATACCAAATTGTGCAGGCAAGGATGATAGTTTAACAGCCACCTGTCTCATAGATGCTACAACTGCAACACGTTCAGAAGCAGACATCATGGTATCCCATTCCTACAGTATCCAGAAAACCATGTAAATGAAAAATCAGAAAAATTCAAAGCAACAAATTCGTTCAGTAGTCAGAATTTCTGTGATTCAAATGTCAAAAAACCACCATACCTTCTCATCTCTGATTTTAGCAACATAGCTTCTGATGGTTAGATGTTCATTTGTTGTACCAGTAGCAGAACATAGAAGTTCTTCTAAAATGTTTGCCTACAAAAAAATAAAGCAAACACCACAGTAATTTCAAAGATTAAAGAACACCGGATTTTTTTGGGTCCAACTAAACAACGAGCCCAATAATAAGTTCACAATATGGATAGAAACTACAAAAAACACCATAACATAGAGTCCAGTGCCATATTCTGTGCACTTGCTTGTATAAAGGGTTTGAACATTCCATGTAAAAAACACCAGTAATTTCAAAGCTTAAAGAACACCAGAATTTTTTGGGTCCAACTAAACAACGAGCCCAATAATAAGTTCCGAATATGGTTAGAAACTACAAAAAACACCATAACATCGGTGTACATATTCCGTGCACTTGCCTGTATAAAGGGTTTGAACATTCCCCATAAATTCAGTATAACAAATTCACTGACCGTAATTTTTGACAGGGAAACACACAGATCCTATCTGTCCTTAACACACACCCATACTACACCAGGAGGTCACCATGACAAAACACAGTCTGGATCTGAGAAGCTGACACATATGGGAATCAGAATTCCTGTTCCATTTAATAATTTTCCTGCAGTCTAGGGCCAAGCTTCGACTGTCAAAGCTAAGTCCAAGTTCAAAATGGCTAGTCAACATGGTACCAAAAGTGCAGATTGGCTCCAACCAAAGCATGGCCACACCATAATAAAAGTGCCCTCCCTTAAAGTTTACAGGAAGTAGAAGCCAATCAGACACGTTCTGTGTAATCAAGGACACAACTCCATTAGTGCATCCACATTATGCAAAACTAGCCTCACACTCGAGGCCAGCCTGCTGATGTGTAATCTGTTGTTTTCATGGTGTACATCTAAACAATGGCAAATGCCCATTTGATTCACAAACTAGGACAGTGAAGTTCTTCAAACTTCAAGCAAAATTTCTACAGGGAAGGAATACATGATAAAATTGATACCTAAAGTTGATCTTTACCTGCCTACTTTTCCATTGCATATATGATCTTTCATTAAGAAAATCAGACTTGAAAGTTCCATTCAAAAGCCCAAGAGCGATATGGGTAAGATCAATTTGTCCACTCATTTTCCTTGCTGCCAACTGCATCAAATTCCGCCTAGTGCATGAATCCATTGCTTCTGAAATCTAGTAAAGAAGCACTAATTACTCCAGAGATTTAACCAGCAATTAAACATTGACAGCAAGCACAAGTATGCAAGCAACAAACACTATCAGGCTGGTAATCCTTAGTTGATTAAAAACAAGACTGTGATATCATAATTAGCCACTTCAAAACCATCAATCCTGACAAGCAATGATACTAGATTAAAGGAACATTTATTGCTTTCTCAATCCCTCCTTCCTCTTTCTCTCTCTTTATTTTTTTTTCTTTTAAGGTGTGGGGGGATCGTGAGTGAGAATAACTTCTAAAGGGTGGTTTTCGATTTAATACCTTGCACCTGAATTTAGAGATTGCATAGGCTAAAAGATAGTAATTAGAACTCAGCATACGAAACTTAGCTTCCTAAAACCAAAGTAATACTGATCTAATGACCTCACCGTGTATATTGATGCTCTAATGTGACAAATTAAGTTGAGATCTATGACCTGTCTTTATCCAACATCTTGGGAGACATTTCATTTTCAGATAATTTTTACAGTTAAAATGCAGAGTTAAAATTCGAAAATATATTTACCATGTTGATACATGTACATGGTCACATATTAACTATAATATGAATGTTTGTTGAGAAATGATGGTGTTATAATACCAGATCTAACAAACTCTTTCTCTTGAATTCACTAAGTAGCATTGAGTTGGAGAAGACTATTTGTATCACGAAAAAATTTTCATATAACATATTATTAAGGAATTACATATAACACAATCCTATAACTTGCCTGCATCTGAACACGGACAATGTCCACTAGTTCTGACTTTCTTCCAACAGACTGAGATTGTGATTGCATTTTATCCCTTTTACTCTTCAACCCTGACAAAAATTTAGAAGTCTTTTCCTTCCTTCTATCCTCAACTGAATTTGCTTCAACCCTATTACAGGAAGAACGCAAATATGAAATGAGAAAGAAACTGGGAGAAAGAGAGGCGTTAAAGTCCACAATATATCAAGCATTGGAGATGCTAATGTGTGCAAGAATGTAAAAAATGCAAGACACAAACGTTATCAAGACATGCACGAGCACAGGCAAACACAATCATGCAGAGAGAGAGAATACCCAGAAAAAAATATAGATGCAAGCAAAAGTTCGTAGGCTGATTCCCGCAAGTCGTCATCAGACAATCCTTCAAAAAACCTGAGATTATGTATCAGTGCACTCAAAACACTATGAAAGTACATTTTTCATGTGAAATCTTTGAAACGGGGAATGAGTTGATGAAACTAAAACCTAACTGCAAGCATTTTTTTTCTCGTCAAGATTTCCACCTATAATTGACAAATGTAAAACCTAAACCATCCAACCAATACCTGTCTTTAGGCTAGGTAATCCAAGTGAAGGAATTGGAAATTCAGAATTCTCTAAGGGCCTGGTAGGTGCATTTGTCGCCGGTTCATATCCAGGACCGCTGTCATCCCCAGACGTAGTGGCCTTCTCAACATGTACACGATCCATTTGACTTGATAAACATGATGTATCAGCCACTTGTTTAGCATACAGAGGAGGAGGCGCACGCCTAGGGGGAGAACCAGCTGACTCTGGTTCGGAAACAACAAAATAGGAGCTCCTCGTTTGAGAATGTATCTGCAGCTAAAAAGAAACGAGTTGTTATTGTAGTTTCCAGAAATTAATCATCACAAAGAAGTAAGGATCCAAAACTTTAACTCTTCGATTAGCAAAACAACTTGCATTTATAATTCTATCATCTCCGTGCCACGTATCACAACATTTTATTTTTTTGAACAGTAAATAACATCAAAGAAAAAATCGGCATTAAATGAACTCAGGAGCTTAATCTCTTTAATTACCGTGACAGGATAAGCAGATTCATCCGAGTACTTGTTAGTCGCTTCAGTAACATCAACGACTCCACCTGCTAAGAACAACACAGTTCATTTTTAATTAAGCCTCGGTTTTCTCGGCAACCAAATAGAAAGTAAAGAATAATAATACCTGATTTAACGCAGTGGATGATATAATCGGCGCTAAGAGAATCAAAATCGAGATTGGAGAGTGAATTAGTAGGACCAGATGGAGTACGGAGCTCTTTGATCAAACCTGACGATAACAGAAACTCTAACAGCTTTCGGCGATCGCGACGGTAGTGATGTAACAGCGTAGCTTGCTGCTCCATTTTATGCCCATACAACTAAGCACGAATAGTCTAAAACTTTAGAGAGTTTGGGTTAGGTTATGAGTATTAGCGTTATTGCTAGGCTAACCGAGGAACAAGAGGGGGAGCTGTAGAAACGAGAGGGGGGATTGTGTGTGTGCGTGTTTTATTTATTTATTTATTTATTTATAAAGAGAAAATGTATATTTCGGGGCGCGCGAAAAGACGACGGTAAAAAGACATTTGCACCTTTCACAGAGATGCTTTTCTGCTTCTCTCAGTTTTTAATTTTAAAACCTAATCCATCTCTTGCGGTTTAAGCCCGTATCAGCTGAAAACGAGCCTGTACACCGCTCTACGTGAGCCCACGTTCAAAAAAGGGCTGCATCTCAATATCAATATCATTTTTTGATGAGGCTCGTATAAATTTGTAATGGATGATAAGCCTGATTCATCTAACGACTACAAATCTACAATCATATATCTTTTAGTTAAAAGTAGCAAATTAATGTTTTTTCCTATTCAAGTTCTGATTTAACTAACTATTGGGTCGAATATATTGTTTTTAGAAAATAATTAATATATAAACTTATCTTACATGTTTTTTATAGCAAATGCAAAAGCAAAAGTTAAATAATTAGATTAAAAACAAATAAATTCAATTCAAAAAATAATAAAAAAATATTAGATATTTATATTTAACTTGTCAAATCAGTAAATCGATAATGG
>Ga0307508_10002400_pt1 | contig 19801 bp, 16 predicted proteins | sample 9_EM_MG_FD_203089 | JGI IMG/M metagenome (GOLD analysis project Ga0307508, IMG submission 203089) | Populus trichocarpa ectomycorrhiza microbial communities from riparian zone in the Pacific Northwest, United States - 9_EM | ecosystem: Host-associated > Plants > Roots > Unclassified | place...
GATACCAACGCGGGGCTGCTCGACCTCGATCGAGGTGATGCGAGGCGTATCGACGGTGCTACTGAGCAGCGTGAGCCGGATCCAGAGGAATCGTCCGGGGTGGGCGAGCACCATGGCATCGGCCGCTGCCGTGCGCTTGTCACCAGGAGAGCTTACCGGGACTGCCGAGCCCGGCGTGGCGAGCACCGGCCGCGACCAGCCAGTCGCAACGATCGGATCGCCGGCAAGCACGTCGTCGAAGGAGCGGGTCTCGATGCGAACGGCGCAGCCCGTCGGAATGTTTCCGAAGAGCACGATGCGATGCCATTGCGAGCCAGGACGGTTCGCATCTAGCGGATCGCCGCCGCGCGTGGGCCCGACGATGACGCTGCCCGACTCGGGGAACACGGTGCGCCCGCGCAAGTCGCCCAAGTCGTCGATGAGACGGAAGAAAAGGGCCTCGTCGTCGGTCAAGGGACGGGCCGCCTCGGCGCAACATCCGTTTGCGACACGCGACGGGTCCACCACGTAGATGCAGGCCACGGGATCGAAGACGATGGCCGGGCTGCGATGGCGGGCGTACCAACCACGGCCGTCGAAGCTCAGCGGTGTCTCGACCTGCGTGCCGTCGGCCCGAAACAGCAGCACGTTGTGATCCAGCGGCGCCGGCCCAGGCGCGCGCTGAATCACAATCAGAAAGCCCTCGTCTGAGATCGCGAGCGCGACTGGATCGGTAAGGCCCGTGACCACGACGGGTGGCTCAGCCGGGCAGCCATTAAATTCGAAAAGCCGCACATCGCTCTCGGTCAGCACGGCAACGCGATCTTCCCAGACGACAGCGTCACGAATGGGAACGTCGAGCACGATGCTCGCGAGCAGACCGATGCAGCCGTCGGCAAAGACGTCGACGCTGGTTTCATCTCGTGGGATGACGGTTCGCCCCTGAGCGTCGCTGAACCATGCACGCAGAATGCAGCCCCGCTGATCTACGGCAAGGAGCGGGGGAGCCGGGAGAGTGGCTGGCGGCTCGGTGACGCCGAAGCCCACGCGGCGTGAGCCCGGAGCAAGCGTCAAAGCGCAAGGATCGAAGGCAGCGCTGGTGTGCTCGTCGCCGAGAGTGACGAGACTGCCTTCGCCGGAGTAGCCCTGCACGGTTAGCTCGTAGGTGCCATCGCCAACGGACGGCGGTACCGGCCACTCGAAGCGCAACTCAGTCCCGCAAGTCCCCTCAACCGTGCCTTCAATTTCGACCTGGTCGACGACGGGGCCTACGGAGCTGACCACGAGCACCGGCGTCTGGGTGTCCGGAAACGCCGGATTAACCTGCACATGTACCGTGATCATGCCGCTACCGCGATCGACGATCACGGTTCGGCTCGGCGGATCGAACGAGACGACGCGTGCGTCGCAAGCGGGAGGGAGAGCTGATGCTCCGGGGACACAGCGGCGCGCCTCTTCGAGCGAGGGCACTGAGACCGCCGGATTGGGAGTCAGCACGTACCAACCGCTCGCCTGAAACGGCGTCGGGGGGCTGCGTAGGTCCGGCAGACGGATGACAGCTGCCGTCATGTCGCAAACCTCGTCCGCACGACGTGTTGTCCCGACACCAGGAGCTGCCCGAAGCCTATGGGCAGATCTTGGCACGAAACCAACGGCCCGTCGTCGAGGCTCATGCGCACGTCGACGGTGCGTGACACGCCGGGCACCTCCAAGAGACGTTCGAAGACACGCGAGAAGTAGACGGTGCCGCCGAAGGACCAGCCCAGTCCATCTAGCCCGCCCACCAGCGCGTGGAAGAAATGATTCAGCGCGTCGATGGCAGCCGAGCGAGTCTCTGTCGCGCTCACCCGGGGGTCGAGCTCGAGCGTCGCGTCGACGGTGATCTTCCGGAATCGCGCGCCCTCGACGAACACCTCGGTCGTGACAAGGCGTCGCGCGTCCAGAAAGCGCAACACGGAAGCAGCCACGAACGGCTCGAGCGGGATTTCCGACTGGATCGACTTCTCGAACTCGGCATGTGGCACCAAGATGACCGTGACCGAGCCTGGCGAATTGCCCGGTGTCAGCCCCGGACGCGAGTTGGGCAACGCGAATGCTCGATCGACCCGCACTTGGGGCGTTTCCATCGCCAGCGCCTCGAAGTCTCGAGCCGTGACGGCCCGGAACCTAGAACGCACGACCGCCGGCGCGCGCGCCAGGCCCTGGGCGATGGGTTCTTCCTCGGCGCCGCCACGTGCTCCGAGCACGTTCGTGGCGTTGAACGCCGGCAGCCCTGTGTCGACGAGCGTCACGTTCGTAAGCGTCTGTGACCCGACGTTACCGCGCAGACCGCCACCGAACTGGTAGCGGTCCATCTTGATGTTCCCGGCTTCGAGGCTCCCGTCATCGGGTGCGGGGATCTTGCCGAACGTCCCGTTGCCGAAGAGGATCTCACCGGTCGCGGGTAGAAGTTGGTACACACGCTCGAGCGGGCCGGCGGCGAAGAGGTCTTCGGCCTCGTGCCACTCCGTGGTCCCAGCACCCTGCGTGGCCTCGTTGACCAGCACCACGCTGCTGCCCACCACGACGGGAGCATTTGCCAACCTGAAACGCTGAAAGGCGAGACCTGTCGAGCCGCCGAGCACCTCGTCCCTGACCGTTTGCACGGCAGTGGCCGGTACTGTGTTCAAGCGAATGGTTGCGAGCTCCGGCGCCAGCAAGTCGGCGAAAGCGTCGGGACGCGCCAACGCGACACGAACGACGAAGCGGTTGCGGAATTCTTCCGGCTCCGTGAGCGGTCCTGCGCGGAAGAACTGTGCAGCGGTCGTCGCGTCGAATTCGAGCTCGACGTAGCCGCTCTGGGTGAATTCGAGCGTGGAGTCCACGGCGGGAGTTAGAGGTGCGAACGTCAGGGCCCTCGTCCCGTCAGCGTTGCCAGTGTCTCCATTTGCGTAGGCCCACGTAAGGCGTGGGGGCGCGTCGCTCTGCAGCTCGGGCGGAGGTGGCTCACCGACGTCAACCGACCCCGCCAGGTTGATGCGCAAACGGAATCGCCCCTCGGGCCAGGGCGGGGGTCCGACCGTTGGCGTCAGGTTGAACGCGATGAAGAGCGCATCGACGGTGGACGTCGCGTCACCAAAAGGCGCGAAAGTCTGTTTGCCACCCTCGTTCGCATTCTGGTTGCTACGGAACGCCAGCGTGCAGTCCTGTGAGAGCAGCTCTGCGATGGTGCCATTGAGCACGGTGAAGGGCTCGCTGGTCTCGAAGGTGACGGGCGTCTTCTCGCCTGGTGGCGGGCCAGAGGTGGCCACCTGCGTGGCTGCGCTCAGGTCGAAGGTCGTGGCGGTGCCGCCCTGGGGGAGAAGCGTTACGTCGGCCAGTGCGGGCGTCGCAGCATGCAGCTCGACGCCTACCATCTTGAGGAACGTGATCAGGCCCTTCTCGGGGACCTGATTGATCTGAAAGAGCAACTGCTCGCTCATGAAAGCGAACAGTTGAGCCAGGGTCATGCCCGGATCGCTGTCGTTGAGATCCGTCCATTCGGGGGTCAGCGTCGGGATGCGCTGCCTGACCTCTGCGACAAGGCTTTCGAACGTGCGCTGATCGAGGTTGGGAGGTGTCAGGGGCACGCTGCTCAGCCTCCCTGCAGGTAGAACGGAAACACCAAATTTCTTCGGCTATTTGTCTGGGAAATGTCGTAGGTGATGGTGACGTTCACTTTGGAGTCGACCGTATCGTCCGCCAGGGCGCGCACCTCACGCACACGAATGCGCGGCTCCCCATCGCGAAGCGCGACACGCGCCGTTTCCTGAATTTGAACGAGCAGCGCGCTGGTGATGGGCTGAAAGATCATGCGCGGTAGCTCGCTGCCAAACTCGAAGCGCATGACTCGTTCGCCGAGCGCCGTCGACAAGATCAGCTCCATGGACTGCGCCACCGCGTCCTCGCCATCGACGGTCGCGAAGCCGCCGTCCGCCCCGGGTCGGAACGGAAAGCGAACGGCTCGCCCCAAAAAAGCACTGCTTGCCATACACCTCTCAGAACAAGACGAACGCGCGCAGACGCGAGAGTCCCCTTGATCGTCGTACCAGCCCGCTAGTCGTTACCAGAGACAAACTCGAACGGTCAACCACCAAATAGCGAATTTCTTCTGCGTTTTCTCAGACAGATAATTTGTCGCACGGCCAATTAGCAGATCGCTAATTGCGCTTCATGCTTCGCAGATCACTGCTCGCGCTTGCCGAGCAGCGCGAGAGGAGACTGTCCACGCGATCGGACAGTGAACACAATTATTCGCCGCTAAAATGCGCAACAAACTATCTCGCGGACGTTTTCAATTTGCGTTGACGACTTGCGATCGCGCCTGCTAACGAAAACTAGATTCTCGCGCAGAGGGCGCACGGGGCGTGCCTGCACGAGTACGTTGGCAGCATGGGCGACGTCATCATTCGTCACGCGAACTACGGCCTTGAGCTCGTCGATGAGCTGACGAACGGGCCGCTGGTGAGCACCAGCAGCGTTAGCTTCGAGCCGGTTGGTCCGCTCGTGCCCGGTTCTGGCCCAACCGTTTTCACGGTGGGTGACTCACGCTGGGTTTACGAGAACCTCGAGCAAGACGTCACGTTTGCCGTCAGCGCGGACCATTACCTATCGCGCGAGCTCGAGACCGGCACCGATTTGCCAGCAGTTCCGGGCGATGACGTAGCGGGCGTGCTGGCGTCGGTGAGCATGAAACCGGCCCCGGGCTACCCATTTCCGCCGTCGCTCACGCGGGCAATCGGGTCGGTCCGGCTCGCTGCTGCGGTCGACGCGACGAAGCCGCCAATCCCTGGCGCCGAGGTCACCATCACGCCGATGCACGACCTGGCTTCCGGAACCGACTTCGTCACTTTCAGCGATGACTCGGGGCAGTACGCCGTTTGGTTCTTGCCCGATCCTTCGCAATCACCGCCTTGGGCCACCGGCTTCACTGCGTCTGCGCAAGCCACGGTCGACATCGGTGGGACGCCGACGCTGGTGACCGGCAACATTTCACTTCAAACCCTCATTCTCCAAACCTCCAACGGGGCAGAGACGATCTACCTCCACCCGTGACGACCGCGATTCAATAGGGAGACGAAAATGGCAGAGCTTCTGACTCCTGGCGTGATCATCCAAGAGGTCGAATTCGGACCTCAACCCATCGAAGGCGTCTCCACCAGCACCGCCGGTTTCGTCGGCGAGACCGAGCGCGGTCCCAGCGAAGGACCGCCGACGCTCGTAACGACCTTCGCCGATTTTCAACGCAAGTTTGGCGGCTTGCTCAGCGGCAAGGACCTACCGTATTCCATCAGCGGGTTCTTCGACAACGGCGGGCGCCGTGCCTTCATCTCGCGCGCTGTCGGCTCCGGCAGCACTAGGGGCGTCTTCAATCCAACTGTCGACGCAGGTAACTACAACGTTCGTCTCACCAGCGGGAGCATCAGCTCCGGCAGCCAAACGGTCCTGACCCTGAGCTCGGTGGTCGGCATCATAGTCGATCCCCTCAACAACACCCTGAACCTGATTCCCATCGGCGCGCCCACCGGCACTAGCTACAAGGTCGTTAAGGTCGACGGCGCGACGGGGACGGTGGTGATCGACGCACCCAACGTCGTCGCCGGACCGAATACGCACTTCGCACAGATTCCCGGCACGACCGTTTCGAATGTGCTCGCTGTCCAGGCGCGCGATTTCGGCCCATACAGCGAGCGCATCGGCGTTCTGGTCGACGCTACGTACGGAGACAGCGTTCGCGTGGTCTCGTTCGTAGATTCTCAGAACATCATCGTTTCGAACGTCGCCCCCTTTGCCGTGGGCATGCGCATCCAGCTGGAGACACCCTACGCCTCCGGCCAAAAGCGCGAGACGGCGCGAATCGCGGCGGTCGACATCATCGCGAACAAGCTAACGCTGGTCGCGGCCCTCGCGAACACGTACGCCGCCGGCAACAAAGTCTTCGTCATCAATTGGCGAACCACGGTTACTTTCGACGGCGCCGTGGTCGAAACGCTGTCGAGCTTGCGCAGCACATCGACAGCGGACATGGACGCCGATGTCGCCGCCGCGTCGCAATGGATCCGCGTCAGCTTCGATCAGCTGACGGACGAGCGTCTGCCGACGTTCCCGAACGGCGCCGGGCGGCAGCTCTCGCCTGGTAGCGCGCCGGCTCCCAGCGCAACCGACGTGGTCGGCATCGAAGTCCCGAGCCGCACCGGCTTGAAGGCGATCGAAGCGCAACAAGGTGTCAGCATCATCGCCGCACCTGGTTTCACCGACGAGGTCGTGGTCGGCGAGCTCATCGCACAAGCCGAGCGGCGCCAAGATCGCTTCGCAGTCTTCGAGAGCAGCCTGGTCCGCACGACCAACCCCATCGTGCCCCCCGATGTCACCACCGTCCTCGCCGAGCGAGGTCAATACAATTCGCGCTACGGAGCCATGTATCACCCCTGGCTCACTGTCCGTGACCCGCTGACGAACGCGGACATCCCCATTCCACCAAGCGGTCACGTCGTGGGTGCCTACGCGCGAACAGACAACGACCGCGGCGTCTTCAAGGCGCCCGCCAACGTAACGCTCCGCGCGCTCACAGGCTTCCTTCAAACCATCCCCGACGGCGAGCAAGATCTCTTCAACCCCGCCGGCGTGAACATCCTGCGCGCGTTCGACGGGCTGGGTAGCGTGATTTGGGGCGCGCGCACGATTTCGGCCGAACCGATCTGGCGCTACGTGCCGGTTCGCCGTCTGTTCATCTTCATCGAGCAGTCGCTGGTACGCGGCACCCGGTTCGCGGTGTTCGAGCCGAACGACACACGACTCTGGGCACGCCTCCGCGATGCCATCACCAACTTCCTGACGACTCAATGGCGCGCAGGCGCACTGTTCGGCAGCAAGCCGCAGGAGGCCTTCTTCGTGAAGATCGACGAAACGACGACGACCGAAGACGACCGCGCCAACGGGCGGCTCAATATCTTGATTGGTCTGGCGCCCGTGCGCCCCGCCGAGTTCATCGTCTTCCAAATTGGTCAGGCGCCGAGCAGCGTCATCATCGCTGAACAGAGCTGAGCCGAAGTCTTAGGAGCACACCATGGCCGTCCAAAGAAATGACCCCTACGTCGCTTTCAACTACCTGATCGAGATCGGTGGCATCCGCGTCGGCGGATTCAACGAGGTCAGCGGGCTGGATGGCGAGATCGAGCCCGTCGACTATCGCAACGGCGACGAAGATTTCGTCGCGCGCAAGCTGCCGGGCATGAAGAAGTACCCGAACATCGTGCTCAAGCGCGGCATCATCGGCGACTTGGACGCGTTTCAATGGTTCCAAGCCGGCGTCCAAGGCGCCGTCGACCGTCGCGAGGGCGCGATCATCATGCGCGATGAGCAGCGCAACGAGGTGATGCGCTGGAAGTTTGTGCGGGGTTGGGCCTGCAAGTACACAGGACCGAGCCTCAAGGGCGATTCGAGCGCCGTCGCGATCGAAACCATCGAAATCTGCCACGAAGGCATGGAAGTCAGCTGAACAGCTGCATGGCGCTTCCGGGCATCTCTTTCGAGATCGTACGGTCCGCCGGACCCGTTCTCGGCATCCGGACGGACCGTACGGCCTTGCTCATGCTCGCGGCGCGTGGCCCGGTCGAGACGCCCGTTTTGGTGCACAGCTACAACGAGTTCGTCGACGTCTTTGGCTGCCAGGTCGACGGCATGCTCGGCGCGCTTGCGGCGAAGGCGTACTACCAGAACGGCGGTCAAGAGCTGGTCGTGGCTCGCTTCGTGCCGGACGAAGCACAAAGGGCGTCCGCGCAGGCTCCAGTCGTCGGAGCGACGACTCCCGGCGGCAACGTCCAGCTGATCGCCGCCGACGTCGGGGCTTTCGGGAATCGAATTCAGGTGGATTCGTTCTTGACGGTGCGAAAGCGCTGCCGCGCCGCGGCTACGAGCGCAACGCTCCTCACTTTCTCTGGCCTCACCGCGGCGATCTTCGCCCCCTCAGACGCCGGCCTCCCGATCCGGCTGCAGTCGGCGGCGAGCGACGGCTGGAACCGAGTGGCCAGTGTCGGCGCCTTCAGCGCGGGCACGCAGACCCTAGTTTTGCAGACCGCGCTCGTGGGGCCATTGCCCACAGACCTCATCGCCGAGGTGTACGAGCGCACGTTCTCGCTGAGAATTCGCGAGCCGATGCGCGCCGATGTCATCGTCGACGAGCTGGACCTGACGAACATTGCGGCGTCGAATCTGCTGCTCGAAAATAGCGTCGTTAGGCTCCTCCCCCCGGCAGCGCCCGGCGTCGAGCTGCCAGCACCCAACGTGGTAACGACATTCTCGGGCGGCCAAGAGGGCCTCGCCCCGTCAGGAAGCGTGGCTGGTCTTCAGGCTTCATTCAGCCGCGCTCTCGCAGCTCTCGAGGTTTCGGCACTACCGAACATCGTTGCTGCGCCCGATCTCTGGAGCCGTGTCTACAAGACCAAGGGCATCGACCGGCTTGCCTTCACACCTGCACAAGCCATCAACCTTACCGTCGCCCTGCTCCAAAGCGTCACCCGCACCCGCGATCGCATCGCCATCGTCGATCCTCCGCTTGGCGGTGCCGATGGTCTGCGACCCTACGGCCCGAGCGAGCTTCTGCAGTGGCGAAGCGACCTCGAGGCTACGCTTGCATTCGGATTCGTCGAAGCTCGCGACTTTGGGGTCGTCTATACGCCGTGGCCGCGCATCGTGGCGGGGCCCATCTATCGCGGAGACGCCACCCTGCTCGTGCCGCCCTCGGCGTTCGTCGCCGGGCAGGTCGCCCGAACGGCGCGCGAACGCGGTCCGTGGGTCGCGACCGGCAACGTCGCGCTCGAAGGCCTGGTCGCGCTCGATCAGAGTCTGAGCGCTGACGATCAAGAAGCGTTGCAAGCGGTCGGCATCAACCCGCTCCGCATCGAGCTTCCGCAAGGGGTGACGATTCAAGGAGTGCGAGCGCTGGCATGGCCGGACCGCAAGCCTTGGCGCTTCATTTCGACGCGAGCGCTTTTCAACTTCTTGCAGCGGGCGCTCACGCCCATCGGCCTCTCGTACACATTCGAGCCCAACTCGCCGGCGACGTGGATCCAACTTCGGCGCGACATCGAGCGTTTGCTTCGCGATCTGTTCGCAGCGGGGGCGCTGGCCGGCAACACTCCCAGCGACGCGTTTTTCGTCAAGGTTGACGACGCCCTCAATCCCGAACCGAATCGCGACAACGGCGTGCTCACAGCGCTCATCGGCGTCGCTCCTGCCTTGCCGCTCGAGTTTCTGGTCGTGCGGCTCGAGCTCGGTCGCGGCATCACCCGCGTGGTCGAGGAGCCAATCGCCACATGACCTTTCCGGCACTCACACCCTCCAACCCGCTGCCTGGCTTCAACTTCGCGGTCACGCTGGGCGAAACCGAACAGGTCGCCGGCGCCATGGCGGCTGGCGGCGTGCAGCGCGTTTCGGCCGGCTTTCAAGAGGTCAGCGGGCTCGAAGGCAGCATCGAGATCCACGACTACAAGGAGGGCGGCCGCAACGACTACACCCACAAGTTCGCCACCACCACCAACTTTGGAAACATCACCTTCAAACGCGGCGTGGCGCTGACGCCCGATCTGTGGGCGTGGTTCGATCAAGTGCGGCGCGGCAGCTTCGGTGCCCGGCGCTCGATCTTGATCGCGCACCTCGACCACGCGGGCGACCCGGCCATCGTTTGGTACGTGAGTCGCGCGCTGCCAACGAAGTATTCGGGTCCCAGCTGGAACGCTGCCCAAAGCTCGGTGGCGGTCGAATCGATCGAGGTGGCGCACGAGGGCTTGGTCTTGGTTCCCGGCAGCGAGTTCACGGGTTGACGCCTAGCTCACGGAGTATGAAATGCCGCTGATCATCGAAGAGATGTCGACCTCGCTCGAGATTCATGACGAGGCCAAGATCCGCAAGCTCGTCAAACAGATGATTCGCGATGAGCTGATCCAGCAGCAACGCGCCGCCAAAACGGGTGGCACGAGCGGGGCGGACCCGGCGGATCCCGCCGCCGGCGGCGCGCAAGAGAGCGGCGGAGGCTAACCGGTGGCGGATCTCGAGCGCAGACTGTCCAAGCTGACCCTGCTGGTTCTACCGACGCTCAAGGCAGGGCTCCGGCCCGATGTCCCCGGCTTCGACAACAACGGGCGTCTCGAAGTGCTATTCAACCCTACCGAGTACTCGATCGATCGCGAAAGCACGTTCGCCGAGGTTGCGGTGCCGGGCCTCGAATCGCCGGTGATTCAGTACGTTCGCGGCAACGGCGACAAGATGACGTTCGAGCTCTTCTTCGACGTCACCGACAACATGGAGGACGGGCGCCTGGTTACCGCCCAAAGCGCGCGCGACTTGTTCGTGCGGCCGCTCGAGCAGCTGCTGCTCCAAAACGACAAGCTGCATGCTCCGCCGCCGGTTCAAGTTCTTTGGGGCAGCTCGGTGATCATGCAGAGCGCGGTGGCTCTGTCGCTGTCGGCCAAGTACACGCTCTTCGATACCGAGGGCCTGCCTGTTCGCGCGACCGCTAACCTCACGCTGCGCGAGCACCGTTCGGCGTCGGCACAGCTGGCCGACATGGCACTCACGAGCCCGGACAAGTCCAATCTCGTCATCATTCGTCAGGGCGATACGCTGCCGCTCGTCGCCTTCCGCGAATACGGCGACGCCACGCTGTGGCGGCCGATCGCCGAAGCGAACAACCTCTCCAATCCACTGGCGCTCACGCCGGGCGCTTCAATCATCGTCCCCAAGGTTCTGTAGGGCGAGCGCATGGCGCAGAGCACCACCGCAACCGACGGCTTCGACACGTTGGTCGACCGCTACGTACCGCGCTACGAAGTCTTCTTCGCCAAGCCGGCAGCCGCCGCACCACCGCCCGCACCCGAGACGATCCTCGATCCGTTGGAGGCCATCAAGCAAGAAAAGGCGCGCCTCGACGGCAGCCTCTTCAGGCAGTCCGACAACCCGTCCGCGCCACCGCCCAAGCTCGACCAGCTCTTACCCCTGGCCGGCCCCTACGGCGACAAGGCGGGGCAACGCACCGACGACATCCTTTCGGTCACCTTCAACGAGAGCGTCGAAAAAAACCAACCGCTCGCTCAAGTAACGATCGAGGTCGTCAACGTCTACGATTCAGTGCGGCAGTTCTTCCGCTACACCGACATCCCGCCGGTGTTGCCCGAAGGGCGCGCCGGCAGTTACCCACTGCTCGACTACGGCGACACCATCGCGCTCCGATTTGGCTACGGCGCGAACCTCGACTGGGTGTTCGACGGCATCGTGACCAAGCTCAGCGTCACCTTTCCGGCCGACAGCGAATCGCGCGTCACCATTACGGCTGTCGATCGGCGAGACCGCTTGCGCAGCAAGAAGGACATCGCAAAGGCTCCCTTCGGCAACGCCACAGAAGCTCAAATCGCCCAGAAAATCACGCAAACTTCCGGGCTGCGAGTGGCCGCCCCCGCCACGCTCAAGCCTTCCAGCCAAAAGCAGAGCCGCCCCACCGATCAAGACGCGCTCCAATACCTGACCGATCGCGCCAACAAGGCAAACTTGGAGCTGCTGTGCTTCGGCAACACGCTGTTCGTCTACGAACCCGGCGACCAGTCTCCGCCCACCATTTCCTACGGCTACCGTCGCGGTCTGATCAGCTTCGAGCCGACGTTCAACGGCACCGGCAAGCCGACGAAGGTCATCGTCAAAGGTCGCACGTCAGACGGCGCCGTCTTTGAGGCCACCGCCACGACCGAAGAGCTCGCCGCCGCCGGCCTGATCCCGCCGCTCGAGCAAGATGGCACCGCCCTCGACAAGGTCAAGAACTCCGGACAGGCCGGCGACCGCGTCGAAGTCGTCACCAACTACCGCGCTGCCGACGCTGCCGACGCCAAGCGCATCGCCATCGGCATCCTCAAGCGCAACCTCGACGACACCATCACCGTCACCGGCAATCTGGTCGGCGACCCGCGCGTTCGCGCACGCACCGTGCTCGGCATCAGCGGCGTCGGCCGCTTCAACGGCGACTACTACGTCACTTCCGCCACCCACAAGCTCGGCGCAAACGGCTACCAAACCGAATTCACCGCCCGGCGTGCCAAAGCCCTCACCCAAAGCGGCACCGCCCCCAGCACCAACGGCACCGGAGCCATCCCATGAGAACCGGCGAACTCTACCAACGCTACAACGGCCTCTACCTCGGCACCGTCGTCTCCACCAACGACCCGCAAGGCCTCGGCCGCGTCCGCATCAAGATGGACCAATACGAAGACGCCGACGACGACCCCGTCTTCGCCGCCGTGGCGCGCCCCGTCGCGAATGCGAACACGACCGTCTTCTTCAGCCCACAAGAGGGCGACCAAGTCGTCGTCGGATTCTTGGTCGGCGACGTCAACGAGCCCATCATCTTGGGCTACGCGCATTCGGCGCAGAAGAAGCCGCCGAGTGACGTGTCACCGCCGACCAGGCACGGCATCGTCGTTAAAGACACAAGCGTCGTGTTCGACGAGACGGACGTTGTCGTCAACGGGGGCGATCAGAAGGTCGCGAGGGTCGATGATAGCGTAAACGCCGGATACATCCTCCTGGTCATCACGCCGGCAGGGACGGTGGACTCCTTAACCTACTACGACGCCAGCGCAGAGGGACTCAGCCAATTTGGAATTGACTCTGCGAAGGCGTTCAAGGACAGCAAGATCCCGCTTCCGTTACGACTGAGCGGCGGCGTCGTGACAAGCGGCGCGGAGCATTTCAAGGCATGACTCCGCTGTCCCCGGCGATCACTCGGGCGGGCACTTTGGTACCTTGGTGTAGCCACTCTGGTCGCAAGCGGTTCCGGCGGTGCAGATACAGCCATTCCCCGAGAGAGAGAGGACACAGCACGTCTGGTCCGCAGCGCAAGCATCACCCGCACCGAAAGATCCGTTTTGGTCGCAGATGCATTGGGGACCGATGTTACTGCAGTGCCACATATATCCGGCACACGCGGCGCGTGCGCTCTGTTGCTGGCGGCAGTCGGTCTTGGGGGCGTACCCGCCAACGACGCAATTCTTCCCGCCGCCTGCGACGCACGCCGACCAGGCGTCTTCTTCTTTGGTGCACTTGCCGTTCTTCAGGCAGCGTGTCTGCTGGCAGCTCGAAACGCATGGAGCAATGCGTCCCTCGTCTCCGCAGCCATCCACAACGTTACAGAAGTCGTCGCAGACCGACGAACCACAGCCCGCGCTCCCGCCGCTGTTCGTTCCCGCGGACGTCGAGCCACCGGTTGGCGACTGGCCACCAACCTCATTCGCACCGCCGGTCGCGCTTCCACTCGAGCTCGTCGTTCCACTGCTGCCGCTTTTCCCTGCAGTTCCCGCATTCCCGCCTCCGGTGCCAGGGCTTCCGCCAAAGCCGCTGCCACACGAGCACATCCCAAACGCTCCATCATCACCACACACCTGCGTGCCCTTCAATCCTCCCGCGCAGTCGCACGCCACTTGCTGCCCCTTCGTGCACTTGTTCCCGGCGCCACCCGCGCTGTCGCTCGATGAGCAACCCCAAGGCAACACCAGCAGCATCAGTGCAATCCCAATCCTCGCAGCACGCATCAAGGCACCATCCTTCGACTCCAGACTTCAGCAGCTCTCGAAGCAGGGCAAGCATAGCACCTCCCGTCTCGCCCTAACCCAGCGACTTCGCAATGGAGCAAGCCAAACAACAGCGTGCGCCGGTCTCAGCCAAGCCCGCGGCAAAGCTCCATCCCAAGAAGCCCGAAGACGAACGCCTCGCTCAGCCGACGGTCGTCCAAGCCAAGCTCGCGTCATCAGGCTACGGCGCGCCAGCGCCGCCGCCCACATCGCCCCCTACATCGCCGGGCGGCAGGTCGACTCTCGACACGACGCTTAAAACCGCTGAGCAAGCCCGCGAGAAATCTGCGGCGAGCCGCAAGCCATCGCTCGTTCGTCCGCCTGCGCGGCGGCAGCTCAAAGCCGCCTGCGCCACGTGTGGCACCAGCTCCGACGAGGAAGTTTGTCCCACGTGCCAGGCCAAGGCTGCTCCTCGTCTCGAGCGCCCGCCCTCGGCAACGCAACCCCGACGAGCGGATCCTTCCCAAGATCCTGCCGAGCGGCAAGCGGACGAAATTGGTGCTCGCATTGGCACCGACCTCGCTTCCGTTGGTTCATTCGGCCATGGTCCCGTCCCCGAAGCCACCCGTAGCGTTGCTGAACAACATCTCGGCGTGAGCCTTTTCGGCGCTGAGCTCCGAAACGACACCGCCGCGCACGCATCAGCCGCCAGTTACAACGCGCTCGCCGTAACGGAGGGCGCGTCGGTGAGCTTCGCGAGCGGCCAGCTCAACGGTGCAACAGCGGCTGGTCGTGCACTCGTCGGCCACGAGCTCGTCCATGTCGCACAGCAGAGCATGCACGGCGTTGTCATTTCGCAGCGCGACGGAGAGGGCGGTGCTCCCGGATTCGAGGCGACGCCCACGGGCGCCGAAGGAGCCGGAGGTCAATCGGAACCCATTCCGCTCTCTGGCCTCGACGAGCCCGGCAAGCTCCTCGCGATTCAGGTCATGTTGCAAGGCGGCGGCACTCCAGCATCACTTGGCACCGGCGCTGGAGGAACAGGGCCCGCGGAGGTCACTGGTGGTGAGGCGTATGCCTTCACAATCGCCGAAGCTTGGGAGAGCTTCGGCGGTGACATAAACCGGATCGCCCGCGAGAATCCATTTCTATGGGAGCAGTCCCGCGGATACCTCAGTGGCATCGCCCAAGTAGCGCAACTCGTCGGAGCATTCCCTGCAGTAGTTGAAGACATCGCTACCAAGAACCTCGACACGAACAAAAGGTGGGCGACTGAGGAGCTCGGGAGCATCGGTGGCGCGCGAGGACAGAGCATCGACCCGAGCACGAGGACAGCCTCCCAGAAAAAGCGCTTGGAAGTGCTGCAGGAGACTGCCACCGCGGTGCAGTTGGCGCAAAGTGCACTCCAAGCGTTGCGCACGCTGTCGATCTACGACACTGAAGCAATCGAGCAGGGAATCCTGGGATCCTCTCACCCGGGTCTCGGGTTCGTGGAGTTCGATCCGAGCTCGCCACACTCCGACTACGGCGGCGTGCAGCCAAAGAACGAAGAGGAAAAGCCGGAGGCGCCCACTTTGCCGGATCTCGGCCGACCGTACCTCGCGCTTCTCGGCGAAGGGGGAACGAGCGAGCCCGAGACGCGGGCCGACGTCGGGCCCGCGTTCGACGTGCCGCCCACCATTGAAACCGGAAGGCTCTCCCCCGAGAAGACACACAACTGGTCGGCAGTCAAAGCCGAATGGGACCGACTGCAAGCCGCAATTCTCACGGTGACCGAGGACGCGCCAGGCGTCTACTCGCTCCTTGCTCACGAACGCATTGATGAGTTCACCTCCGCGGACGGAGACACTGCGTTCGCGATCCTCAACGAGACGTTGAACAGCGCCCTCGACAACATCGACGTCCTTCGAGCAAATCTGGGCACCGGCATTAGTTGGTCGGATCTGCCGGCAATTCACCAGCAAGTGCTCGCGGGAGCTCCGACGCAGGACGGGCTTGACTGGACTTCGCCGGTGGCGGCACTGGCCGCTCAAACGGCACTCAGTGATCGCGCATCCAGAGAGTTTTGGATAGCGCTAGGAATCACTGCAGGCTTTGCACTACTGGTCCTCACGGGGAGCATCTTGTTGGCAGGTGCGCCGCTCGCCGTGGCAATGAGCGCCGCTGCCGTCGGTGCTGATGTCGTCGGCGCAGGCCTCGCGGTTGCAGACGCGGTACGCGCGAAACGCACGGCAGAACTCCAGGACACCGCGAAGAAAGCCTCCGTCGCGCCGCAGGTAGCGCTCGATCGGGAAGGCGGTTCCGCGACGAGGATAAGCGGCCTCGCCAGCCTCGCTTTAGGCATTCTGGGCGTCGTCTCGGTCCCGCGCGGCCAGATGGCGCTCCTACTGCTGGAAACGCGCGCAGGCAAGGGTCTCGCCCGTGCCGCCCTACGCTTCTCGCTGTTGCGCGCAGCCGGGAAAGGAATTCTTTCGGAAGCCGAGCAGGCCGTCTTCAAGGCAGGTATCAAATGGCAGGCGCACCACCTCATCCCGCTCGAGCTCGTCGAACGCGACCCACTGTTGCGCGCAGCGATCCGGGCCGAGTACAATATCAACAGAGCGAGTGCTTCGATGCTGCTTCCCTCCGTCGAGCTCACAGAAACCCAATGGCGCCGGATCCTTCCCAAGGGCACTCCGCTGCCAACCCACCAGGTCCACCCACAGTTCACAAAGTTCGTAGAAAACCAGCTCACAGCAGAGTACGATGATTTAGTTGAGGCGGCACATGCCGCAGGAATGTCGTTTTCAGAAGCAACGCGAAGGAATCCGCGTGCTCTGATCGACGCAGTGAGTCGCGTCGAAAGCGCTGCGCGTGCGAAGGTGCTCAGCGTCGGAGGCATCCCCGGGAGTATTCTGCGGTGAGTGACGGGCAGCGAATCTACCTTCTCGAAAGCGGAAGCTTCCCCAGTGGCGTGGTGCCGTTTTGCGGGTTCATCCGTGGCGGAGCACGCGAGGCGCTCCATGACGCGGTCAACGAGTGGGTCCCCGGACGAAACGATCTCGAGCGCGTCTTCAGTCTCGTCACACCAGAGGCACGATTTTGGAGTCATTTACCCAATGTCGCTCACACCGAGCTACCGATAACAGACATCCACTGGCCGATCATGTCAACGCGACTGCTCGATACGCTCAGGCGGGCTGGGCGGCTGAGTGAGCGCCTCGTTTCTGTTGTCTTCGACCAACATCCATTGTGGTCTGATTCATTCGAGCCGAGCTACCGCGACGTGCATGAGAGAGTGGCTTTGCCGCTTGCTTCGAACCAAGACCATGTTGGACTGGTCGTCCCCCGGACGCAGTGTCTCGACATCGGACGCTCTCGTGGCATCCACTACGCCGTGAACCCACTTACAGGCGAACAGCTCCAGAAGATTCGCTACGTTGAGGAGATCACCTTCTTGACTCCGCCGGGAGGCTTTCCACCGATCTTTCAGATTGCCGAGCTGCCTGTCGGAGACCTCTACGTGAACGAGACCGCAAAGGGGATCGTTGAAAGCGAAGGCGTTCGGGTCCGGCTAACACCGTTTGATGTTGGATGACGGCTCGGTGGGATCGCGCAGGTTCAAGTCTTAGTCGAAGCCTTTCCACGTGCGATCGAGGAGATCGCGCGCCGCAATCTGGACACCAACGAGCAATGGGCCAACGACGAACTGAGCGATGTCGGCGGGGCTCGAGGGCAAAGCGTCGACCCGTCCACCCGGAGCGCGTCCCAAAAGCGGAGACTCGAGGCTCTTCAACGGACGGCGGCTGCTGTACAGCTCGCCCAAACCGCGCTCGAACACCTTCGCACGTTGACCGTTTTCAACACGGAGGCGATCGAGCAAGGCATTACGGGGTCGTCACACCCGACGCGCGCCGGCGCTCATGCCACCCGCCATCCACTTCAACCGCGAGCCGGACCGCCGGAGCGAAGAAGTCCACGATGAAGCCCTCCAGCACCACCTGCCGCCGAAACCTGACGCCCAGCTGGCTAGCGCGCAGCGCGCGCCACAGCTTTTCCTCCGAAGGCGTTGGCGCCGTGCGATGCTCGTGCGCGTACTGCGCGAGCGTTGCAACGCGGCGCGGTGACGGTGACTTCTCCTTGGGTCTGCTGGCGGGCGGCATGAGCCAACCCAGCGCAGGATCCATGACGCGCGCTTCAGACTTGAAATGCACTATGGTGCTGCGCGCGGCGTGGAGCGTGCGCAACTGGCGATGCCGCCCGCCAGCAGACCCAAGGAGCAACGGTTCACATCGCTGTGCTGCGAACCACGTTCAACGCCCTTCGCGAGAGGTGCGGAGTTGCCAGTACCCTCGGGTCCCCCACGTCCGGCGCAGCCGGCGTTTGGGGGCCCCCGCGCGCGCGCAGCGCAGCGAGCACGCACGGGCCGTACCCCAGCGCACGGGGCAGCCCCACCGTCGTCTCCACCAACGACCCGCAAGGCCTCGGCCGCGTCCACGTAGCGCCGGTGCCCCCACCCGAGTTCCGTGTCCTAACAAGTGACATGGGGCTCGTAGTGCGCACCTCGGTGGCGTCGGCGGTCCGGGGCATGCAGGGCGTCTATTTGGATGATCTTGACGCAATGGACACTCCGCTCGACGGGCTAACGGGCATCGGGTGGCCGCAGTAGCAAACCACGACCGCCGGTTTTCTCGCCCAGCTCAAGGACCTCATCCCAAACAAGTGCTCGTTGGTGCCTAACATTGAACTCAGATGAGTCCGTTCGCCGTATAAAACAAGGGTCGCCCCGGAGCACGCTGGCACGCCTCGCAACGCAACGTCTCATCTTCGACGGCAGCACGCTGGTGCTGTTGCCGCTACTCTGATGTATTTGCTTTCAGGTCGGCGGTGGGGTGTTGGATAATGCTGCAAGTGGAGGACGATCGTTCATGAAGCCACTGCGCGCGTCTTGCGTCATGCCGACGGCGAATCGGCGGTTGTTCGTGCAGCAGGCGATCAGGTACTGGCTCGCGCAGAGCTACGAGCAAAAGGAGCTGATAATCGTCGATTCGAGCCAGACCGCGTTGTTCGCAGACTTGGCAGACGGTAAGCCACACGCTGTGGGTAAGCGGATCGCTGCCGGCCGGGTCAGCGACGAAGCCATTGTTTACCGCCGAGTCGCGGTCGATTCGTCAGTCGGAACCGAGCGTAACCTGGGCTACGAGCTCGCTACAGGTGATGTATTTCTGAACTGGGACGACGACGATTGGTACGGGCCACGCTGGATCGAAACCGCCGTTGCAACTTTAGCAACCGGTCGGCACGCGATCTGCGGGATCCATACGGCTTTCGCGTACGACTTGTGGGCGTGTCGCGGTTGGGAATTCAAGTGGCTTGGGGATGGGCTCGAGCAAGCGATCTTCGGCCCGACCATCAGCTGCTTGCGTTCGGTTTGGGAGCGGACGCCGTACCGCGATCTGCGCATTCAGGAAGATGCTCAATTCATCCGGGACCATATGGCTGAGAGCCTACTGGCCATCGAAGACTTTTCTCACTTCATTTACGTAAGACACGCTCGCAACGTAACGGGCAAGTGGCACCCGCTCGATGAGCCCGGGGCAACGCAGACGATTCGAGGCATGCTCGGAGCAAGTCTCGACTTTTACGACGGACTTGCGGAGTTGCTGGTCAATGACACGCCGAGCGCACCAGCGCCGCAGCCTGCTCGCCCCGAGGCGAGTCCCCGAAAACCACCTTCACTGCGACGCAGGGCGTGGGGGAGTCGCTGATCACCGGTTCTTCTCAGACCGTCCACGACGTCAAGGCGGATTGCCCCAAATCACGCAAGTCCCGTGCAGCAGCACGACCTTCGCGTAGTCGCCGCTAGTGGTCTGCGACGAAGAGAAGGAGTAGTCGTTGGTTTGGGTGAAGGCCTGCGCCGCGGAATTGCTGGTGGACCAGCTAAGAAGCACGGAGTGGCTTGGCGTCAAAGTCCCGGCGGATGCGTTGAACCCGAACTCCAAGTAGCTGTCCGCGTAGGACTTGGGGGCCGCCATAGCCACCAGACTCGCTTGAACGGCGGAGGAGATCGGCGTCTGGCCTCCGCTTGGAATGGTGGTGACGTACGCGTAGTTGATGCTCGTGTTGACTTGCGCCGCCACCTCGTTGGTGAGGTAGTAGCGCAGGTGCAGATCCGCGAGATCGACGCTTGCGCTGCCCTGATTGTAGATAGCAAGCTGCGCGCCGAGGCTGGTCGTCGAGGAGGCGTTCTGCTGCGACTGGTACCGCGCGGACAT